>Ga0302319_10023505_pt1 | contig 11008 bp, 11 predicted proteins | sample Bog_T0_2_FD_203319 | JGI IMG/M metagenome (GOLD analysis project Ga0302319, IMG submission 203319) | Peat permafrost microbial communities from Stordalen Mire near Abisko, Sweden - Bog_T0_2 | ecosystem: Environmental > Terrestrial > Soil > Wetlands > Peat | place: Sweden: Abisko, Stordalen Mire...
GGCGTGTGTCCGAATAAATGCCAGGCCGCCCAGCCCAGCGCCGCGGCGGCGACCAGCCAAAGCAAGCACCACAACAACACTCGCCCGGGTCGACTGCCCACGCTGGGCGCCCGCCATTTAGTCATGTCGCACCCAAGCCTAATCGGTGCCCGCACACACCCGCGGGAAACAGCGCCGCTCCGCCAGTCACCGGTCCGACCGGCTGACCAGGATTACCCTGCGTTTAGGCTGCCCAAGTGCGGTACTTCTACGACACCGAGTTCATCGAGGATGGCCGCACAATCGAGCTGATCTCGATTGGGGTGGCCGCCGAGGATGGCCGCGAGTACTACGCCGTGTCCACGGAATTCGATCCCGAGCGCGCCGGCAGCTGGGTGCGCGCCAACGTGCTGCCCAAGCTGCCACCCCCGGCCTCGCAGCTGTGGCGCTCGCGCCGCCAGATCCGCGCGGATCTGGAGGAGTTCTTCGGTGTCTTCAACGCCGATCGCACTGATCCGATTGAGCTGTGGGCGTGGGTGGGCGCCTACGACCACGTCGCCTTGTGTCAGCTGTGGGGAACGATGCCAGGCCTGCCGCAAGCGATACCTCGTTTCACCCGGGAACTGCGACAGCTGTGGGAAGACCGCGGATCGCCCCGGATGCCGTCGCGCCCGCGCGACGTCCACGATGCGCTGGTGGACGCCCGCGATCAGCTGCGCCGGTTCCGGATCATCACGTCCGAAGGCGAGCTCCGGTGAGTTCGCGGCGGCGTTCGCCCTGATCAGTACCCGACCAGCCCCGGTTACCATAGACCGATGAACTGGACCGTCGACATCCCGATCGACCAGCTGCCGTCGCTGCCACCGCTGCCTTCCGAGCTGCGGGCCCGGCTGGATGCCGCACTGGCCAAGCCGGCCGCTCAGCAACCCAGCTGGCCCGCCGACCAGGCAGCGGAGATGCGGAAGGTCCTGGAAAGTGTGCCGCCGGTGACGGTGCCGTCCGAGATCATCCGGTTGCAGGAACAGCTGGCCCAGGTCGCCAGAGGCGAAGCGTTCCTGCTGCAGGGCGGTGACTGCGCGGAGACCTTCACGGATAACACCGAGCCACACATCCGGGGCAACGTCCGCACGTTGTTACAGATGGCGGTGGTGCTGACTTACGGCGCCAGCCTGCCGGTGGTCAAAGTGGCCCGCATCGCCGGCCAGTACGCCAAGCCGCGGTCGGCGGACCTCGACGCGCTGGGCCTGAGGTCCTACCGCGGCGACATGATCAACGGCTTCGCCCCGGATGCCGCAGTGCGCGAGCATGACCCGTCGCGGCTGGTGCGCGCATACGCCAACGCCAGCGCTGCCATGAACCTGATGCGCGCGCTGACGTCGTCGGGGTTGGCCTCGCTGCACGGGGTGCACGACTGGAATCGGGAATTCGTCCGGACCTCACCGGCGGGCGCACGCTACGAGGCGCTGGCCGCCGAGATCGACCGCGCGCTGCGTTTCATGAGCGCCTGCGGCGTGGCCGACCGAAACCTCCAAACCGCCGAAATCTACGCCAGCCACGAGGCTTTAGTGCTCGACTACGAACGGTCCATGTTGCGGTTGTCGACTGAAGAAGACGGTGATCCGCAACTGTATGACCTGTCGGCACACACCGTCTGGATCGGCGAGCGGACCCGCCAGCTCGACGGCGCACACATCGCGTTCGCCGAGGTGATCGCCAACCCGATCGGCGTCAAGATCGGCCCGACGATGACGCCGGAACTGGCCGTGGAATACGTCGAGCGGCTTGACCCGCACAACAAGGCGGGTCGGCTGACTCTGGTGAGCAGGCTGGGCAACAACAAGGTTCGCGACGTGTTGCCGCCGATCATCGAGAAGGTGCAAGCCACCGGTCACCAGGTGATTTGGCAATGCGACCCGATGCACGGCAACACCCACGAGTCGTCCACGGGCTACAAGACCCGGCACTTCGACCGGATTGTCGACGAGGTGCAGGGCTTCTTCGAGGTGCATCGGGCGCTGGGCACCCACCCGGGTGGTATCCACGTCGAGATCACCGGCGAGAACGTCACCGAGTGTCTCGGTGGCGCACAGGACATTTCCGACACCGACCTGGCCGGCCGCTACGAGACGGCGTGCGATCCGCGGCTCAACACGCAGCAGTCGCTGGAGTTGGCGTTCCTGGTCGCGGAGATGCTGCGCGACTAGGCCCGTCGGCTGCCGGCCGCCAGGTTTGCGCAGTAGGTCAAGTCCACACTCATGGCAGCCCTCGTGCTCGCGCTTGCTGGCTTTGCGCTGATCGACTCGATGAATGTCCTGAATGTGGGAGTCGTCTCGGCGGTCATTTTCGATAGCCGGCTCCGTCGCAGATCACCAATTCCGAGCGCCCTGAGTTTCATTGCCGGCGTTTTCGCCGTGACGACCACGTTTGGCGTGTGCACGGTTCTCGGTCTCGACTTTCTGGCGAGTCTTGTCGACTTTCACATCACCGCTGCCATTCGGATTCGGGGCGAGCTGTTACTCGGGGGAGTGCTGATCTGTCTCGCTTTCTTCCCCTTGACCGCCCAGTCATCAGCGCCCGGCTGGGCGATGGCGGCGATGCGGGAAAAGCCGTGGCTGCTCGGATTCCTTGGACTCGCGGTGGGGATCGGGCAGGCGCCGACCTCGGTGCCATACCTCACCGGCTTGGCGATGCTCTCCGCCTTGCATCCGCGACCACCGGCCTGGCCGTTGATCCTCATAACCTACTGCGCGGTCGTGCTTTTGCCACCGCTGCTGATCCTTGCTCTGTCGACAAGAAGGACTCCGCGAGCGGTACGCATTCATCGCAGGCTCGTGCGTGTCGTCACCCAATATGGCCCGATATCGGTGCGAATCCTGTTCCTGGTGTTCGGTGTCGGACTCGTAACCAACGCCCTCATCCACTACAAGGCACTGTGGTAATCAGCCGCATTCGCCTTCGTATACGGCCTACAGCAGGCCGCTCAGATTGCTTCCGATCGTCCATCCCACGGTTGCGACCAGTCCGGTGATGGCGAGCACGAGCGCCACCCAGACCAGCACCATGCGCCGGGCGTGTTGCCGCTCCCAGATGAATTCGCTGATCGCGATACCGGCGAATTCGCCTGAGATCGGGTCGTATTCGTGGTCATCGGGTTCGGCTTCCGGGTCAGCGCGGTGTCCCGGATCGGACCAGTCGCCGGGGCCCCGGGTCAACTGGCGGGTGGGGTGATGTACGGGGCGCTCGCTCAGCTGGCTGTGCCGCAACACCGCCGATCGATGTTGCGCGGAGTTACTCGGCGCCGGTACCCGAAAGTCGGGTAACGCCAATTCCTTGGCGATCGCATCCATCTCGGCGGCCATCTCGATCGCGTCGGCGTATCGATCGGCGGGGTCACGGGCGGTTGCGCGTGCCACGAATTCATCGAACTGCGCGGGCACACCCCCGATCACGGCGTTGGCCGGCGGCACGTCGTTGTCCAGCCGTTGATAGGCGATCGACAACGCCGAGTCGCCGACGAACGGTACGCGCCCCGTCAGCAGCTCATAGGTGACGATTCCCGTTGAGTAGACATCGCTCTGCGGACTGGCATTGCCCTCGCGGACCTGCTCGGGGGACAGGTAGGCGGCGGTGCCCAGAATGACGTTGGCTGAGGTGATTCCAGCCGCGGCGACCGCGCGCACCAGCCCGAAATCGGCGATTTTCACGTCGCCGTCGTCCGAGATCAGCACGTTCTCCGGCTTGACGTCGCGATGCACCAGCCCGGCCCGATGCGCGGCGGCCAGCCCGCCGAGCACCGGGCGAAGCACCGCCACCACGGCATGCGGCGGCATCGGACCGCGTTCGGCCAGCAGCTCGCGCAGGGTGCCGCCCTCGATGAGCTCCATCACCAAGAACGGGTGCCGGCCGTCCAGGCCCTGGTCATAGACCGCGACCAGGCCGGGGTGCTTCAGCCGGGCGACCGTGCGGGCTTCGAGCTGGAAGCGGGTCAGGAATTGGTCGTCGCCGGCGTAGCGAGAATCCATCACTTTCAGTGCGACGGGCCGGTCGAGCCGGACGTCGAGGCCACGATAGACCGTCGACGTACCGCCGCTGGCGATCTTGGCCTGCACGAGGTAACGGCCATCGAGCAGCGTGCCGTGCAACGTGCTATCCGAGGGGTCCCCCGTCCCAGCTCTGGCCACCGGGCCATCGTAGGTGTGCGGCGACCGCGATTGTGCGGACTCGGCTGCGCTCAAGGGCTTAGGATTGCGTGGTGGGCAGCATTCCGGCCGGCGACGACGTTTTGGAACCCGACGAGCCAACCTATGAGTTGTCCCGGGTCGCTGAGCTACTCGGTGTTCCGGTCAGCAAGGTTGCGCAGCAGCTGCGGGAGGGTCACCTGCTCGCGGTGCGGCGCGCAGGTGGCGTAGTGGTGCCACAGGTCTTCTTCAGCAATTCCGGCGAGGTGGTCAAAAGCCTGCCGGGATTGTTGACGATCCTGCACGACGGCGGCTATCACGAGACGGAGATCGTGCGCTGGTTGTTCACCCCCGACCCGTCGCTGACGATCACCCGCGATGGCGAACGCGATGCCATCAGCAACGCACGTCCCGTCGATGCGTTGCACGCCCACCAGGCCCGCGAAGTCGTGCGCCGAGCACAAGCCATGGCATATTAAGCCGCGGCTTGCGTTTCCGTTTCCTCAGAAGGCTCTTCGGTGTGCGCGTCCGGGACCCGGTACAGGCTGTACCAGGCGGCCAGCCCGCATGCGGTGGCCAGCGATAAATGCAGCCACGAATACATGCCGTGCGCTCCATCGGGCTTGAAAATCACCATGATCCATGTCGAGAGCCCTGCGATGACCGCAATCGCCCGCCGGGACTGCGCCAACGGGGCCGCCACCGCCAGCAGCCAGGAGTAGTACCACGGCAGCGCGGCGGGGGCGAATAGCACCACGATCAACATCGACCAGGCGATACCGGTCAATCCGGCCCGGTCGTCGCGCCGGAACCGCCACCACAACACGGGCAGCGACACCGCAATGATCGCGATTCCGATGTAGCGGGTGACTCGGAGCACCGGGTAGAAGTTGACCGGGAAGAATCCGCTGCCGAGTGCGTGGATCAGGTTCGCCGCGAGGGTCGGCAGGCTCAGCGCGTTGATGATCTTGACCGATCCTGCCAGCGCGGCCAGCCATCCCAGGCCGACACCGGCCACCACGGTCAATATCCCGAAGACCGCGCCGAAGATCAGCAGCGATATCGCTGTCGCGACCAGGAACGCCTGGGCGGGCCGGTAGCCCCGTTTGTCGCGCAGGTGACGCATCCATACCCAGACCATGAAGGGCAGCGCGATTGCGGCGGTGGCTTTGACCGCGACCGCGACCGCGATCAGCGCGACGCCCAGGACATGACGGCCCTGGAAGGTCAGCGCAATACCGGCGGCCATCAACCCCACCATCAGCATCTCGTTGTGCACCCCGCCCATCAGGTGGATAAGCACCAACGGGTTGAGGACGCAGATCCACAACGCAATCGAGCCGTTCGCGCCGACATGGTGGGCCAGTCGGGGAGCGGCCCAGATCAGCAACGCGAGTCCGGGCAGCATGCACAACCGCAGCAACATGGTCCCGGCCACCACGTTGTTGCCGACGATCATCGTGACGAACTTCGCAACCAGAATGAACGCCGGACCATAGGGCGCAGTGGTGATCGTCCAGATGGGACTCACGTCGTCCAACAACGAATTTGGATTGCCGACCGGGCCAACCGCATAGGGATCCAGGCCGTCGCGCAGAAGTGCGCCCTGGGCCAGGTAGGAATAGGTGTCCCGGCTGAAGATGGGCACCGACAGCAGCAACGGGGCCAACCAGAATGCGGTGGTGGCCCTCATCACGAACTCGCTGACATCGCCGGTCAGGAGACGTCTGCCCAGGCCCAGCCATGCGATCAGCATCAGACCGACGCCGATCCATAACAGGATCGACGACAGCACCAGCCCGTGGCCGAACCGCAGCCAGGACATGTGAATCGCCTCCAGCAGCGGGTCGTGCTGGCGAGTGCTGCCGGCTCCCAGGCCGCCCGTGGTGATCAGCACCGAGCCCAGGAAACCCAGCTTGGCCGGGCCGGACTCCGGCGCCGCCGCGAAGGCGATCATGCGTGAAAAGTACTGGGAAATACAAGGGTTCGTCATGAGCTCACGCCGACCGGTTCGTAGCGACATTGGCCAGTTCGGACAGCCCCGCCTTGGCCGCCGCGTCGATAGGCGCGGCCGCCAGCGTGTCCAGCGCCCGCCGGCTCAGGGTGTCGATGCGATGCTCGGCCGCGGCCAGCGCGCCCACCGCCTCGATGACGTCGCGCAGTTCGCCCACCTGCGCGTCGGTCAGCGCGGTGCCGATCGAGGTCCGCAGCAGGGTGGCCGCGCGGGGATCGGACTTGTCCGCCAGTTCGACCGCCTCGGCCAGCAGCACGGTACGTTTGCCGGATCGCAGGTCGTCACCGGACGGCTTGCCCGTCACCTCGGGGTCGCCGAACACGCCGAGCACGTCGTCACGTAGCTGGAAGGCCACGCCGAGGTCGGTGCCGAACTGACCGAACGCGGCTTGGACGTCGGGTCGGTCAGCGGCGGCGGCCGCCCCGAGCTGAAGCGGTCGTGTGACGGTATAGCTGGCCGTCTTGAAGATGTCGACGTTCATCGCCGAAGCAATCGACTCCGCCGCGCTGGCTTCGGCGAGGATGTCGAGGTATTGCCCGGCCATCACTTCGGTGCGGATATCGGCCCACACCGGCTGAACCCGCCGCCGGGCGTCGCGGGACAGGTCGGCCGCGAAAACGATGTCGTCGGCCCAGGACAGCGCCAAGTCGCCCAGCAGGATGGCAGCCGACGTGCCGAAATCCTCGGGCGAGCCGCCCCAGTTCCGTTCGCGATGCAGCGCCGCGAACTGGATGTGGGCCGTCGGCCTGCCGCGGCGGGTGGCAGAGCAATCGATCACATCGTCATGCACCAGCGCGCAGGCATGCAGCAGTTCCAGTGCGGAAAACAAAAGCAGCACATCAGGATCGGGTTCCGTTGCTGCCACCGCGCGCCAGCCCCAATACGCGAACGCCGGCCGCAACCGCTTGCCGCCGCTGAGCACGAATTCCTGCAGTGCGGCGATCAGCACGTCGAAGTCGTTACCGATGTAGGCCGCCCGCTCGCGGCGGTCGTGCAGATACCGCCGAAGTTGGTCGGTGATGGCGCCGGTCAACTCGATGGTTGCCGCTGCTTCGACGCTCAGCGCGGCGCCCCTTTCTCCCTTGGCCTGTCCCTGGCCCGACAAGTGTATTCGCCTCGCTCCTATGCTTGCTTCGAGACCGGAGAGTGCACTGCGCCGGTCGGCCGGCCGCTGACGAAGAGGAGTCGCGTGACCCTGAACACCATCGCGCTCGAATTGGTGCCACCGAATGTGGACGACGGCGGGGAGCGGGCACTGCAAGATGCGCGCAAGGTGGTCCACTACTCGGCGCAATCTGGTCTGGACGGCCAGGTTCGGCACGTGATGATTCCAGGGATGATCGCGGAGGACGACGACCGTCCTATCCCGATGGAGCCGAAGCTCGACGTGCTGGACTTCTGGTCGATCATCAAAGCCGAGCTGCCGGGAGTTAAGGGGTTGTGCACGCAGGTCACCGCGTTCATGGACGAACCGACTCTGCGCCAGCGACTCACGGAGCTGACGACTGCCGGGATGGAAGGCGTCGTGTTCGTCGGTGTCCCGCGCACGATGAATGACGGCGAGGGCTCCGGCGTCGCGCCGACCGACGCCCTGTCGATTTATCGCCAACTGCTGGCCAACCGCGGTGTGATCTTGATCCCAACGCGCGACGGCGAGCAGGGCCGGCTCAATTTCAAGTGCAATCAGGGCGCGACCTACGGCATGACCCAGCTGTTGTACTCCGACGCAATCGTCGGCTTCCTGGCGGATTTCGCCAAGAACACCGATCACCGGCCGGAAATCCTGCTGTCGTTCGGATTCGTGCCCGCGATGGAGAGCCGCATCGGACTGATCAACTGGCTCATCCAGGACCCGGGAAACGCCGCGGTGGCTGATGAGCAGGCGTTCGTCAAGCGATTGGCTGCCAGCGAACCTGATCAGAAGCGCCGGCTCTTGGTTGACCTGTACAAGCGTGTGCTGGACGGCGTTGCCGACCTCGGCTTTCCGGTGAGCATCCATCTAGAGGCGACGTACGGCGTTTCCGGGCCTGCTTTTGCGACCTTCGCGGAGATGCTTGCCTACTGGTCGCCCGCGCAGATCTAGCCCAGCGGGTCGCCGAATTAGCTCAGCGGTTGTTGGTCTCGCTCTGGGGTAAGCGGCTCGGAGCGGTCACGGCTGAGCCAGGCCAGCACTGCCACCACGCCCGCGGCCGCCAAGGCCGCGACGCCCAGCCAGATGCCGGCCCCGGTGAAGGAGCGGGTATTTGGGTCGGTGTAGCGGGCTTGCGCGGTCATCGTGCTCACCACGCCGGGCTTGAGCTTCCACGACACTGCGTTGGAATCGACGCGGTCGCCATTGGTGGACGTCACCACCCCGGGGAAGGCGATGGTCAACTGCACGTCGGCATCGGGATCGGTCACCGAGGTCAGGTCCGCCCGGCCTTCCAGAACAACCACGTTGCCGCTGCGGCGCAGCGACAAATTCACGCCGGCGGCGTTGGAGTTCATGTTGGCCAGCTGTGGCAGCTCGGCGAAGGTCAGATCGGAGAAGACCGCCTGCGAACCCACATAGCCGTCGCTGTCGTAGTTCGAGACCGCCACTTTCTGGCTGAACGGCAAGTTGCTGTCGAGCTGGGGCCCGGTGTCCTTGGGGGTTTTGGGCTTTGCTGCAGCGATGATCTCCCCGGACACCAGGTCATCGGGCGAGATGGTGAGCGACGCCCTGACCCGCAGGCAACCGGAAGCCAGGGGCACGATCAGAAGCAGCATCGCGATGGCCAGCACGCGGCGCCGCCGAGCAGTGAATCCTCGCACCAGGTCATCGTGCCAGATCCGCATTCAGCGGTTACACGTCCCTATAAAGGCAGCGCGCGCCCCAGGATGGCGAACTCTCGTGGGTCACCGGCGAAGTGGTACCGGCGGATGATGTCGGTGAAACCCAGCCGCCGGTACAGCCGCCAGGCGCGGTTGGGTTCCCCGTTCGTTTCCGGGGTGGAGAGCAGAACGTTCTTTTCGCTGCGACCGGCCAGCAATCGGCGGGCCAGTGCTTCGCCAAGCCCGCGGCCCTGCGCGCGGGGATGAATGTGCAGTTCGGTCAACTCGAAATAACTGTTCATCAGCTGCGCGATCGCCTGGGGTGGCGAGCCGCCGCGTTGCATGCCCAGGACAACCTGCTGCTGCCACCATTGACCGGGTGCCCCCGGGTAGCCGTAGGCCACGCCCAGCAACGGGGCGTTGCCCAGTTCTGCGGTGTCAGCTTCCGGGCCGGCGGCCACTTCGACGGCGGCCACCGCCTGCCAGCCGCGTCGACGGATGTGTTCCAGCCACATTGCCGCGCGTTGATTCTCGGTGCCGCGCGGGTACCGCATCGCGTCGACATACACCCCGAGGGCGTCACCGAGGCGGCGCTCCATATCGTTCGGTGGCAGATCGATGAGGAATATCGCCAACTCGCGGTGTCCTCCTCGTTCGGGTCGATCGGATCATCGGGATCATTCGGCTCATCCGGTTACCAAAGGCCCTTGCCTCCAACGCCATTATCGGACCCGACGGTCCCGATCGACGACCGGCCGCGGCTACAAGGTGACGACGCGGGCCGGTTCGGCAAGCCGGTTGCCGCGCAGCGCCCTTGCGATCCGCCTCGTCGCCGGAGCGCAACAAAGATAGAATCGCCGTCGAACCAGTGGTACGGCGCAGAATGAGCTCGTATCATTTGAGTTAGTTGCCCCCACGAAGGGCATCCGCGTGCTATCGATAGTTACGTGTCAAACTGTCGGCAAGGAGGGACGAATGCCACTCTCCGATCATGAGCAGCGGATGCTCGATCAGATCGAGAGCGCTCTCTACGCCGAAGACCCGAAATTCGCGTCGAGTGTCCGCGGCGGGGGGCTGCGCGCTCCGACGGCGCGGCGGCGCCTGCAGGGCGCTGCGCTGTTCGTCATCGGCCTGGGGATGCTGGTCTCGGGTGTGGCTTTCCGGGCCACGATGATCGGTAGTTTCCCGATTCTCAGCGTCTTCGGCTTCATCGTGATGTTCGGCGGTGTGGTGTTCGCCATCACCGGTCCCCGGTTGTCCAACCGGACGGACCAGCCGGGATCCGCGCCCGGGCCGGCGCGCCAGCGTCGCACAAAGGGCGGTGGCGGCTCATTCACCAGCCGCATGGAAGATCGGTTCCGCCGCCGCTTCGACGAGTAGCGCCCTGGTAATCGCCCGAACCCTGCGGTGAAGGCGCGAATCTTCTACCCGCGCCCTGTGCGCGGTCTCGGCGCCTGCTGCGCAGGCTCAGCTTTTTGACCGAGCCCAATTCGAGGCCAAATAGCGCCCAAGCTGAGCCCCACTGGGCCCCACCGCCTCGCCCCACTTAGCCCCACTCTTGGCTTTTGCCTCCTGAAATGCGGTTTCTCGGCGCTACGAACGCGCCGCAAGGTCACGGCTGACGGCCCTAGGGCGACGTGGAGTGGCAGATAAGCCGCAAAACCACGCCACGACGCCCAAATGTTGGGGAAGAGTGGGGGATTGTGGGGTATGGTGGCCGAAGTGTTTGGGTGAGGTTGAGCGGGAGGTGAGCGGGTGTTTCTCGGCACCTACACGCCCAAACTCGACGACAAGGGGCGACTCACATTGCCCGCCAAGTTCCGCGACGCGCTGGCAGGGGGGTTGATGGTCACCAAGAGCCAAGATCACAGCCTCGCCGTATATCCGCGAGAGGAATTCGAGCAGCTGGCGCACCGGGCGAGCAAGACGTCACGAAGCAACCCGGAAGCCAGGGCGTTCCTGCGTAACCTCGCCGCCGGCACGGACGAGCAGCATCCCGACGCACAGGGCCGCATCACCCTGTCGGCCGATCACCGCCGCTACG
>Ga0302319_10023507_pt1 | contig 11007 bp, 7 predicted proteins | sample Bog_T0_2_FD_203319 | JGI IMG/M metagenome (GOLD analysis project Ga0302319, IMG submission 203319) | Peat permafrost microbial communities from Stordalen Mire near Abisko, Sweden - Bog_T0_2 | ecosystem: Environmental > Terrestrial > Soil > Wetlands > Peat | place: Sweden: Abisko, Stordalen Mire...
TGCAGTTGGAGCTGTGCAAGAAGTGTTTGCTGGCCGGGCAGCCGAGCGAAGCGCTGGCGGCAGCGGAATCAGCCCATGGGCTCGATACCTGGAAGTTGCGTCCGCTGATTCTTGCCTTGCGGGTGGCGTCGCGTCCGGTTGCGTTCGTTTACCGGTTTTACGTCCGGGCGCTCGAACGGCGCAGGCAGGCGCGGCTGGCGCGGCTCCGGTTCAATTTGAAATCGGTGGAGAGAGCGGCGTCGATGGGTGTCACAGTCGGTGTACGGAATTCGCGGCCGTGAGCGGAGAATTGTCGAGATATCGAGCGTCTGAAGGACAATTGTCAGCAATTTCTCGAGGAGTCCAGCGGGGATGATTTACGGCATTCGGGTTGTAGTCACGAACATCCTGGGGACGGATAAGGCGGAGCGCAACTTCGCGGTTTATCCGGACGACACGTTTGTGGTGTCGTACCCGCGCTCGGGCAACACCTGGACCCGCTTCCTGGTGGCGAATCTGGCTTATCCCGGGGAAAACGTCACTTTCGATAACATCGAGCGCTTGATCCCGGATACGTCTTCGCAGTCCAATCGCGCGTTGAAACGAACGCCGCGGCCCCGGATCATTAAGACTCACCAGTATTTCGATCATCGCTATCGCAAGATGATTTATATCGTGCGCGATCCGCGGGACGTGGCGCTGTCGTATTACGACTTTCATCGCAAGTACCGGCAGATTGCGGATAGTTATCCGCTAGAAACCTGGGTGGAGGATTTCGTTCGAGGAAAGCTGATTTCGGCGCCGTGGGGTTCGTGGGGGGAAAATGTCGCGAGCTGGCTCTACACAAGGGGCCAGAGCGAGGACTTCCTGCTGCTGCGCTACGAAGATATGATGGAGGATACTCCGCGTGAACTCGCCAGAATCGCGCATCATTTGGGCATCGAGGCGACCTCGCACCGCTTGAGCACGGTGATCGAGCGGAGTTCCGCCGATCGCATGCGCGAGCTGGAGAAACGCTCGGAGGATACATGGGTGGCGACGAAGAAACACCGCAAGGACATCCCGTTCGTGCGAGTCGCAAAGGCCGGAGGCTGGCGCAGTAAACTTTCCGCACCGTGCGTGGCGAAGATAGAGGCCGCCTGGGGGAATCTGATGACGACCCTGGGATACGAACTGGTGTCAGAGGGAAATGCGATCGCAAATCAAAGTGAAGAAGGTCTTCACGAAAAGGATCGTCACGAAAAACTGCGCAGCTCCTGATTCGCCACCTGATCTCGGAAAGACTGGATATTCACAGGCCTATAACAACGATGGGTTACAAAGGAATCGGCACGTCCTTAGCCTGGACGTCCTTAGGCTGGAAAGCACGGCGCTCGAGATTTAAAGATCCACAGAATTAAAGATCAATGGGGTGGTCCAGTCTGTGACAATCGGGTTCGTGATTCAGCTTGAAACTCTTTGCGAGCTTTGCAGGCTCTTCTTTGCGGCCTTCGCGGTGCAGGGCCTTTTATTCTCCTTGCCGCAGAGATCAAAGGATTTTGACCGCAAAGGTCGCGAAGAAAAAGCCGCAAAGGTCGCGAAGAAAGTCAGTCGCCTTGTTGTAAGCATGCGGGAGGAGCATCCGCTTGGATAGTCCCAAGTCCGCGGTGGTAGCAGGCGAGCATAGCGCCGATGGAACTCTGGTGGCCCCGCAACCGCCATCCGGAAAGCATACGTCCCTGGCCAGCAATCTTGCCTGGCGTGCCCTGGCGAACTGGTCCAGCCAACTGGTGTCCTGGTCGGCTTTGCTGGTTTTAGTACGCCTGCTCTCCCCGAAAGACTTTGGATTGGTCGGGATGTCCGTGGTGCTCTACTGGTATTTGAAGTTCCTGGGTGAGTTCGGGATCATGCAAACCGTGATCCGGCATCGCGACCTCAGCGAGGAAACTCTTGCGCAGTTGAATACGATGGGCGTGGTCTTCGGTGTGGGAACGTTTCTGCTGGCATGTTTGCTGGCTTGGCCTTCCGCGCGTTTCTTCAAGACTCCGGCGGTTGTACCGGTGGCGATTGTGACCTGCATGGGCTTGATACCCCTCGGCATCCGCAGCGTGCCGGAGGGCCTGATGAGCCGCGACATGCGCTTCAAGTCGCTGTCTCTGTTCGATGCGCTGCGCGATATTTTTAGCGCGATCGTAACCGTCCTGCTGGCGTGGGCAGGCTTTCGTTATTGGTCTCTGGTGGTGGGAAACCTGCTATCGGAATTCGCCCGCTGCGCCATCATTCTAAGTGTGCAGCGTCACCGCTATGCCTGGCCAAAGCTGGCGACGATAAAGGAGCCTCTCACCTTCGGGAGGCGCGTGCTGGTTACCGGTTTTGCCTGGTCGACTTACAACACGCTGGATAACGTGACTGCCGGACGGGTGCTCGGACAGGCGGCGCTTGGTCTCTACGCCATGGCCTGGAATCTCGCCAATATGCCGTTGGAAAAAATTGTTTCGCTGGTGACTACGATGGTCCCAGCCTACCTCTCGCGAGTGCAAACCGATTTGGCTGCTTTACGGCATTACGTCCGCAACTTGTCGGAAATGATTTCGCTGGCGACCTTCCCCACCACCATTGGCATGGCGCTGGTAGCACGCGATGCGGTTCCTCTCTTGATGGGGCGCAAATGGGATGGAATGATCGCACCTTTGCAAGTGCTCTGCGTCTACGCGGCTGTGCGTTCGGTGGTCGCGCTTTTGCCCAAGGTGTTGACTGCTTTTGGCCACGCGAAGTTTGTGATGCGAGTGGAAGTTTCCGGGCTGGTGATGATGCCAATCGCTTTCTGGATCGGCAGTCATTGGGGAATTAGAGGAATCGCATACGGATGGGTTTTTGCCTATCCAATCATCGCCGTCGCTGAATATTTGAAGACCATGAAATCGATCGAGATGAGGGCTGGAGAATACTTTCGATCGTTGCGTCCGGCGCTCGATGGGTCGATTGCCATGGCCCTTGCGGTGGGGCTGCTGCAATGGAAATTGCCTGCAGGGGTATCTCCGTGGCCGCGCTTGATCATTGAAATCGGTGGAGGCGCGGTGGTTTATCTGGCAACGCTTGCCCTTTTGCATCGCGACCGGGCAGTGCATTTCTTGAGTATCGTGAAGCGGATGCGGGGGCCGAAACTGGAAGCGCAACCGGGCGTCGCTGGATCGTGAAAACCGGATCGTGAAAACTGATCCTGAACATCTGTCATGAAACTTGCCGAAATCTGTCGACAACTTTTGAATACTTGAAGTTCGCAAATCATGAATTTTGAAATCATGCACGAATTCCCCGCTTCGCAGGTCGAGAAACCCTGGCGAGATCTGCTGAGCCGGCTTCCGTTCCCTTCGCACTACGACTCGCCAGAATTTTTCCTGGAGCCATTTTGGACCGGCAAGCGGCCGTTTGCGGTGTTGGCGTTGGAAAGTGGGAAGGCAGCCGGCGTACTAACCGGGATCCACGATGGCGGGCGGGTGATCTCCGGTTTGCCAACGCGTCCCCAGATCGCAGTGGACACGAACATGGAGAGCGCGGGCGCTGTCGAAGCGTTGCTGCAAGGCTTATTAAAAGAGGCTGGACGAGCGCAGTTACTGACGGTGCATACCTGGCCTACTTTGGAACTGCCAAGCTTCGCGGAGCGTGGCTTCCGGCGCCGGCAGATGAAAGGCAATGTCGTGCTTGATCTCACTCAGGGGCCGGATCAGCTTTTCCAGCAGTTCCCCAAGGACCGCCGGCGAAATATTCGCTACGCCGAAAAACATGGGGTCACGGCCCGTCTGGCGCAAGGAACAGAGGATTTACACCGTGCCTACGATGTCTATTTGGCATGGCATGACAGCGAGCGCAAGGCATTGCAGGGAGCGCGCCGTACCTTCGAGCATTTCGAAAGCGCGCAACTGCTCACCAAAAACCGCCGTTTGTTTCTTGCGGAATTTGAGGGCAAGGTGATCGGGATTAATATGTTCCGGTTTTATCCTGGAGGCTTATTCGAATCAGCGGCGAATTGCTCTCTCGAAGAGTATTTGCATCTGAAGCCGAATGACCTGTTGCAATGGAGAGGGATTGAATGGGCCTGCAGCCAAGGACTGCGGCGCCATTCGTTGGGCGGAGCGCATCCGTTTCTCACGCGATTTGGCGGTTCAATCGTTCCGGTGATCCGCTACCGTCTCGACCGGACACTTCTCCGAAAATACGACTTGCGGGAAACGGTGGTGGATATGGCGCGAAAGAAGTTGCGCCAAATGCCTGCGTCGGTGCAACAAAAGCTCCGGCGCGCTCTGAAACCGGGACAGCATTAATTTCAGAAACTTTGGACTGCGGAACAAACACGAGCGAAAAACCATCTTTGCAAAGAGGAATCGATCCAGTGATACCCATAACCGGCGAGAAGTGGGCGGCGCATGCGGAGGCTTATGCGAAGCTTATCGCCGAGCATCTGAAACCCCAAACCCGCTGGCTGGACGCGGGCACCGGTTCGCGCATCCTGGAAGAAGATTTGGATCCACTGGAAAACTGGCTGGTTCAGCAGGGCGGAATGACTGTTGGGATGGACGTCCAGCTAACGCAACACCGCAATATCCGAACGCTCGTCGGCGGATCGATCTACGACTTACCCTTCGCCGATGGAAGTTTCGATCTGGTGACTTGCAATATGGTGGTGGAGCATTTGGGGGAGCCCGCCAGAGCTGTCGCGGAGATTGCGCGCGTCCTGAGCCGCGGTGGCGTAGTCATCGTGAATACGCCGAACTTGTGGAACTACGGCGTGATGGCGAATGCGATTTTGTCGAAGGTCATGCCCGAGCAGTGGCGTTTGGGGCTGGTTCGCGCCAGCGACAGCCGCGAACCGAAAGATATCTTCCCGGTGCGCTATCGCGCCAACACGGTGCGCCGCCTGAGCGCTGTTTTTGCCGCAGGCGGACTTAGCATTCTGCGGGCAAGCGTATTGCCTCAGCAGCGACCCTTCTTGCGCGCTGCCGCACCCGTTGAGAGAGTGTTGATGACGATGTCGCCAGGAGTAAGGCTTCTGGTGTGCGCTCGCAAGGAAACTTAGTCGCGTTAAAATCGATCAGATACTCCAGCCAAGCAAACCCAAGCGGCACGCGCAAACTCATAGCCGGCCGGAACTTTGGGGAATGTCCTTACTCCCGATCACGATGTACCGCCGGCAGCCGAAGGTATACGCCCCACGGTTATCTGGTTCCGAAAGTTCGGCTTCGCTACAGTTCGATTCGTACAAGACCCGGCACCAGGTCTATTCGAAGAATTGAAGCGAGGTCAGTCTGCTGCTCCCCCAACAACAATTCCTCCGCATTTCCTTCGCTCGCGAGCAAAACATTTCGACCCGGGATCGACTCGCGATTCTCGCCTTCGCGTGTGGGCTCTTGGCGATCGCATCTGGATGCGTATCGAGCAGCGCGAGTCAATCTGCTCAGGGTCCTCAAACTGCCGCCGAGATCCTGGTAACAGTTTCTCCGCGCGCGACCACGTTGACTCCGGCCGGGCAAATTAAATTCACCGCTACGGTGCAGGGGACCAGCAACTCCGCAGTGACATGGAAGGCTTCTGCCGGCTCCATCGCAAGCGATGGTACGTTCACAGCGCCAGCTACGGTTGTTCCGGGGCAAATCACCATCACGGCGACGAGCGTCAGCAATTCCACACAAAGCGCCACCAGCCTGGTAACGATACAGAGCGCTTCGAAACTCGCAATTGCCGGCTCATCCCTGAGTGGAGTCATCGCTAACACACCTTACGACGCGGCGCTTTCGGCCACGGGAGGAGTTCCGCCCTATCAATGGGCGATCTCCGCGGGCGCGCTTCCTGTCGGCATCGCGTTGCAGTCTGCGACCGGAGCATTAGCTGGTACCACCACCCAGACCGGAGAATATTCTTTCACTGCTAAAGTGAGCGACTCCGCATCCAACTCGGCCACCCAAAGCTTTACTGTCGCCGTAGCCGCGGCGGCGCCCAGCGGCGCGTTTGATGGGCCGGCCGAGTTGCCCCGCGTATATCTGAATACAACGTTGGCGGACACGCCGGCTCCCGGCCCGGCCATTACGGTTTTGGCTGGAGGCGATCTACAGACGGCGCTGAATAATGCGAACTGCGGAGACACCATCGAGCTTCAAGCCGGCGCCACATTTACCAGCGGCGGAACCTACGGTGGCGCATTTACGCTGCCCGCCAAGTCATGCGACGACCAGCACTGGATCATTATTCGGACTAGCGCTCCTGACGCCAGCCTGCCGCTCGAAGGGACACGCATGACGCCTTGCTATGCGGGAGTTGCGTCGCTTCCGGGCCGACCCGTTTTTACGTGCAGCTCTACGCAGAAGGTGCTTGCGACGCTCACCTATGCAGGTACCGGGGATGGCCCAGTGGTTTTTGCCAACGGCGCAAACCATTATCGACTGCTCGGCCTGGAAATTACCCGTATTCCAAACAACGGTAATGCTGTAACCGCACTGATAGGGCCAGCGCTGAATGGCGGCTTGAGTCAGGTGGTGCTGGATCGTCTTTACATTCATGGTTCGCCGACCGATGAAACCCGGCGCGGAGTCGATCTCACCGGCGCAACCAGCATGGCTGTCCAGGACTCCTACATTTCAGAGATGCATTGCAGAGTGGGCGGGACCTGCACAGATTCCCAGGCAGTCTCCGGGGGAACCGGTTCTCTGCCCATGGGCCCCTACAAGATTGATGACAATTTTCTGGAGGCGGCTGGCGAAAATCTGATGTTTGGCGGAGGAGCCGCAACCCAGACTCCGGCTGATATTGAAGTCCGGTTCAATCATCTGTTCAAGCCGATGTTCTGGCTGGAGGGTCAACCCGGGTACTCGGCGCCAGCTTTCATCGTAAAGAATCACTTTGAAATGAAAAACGCGCAGCGCGTCCTGTTCGACTCGAATATGGTGGAGGACACATGGGGCGGCTTTAGTCAACATGGTGCGTCCATTTTGATTGGCCCCAAGAACCAGGACAGCGGGGGCGAGAGTGTCTGTCCGCTCTGCCAGGTCACCGACGTGACCGTGCGCTTCGTAACCATCAGCCACGTATCGGGAGCGTTTCAGATCGCGAATGTCTTGTCGCCCTCCGGCGGCGCTCCTCTGCAGGGAGAACGGTATAGCATCCACGACGTTATCGCAGACGACATCCAGGAAACCAAATACATCGGCTACGGAAATTTCGCGGAAATTGAAACCATCGCTCAGCCCATGCTGCAAAGCGTTGCGATCAACCACGTCACAGCTTTCCCCACGCACACCATGCTCAGCATAGACGGACCGAATACCGTGAAGATGCCGGGCTTCGTTTTGAGCAATAGCATCATCGCCGCCGCTACGTATCCGATTTGGTCGGGGGGATCTTTTGGGTCGTCGGATTGCGCTTACTATGACGTCCCGGTCAAAACCGTGGACCTGTGTTTCTCAGAACCGACTTTTGCATACAATGCATTCCTCGGGTCTTCGTCTGCCTACCCGCCATCCGCATGGCCCAGCGGGAACTTTTTTTATTCGACGGCGGCTATCGGCTTCGTGAACTACAACAACGGAATCGGCGGAGATTATCACCTGCTGTCCTCCAGTCCTGCCAAAGGCAAAGGAAGCGATGGCCTGGATCTGGGCGCGAACGTGGATGCGGTGCTCAGCGCCATCAGCGGCATCGAGTAAGCTCTGCTCGCAATGGATTTAAACACACGATTTGACAGTCATGATTGGACGATCATGATTGGACGATCATGAATTGACGGTCATGATTTGACGAACGCCGGACCCTATGGGATATTTTGTTCACGATGTCTCCCACCGCATCCCAGCTTCTCAAAAACACACGCCGGGCCCCTGAAATTCTTCGTTGTTTTCAGGAAACAGCGCAGTGGCAGCAGATCACACGCGCTTATTTGGGATTCTCCAAGCTGACTTATCCCAGCCTTTTGCGTCTGCGGCGGGGCGATCACATTCAGCTTCAGGAGTTGACGGACCTAAAAACTTTCTGGCAAATCTTCTTGCGGAGAGTTTATCGCGTTGAGTCTTCCGACGGCGTAATTCTCGACATTGGCGCCAACGTTGGGCTGTTCGCTCTCTATGCCGCGCGCGAAGCGCGGCAGGCCAGGATCTTTGCGGTTGAGCCTTTTCCCGCAACTTTTGATCGCCTGCTCGAGGTGGTCCGGGACCAAGGCTTAACCGATCGAATCACTTGTCTGAATTACGCGATCACGGGCGAGGGAGGGATTCGTTTGATGCGTAACGACGCTGTACCGAGTCAGCAGCGCTCGCTGATCGCACCGGGGCAAAGCGTTTCTGGCACCGCGGTGCAAAGCAAGACTCTCAGCGAACTGCTTCGGGAACAGAGATTGGATCAAGTGGACTTGCTCAAAATGGACATCGAGGGCGGCGAATATGAAGTGCTTCTCTCGACTCCTCCCGATATTCTCCGATCGATTCGCAGAATCGCTGTTGAATATCATGGCAACTGCGCCCCTCATAATAAAGCGGAGATCTTCGATCAACTCCACCGAGCCGGCTTCAAAGTCACATGGGACGTGCAGGATCATTTAGGATACGGCGTGGCGGAAGCGGTGATGTCAGCGTGATAAGATTTGATTAGAATCTTTCATCGGTTTCGACTCCACAACAAGCACATGGCAACAAGAGAATTCAACAAGGGAGCTGTGTCTGGGGCGATCTGGCCGCTGTTGATCATGTTCGCAGCCACTGTATCCAGTTTCGCTCTTCCTTTATTAGAGGTCGCATTCGATCAGCAACCGGCGGCTAAGAGCAATTTTGATGGCCCAGCTGAACTCCCTCGAATCTACATCAAAACTAATCTCGCGGACACGCCGGCGCCCGGCAGGATACGACTGGTGAAGAGCGGCGGCGATCTTCAGGCCGCGGTGGACGATGCCGCGTGCGGTGACGTCATCAAGCTCGAAGCAGGCGCGGTTTTCTCCGGACGTCTTCTGCTCCCCAAGAAGTCTTGCGACGACGCCCACTGGATCATTATTCGGAGCAGCGCTTCCGATGACGCGCTGCCTCCCGAGGGAACTCGGCTCACTCCTTGTTACGCGGGGGTCGCTTCCCTTCCCGCCCGGCCGGATTTTCATTGCGCTTCCACCACCAATGTGATGGCGAAGATTGTGTTTCCCGGCAAGGGTGGCTCGGGTCCGATTTTTTTTGCCGACGGCGCCAACCATTATCGCTTCATCGGCGTTGAAATCACGCGCGATTCTCGCGATGCCAGGATCACAGCGCTGGCTTCGCCGCAGGGCGAGGTTGCGGCCGACCACATCATCTTCGACCGGGTCTGGATGCATGGGACCGCCGCTGACGAAACCACGCGCGGCCTTTATCTGAGCGGTACCACTTATGTCTCCGTGGTGGATTCGTATTTCAGCGATTTCCACTGTATGACGAAAGGCGGATGCACCGATTCGCAGGCTATTGGCGGCGGCGGCGGTGATTTGGCGAGCGGGCCTTACAAGATCGTAAACAATTTCTTGGAAGCGGCCGGGGAGAACATTCTTTTCGGCGGGGGTCGAGCGACGATAACTCCGGCCGACATCGAAATCCGGCGCAATTACATGTTTAAACCGATGGCCTGGATGCGCGGCCAGCCGGGCTACATGGGCGGCGGCGAGGGCAATCCATTCATTGTGAAAAATATCTTCGAACTAAAAAATGCACAGCGTGTTTTATTCGAAGACAATGTTTTGGAAGACAGTTGGGGCGGCTTTACGCAGACGGGTTTTGCCATCGTGCTCACGCCCAAGAACCAGAATAACGGCGGCGGCCACGATAATCTGTGCCCGCTTTGCCGTGTCACTGACGTGACCATCCGCAACTGCAAAGTTTCTCACGTGGGCAGCGGATTCCAGATCGCCAACGTTCCGGCGGTGGGCGGAGCTTTAGCCGCGGAAGGCGAGCGCTACAGCATTCACGATCTGGTGTTCAACGATATCGATGGCAAGAAGTACGCTGGCTTCGGAGCGTTCATGATTCTGATCTCCAATGGACCTACGTTGAAAAATGTCAGTATGGATCACATCACCGCGGTGTCTCCTCGCGTGTTGATCAGCATGGGGATTACTGGCGAAAAGATTCAGAACTTTACTTTCACCAACAACCTCATCGGGGCAGCCGAAAAGGAAATCGGCTCCATCGGAGGCGGAGCCAAGAACTGCGTGTTCCAGCCCGAGAAGCGCGGTCCAGCCGGGGTTCTGAAGGATTGCTTTGATTCGTCCATCTTCACCAACAACGCAATCATCCGTGGCCTGGGTCCTTGGCCCCCGGGAAATTTCTTACCCAAGGATATGGAGGCAGTTGGATTTGCGAAAGACGACGGCGACTTTCGCCTTTGCAGAACGAAAGATGCAGGATGCAAGGCTCCTTCCAAGTACGCTTTCGCGGGCAGCGATCACAAAGATATTGGCGCCGACATTGACCTTCTTAACCAAGCCACCACGGGAGTGATCGAAGGCCGTCCCTGAATATGCTGAAATGATTACGAATTGCGCCAAGCTAAGAACTATATCTTCGCGGTGCCGGCTGCTTCTCGCGTATTAAAATTCTCTGCCGTGAACTCTTCATCCCAACCTTGCCTGAGGTTCAATGCCTAGCCGCAAATGGCGGGACGTTGCGACCCGTTTGAAGACCATGGATGGCGCCGAGATCGCATCCCGGTTGCGACAACTCTTCGACCAGCGCGCGGATGGAATGCGTTCCCGCCTTGGCTTCAAATTTCACGAGAACCCTACCAACACCGCATCGGGGGCGCATTTCTTCTTCGAGCCTTCAGAAATCCCACGCATCCTGAGTGTCCTGAGGCAGCGCTTACCGCATAAAGTCGAAACGATTGTGCATGAGGCTGAGAAGATCTGTTCGCATCGTTTCGATCTGCTGGGCTACTCCGATCTGGACTACGGAAAATCCATCGATTGGCATCTCGACGCGGTGCACCATGTGTGCTCACCTTCGAAACCCTTTTTTCAAATTAACTATTTCGATCCCACTCAGGTTGGTGACCCCA
>Ga0302319_10023508_pt1 | contig 11006 bp, 9 predicted proteins | sample Bog_T0_2_FD_203319 | JGI IMG/M metagenome (GOLD analysis project Ga0302319, IMG submission 203319) | Peat permafrost microbial communities from Stordalen Mire near Abisko, Sweden - Bog_T0_2 | ecosystem: Environmental > Terrestrial > Soil > Wetlands > Peat | place: Sweden: Abisko, Stordalen Mire...
CTGGACGGCGCCTTCGGGGGCGACTTCGATTTCGAGTGGATCGCCGACGCGGAGTTTGGCCTCATCGGCAACAGGCTTGGGGATGCGAACGGCGAGGCTGTTGTCCCATTTCTGGATTTGGGCGCGCATTAGTTCTCCTTCGGCGATACAGAGTATCTCCGAATGTAGATACAGTGTGTCAATTCAGTGGGACGACAGCTGGATTTTCGCCCAGCATCACACGCCGCCGTTAAAGATGTTCTTCGACAAGTAGCGCTCGGCAGAATCGGGGATGAGTGTCGCGACGCGTTTGCCGGGACCGAGACGTTTGGCGATCGCGCAGGCGCAGTGGATCATGGCTCCTGAACTCGATCCGGCAAGGATGCCTTCCTCGGCGGCGAGACGGCGGACGGCCGCAAAAGCTTCTGTATCAGGAACTGCGACAATCTCATCGCAAAACGAGCGGTCGAAGGTTTTGGGGATGAAAGAAACGCCGATGCCTTCGACCTTGTGCGGGCCCGGTTCGCCTCCCTGGAGGATCGATCCCTGGGTTTCGACAGCGACGGTCAGAATGCGTGGGTTCTGCTCCTTGAGGAAGCGAGCGATGCCGGAGAAGGTGCCGCCGGTGCCGACGCCGGCGACGAAGGCGTCGATGCGGCCCTCCATCTGTTCCCATAATTCGGCAGCGGTGGTGTCGTGGTGGAACTGCGGGTTGGCGGGGTTGTCGAACTGGAGGGCGGCCCAGACGTTGGGATCGGACTTGGCGAGGGCGAGAGCGCGGCGAATTGCGCCGGACATGCCTTCTGCTTCAGGCGTGCGGTGGACCTCTGCGCCAAAGCCGCGCATGAGCGCGCATTTCTCTTCGGCGTAGCCTTCAGGGACGAACAGGACGACGCGGTAGCCGCGATTGACGCCGACGAGGGCGAGCCCCACCCCTGTGTTCCCGGCTGTGGCCTCCGTAATAACGGAATCTTTGTGAAGGATGCCGCGGCGTTCGGCGTCGAGGATCATGCCCAGAGCTGCGCGGTCTTTGACGGATCCGCCGGGGTTCAGGAACTCGAGCTTGGCGAAGAGGTCGGCGTGATCCAGGGAAACAAGACGGCGCAGCTGGAGGAGCGGGGTTTGGCCGATGAGGCTGGTGATGTCGGATGCGGTGCGGAGTGCGGTCGGAGTGCTGGTGGGGGGCATGTCAGATACAGGTTACAGGGTAGGGGGCGCAGGCTGCGAGTACCAAGCATGGCACCGGGACCTGCTTCCGGGGCCAATCCGTTACCGGCCGCCAGTGCCGGTTTCAGCGACGCTGGTCTTGCGGGGTGTCTGCTGATTTTGCGGCGTCGGGTAGTAGCCGGTACGCGTACGCACGAAGAGCTTGCCGTGGTGGGCGGCGTGGGCTTCGACATGGACGGTGCGGTATCCGCCGAGCGCGGCGGCTTTACTGGAGTGATAGCCGATCGTGTACTGGCTGCGGATATCGCGGGCGACTTCGGCAGCGATGTTGTCGACATCGGCGAGGGAGCGCGGGAAGAAGGACAGACCGCCGGTTTCATCCGAGAGCAGGGTGAGGGCACGCTTGGCGCGGTGGGCTTCCTGTCCTTTGTCGTCATCGCCGAAGAGCAGGCCGATGGTGTAAATGACCGGGCCGCCCAGGTCCTGAACGCGGCGAATGGTTTGCTCGAGATTCAGCGTCGAGGCATTGTCTTCGCCGTCGGTGATGATGAGCAGCACCTGCTTGGGACGGCGCGCGCCATGGGAAAGCTGATCGGCTGAGGCCACCACGGCGTCGTAGAGAGCGGTGCCGCCCCTGGACTCGATGTGCGAGAGGCCTTCGCGCAGCTTGTCGATGTCGGAGGTGAAGTCCTGATCGAGGAAGGCCTCATCGGAGAAATTAACGACGAAGGCTTCGTCGTCGTGGTTGGAGGCGCGGACGAGGTCGAGAGCGGCGGTGTTGACGGCGGCACGCTTGTCGCGCATGGAACCGGAATTATCGATCAGGATGCCGAGCGAGACGGGCACGTCGGCGTGCGCGAAGGAGACGATGTTCTGGAGTGCGTTGTCTTCGAAGACGTGGAAATCGGCCTGGCTGAGATCCTGGACGAGGTGGCCGTCCTGGTCGACAACCGTGCACGGCAGCAGGACCTCATCGACATCGCGACGAAGGGTATAGACACCGTGTTCGCGGTGGACTTCCTGATCGGCATTGGGGTGGGAGGGGCTGACGGCGGCATCGTCGGCGGCGTCCGGAGAGATGATGGGGTCGTGGTCGACATCCAGCGGAGGCTGAGTCTCGGGCTGTTGCGGCGAAGGAACGACCGCTGGCACCGCCGGCGCAGCTGGCTGGGGCGGGGCCGTTTGGCTCGCGGGTGAAGGCGAGTGCGAAGCGGCATCGGAACCAGCGGGCGTTTGCGCCGGTTCCTGTGCGTGAAGAGCCAGGGAGGCGGCAACGAAGAGGGTGCAGAGGAGGAGAAGGTTACTGCAAAGGCGCATAGTATCCGGTGCGGGCGTGAACAGTCAGCTGCGGCAAGCCTGGGGGCGGCGATAGCTTTACCTTCACTTTACGCCATTTCCCATCCATCCTCGCATTGTCGGTCTTGTAGCCGAGAACGTATTCATTGCGCAGTTCTGCGCTGATTCTGGTGGCAATGTCCCCCATTTCGGAGAGGTCGTCGACGCGAAAGAGGCGGCCGCCGGTGTCGTTGCTGATGTCGTTGAGCAGCAGCGGTCCATTGCGTTCCTCGATCGTGGCAGCCTCGGGATCGAAGATTCCAATGGAGTAAACCTGAGTATCGGCTTCGCGCACGGCGGAGCGCACCTCGTTCTCGGTGTAGCGGCTGTTATTGTCGCCGCCATCGGAGACGATGAGGAGCGCCTTGCGCTGATACTTTGCCTGCTTCATCTTCTCAAGGCCGAAGTAGATGGCGTCGAGGAGGGCCGTGCGATGGCCGGGCTGCACAGTGGCGAGGCGGGCTTCGACGTCGTCGGGCGAGGATGTGTAGTCGGTGATGAGCTCGGGACGGTCGTTAAAGCCGATGACGAAGAACTCGTCCTGGGGATTCGACGTTTTCATGAACTGGATGACGGCGCCGCGAGCGCGCACGACCTTATTGCTCATGCTGCCGCTGAGATCGAGGATGACCCCGATCGAGACCGGGGCGTCGTCGCAGGCGAAGGTGCGGATGTTCTGGTTGTGATTGTCCTCAAGGACCAGGAAGTTCTGTTTTTCGAGGCCGGTCACGAGCCGATCCATGGGATCGGTGACGGTGAGCGGGACGAGGACAATGTTGGTGTCGACGCGGAACTGAATGCCACTGCGCAGGGAAGCGCTGGCGGTAATGGGAATCGACGGGTCTTTTGCCGCGGCAACGGGGGGCGGGGTGTTGATGTGAACGGCGTTAAGCGGATCTTCCTGGCCGAAGGCCGGTCCGGCGAGGAAGACAGGGAGGAGGAGGGGAGCGAGTACGAGTGACAGCAGCGGAATGCGGCACGGCTCGAAAAAGCGTGCTGGGGGTCCCGGAGATGCATGAACACCACGTCCGCGCCCAAAAATGGACGCCATGGCCGTACCTCTCGTTTGATGAATACTGGCACGATTGTGAGACTTGTGCAAGAGTCTACCCCGTTCCGGTGGAGCCGTCGTTCCAGTCGCCATCATCGCCCGGTGCGCGGCTTCCATCGCGCGCCGTAAACAGCTTCGATGCATTAGACGGGGAAGGAGGCCAGCAAAAAGCAGCAGGGAATCATCCTTACTACCGCAGCCATCTCGCGTTGGCGCCGTTCTTCCAGGTCCAGGATTGAGACGCCGCGCAGCCTCCGCCGTAAGCGCGCTCAAGATAAAATCGGTGGGAACATAAAAAACCATGGCTCGCATTTATCCGTTTCGCGCGTTGCGCTATAACCAGGCTCAGGTATCCGCTCAGGATGTTGTTACCCAGCCTTACGACAAAATCACCCCGGCCATGCAGCAGGCCTACTACCAGAGAAGTCCGTATAACCTGGTGCGGATTATTCTGCGCATGCCGGAACTGTTCGACGGCGAGGGCGACCTCTATACGAACGCGGCCCGGGATTTCGCCGAATGGCGGCGGAACGGCGTCCTGGCGCAGGAACGCCAACCCTGCATTTTTGCGTACTCGCAGCGGTTCGGGGTTCCAGGACAGCCGGGCGTGGTGCGGGAACGCCGGGGATTTATTGCGCTTGGAGAGCTGCACGACTACAGCCAGGGAGTGGTGTTCCGGCACGAGCAGACCCTGTCGAAGCCCAAGAGCGACCGGCTGAACCTGCTGCGCGCGACGCGGGCGCATTTTGGCCAGATCTTCATGCTGTATTCCGATCCGGCGCGGAGCGCCGAAGGGGTGCTCTTCGACGAAGGATCTGCGGGGGAAACCCTGCCCGATATCGAGGTGACGGACGAATATGGAGTGGTCCACCGGGTCTGGAAGATCACCGATCCGGCGAAGATCAACCTGGTGGCGACCGGGCTCGAGGACAAGAAGCTGATCATCGCAGACGGGCATCATCGCTATGAGACGGCCCTCAATTATGCGAAGGAGCGAGGCGCGCCCAGGGCTGCCGAATCGACCGAGCGGAACAGTGCGGGAGTGCCGCAACCGGCTTATCCGGAAGCGGCGGCGATGATGACCTTCATCAATATGGATTCCGAGGGCCTCGTGATTCTGCCGACGCATCGCGTGGTCTTCGAGCTCACTGGGTTTGACGCGTCGCGTTTCCTTGAAGCCGCGCGACCTTACTTCGAGATCGAGGAGTTGGCGGAGCGCGATCCGGGCGCGGCGATGGCGCGGCTGTCGGCTGCAGGCGGGAAGACGGCCTTCGTCGCCGTAACGGGGAAGGGGTGGCATCTGCTGACCGCGAAGCCGGAGCCGATTGCCGAGGCGTTGAAGGCGGTTCCGGCCCGGCAGCGGCAGCTGGATATCGTGCAGCTGCACAGCCTGGTGCTGGAAAAACTGCTGGGCATCTCGCAGGAGGCAATCCGCGACCAGACGCACCTGCGCTATTTGCGCGATGCCGCGGAGGCAGCGGATCAGGTGGGCCGCGGCGAAGCGAACGTCGCGTTCCTGATGAATCCGGTCACGATGGAGCAGCTGCGGGAGGTTGCGTTTGCCGGGGAAGTGATGCCGCAGAAGTCGACCGATTTTTATCCGAAGCTGTTGAGCGGTCTGGCGATCTATGCGCTGGATTGAGGCTGCCGCCCTGGTGGTTGCGGTGGCGATGGCAGGGTATGCGCATAGTTCGTCTTTTTCGCAGATCCCGCAGGCGCCGCAATTACCTCAGGCGCCGCCGATACCCCCTATGTCAACACCCACAGCGTCGGCCCAGATCCAGCAGCGATTCCTTGTCGTGGTGGACGCGGCGCATGGGGGCAACGATATCGGGGCACGCATCGGAAACGGGGTTTTGGAGAAAGACATTACGCTGGGATTATCGGCACGTTTGCGGTCGACGCTGCGCGCGCACGGCATCGAGGTGGTGATGACGCGGCAGACGGATGTGAGTATGCCGCCGTTGAACCGCGCGGAAACGGCGAACCATGCGCAGGCCGCGGCGTGCCTCGTGATCCACGCAACCGCGACGGGGAGCGGCGTGCATTTGTTTACATCTGCGCTGGGCCCCACGGCGACGGCGCGCTTTCTGCCGTGGCAGACGGCGCAGTCGGCCTGGGTGACCCAGAGCCTGAAGCTGGAGTCGGAGATTGACTCGGCGCTCGCGCATGCGGAGATCCCCGTCAGCCTCGGGCGAGCTTCCGTGGAACCGATGGACAGCATGACCTGCCCGGAGGTCGCAGTGGAGATGGCGCCGCTGGTGGGCGGGCACGTGACCGAGGTTCGTGCGATTACCGACGCGAGCTACCAGAAGTCGGTGGTGGACGCCATAACGGCGGCGCTGGAGCAGTGGCGCAGCGACTGGAAACAGCCATGATCTCGCGCTTCCAGAAATACTTGTTCTTCGCCATGCTGCTGGCGTGCGTGGTGATGGCGGCGTTTTTGATCCGTCTGCGCAATCGCGCCCAGGATCGATTGCAGGCGCAGGCCGCAGCGGCGCCAGCGGCAATGGCGTCCGTGGGGAGCTCGCTGAAGACAGTGATTCTCTATGTGCCGAACGATCTTGACGATTCTCTGACGACGGTGGAGCGCAGCCTGCCGCTGCCCGCAGACGGGAATGCGCAGGCGCGCGTGGTGCTGGAGAGCCTGATGGAGGCGTATCGGGCGCCCGCATCGACGCACCCCATCAACGTGGCGTCTGGGGTGAACGATGTTTATTTTCTGGCGCCGCAGGACCGAACCGGCGAAGGAGGACAGATGGCGGTTGTAGATCTGACCGGCGCCTTGGCCGCGGCGCAGCCTTCGGGCATCGAGCCAGAGACGCTGACGCTGCTCTCCATGATGGCGACGCTGCATGCGAACCTGCCGGCGGTCACAGAGGTGCACTTTCTGATCGATGGGCAGCCGCGCGAGACGCTCGCGGGGCATGCCGACCTGACGCGAACCTACCTGGCTTCAGAAGCGGAGCAGCGGCCGAGCCCAGCCATGCCGGCGGGAGCAGTGCGATGAAAATTGGCGTCTTCGATTCAGGAGTGGGCGGGCTGACGGTGCTGCGGGAGCTGATCGAGCACATCCCGGAGGCGGACTATCTGTATCTGGGCGACACGGCGCGCCTGCCGTACGGGGCCAAGTCGAAGGAAACCGTGGCGCGCTATGCGACCTCGAGCGCGCGATTCCTGGTCGCGGAGGGGGCGGAGTTCCTCGTGATCGCGTGCAATACGGCGAGCGCTCTGGCCCTGGATGCCATTCGCGCATCCGTTCCCGTGCCAGTGGTGGGAGTGGTGGAAACAGGGGCCAATGCCGCCGATGCCGTCTCCACGACACGGGATGTGCTGGTGATGGCCACCGCCGCGACGGTGGAGAGCCACGCGTACACGGCTGCCTGCGCGGAGCGAAATATGCGGGCGATCGAGAAGGCCTGCCCGCTGCTGGTGCCGCTGATCGAAGAAGGTTGGATCGAGCACCCGGTGACCGCCGAGGTCCTGCGGATTTATATGGCGGAGCTGATGGAGGTGGCGCGGGGTGTGGCGCTGAATGCGGACACCCTGGTGCTCGGTTGTACACACTATCCTTTGCTGCGGCCGAAGATTGAGGCAGCTGTTCCCCCGTCGATGCGCGTGATCGATTCCGCCGCGGCGACAGCGGAACAGGTGGCGCGGATGCTGCAGCTGAGGGGCCGGGCCCGTCGCGGAGAAACTAGGTTCTTCGCAACGGATTCGGTGGCCAAGTTCAAGACACTGGGAAGCCGCTTTTTGGGACGAGTCATCCCGGAAGTTGAGCTGGTGGATCTGGAGACAGGGAACAGGCAATAGCGAAAGCGCGCCGGGAGTTCACATTTTGGCAGCCTGGCAGAATTCGAAGGCATCTGACCCACAGGTATACTTCAGACTGGGAGCAGACGCGGACGTTCCAGACGGGCAGGACAGGCTGATCGTCCCATTGCGCGTGCCGGGCCTTCCCGGTACGATACATTGTCCGGCGAATCCGGTTTATTCCTAAGGAGATAAAGCTTATGTCGGAAGAAAAACAGTCCAGCGGATTTAGCTGGTTTTTGGCGGGATTGGGGCTGGGAGCGCTGATTGGGGTGCTCTACGCGCCGAAGGCGGGACGAGAGACGCGGGAGGAGCTGCTGAGCAGCGCCCGTGAAGGTTCGGAATATCTCAAGCAGCGGGGACGGGAAGCAGCCGACCAGGTTGGCGATCTTGTCGATCGCGGCAAAACGCAGGTGAACGACTACGTCGGACGCAGCAAGGAGTATGTGGAGCGGGGCCGCGCCCAGTGGGACGAGTTTGTCAATCAGGGGAAGCAGTATGTGAACGATCAGGGCGGCCGGGTCTCGGCGGCGGTGGAAGCCGGGCGCCAGGCCTACCAGAGCAGTACAGCGCCGAACAAAGCGGAAAGCGCCTGAAGTTCCGCGAAGATCTGAACGTGGCGCGAACCGACCGGCCAAACGGCGGGTTTGCGCTGAGAGAAGGACAGCGGGCCGGGGAGCACAGCCATGCATCACGACATACCGGTATGGGTTTACGTCGTCTTCACGGCGGTCACCGCTGCGGGGATCATGATGCAGGCCCTGGTTCTGCTGGGGATTTTGTTTGCGCTGAAGGGCGCGCTGCGCCGGTTGACGGAATTTTCAAATAAGGCCGAAGAGCACGTTCTGCCGATTCTGGAAACCACGCGCCGGTTGATGGAAGATGTTTCTCCCAAGCTGAAAGTGGCAACCCAGAATGTGCTGGAAGTGAGCCAGACGCTGCGTGTGGAGTCAAAGCAGGTGGCCGGCACGGTGGACGAATTGCTGAAAAAGGCAAGCGTGCAAACCGAGCGGCTGGATGAGATTTTGACGGCCACGCTGAACAGCGTTGCCCATGCTACAGCGACGGTCCAACGGGCTGTGGTGACTCCCGCGCGACAGGTGGGAGCGGTGTTGAACGGATTGCGAGCAGGATTCGACGTACTGCGGAATCATAAAGAGCGTGAGACGCACGCCGCCGCAGACGGCGATCACTTCGTCTAGAAACTGCCTTGATCATGGGCTCAACCGAATCCCCGCTGCGGGGATGGTTGTGCTGCGCGGAGGCAGCGTGGCGACGATAGAAGATCGCGCGGGGATTCCCGGCATCCAAGTGACCGTGCCCCTGCGGACCACGGAATCGCATTCGACCATCCAGGAATTGAAGGCCTGCATCGAGCGGACGCCGCGAATGGAAGCCCGCGCGCCACTCTCGACCTACCGTCTTCAGCTGCATACCGGCTTCACCTTCGCCGATGCGGAAGCGGTGCTGCCCTACCTGAAGAAGCTGGGAATTGGGGACTGCTACGCGTCACCTGTCTTCGAAGCGCGCCCCGGAAGCATGCACGGCTACGACGTCACGCGCCATGACCGGCTGAATCCGGAACTGGGCGGCGATGAGGGGTTCGCGCGGTTTGCGGCCCGTATGCGCGAGCAGGGGATGGGCCTGCTGCTGGACATCGTCCCCAACCATATGGGGGTCGGGAACGATTCGGTGTGGTGGCAGGACGTGCTCGAAAACGGGCGCGCATCGGAATACGCCAGCTACTTCGACATCGACTGGAATCCCCTGAACCCCGACATGAAGGACAAGCTGCTGCTGCCCATTCTGGGATCGCAGTACGGGGATGAGCTGGAGGCAAGGCACATCCAGCTGGTGGTGGTCGATGGTCAGTTTCGGGTGAAGTATTTCGACCACGTGATTCCGGTTGCCGCTCGTTCGACGCCGATGATCTTCCGGGATGATGAACTGGACGAGCTGGGGGTCCCGCAGTTCTTTCGGGACATTCTGCGCGACACAGCCCACATTCCGCCCCACGAGACGACCGACCCAGCGCTGGTGGTGCAACGCCGTCAACAGCTGGCGGAGCTGCGGCCGCGCTTGCGTGAGGCTCTGTTGCGCGAGGACATACAGCCTTCGTTGCAGCGTGCGCTCGAAAAGATCAACGGAGTCGAGGGCAATCCCCGGAGTTTCGACCGGCTGCATGATCTGCTGGAGCAGCAGCCCTGGAGGCTGGCTTACTGGCGCGTCTCGAGCGAGGAGATTAATTACCGGCGTTTCTTCGACATCAACGACCTGGTGGGGCTGCGCATGGAAAATCCCGAGGTCTTCGCGGCAACCCATTGTCTGATTCGGAGACTGCTGGCGCGGGGAGAAGTCGCGGGTTTGCGCATCGACCACTGCGACGGGTTGTTCAATCCGCGGCAGTATCTGATCCGGCTGCAACTGCTCTATGTAGCCGCCCATTGTTGCGGTGAGCAGCCGCAGGGACCGGCGGCGCCGAACGGGATCGAGGTCGAGGTACGCGACGCGATGCGCGGATGCGACTGGGCTGCCGCGCAAGGGCCGCTCTATGTGGTCGTGGAGAAGATTCTGGAGCCGCGGGAGTCCCTGCCCCCCCAGTGGCCGGTACGCGGGACATCGGGTTACGACTTTGTGTATCACGGCAATCAGATATTCATCCAGCGCGCCAACCGGCAGCGCTTCACGGATTTCTACGTGAAGCTGACAGGCGTGACGACCGATCCCGAGACCATCATTTATCAGTCGAAGCTGAACGTGATGCGCAACGCGCTTTCGAGCGAAGTATATGTGCTGATGACGCTGCTCAGCCGTCTGGCGTCGGCGAATCGCAAGGTCCGCGACTTTACCGAGAATCTGCTGGAGACGGCGATTCGCGAGACGATCGCGTGCTTTCCGGTTTATCGCACCTACATTGACGATCGGGGGCAGTACACGGAGCGGGATCGCGCGTTTATCCGCCAGGCGGTTGGGCGGGCCAAGCAGCGCAATCGTGAGACGGACGAATCCGTGTTCGACTTCCTGGAGAATACGCTGCTGCTGCACGGCCGAAGCGGCGAGGAGATCGACCAGGGAGAGCTTTACTTTGCGCTGAAGTTCCAGCAGCTGACCGGGCCGGTGATGGCGAAGGGTGTCGAAGATACGGCCTTCTACGTCTACAGCCGGTTCCTGTCGTCGAACGATGTCGGCAGCGCGATGGATGCGTTCGGGATCGCGGAGGAGGAATTCCACGAGGTTAACCGGGAACGGCTGCGCACAGCGCCGGATGCGATGCTGGCCACCTCCACGCACGACACCAAGCGCAGCGAGGATGTGCGCAATCGGCTGAATGTACTGTCGGAGATGACGTATATATGGCCGTCGTACGTCCGGCGTTGGGTGCGGCTGAATGCGCGCTACAAACGAACGCTGGAGGATGGACGCCTGGCGCCGAGCGCCAATGAGGAGTACTTCCTTTACCAGACCCTGATTGGCGCGTGGCCGTGGGCGATGGAAACCGGGGAGGAACGGGAAGATTTCGTCCGGCGCATTCAGGACTACATGACCAAAGCGCTGAGCGAGGCGAAGGTCAACCTGAGCTGGACGAATCCAAACCAGGCCTACATCGATACAGTCCACTCGTTCATTCGCAACATCCTGATGCCCGATGGGCGGGGGCAGG
>Ga0302319_10023511_pt1 | contig 11005 bp, 13 predicted proteins | sample Bog_T0_2_FD_203319 | JGI IMG/M metagenome (GOLD analysis project Ga0302319, IMG submission 203319) | Peat permafrost microbial communities from Stordalen Mire near Abisko, Sweden - Bog_T0_2 | ecosystem: Environmental > Terrestrial > Soil > Wetlands > Peat | place: Sweden: Abisko, Stordalen Mire...
GCTGCTCCGGGGACAAGTAGCTGAACATCGCTGATTGCTGAGTGTCTGAACCGCGCATAAGACAAGTTTAGGCGATTCTGTTTTATTAGACCAGTTGTTCAGACCTACTTTTTCCGCAGCTGAGCTAGAGGTTCGCCCAACAAAATCGGTTCGAAATTTCGAATCAGTTCGGCGGTCGGCCCAAGCGCCGCGGCCGTGTACGTGAAAACGATACTGTGGCCAACCGTACCCTCGTCTGTAATGACGTCGGTCAGCACCAGTGGGGATTCGGTGACGATGCCGCTGGCAGTCCGATGCGGATCCCGCATCGGCACTCGCACTGTCCGAACGCGTAAGTCTCGAACCCTTGGCTGCCGGGAATTCATTTGTTCCCGGAATTTTATCCAATGCCTACTGCCGCAGCGCAAAAGTAAACAGCGAATTACCCGCCGAAATCGAAACATACTGCCTGCCGCCCACCGAATAACTCATCGGACCCGCCGAAATCGAGCCGCCCAGATTCGCTTTCCACAGCAACGCCCCGCTGCGCGCATCGAGCGCATAAAAATATCCCTCGCGCCCCCCGCTGAACAACACGTCCGATGCCGTCGTCAGAATCCCCGCCTCCGTGATATCGCTCATCCTGAACTCCCACTTCCGCTCGCCGGTCTTAGGATCGATTGCGCGCACCGCCCCATAGCCCTCATCGGCCTTGCGAAAATTCTGCGAAGATCGCGTAAACGGAACCGGAGACCGAGGCGTGCCCCCGTTATACTGATTACCTTCCTTATACTCATCCACCCTCTTCACATAAAGCGATGAGTAACCCGCCCACGTCGAAATATAAAAAAGCCCGGTATGGGAACTGAATGACGGCGAATACCAGTTCGTCCCCCCCTGATTGCCCGGATAAATCAACGTTCCTTCCGTGCTCGGAACCTTACCCGGAATCCGCATCGGCCGGCCCCTCTCGTCGAAGCCGTTCATCCAGTTCACCTCCACGAACGGCTTGCCCGAAAGGAACTGCCCGTTCTCCCGGTCGATCGCATAAAACAAACCGTTGCGATTCGCCCAGTACATAATCTTCCGCGGCGCGCCCCGCCATTCCACATCCGCCAGCACCGGCACCTCCACCGAATCGTAATCGAATTCGTCGTGCGGAGAAAACTGATAATGCCACTTGAGCTTGCCCGTATCCGCATCGAGCGCAACCACGCTGTCTGTATAAAGGTTGTCGCCAGGCCGTGGATCTCCGTTCCAGTCCGGACCCGGATTCCCAATGCCCCAATACGTCAGGTTCAGGTCGGCGTCGTAAGACCCCGTGACCCAAATCGACCCGCCGCCCGTCTTCCACGCATCGTTCAGCCACGTCTCATGGCCCGCCTCGCCAGGGCCGGGAATCGTATTGAAGCGCCACGCCTCCGCGCCCGTCTTCGCATCGTACGCCGCGATGAACCCGCGAATACCGTACTCGCCCCCCGCCACTCCCACAATCACCTTGTCCTTCACGATCAGCGGAGCATGCGTCAGCGAATAGCCCGACTCGGGCTTCCCGATTCTGTTATCCCAAAGCGGCTTGCCGTTCTTCGCGTCGATCGCGACCAGGTGCGCGTCGATGGTTCCCATGTACAACGTGTCGCCCAGGATCGCCAGTCCGCGATTGACGCGCCCGCAACAAACGCGCGACTCCTGCGACGGAATGTAAGACCAGATCCAGAAAACCCGCCCCGTCGCCGCGTCCAGCGCCACAACATCGTTAGGCGCCTGCACCGTATACATCACGCCATCCACCACCAGCGGCGTCGCCTCGAACTTCTCGAGCGACCGCGCCTGCCAGACCCACTGCAGTTCCATGTTCGCCGCGTTTGCAGGCGTGATCTGATTCAGCAGCGTATAGCGCTGGCTCAGCGGAGTCCCCGAATACGTCAGCCAGTTCTGTGGCTCCCGTTCCGCGTGCAGTATGCGATCGAAGGTAACCTGCGCGGACACCGTTCCGCACATCGCCGTAAGTAAAACCAGTCTCATCGTCATTGCCGCGCGATTCCTTTCAGCGATACCAGATAGCTCACCAGATCCGCCCGTTCTTCAGGCGTGAGCCTGTCCTTATAAGCAGGCATGGGCGACTTCTCCAGGAATTCAAACTGCTTCAGCTCGGCGCGGTTGAGCGACAACAGCCGTTCTTTCGAATCGATCAGCTGTACCGTGAACCCATCCTGATTCAGCAGTCGCCCCACAATCGCAACGCCATCCTTCCCCACCGCCCGCACATAACGGTTCTGCGGCAGCACCTCGGCATCCGGCTCCGTCAGCGATCGATCGATCTCCGCCGCACGCCGCGTTGCGCCAATCTCGCTCAGGTCGGGCCCCACCCGCGAGCCCGATGCCCCCACGCGATGGCAAATCCCGCAGTTCCCCTTTCCCTCGAAAATCGCCTTGCCCTTCGCCGCGTCGCCCGGCACCACCACGCCGCTCCCCTGCTTCTCCGCCATCGAGCGCAGAAAGGCCACGATGGTCATCGCCCGGAAGTCGGGCAAATTGTGCGGCGGCATCGCCGTGCCGGGAATGCCTTTCTGAATTATCTGCACCAGGCCCGCGTCGGTATTCGTGTGCCGAAATTTCCCGTGAGCCAGATCCGCGCCAGGAACCATATTGCCGTCGGGACCATGGCAAACCGCGCAGTTTGCCAGATACGTTCGCTCACCATCTTCCACATCGCCCGAAGTGAAACTATGCTGGGCCAGCAGGGAACCCGCGATGACTATCAGAGCATTGATCATAGAACCGAATCCACCAGCAGCCTATCAGTTTTTTACGCCCGCGGACTATACAAAATGGCGGCTTTTGCGCCCGCACCCTTCAGGATTTCGTAAGGGCCCGAGACTGCGCGGAGTGCTAAAATTCAGCATCGTGAAACGGATACTAACCATCGCCCTTGCCTCTTCAGCGCTATGGGCAGCCGCATATGCACAAACTTTCGATGCCGTCTCGATCAAAGTGAATCCGCCTCGCACCGGCTTTCACTTCGCGACCGATTCCGGCAGCGGCGGCCCCGGCACGCCCGATTCCGGCATCTTCCGCTGTGCCGAATGCACCCTCGCCACCCTCGTCGCGAAGGCCTTCGATCTCCGCAGCTATCAGTTCCCCGGCAAGTCGTCCCTCGGCGACAACACCTTCGAAGTGATGGCGCGTATCCCCGCCGGCGCCACTCAGGATGAGTTTCAAACCATGCTCCGGAACATGCTGAAAGACCGCTTCTCCCTCGAATTCCATTTCAACGAAAAGAAACTTGCCGGCTATCGTCTGACCATCGCGAAGAGCGGCTCGAAACTCGTCGAGTCGTCAAACCAGGCAAAGCCGCCCGCGGCTGAAAAAAGCCAGGAAAACCAGCACAGCCACACCGGCCTTGTCGCCTTCGGTCCCACCGCGCGTTTTCGCGCGGATCGCCAAACCATGGCCGATCTCGCGCGCCTGCTTTCAGACCAGCTCCGCCTTCCCGTTGAAGATGAAACCGGACTCAAAGGACTGTACGACATTTCTCTCTCCTGGTCTGGTAACAACGATCATTCCGACGCTCATGCCGACGGCAACTTTGGAGGCAACGGACACGGCGACCACGGCGGCCTCCCGCCTGCCGGATCCGGTGGCTCTCTACCCGGCCCAGGTGAACCCGGACCGGCCCTGCTGGACGCAGTCCAGTCGCAACTCGGCCTGAAACTCGTCTCGTCCGAACAAACAACCGCGAAGATCTTCATGATCGATCGCGTAGAGAAACTCCCCACCGCCAATTGAAGCTCGTCCTCGTGCTGCATTGCCCGAATCTCGTGTCCTTCGCCTTGTGGCAGACTGTCCCTATGCGTAATTTGAATGCTTGCTTCTTCCTGCTGGCTGTCCAATCGGGGTGGAGTGCGCCGGTCACACTCGCGGGGATTCCGGGGATCGTGGCGCCCGGGACACCGGTGATTGTCGTTAAGAGCGGCTATAACAGTTCGGAAGGACCTATGGCCGCGCCCGATGGCAGCTTGTATTTCAGCGAGCCTTCGGACAACAAGATCTACCATGTTGACGCCGACGATAACATCACGGTGTTTTTCGACGCGAAGAGGGTGGATGACGAAAAGGGCGAGCGGTGGCGGCTGCCTGCTCTCGCGATGGACAAGCAGGGCCGGATGTTCGCATGCCGCAGGGCGGGGCCGGGCAAGATCGGGATTGCGATTGTGTATCCGGAGAGCGAAGCGCGGTTCATCGCTTTGAGCTATAACGGGAAGCCTTTTGTGGCGCCCAACGATCTGGCGATGGGGCAGAACGGCGCGATTTACTTCACCGATCCGGGACAGGGGTCGGAACGTCCGCATGCGGTCTATCTGGTGAGGCCTTCGGGCGAGGTTGTGCTTGCGACGGACAATCTGGAGAAGCCGAACGGAATTCTGCTGAGCCGCGATGAGAAGACGCTGTATGTGGTGGATACGCCTTCGGAGTTCGTTTATGCGTTTGCGGTGAAGCCGGACGGGACGCTCGGTCCGCGCACGAACTTCGCTCGCCTGAAAGGGGTCAGGAAGAGCGATAAGGGCGTGATCGATTCGGGGATTGACGGGATTGCACTCGATAACGACGGGAATCTCTATGTAATTACGTGGGGCGGTCTGGAGGTTTTCGATAAGACGGGCGAGCCGCTGGGCGTGATGGAGATTGGGGCGAAGGCGCAGAATCTGGCGTTTGCCGGTAAGGATGGGAAGACGCTTTATGTCACAGCGCATGGGAGTTTGTTGAAGATTCGGATGCTGGCTCAGGGGTTTCGGGAGCGGGCTAAGTAGACGGTATGATCAAGAGCTATGGATGCGCAGCCTGAACTGGCTTTATTGGCGCGGGCGATCAACGAGTGCGGGCTTGAAGCGATCCTGATCGGCAACATGGCTGCGGCGCTTCATGGCGCTCCGGTTTCGACAATCGACATCGATCTGTTCTTTCGGAAAACGCCACGGAATATGCAGAAGTTGAAGCGGGTGGCGGGGGCTTTGGGGGCGGTGATTCTGCGTCCTTATTATCCGGTGTCCGCTCTGTTCCGGCTGCAGAGAGAGAGAGATGGGCTGCAGATCGATTTCATGGGACACATCGATGGGGTGAAGTCTTACGAGGGTGTTCGCGGAAGGGCAACATTGTTTGACGTGAGCGATCAGAAAGTTCTGGTGGCCAGTCTCGATGACATCATTCGGAGCAAGCGGGCGGCGGGCCGGGGCAAGGACCTTGCGGTGATTGATATCCTGGAGAAGACACGCGATGAAGAAGCTAAAGCTCCGGGAAAGCCGGCAAAAAAGCGCGGCGCTTAAGGCTGAATCCGATCGGGCTCTCATCGAGCTGATTCGATACCGGCTGTCGCTGCCTCCGGAGAAGCGTTTGAATTGTCTTCGGCGGAAGATTGGGTTGCGGGCTACTTGTCTGTAAACAGAAGCCGTAGGCGGACGATCGGCATGTGGTCGATCAGTCTTTTAACTGCCGGCGTTACTCTCTGCATATCCTTTTTCGTTGGACTTGCCTGGTTCCAAAGCTACATGACCGAAGGCACGCTGCTATCGCCGGACCTTGAAAGCAACGTACTCGTTGCTCTCAGCGATGAATCTACGGTCAGGGAAGCTTTGTTGTCCGGGTGTCATTCGGTCCGATCCCTTCCCATACTCTCTCTGAAGGAGATTGCTTCAGGACGACTCGCCGAAGTGCCTTCGGGGGTCCGGATGCACATAGAATCATGGGGCAAGGACCCATACGTCGAAACGATGACTATCGCGGCAGGGCGGTTTACCGGACGTCAGGTGTGGGCTTGTAGCGGCCAGTTCGCGCTGTTACATGCCTGGCCCTAAGCAACTGTCCACCAGCAACCCAAAACCCTGCGGGCCATGGCCGAAGGGGCGGCCGGCTTGTTCGGCGGCGGAGCGCATTCTTTTCAGGACGGATTGATGAAACTCGGGGTTTAGCCATTCGGTCCAGTTGTGTTTTTGACAGATCGCCAGAGCCGCGTCTCGTGTGGTTGCTCCGGACTTCTTCACGGCTCTCACGTGACACGGGTCGGCCACGATGGGTCCTTCGGTTTCTTCGAGGGCGCGATGGATCAGGCGTTCCGGATTGCAGGGGAGGATGGGTGCCAGGGTTGCCGTGACCGGGATTCCGCCAGAGCGCAGCGCCGCTATGGTCCTCCAGCGTTCGTCGATCGAAGCGCAGTGCGGTTCGAAGATGCGGCGGACGTCTTCGCGGTCGGTGGTGATCGAGAAACTCACCCTCGCTTTCGCGGCGCGCAACAGATCGAGATCGCGGAGAATCAGCGGGCCTCGGGTCTGAATCACGAAGACGCGGGGCGGCGATGAGGCCACGGCTTTGAGGATTTCGGGCATCAACTTTTGCTGCTCTTCGGCCGGCTGATAAGGGTCGGTGAGGGGGGAGCAGTAGATGGCCTGGCTGGGCCGGAGCGTTTTTGCCAGGAGAACCGCGGCATTGGTTTTGAAGGTGGTCCACTGGCCCCAGTGGGTCCAGTCATCCGGCTTCAGACCGGCCTGAACGCGCATGGTGGGGACGTAGCAGTAACTGCATCCGAATGTGCAGTTACGGGCCGGATTTAGTGAGTGAGTAAACCCCGCTTCGGCCAGAAAGCCCGAAACGGGACTTAAGATGGAGCGGGCTTCGGCCTCAAAAATTCCAACGGGCAATGCCTAACCCCTTTTTTCTCAGCGGTATATCTCTTAAAAGTGCCATCGTTACGATTTTTGATTCAAAAAGTCTATACATCCAATAAGGAATTACCTATACTCAGGTCAGCGAGCAATGTTGGCTCGAATCTGCTTCTCCAGGATTGAGAATGCGCCCAGTATACGTCTGCGCCCTGTTCATAGCCAGCCTCCCCGTCGCGAAGGCCTCCGACCTGATGGATATTCCTTCGTCAGGTATACCCGCTGCCCACGTTCGAACGCCGGATGTTACGGTGGTTCTCGACATCAAGGGCTCATTTTCGCCCGGCGCGCTGCTCCAGATGCAAAAGGAAGCCGATGAAATTATCGGATCTTCCGGTATCGAGCTTGGATGGCGGATGCGATCGGACGCCACCGCCGGAACGTTTAAGGATCTGGTGGTGCTCACCTTTAAGGGGGCCTGCGTTATCGATCCCACTCCGATGCTTCACGACGAACTGGGGCCCTATGCCTTCACGCGGGTTTCCAATGGCGAGGTGCAGCCATTCGGCGAAGTCGATTGCGGCCGGGTAGCGAATTCGGTTAAGGGCGCGATGGCCGGCGACGATTATCAGAAGGCAGATCTGCTGATGGGCCGGGCTTTGGGGCGCGTGGTGGCGCATGAGCTGGTGCATATGCTGACGAAGTCGGGGCGGCATGCGCATGAGGGCGTGTATAAGGCGTCGCTTTCGGGGAAACAGCTGATTTCGGACTCGCTTCCGTTGAGTGCGCTCGATGTAGACCATCTTCGCGAAGAGCATTTGCATACGCATTGATGGCGTCTGGCGCAGCCGTGGCATAATGATCGGCGGAAGTAACAATGCTTCGGCTTGCCCGATCGGCCGTGTTTTTTATCGCCCTGTGCGCGGCGCTGGCGCAATCGCCCTCCGTTCGTCCCCCGTTCGACGCATTTGAAGTCGCGACGATCAAGCCGGCCGATCCGGATTTCCGGGGCCGGTACATTCGGATGCAGAGCACCAACCGCTTTCAGGCCCGCAATCACAGTTTGAAGACTCTCATTCAGGCTGCTTATAACCTGACGCCGCGGGCGGTGTCAGGCGGTCCGGCGTGGGTGGAAACCGATAAGTATGAAATCGTCGCGGAAACGCCCGGCAATGTACGGCCGAGCCTTGACGAACAGATGGCGATGCTACGGCGGCTGCTCGCCGACCGGTTCAAACTCACATTCCATCGCGAGGAAAAGGAATTTTCGATCTATGCGCTCACCGTGGCGAAGAACGGTCCGAAGCTGAATGAGAGCAAGGTGCTGCCCGATGCATTACCGGAGGGTCCTCCGCCGCTGGTGTTTTCTCTGAGCCCGGATGGCGCGAGCATGGCAGGTCGTTATGCGACGGTGTCCGAATTGGCCTCGGTCTTACAGCGCGCCGCGCTCGATCGGCCCGTGGTCGACCGAACGGGGCTTTCGGGCCGCTACGATTTCGACCTGAGCTTTGCGCCCGATGACGTTCAGTTCGAAGGCGCGTTTGCAAAAACTCCAGTCCCGACCGACCGGGGGAAGCACGATCTTTTCGCCGCGATTCAGGCGCAACTGGGCCTCAGACTCGAAGCGACCCGCGGACCGATTGCGACGCTCGTGATCGACCACGCCGAAAAGCCTGCCGACAACTAATCGATGAACTGGTAGGCGGGCAGAGTCAGGAAGTCGTTGAACTCGCCCGACAGCATCATCTTCTCGAAAAGCTGCGCGGCGGTTTCGTACTTGCCCTTCGCGAAACGCTCGGCGCCGGCGCGATCCTTCATCCTCGCGAGTTCTTCGGCGATGGTGGATTTCACCAGTTCAGGCGTAACGGGGCGGCCGTCTTCGAGTTTCGCGCCGTGTTTGGCCCACTGCCAGACCTGAGCGCGCGAAATCTCAGCGGTCGCGGCGTCTTCCATGAGGTTGTAGATTGGCACGGCGCCGTTGCCGCGCAGCCAGGCTTCGAGGTACTGGATACCGACATCGACGTTGAGCCGCAGGCCGGCTTCGGTGATGGTGCCTTTCGGGACCATGAGCAGGTCCTTTTGAGTGACATGCACTTCTTCGCGCTTGCGGTCGATCTGGTTGGGCTGCGGCATGTACTCGTCAAATACATCTTTCGCCACTTTGACCAGACCGGGATGGGCGACCCAGGTGCCATCGTGGCCGGCCTTCACTTCGCGGAGCTTATCCTGGCGGACTTTTTCAAGCGCGCGGTCGTTGGCTTCGGGATCGTTCTTGATCGGAATCTGCGCCGCCATGCCGCCCATGGCGTGGATGCCGCGCTTGTGGCAGGTCTGAATCAGCAGATCGACATAAGACGCGAGGAAATGCACGGTCATGGTGACCTGTGCGCGGTCCGGCAGCATGAACTCGGGTTTGTTGCGGAATTTTTTGATGAAGCTGAAGATGTAGTCCCAGCGGCCGCAGTTCAGGCCGGCGGAGTGGTCGCGGAGCTCGTAGAGGATCTCATGCATTTCAAACGCGCCGAGGATGGTTTCAATGAGGACGGTGGCGCGGATGGAGCCCTGGGGGATGCCGAGATGGTCCTGCGCGAAGACGAAAACGTCGTTCCAGAGGCGGGCTTCGAGGTGCGATTCGAGTTTCGGGAGATAGAAATACGGCCCGGAGCCGCGTTTCAGGAGTTCGGCGGCGTTGTGGAAGAAGTAGAGGCCGAAATCGAAGAGGCCGCCTGAGATGGGCGCGCCATCGACGAGGAAATGCTTCTCGACGAGGTGCCAGCCGCGCGGGCGCACGAGCAGCACGGCGGTCTTCTCGTTGAGCTGGTACTGCTTGCCTTCGGTGCCCGTGAATGCGATGGTCCGGCGAATGGCCTGCATGAGGTTGCGCTGGCCTTCGATCATGTTGCTCGGGGTGGGCGAATTGGCGTCCTCGAAATCCGTCATGAACATGCTGGCGCCGGAGTTGAGAGCGTTGATGACCATCTTGCGGTCGGTGGGGCCGGTGATTTCGGTACGGCGGTCGCAGAGGTCGGCGGGGATGGGGGCGACTGTCCAGGCGGATTCGCGGATGTGGGCGGTTTCGGGAAGGAAGTCGGGGAGCGCGCCTTCGTCGATTTCCTGCTGGCGAACGGCGCGGCGTTCGAGGAGGGCGATCCGGCGGTCGTTGAATTTACGGTGCAGGGCGTGGAGGAAGTCGACGGCCGCGGGCGTGAGGATTTCGGGGTCTGTCATCATTTAGTTGCGACCGCACATGCCGGGGTTCTGGCACATTCCGGAGGGGTAGCCGCCGCCCATCGGGCTGGGCGCTGAAGAGCCTTCCGTGGCGCGGGCGGCGAAGGTGGAGTATTCCTGTTGAAGGTGTTTCTGGCCGCAGGAGGGGCAGGCGTTTTCGAGGGCGTTGTCCGAGCGGCGGACGAGTTTTTCGAACTTGTTGCCGCAGTCCTGGCAGAGGTATTCGTAGATCGGCATAGCCTTTTCATGATATCGCCGAGGGTGCGTTCGGGTATGCTCAGGAAATGAGGCTTGCCCTGGTGCTTCTCGCTTCAGTGAGCATGTGGAGTCAGGATACCCATGGCATCCCGGCGTTCGAGGTCGTTTCCGTTAAACCTGCCGCGGCAAGTGGGCCGCGCGCCGAAATGGAGCGGCGGGCCCGGTCAGAGTGAATCGACAAGCCTGGTCTGTTCTTCATGCCCCTTGACGCGACTGGTGATGGGCGCCTTTGGAGGAGTGCGGCACGATCAGATCGCCGGCCCGGACTGGCTGGATTCGGACCTTATCGACTTTGCGGCAAAGGTTCCTCCGAACACCACGCGTGAGCAAGTCACCCTGATGCTTCGCAATGCTGGAGCAGCGTTTCCAGATGGCCGCGCATCGCGAGATCAGAGAGGTGCCGGCCGCGGAAATCGTCGAAGCAAAAGGGGGAATCAGGTTGAAGAAAGCGCCCGACGGGTGGTCGCGGACCTGCGATCGCCCGACCGTCGAAGACATCGACAACGGCTGCGCTGTGCTGTCGTATTCGGACGGAGGCTTCACCTTCAACGGCGTTGCTCGCATTGAGGAACTGGCCACGGGATTGTCGATGAACCTGCACAAGCCGGTAAGAAATGCGACAGGGCTTACGGGACTGTACGAATTCAAGCTGGCTTTCATTCCGGACGGGGCGACGGAGACGGAGTTCGGCGTGCCGCTGGAGAAAAGCGCTCTCCTCTCAACTCGGCCTGAGGCTGCAATCTGAAGGAATCGCCAGATGTCAGCCCCACCACCGGCGAAGCCGGATTGAACATGACTCTGACTTGGCGGCACCTCGTGGGGGTATTCTGCGAGAGAACAGGACAGCAGTCAAAGCCCTTTAACCATTGGTGCGTATGCCCCTATGT
>Ga0302319_10023512_pt1 | contig 11005 bp, 11 predicted proteins | sample Bog_T0_2_FD_203319 | JGI IMG/M metagenome (GOLD analysis project Ga0302319, IMG submission 203319) | Peat permafrost microbial communities from Stordalen Mire near Abisko, Sweden - Bog_T0_2 | ecosystem: Environmental > Terrestrial > Soil > Wetlands > Peat | place: Sweden: Abisko, Stordalen Mire...
AACTTATGTTTTGATATCCCACCGTGCTCTCCTTGAGATCGCCCAGCATTAAATAGAGGTGTGTTATCGGGCTTTACTTAGTTCTTCGTTTGAACTGTGGATTCACGTAAATGCACTCTCGGGTTCCCCGGTTCATTCACTAGGCCCTCTGATCGCAATCGATCTCGATACTTGGCCAAGACTTCACCCAGGTACTTCACGGTGCCATCGAGCATCAGGTCCGTAGAGCCCGCTATATGCGGCGTAACGAAGATACGCGGCTCTGTCAGCAGCGGATTCCCTTCGCTCACGGGCTCATCTTTCACCACATCTAATCCCGCTCCATAAAGGTGGCCGCTCTTCACCGCCGCCAGCAGAGCCGCTTCATCCACCAATATCCCCCGCCCCACATTGACCAGCACCGCATCCTTCTTCATGCCGGCCAGCACTGTCGCGTCGATCATGTCTTCGTTTTCCTTCGTTCCCGGAATTGCCAGAACCAAATAGTCGGCCTGTGCCGCCGCGACCTTCAACTCATCGTGTCCATATCCTTTAACTCCATTCGGCGCGTGTTCCGGATGGTTATCCACACCGGTCAAGATCATCCCGAATCCCCGGAGCCTTTCGATGAGCAGATCTCCGATTCCCCCCAATCCCACAATGCAAGCGGTCTTACCGGAAAGCGCCCTGTTCCCTTCCCACTTCTCCGGCCGGCTCTGCGCGGTGCCATGGGTAAAGGCTAGTTCCTCATTCAGCCGGCGAGAGGCCGCTAGCATTAGGAGCACCGCAACTTCCGCCACTGACTCACCGTTGCCCGTCTTCGTCGTCGGTGCCGAGCCTACCCAAACTCCGAGTTTCGTTGCCGTTTCAACGTCCACTCCCTCGTAACCTGCGGAGGCCATCTGGAGCAGACCAAGCTTCGTCTGAGCTTCTATTTCCTTGGAGTCAACCCTACCGAAGGCAATTATCACTTCCACTTCCGTCGATGGCGCCTTATCGCCCGGCTGCCATGCTAGGAACTCGTCTCGGGAGTGTTCCAACTGGAGCCGTTTCAACATCTCCAGCGCAAATGAATTCTGCTTTCCCAAATAACCGATCTTCATGACGACTTCACTCCTTGCAGATTTCGGCGAATGACTTTGGCACCCTGGGAGCTCGGTACTGGGTCAGTCTGAAAATTCCGCAGTGTGCTACTTGGAGTCTTGCTGCCCACGAGGCAGAGAGACGACATCGACAGCGATGGCCCACGAGTTGCGAACGGCAAGCGCAAGCAACGACAACATACCCGCGGCACCAAGGTCAGTCCTCGTTGGGGCGCGCGGAAGAGCAAGACTCCCCCGAATATCTGGACTCCGTATGCCGCAAACGGAACTACCGCCGAAACGATCCAGTCCTGCAGTTCGTAGTAATTCCTCTTACCGCCCCGCACAATGCGAAAGAAGGACCCAGAGTAAACTAAGCCGGCGAAACCCCCGAGGCAAGTGCACAGAGAGGCCGTCAACCGAGTGTGGTTCGGGAAGCTCAGAAGCGCAGCGAGGCACAGTACAGAAGCGAAATAGATGACGGTAGGCGTGAGGTAAATGTGAATCTTTGCGGCGTCTCCAGGCCTTCGCCCAACCGAAAATGTGATTACGACGAACATCAACCCGAGCAAAGTCGCGGCTGACCCCGACATGAGGCGATAGAAATTAGCCCATCGCTCCAGTTCATTCATAGCACTACCAGGAACTCAAACACGGATCCCAAGGTCTCACGTATAAAGACTAAGCAGCAGCTCGGCGCACGAGGCGAGGTGCACTTTCAGCCAAACGGAGCAAAGCAATTGTATTGGTTGAGAAAATCTTGTTACGGTCTCCAGCGTCCGTGATCGTCTCGTCTACAAGATCGATGTGCAGCTTCGGGCTCATGGGAACCGGCCCAAAATCGGTTCCGAACAGCACGCGGTCAACCCCGCACATTTCGATCATCGCCTTGAGACCGATCGCGCTTGGGCCCATGGTATCCACATAGATATTCGACTTGAAATACTCCGAAGGCTTATGGAGGTTCTTGTCAACCTTCTGGATCGGAGGGTTTTGGATATTTTTGTAGTTCAACTCCCAGTTCCAATCGAGTCTGCAAATCACGGGAGCGAGGGCTCCGCCCATGTGAACGAAAAGAACTTTGAGCTTTGGGTATCTGTCGAAGACGCCGCTGTAGATCATACGGGCTGCCGACAGCGCCGTATCAAATGGCCGGCCTAGGGCTTCGATAAGTCTGTACTGTTGCATGGAAGCGGCGCCAATCGATACCAGGGGCGGATGAATATGAACGAGAACATCCTTGTCCTGCGCGTACTCCCATAACCATTCGGCTTTCGGTGAGTCGAGAAAGATCTGATCTGCACCGGCTCCGTAGCTGGTCGAAATGCTGATGCAACAAGCTTCTTTTTTGGAAATCAGCGGATCAATGACATCACGCGTATTTTCTTCAAGAGCATGAGCGTTGGCCATGCAAGCAACTTCATCGGGGAACCTATCGCGAAGTTCGAAGGACTCGTCGTGCAGGAATTTGAGTGTGTCAACGGTGCTTGCTTTAATGATGTGCTGGGCGAATGTCTCGACCTCGCCCCCATAGCTGTTCACGCAGGACGACACCCCACTCTGCCGCTGAATCTCCATCGAATAATCAACGTCAACTGATTCGCGATAGAAAAACATTTCGCCAGCATTGGCCTGCGGCAATGGCTTTGCGTCATCAAAGCCTATATTCTCAACGAATTTCTGACGCAGTTTCGGCCCAAAAATGTGTCGGTGAGTGTCGATGATGCTTCTGGCCCCCTTGGAGGTTGGGGGAGTCTGGGACGCTTGTTGTTGTGATGCCATGATTTCTCTCTCTCGCTGCTAAGGTCACTAGTTATGAGGCAATCAAAGGCCCATCCACGCTGACCGTGCGCGTGGCCTTTCCAGCGTGGGGTGGAAGAACTGGCCCTGACCGTTCCCGGTCGTTTGACAGCCAGCGGTCACCATTTCGGCGTGCCGAGTGATGAGGGCCCGCCGCCACCGAGCATCTTTCGCGGAGTTTTCCAAAGCGTCGTGTCAAAGAGCTGAGAGCGACCGCCATGAACCCAAGGGGACGAGTCGTAAGCTCTACGCCGGCGACAATGCACCGTCGAACTTGCTGCGTACGGCTTCAATGGCCGCGGCCAGACTTTCAAAGTCAGTGCCCTCGTCGTGTCTCTTGCCGTTAACGAAAAACGTAGGCGTGCCATTCACACCGCTGCGGACGCCACCCATGAAGTCCTGTTTCACCCGCTTTAGGAAGGTGCGCTCTCGGAGAGCTTCGGTCAAAGCGCTGGCGTCCAGTCCATTCTCCTTCGCCAAACTGAAAAGAAGCTCAGACGACAGCGGGCCCTCGCGTTCAAAGATGGCGTCATGCATCTCCCAAAACTGTCGATGGGCGGCAGCGAATTCCGCCGCTTCCGCCGCGGGTTCGGCAAACGCATGGATTTCAGCCAAAGGAAAATTTCGAAACACGAAGCGCAGCGAGGCGCCAAAGCGCCTTTGTAAGAGCTTCACTGTCGGATGAACTCGAACGCAATCCGGGCATTGATAGTCGCCATACTCAACCAGGGTCACCGTGGCGTCTTCCGGCCCTTGCAGGTGGTCGTGCTCGGAAATAGCTACCTTAAGTTGCATGCGCCAACTCCTGCTGTAGGCTCTCGAGCGCTTCCAAAATCCCATCGGCGCCTGGATTTACCGCAACGGGAGAGAGATAGCTCCAGCGGATCACGCCATGCTTGTCGATCACGAATAGCGCTCGCTCGCTGATTCCCTCTGCTCGGTACGCGCCGTACATCTGCGCCACCGCACCCTTCGGTTCGAAATCCGCCAGCAGCGGGAAGTGTATGTTCCGTTCTTTGGCAAACGCAGCGTGACACCAGACTCCATCAACAGAGATGCCGATGATTTCGGCGTGATGTTTGCGGAATTCCGGCAGAAGCTCGTTGTAGAGGGCCATCTGGTCCCCGCAAACGGGACTCCAGTCGGCAGGATAAAATGCCAGGATCACGGGCCCGCCTTTAAACTCGGAGAGCGAAACGGATTGGTCAGGCGTTGCGTGCAACGTGAAGTCGGGCGCAGTGACGCCCGAGTCTAAAATCTTGGACATAAAACTGCCCTCCCAGGCAGCGACATGACAGAGCCAGTTAGGGCGAGCAACGAGCTCTCACTTCCCCGGCATAAAATGACAAGCTCCGGCATCGATTCGCTTTTAGACGAAGCATTCTGGTGGCCTTCGTTCAGTGGCCTGCATCGCCGCTTGCGCCGTGACCACTATTGATCGTTTGACCGCATTTGGCCAAGCTGGAAACTGATTCTGGTTGATCGTGCTTCCTCAAATGCGGCGTGGTCACTCGCGATTGAAAGTGGCCACGCATCTGCAGCTGGTAATTCCGCGATCTCTTAAAATGCATTGTGCTCGACCCAAGCACATTCGAACGCCAGATTAGCTTTGGGAGAAAAATGGCCACTCACTTAGTAACAATACCGACAGCGTACAAGCGCTCGCCCTCCCTTGGAAACTCCACTTGGTACAAGGGAATCTTAGTGAGTCAGCTGGCGGGAGGAGCTGACACTGATGGCGCCTTGACTTTGTCACATCGAAGATGAGAAAAGGCACGGAACCGCCGCCGTAGCTTCCCTCTAACGACGCCCTTACCTATTCGACTGCCAATCTGACAGAGACCATGAAGATCTTCGAAAAGTACGGTGTCCATATTCTTTCTCCAGACGAGGTAGCACAATAGATGCCTCAGTTTCCGAGCGCTCCCTAGTGGGCCAGCCCCACAAGACCCGAAGCGATTCTTGATCGACCGTCTCTTGCGCGTCAGTCCATCCCGCTCACCTGGTTCGCTTTTTGCGAAGCTGGAAAAGGAAGTTTCATGAAAATGTTGGGTAAGGCAGCGCTGGCAGGGATCGTCATTTTCGCGATGCTGCAACTGGTGCGACCCGCCATTCCCACTAGGCCTGCGGCAGCCGAGCCGCCAGTTCCCGTCGAAGTGAAACACGTTCTCGATAAGGACTGCTACAGTTGCCACTCCGACGAGCGGCGGCTTTCGTGGTTCGATCAGATCGTGCCTGCATACTGGCTCGTGCGACACGACATCCTGACCGCGCGCGAGCACCTCAATTTTTCGACCGTAGGCTCGCTGCCTCCCCCTGCGCAAAAAGCGGCGCTCTATGAAGCAGTGAATATGGTTCAGCTGGGGGCCATGCCGCTTCCGAGTTTCTTGAAGCTGCATCCCGAGTCGCAGGTGACGCCGCAGGAGTTGACACTCCTGAAAGACTATCTCGCGCCATGGTCGACGCCGCCGGTTCAGCCCTCAGGCAATAACGCCGATCAGATTTCCAAGCCAGTCGCACTCTCGACGGTCCAGCCGGAATTTGATGGCTTTCCGTTCGATCCCAACTTCGAGAAGTGGCGACTGCTCAGCACCACAGATCGTGGCGACAACAACACTTTTCGCTTTGTTCTCGGTAACGACATTGCAATCAAAGCGGCCCAGTCTGGAGCCGTCTCGCCCTGGCCCGACGGTGCCCGTTTCGCCAAAATCGCCTGGCAGCAGGAAGCGAACCCCGATGGCTCAGTTCATCCCGGTAAATTCGTGCAGGTCGAGCTGATGCTGAAAGATCACCAGCGTTACAAAGACACAGAAGGTTGGGGTTGGGGCCGTTGGCGCGGTCTGGATCTGAAGCCCTACGGTAAAGATTCCACCTTCGTAAAAGAATGCACGGGCTGTCATCAACCAATGCGCGGTGACGACTATGTTTACACGCTTCCGATCACGAATGCTAAAGTTGCCGGAGCTCAAGTGGTGAACAACAAGGCGGCGGCACTGCCCGTAAGTCTGCCCTATCAGCCGCTCGACTGGGGGCCGATCACGATGTACGTGGACCCGAAAGCCCACACGACTGCGACGCTTTATGGAAACGACGCTGCACTGCAGGCAGTTACTGCCGTTCCGAAGAGCGAGAGCGCGGCCGCCTATCCTGCAGGAGCGGTTTTGGCCCTAGTGACCTGGACCCAGCGCGATGATCCTCATTGGTTTGGCGGCCGTATCCCCGATACGCTCAAGTCGGTTGAATTCGTGCGCATCGCCAAGGCGGGACAGATAAACGAATATAGCCGTTTCGCGGGTCAGGGCCTTCGTGAAGAGCGCCTCCCGGCCAGTGCGGCCGAGTCGCGTATGTCTCTAGTGCTCGGCCTGAGACCGGCACGGTTGCCATGATAGCTCCCGAGCGATAAACACCTGTGAGTAACCGGCACCGCGCCTCGTGCGTAAATTCGCCCACCCCATGCGCTATGTGACCACCGACACTCACGCCACCGTCGCTTTCTCAAGCACTTACAATGGCCCACGCCGTGCACTTACATTCCACGTATGGCCGAGAAAATTCAGAAAATTATGCTAGCGGGAGACGGCCTCCTGCGTTGGCCGGGCCACGAGGAGCGTGTGCGCTACCGTCTCACCGTCGGTTTGGATTCAGTCGTCAGCGGTATCAATCTCACCCCGCCCGATCTTGAGATCCTCCGCCGCCCCTGCCGCCACATGGGTCTCTATCTCCATACGCCCGAAGGCCGCCGCCTCGCTCTCAACGTCGATCCCAATCGCCACGTCTCGCCTGACGGCCCGCTCGAGCGAACTCTCGATGGCCAGGATTGGTGGGTGGATTCAACTCCCTGGCTGCCCTTTGAAACGCCCGACCGTGCCACTCTGTCCATGCGCCGTGGACCCGTGCAGATTTTCGAATCTCACGCCACGCCCACCCAAGCCGAAGCTTCCTATCAACACTGGAAGACCACCGTCGATTCCGCCGAGATTCGACCCGCCTTCGGACGCCCGATTCAACTGGAAGGAAGTGTTCGATGAAACTCGTATTACTGTCGCTGTGCGTGGGGCTCCTAGCCTCGGCGCAAGCCCCGCAAGAAGGCGATCACGTCATTCCCTCGCTCGACGGCCAAACCCTTTTCGTGACTTACTGCGCCGTTTGTCATGGCAAAGCAGCCGACGGTACCGGCCCCATGGCGTCCGTTCTTAAAGTGCGAGTCCCCAACTTAGCCGAACTGACCAAACGTAACGCAGGCAAATTCCCCTTCGAGCGTGTGGAACGCCGCATTGAAGGCACCGATACTACCACCAGCGTCGGTCACGGCACCAAAGAGATGCCCATCTGGGGTCCGCTCTTTTCCCAAGTCGCGAACGATCAAGACTTCGGCAAAGTTAGGATTCATAACATCACGAAGTACCTCCAGACTCTGCAGAAATAACCAATCAGCGGTGGTGCGCGTTGCCCCCACCGTGATCATTTGCTGCCGTCTGCGAAGAAAATGTTAACCGATGCGATTACCAGGACACCGGTTCGGCCAAAGCGATAGAACAATTGCATCTTTAGGGAGTCCGCGAAGGTGTAGTTGCCCTGCAAGTTGACCACCTATTGCTTATCGAATACTTCTTCCATTTGTTGAACCGTGCGTCTTCCTAACCCAGACCAAGCAAAAAGGGGGACTGTCATAGCGCCTAAAGTCGATCCCCGTCGCAGCGCATGGCCCCAGCTATCGCGTACTGACTGTACCCTTTTTGCGTTGCTCACCGCCTTCGATCCCAGAGATAACGTCGCCTTCTAAAGACGCACTACGCTCGCTTCCGTGTTGACCCGAAACGACCGCCCGCACAACCGGTAAAGCAACGATCCAATCACTAAACACGCAGCAATGCTGATCACCGCATCCGCTCCAAAACTACCGGCAATCCCCGCTCGTGCATAACCCTTCCCATCGGCGATCATCATGTATGTAATCGGCACGTAAGTAGCGGCCGAAAGCACGGTAAACCCCGTCGCCGCCAGAGGATTGCTTTCTCCAATCGCCTCAAACATAATCCCTACTTGAATCGAAAACGCAAACGCCTGAAAAAGATATTCACCCACCAGTGCAATCGTAAACGTCGCCGGAGTGTGCGGCAGCCAAAGCAGGCTCAGCGTGAATAAGCTGCCCAAAACACCATCGGCGAGATAAAGGAAGATCAGCGATCGGCGTTTGGCGATCACCGGAAACAGCAAGCAGCCGAGAATTCCCGGAACAATCGCGCCCGTGCCGCCCGCCAAGCTCACCACGCGCGCCGACGCATGGAAGTCGTCTCCTAAACCCCCCAGCAGGTTCGTCAGGCTGAATGAACTGCAGGGCGAAAGTAAAATCAGCAGCGCAATCAGCACCTCGCGGCGTCGCAAAAGCACGAACACCTCGCGGAAAAACTCACCAAAGCTGTCGCCCATCAAACGCGCATCAGGAGCGGCGCACGGAATAAACAGAAACAGTGTGGTGGGCAGAAAAACTAAGGCGCTCAGCAAACTCGCGGCCAGCGCTAAGGGCAAATGGCGAAGCAGTTCGCCGCCCAGCAACGATGTGACGCCCGTTCCCGCCACCACCGCAATATTCACCCACGCGCTCAGATCATTCTTTTTCTCTACTGGGCAAACCGTCGAGAGCCAACCGCAAAGCGCCGTGGTGTAAAGCATCGCCGCCGCCACACCCGCGACTAACGCAATCGCCAGTATCAAGTGATGCTGCGGACTCATCAACGCCATACCCATTAGAGCCGCTGCTAACGCCGCGAAAAGCGTCGCATACGCCCGCCGGCTGATCCACACATCTAACATCGGGCCGAACACCGCCGGCCAGAAGTTAGAAGACATTGCCGCCGCTGTAATTCCCGCAATGCTTGTTTCGGCCACATGTTGCGCTGCCAGAAATTGCGGCACCACAAAGAACGCAATCCCACTTGTCAGGCCCACCGATAAGTTCGACAAACCCATGAGCCACACTGGTGGCAACTGTTGATTCGACTTCAGCCCGCGCCTCCTGTGCTCTTATGCTACACATGCAACATGCCCACTGCCTTGATACCCGTGGTTGCCGCCGAAGTTTGGCGCGAGTATCCGGAATACCGTGCCCTTAGTGTGGTCGCGCGCAACTTTCATCCTGCAGCCGCGCCTCCGCCGCCCGGTACGTTAACGCCGCCCGTGTGGATGGGGGCTCATCTGGAATCCTGGCGCGCAGCTTTTCGTCGTTTCGGCGCGAATCCTAAAAAGACGCCAAGCTCGGTCGAAGCCTTGTGGAAGCGCGTCGAGAAGAGCGGCGCACTGCCCGCCATCGATCCACTCGTCGATCTGTACAATTCACTTAGCGTTCGCTTCGCAGCCCCTTTCGGCGGCGAGGATCTCGATCGCTACGAGGGTGTTCCCCGATTGGTGATCGCCGCTGGTACCGAGCCGTTCGACACGGTTCGCGATGGCGCACCCACCATTGAACAGGCGGAGCCGAAAGAGGTGATCTGGCGTGACGATCGCGGAATTACTTGCCGTCGCTGGAACTGGCGTCAGTGTAAGAGAACATCTCTCACTTCTGCCAGCACCAATTTGTGGTTTATCATCGACCGCTTGCCGCCGATGCCGGTCCACGAACTCATGCGTGCCGGAGAAGAACTCGTGCTAGGGCTGCACACCATGTGTCCCAGCGTCGAGATCACGACCGCTCTGCTGCAGCCACCTGCTTGACGTATTCTTTGTCAGACCCGATCCGCGATTTCAATAACTCCGGATCGGGTCTGGTTACTTACACCGTCAAAGAATGCGCGTCCTTTACGACCTCTTGAGCCGGCGCGCGGCGATCATGGCGCATCCAGCCAACGTCGTAATCCAGACCGCTGGCTCGGGCGTGCTGGTGGTCGAGGTCGTGGTCACATCGAGAATGACCTGCTGGCCGCCGGTACTCAGGCCTGCCCAATCGATGGCGATGTTACCGGCGTTGAACGTGATGTTCGACTGCGTTAAGCCGGGCACAGTGCTGGCAGCGTCCAGCGTAACACCGGTAATGGTCACTCCCGTGAAAGTCAGCAAGTTCCCGTTCGCGATAAACAACCCACCGCTGCTCAGGGAGGTGGTGGAAGCGCTCCAAGGCCCGGTTCCCACCAAAGAGTAATCAATCTGAGTGTTACTAACTGTCAGATTAAAACCTTCCGGGCAACTCGATGTACAGAAACTATCCTGCACAGTGCCGTTGGCCACGAATGAGGTCGGCGATCCGAAACCGTTGTAAACACCGCCGTAGGCGTAATACTGAGAAGTGACTCCGGCCCCGATCAGGCCAGCATAGGCATGTCCGGCGAAACAGGCAGCTACCAAAAACCATGCTGCAACTCGCGACTTTCGCATTTTTTCCTCCTGAATTTTGTTCAAAACAAATTCCGCCCGGATTTCCGTTTTCAGGCCTCCAGGCGTCAACCAATATACACAGCAACCGGCTTTGGTGCAACCAACTCCTTGGCGGCTAGTAGTATTTACAGGAAAATCATTGCTGTCTTGTCGCAACTAAGTGGCCCACGATCTGCTTTCTCGCCCGCCACAGCCCTGCTACCAAGCCCACGCCGAACAGCAGGAAAGAACTCGGCTCGGGAGCGCTGGGCACCTGGAGGACGAAACTGTTGGCACCAGAATCCCAGGTCCATGTGTAGATGCCGGGCGTCAATCCGAGACTGGCGATCGTTGCACCGTCAAAGGTCGCGCTGCTGGAAAGGCTGCTGCCCGAGAGATAATCGTGCGGCACGTCAATACCGATCCCGAAGTCTTCGAGGAAGACGGAATCTCCGCTGGCGCTGCTCGGGTAGCTAACACTGCCGCCGCCAAAACTGAAAGGTCCAGATTCTCCGGTGTATAGATCGATGGTCCCCGACGGTCCAACACCGAGAATGCCGTTGGTCGGGTACAGTTCGTTATTGAAGTAGGAAGAGCCAAAGGATGTCAGGCCCGTCAGGTCAATAGTTCCGCTTCCTGTGGCGACGACGTTGGGTCCTACCTGGGCGAACGTCACGGTAAATATCGAATTAGCGCGCGCGTTTTCAGCGCCTAGTAACATCAGCGAAGCCGTCAAGAAATGCAGCCCGAAGCGGCTGAATGCCTTCCTCCCTGGGAACCGATTTGTTGTTGGGGTT
>Ga0302319_10023514_pt1 | contig 11004 bp, 7 predicted proteins | sample Bog_T0_2_FD_203319 | JGI IMG/M metagenome (GOLD analysis project Ga0302319, IMG submission 203319) | Peat permafrost microbial communities from Stordalen Mire near Abisko, Sweden - Bog_T0_2 | ecosystem: Environmental > Terrestrial > Soil > Wetlands > Peat | place: Sweden: Abisko, Stordalen Mire...
GGAACAGCAGCCAGCACAGGGCGATGAACGGCAGGTAATTTTGGAACACCGCCCAGTTGGCCCGGAATTGTTCACCCCAGAGCGTGCCAATTTCCCGGATGGAATGTCCCTGGAGATCGTCCATGGGGAAGCTCTTGGCCACCCAAAGCAGCAAACACGCGAGCAACGGAATCACCACCAGCAGCACCTGCTTGTTCAGCTTTTTCATCTCGCTCAATTCCACCGCGCCCATGAAACGCCCGATCATCAGGCCGCCCCAGTAAAGCGCGACGTATTTGCTGCCTTCCACCGCCGTCAGTCCCGCCACCGTGGGCAGATGGAGAAAGTTGATGATGGCGCTGCCCACGGAAACTTCGCCGCCCACATACATGAAAATGGCGATGACGCCGAGAACGACGTGCGGATATGCCAACGCGCCAGCGCCGCGCTCAATCTTGCCTTCGCCAATGTGCGGCAGATGGATGAAATAGAAAATCACCGCCAGCAGCAAAAAGACCGCGCAAAACGCCAGGTAAGGCACCTTCACCGAATCCGCGCCGTGCGCGCCGGTCTTGGCAAAGTATTGGAAAATGAGAAAGCCGCCGATCAGCGGCCCGATCGTGGTGCCGATGGAATTGAAACCCTGCGCCAGATTCAACCGGCTCGAGGCCGTCCGTTCCGGTCCGAGAATGGTGACGTAAGGGTTGGCGGCGATTTGCAGAATGGCGAAACCCAAACCGACAACAAACAAAGCCAACAGAAACAATGGATAAGACGTCACTTCCACCGCCACCTGTCCACCAATCAAACTTGGGGCTTTCGCGATTTCCCGGGGAAAAGCACCCTCCAACAACAACCGGTTAAAATGAAATAGTCGGTGGCCTTTGAGTTGTTGTCCCGCCAAAGATTTCGTTTGTTCCGACATCGCGACGCCGGCAAAAGCCGTCTGATTTGTATAAATGGAATCGGTTCGGATAATCTGGTTTAATTGTTCTGCAAGCAACACCCGTATTGATTGGTTCTGATCGTCAGTTCCCGAAAAAGCCAGCAGATTACTATGAATTTCATCAGAGAACTGATTCCACAACAATTGCGACACCGGGTCGGAATGTTGTTTCAGTCTGGCTGCCAAAGACGGCGCATCCGTAATGTCATTCACCGCCAACATCGGTGAGCCAACTTGCATGAGATTTGTGGTTTGATCCCCTTTGAAAATGACAAGTGAATACGGTGCCAGCTTTGCGGCGGGGTAAAACAACGCGCTGCCCAAAGCCGAAATCAGCAGTCCAATGACAATGCCGTTTTTGTAACCGATGCGCGCTATGGGATCGCCTTTCCTGGCCGAAATGTAGAAATATAAAAGCGAGCCGATAAAGTAAGCTCCAAAAAACGCAAACTGAACCAACATCGCCTCGAAGTAGTTTAATCCAAACGCATCCTTGAAGCGCGGGATGAGAATGTCGTTGAACACCGTCATGAAGCCCCACATGAAGAAGAGCGTGGTCATGATGGCAAACGACGCGCGATAAGTCTGGCCGTTGCCGCCGGAGCTGGAGGATGAAGTGACGCTTGGAATGGAAGCCATGGATGTGCTTGGGTTGTTCGTTACCGCAATTTAGAAAAAACGACCTTCGCTGTCAAAGGCCGCTGACATTTTTGCTTTTCCGTTGTTCACGCGTAGAGCGGGCCGAAATTCTTGCACGCGCGATAATCCGCGCCTTCCAAATCCGCCGTGCCAAACGCCGCCCAGGTGCTCGGACGAAACACGCGCTCCGCCGCGACGTTGTGCATGTAAACTGGAATGCGCAGCATCGCCGCGAGCGCAATCAAGTCCGCGCCGATGTGGCCGTAGCCGATGGCGCCGTGGTTCGCGCCCCAGTTGTTCATCACGGTATAAACATCGCGGAACGCTCCTTGGCCGGTGATGTTCGGCGCGAACCAGGTCGTCGGCCACGTCGGATTTGTGCGTTGATCGAGCGTGTCATGGACTTTCTCCGGCAAATCCACCGTCCAGCCCTCGGCAATTTGCAGCGCCGGGCCAAGTCCTTTGACCAGGTTCAACCGGCTCATGGTCACGGGCATTCCGCCGCGCGTGAGGAAGCGCGAGGACCAGCCGCCGCCGCAGAAATATTCCGTGATGGACGGATGCCACGTCGTCGCGGCGAGGCATTTCTGCGCCTCGTCCTTCGTGATTTCCCAGAACGGCTTCATCGCCGGCTGGCCGTCGCGCTCCTGCTGGCCGGTGCCGTCGAGCGTGGCCGCGCCGGAATTGATGAGATGCAAAATGCCGCCCGCCGCCGCGCCTTCAAGCTCGTAACCGGCCACGCGCTTTACGGCATCGGGACTCCAATACGTCCGCACGTCGGCAAAAATCTGCGCGGTGTTCGTGAGCAAATGACCGAAAAGCATGGACGCGCCGTTGAGAGAATCGTTTTCCGTCGCGACGATGTAAGGCGCGCGGATGCCGTTCCAGTCGAACGACGTGTTGAGAATCGCTTCCAGAAAATCGCCGTTGGGCTGGCCGTCCGTCCATTGGCGCTGGCCCTGAAAACCGGCGGCGATGGCGTTGTGCCCGTGCGCTTCCTCGCCAAAACCCATTTCCGCGAGCTTGGGATTGCCGACCATGAGGTCGCGCGCGATGAGCGCCATCTTGACGGACTTTTCCCATTCGGTGTCGAGCTGCGCGCGGGAGCGGGTCGTCTTCGGCGAATTGTAATCCCTGCCTTCCTTGCAATTCTCCTTCACCCACTTGAGCGCCTTTTTGTATTCAGCCTGGTCGAAAATGCCCTTGTCCATGCGGCGCAGAAATTCCGTCATGTCAATCGTCTCGACCCTCATGCCGAGATAGCTCTCGAAAAACGGCTGGTCCACAATGGAGCCGGCGATGCCCATCGAGACGCCGCCCATGCCGAGATAAGATTTGCCGCGCATCAGCGCCACAGCGAGACCGGCGCGGGCGAATTGCAGAATTTTCGCGGACACATCGGCAGGAATCGTCTTGTCGTCGCCGTCCTGCACATCGTGGCCGTAAATGCTGAACGCGGGCAAGCCCTTTTGCGAATGACCCGCCAGCACCGCCGCCAGATAAACCGCGCCGGGCCGTTCCGTGCCGTTGAAGCCCCAAACCGCCTTCGGGATGGATGGGTTCATGTCCATCGTCTCGCTGCCGTAACACCAGCAAGGCGTGACGGTGAGCGAAAGGCCGACGCCTTCGCGAGCGAACTTCTCCGCGCAGGCCGCGGCCTCGGCCACACCGCCGATGCAGGTGTCGGCGATGACGCATTCCACGCGCTTGCCATTTGAATAAAAGAGATTGGACGAAATCAATTTCGTGGCGGACTTGGCCATGTCCATCGTTTGTTTCTCAAGCGATTCGCGGACGCCACCGAGCCGGCCGTCAATCGTGGGCCGGATGCCGATTTTGGGAAGCGAGCCGATGAGGGATGAATTGTTCATTATTGTTGGTTCTGTTTTTTTGCCGCCGGTATAAAATCAAGCAGCAGCTTTGTCATTTGTTAAGCGCGATTGTTCCGGCTGCTCGAATAGTTTAGCAAGCCGAAATCCGGCTGTCATTGAAGTTTTTCCGTCAACAAATCCCGGCGGCGGACAATGGATAGTGGAGCTTGAAACATCCGCAGCCGCCTCTTGCCGCCACGCCACAAAAATCCGCCTGCTACTCCCGGTCGAAAATCAGCGTGTCGCTTTCCATTTTGAGCGTGAGGCGTGAGCCGTCAATCGCAACGGTCGCGGATTTGGTCGCGCCGTTGTTGGCGAGTGACAAATCATAATTGTTGCCGTCGCTTTTCCACTGGCCCGGCAACGTGGACGTGTCAAAAGTCGTCGGCTGTTTGGGCTGCACTTTGAAATGCGGCAGGTTCTTCAGGAAGACCTGGTTGTCCGCGCCGGCGACAAACATCGTCTTGGCGTAAGCCGGAAACCACAACGCCCGCATGGCCGCCATTTCGGTGGATGGCATGTTGGCCCGCGTCTGAATCAATGCCGTCAGCGACTCCATGACGTTGAAATCCCAGCGGCCCAGGATTTTCTCCGAACTGAATTTCCCGGACTGGCCGGTCTGCAAGTAGGTCTGCAAATCATCCAAATTAGTGAGGACGAGGTTTTCGACCAGGCCGGCGGTGTCCGGGTTCTGCCGGATGGATTCGGCCTGCGGGTTGTTCCACAACTGGCTGAAGGGCGAATGACTTTTCCACGCGGTTTGGAAATCCGCGTTCTGGCCGAGCTGCTTGAAGTCGTCGCGTTCGGCCAGCGAAAGAAACGGCGGGTAGGCCGACAGCCGGTCCAGCAACTGCGGATTTTGATAAACCAGCCCTGCAAGATCGGCCGTCTTGAAATAAATCTCCGGCATCGGGTCAATTGCCCGCGCCACCCGAATCAGGCCCGTGTCCTGCAAATCCCAGCCCATCCGGTTCAAAATCCGCACCGGCAGCCTTTCATCATCCGACGTTGCCACCTGCACCGTCCAGTAGCTGAAATCGTAGATGACAAACGAAATGAGGACGAAATAAGCCAGTCCGTTCAACAAACCGAGGCCGAGGCCGAGGCGCTTGTTCAGCCGCTCCCACAAAATCCGCTGGAGGTCGTCCGCCTTGTATTTGTAATAAACATTCACCTTGTGATGCGCCAACAACCCAAGCGATTTGAACGCGCTCAACAAAATGATGAAAACCAGAAATGGCGGCAGCAACCAGACCGCGACCGGATTGTGGAAGCCGATGTGGGGCAGCAAAGGCCGGACGATGCCGGACAACGGCCAGGCCAGCAGTGACGAAATGACGATTCCGACAAACGAGATGGCCACGCGAATCGCGCCTTGCCGAAGCCCCATTCCGGCCCCCGCCGCCAGCAACAACAGAGCAAGAATCCAAATGGTCATGCCTTCAATTAAAACCATTTGCCGGAAAAAGCACGCCGAAAATTGCATAAAAATACCCGCCGTCGTGAGCCGGTTCAAAATCATCGCCCGGGTTTGAAGTTTGAGCGGACGCGCGTTCGCTGCTACCTTCGCGCGGTGAAAATCTCAATTGTCGTTCCCGCGTTCAACGAAGAGCGGTTGCTCGGCGGTTCGCTCGCGCAAATCAAAGCGGCGGCGGGAGCGTTCGCGCAACGGGGCTGGGATTTTGAACTGATTGTCTGCGACAACAATTCCACCGACCGGACGGCGGAAATCGCGCGCGCGGCGGGCGCGACGGTGGTTTTCGAGCCGGTCAACCAGATTGCCCGCGCGCGAAACTGCGGCGCGGCGGCGGCCACCGGCGACTGGCTGGTTTTTGTGGACGCGGACTCGCATCCCAGCGCCGGATTGTTCGCGGACGTGGCGGAACAAATCCAATCCGGCAAATATCTGGCCGGCGGCTCGACGGTGCGGCTGGATGAGAAGCATTTCGTGGCCGGCTGCGTCACGCAATTGTGGAATTACGCCAGCCGGTCGCTCAAGCTGCTGGCCGGCTCGTTTATTTTTGTCGAGACGGCGGCGTTCCGCAAAGTCGGCGGCTTCAGCAATGAATTCTTCGTGGCGGAGGAATTGGAATTGAGCCAGCGGTTGAAAAAACTGGCGCGCGGGCAGGGCAGGGGAATTGTCATCTTGCACCGGCATCCGCTGGTGACCTCCGCGCGCAAGATGCGGCTTTACACCATGCGCGAGCATCTTCGCTATCTGGCCAGGGTGATTTTCAGCAACGGCCGCGCGCTGGGCAGCCGCGAGAAAGCGCATTTGTGGTATGACGGGCGGAGGTAAAATGGCAGTAGCCATTCGCTTTCACTCCGAACCATGACTCGACAGCATGGTGTTAGTGGCTACGGCGACTGTTGGTTGTGAAGATTTTATTATTGCAGGCCCGGGCACACCCAGCATTTTGGGTTGATTCGTCACATTCATCGCCGAAATTCCCTCGGAAACGACGGCAGCCCCAGAAAGCCTAAAAGGTAGGTTCGTCACCTCAAGCACCTTACCATCCGAATCTTGAATCGTCATGACTCTATAGTAACCGCGACCATTCTTAATTGGTAAAGCGGCAACGACCCAATCATTGCTTCTGAAATAAACAGAATATCCCTCGTTTGCTCCTAACGGCAGCATCGGCTTCGCCAGCGCAAGAACCTGCGCCTCCGTCATGCGCGATGCAGAAGCTGGTGTGTCGTTCGTTTGTGCGCTGACGGTGCAAAAACCCGCCAGAAACAATATCGGGATGAGGTGTTGTATTTTCATAAATGTTTCAATTCAGGCCCAACGCATCGAGCCGCCGCCAACTCGTGGCGCGCGTCATTCACCCCCTCCCACAGACTTACGACGCGGCGTTCTTTCCAGCAGTGAGGAAATCCAGGTATACAACCAGCCGTGCTTTCATTTCCCGGCGCGGCACGATGGCGTCAATCAATCCGTGGGTTAGGAGAAATTCGGCGGTTTGGAAGCCCGGCGGCAGTTCGGCCTGCGTGGTGTCTTTGATCACGCGCGGCCCGGCGAAACCAATCATTGCGCCCGGCTCGGCCAGAATCAGATCGCCCAGGGTCGCGTAACTCGCCATCACGCCCGCCGTGGTCGGGTGCGTGAGCACGCTGATGTAGGGCAGGCGGCGTTGCGCGTGGTAGGCGAGCGCGGCGGAGGTTTTGGCCATTTGCATGAGGCTGAACATGCCTTCATACATCCGCGCGCCGCCGCTGGTGGAAATGATGACGACGGGCATTTCCTTGGCCGTCGCGCGCTCGATGAGCCGCGTCAATTTTTCGCCAACCACCGAACCCATCGAGCCGCCGAGAAAGCTGAAATCCATCACGCCGAGCGCCAGGCGGTGCGGGCCGATTTTGCCGAGGCCGGTGACGACCGCGTCCTTGAGCGTGGTGGATTTTTGATACTGTTCGAGTTTCGATTTGTAGGTGGCCACGCCCTTGAAACGCAGCACGTCCACGCTGGTCATGCCGGCGTCCATTTCCTCGAACGTGCAGGTTTCGACGAGCGAATGGATGCGCTCGCGCGAGCCGATTGGAAAATGATGGCCGCATTTGGGGCAGACCTTCAGGTTTTCGTCCAGTTCCTTGTCGAAAATCATCGCCTCGCAAGCCGGGCAGGGGATCCAAAGCCCCTCCGGGATGTCGCGTTTTTTGGTTTTGCCGCCGGTCAGCCTCGGCTTCTTGGTGAACGTCGTCTGCGTGGCTTCAACCGGCGGCGGTGTCAGCGCCGGCTTGACCGCATCGGTGCCAAGCGATTTCTTCGTGAACGAAGTCGTATCCATGAATGTGTGATGTTATCCAATTCAAAGTCCGCGCGCAACCGTCCAGACGCAAATATCGCCGGCGCCGGCGGATTGCAGAACCTTCGCGCACGCGCTGGTGGTCGCGCCGGTCGTGAACACGTCGTCCACGAGGACGATTCGTTCGCCGTCCAGGCCGGAGCAATCTGTCACCGCAAACGCGCCGCGCATATTCGTTGCGCGTTGCTCGCGCGTGAGCAGGGTTTGGGTCGCCGTGGGAATGACGCGCCGGAGCCATTTCCGGTTCAACGGAATCCCGGTGGCCGCGCTCAAATGACTTGCCAGCCGCTCGGCTTGGTTGAATTCGCGTTCACGGTGTTTTACCGGATGCAGCGGGACGGGCACGATGAAATCCCAGTGCTGCTCGCGCAAGGCGGGTTTCGCTTCGCGGATGAGCAGGTCGGCGAGAAACGGCTCGAACCACAGCGCGCGCTGGTATTTGAAGCGATGAATCACCTCCCGGACGATGCCGCCCGCGACCACCGCCGAGCGCGCCGAGGAGAAATGCAGTTCCATCTCGCGGCAATTTGTGCATTCAAACGGCGCGGTCAAATCACCGGGGTAAGGCAGACCGCACCGTTCGCAAAACGGCGGGCGAATAAATCGCACCTGCGTCCAACAATGCCGGCAGACGAATCCCTCCTGCGCCGTCGCGCGTTGTTCGCCGCAAAGCTGGCAGGTTTCGGGGTAAAGAAATCCAAGGCCGACGTTAAGCCAGTTTTGAGCAGAAGCTTTCACAGATTTGTTTCGTCCTTGTTCTCGGATTTTTCGCCTTCGATTACGAGGGCGAGGCGGACGACGAGGACAAATGGCCGGGAATCTCGTAGCGCGGACGCCGCTGATCGAGCGGCAGGAACGGGAACACGGCCAGTGTGACGGCGAGGGCAAAAAAGGCGAGCCAGCCGTCGGTCATTTTGCCGCCACCCCAAAACCAGACGGCGGCGTGCGGCGATTGCAGGGTGATTTGCCCGTAAATTTTCAGGCAAAAAATCCAGCCGGCGTGCAGGCCGATGGAAAAATAAAGATTGCCCGTGCGCTGATACGCGAGACCGAGCAGCACGCCCGCGAGTGTGAGGCTGAAGAACCCGGGCAGAATCGCATGGAGATCCGCGAAGCCGCTCAACATGCGCGGCAGCAGCGCCAGCCCGGAATCCCAGCCGATGGGGCCGGTGGATTCCGCGCTTTGGAGAAAATGCACCAGCGCGTAAATCGCGCTGCTGATGAAGAGCGCGAACGGCCAGTAAAGCACGCGGCGCAATCCGCCGAAAATTCCGCCGCGAAACAGAATTTCCTCCAGCGTGCCGACCAGCGCCGCCGTTGCCGCCGCGCCAAAAAAAACCGCCACGAGCTTATGGGCGCTCATCGCCGGGGCAAAGGCGCGGTCGCCGCCGCCAACGGCAATGGCCGCGACCATGGCCAGCGTCAGGAATCCGAGCAGCAGTCCGCCAAAAAGTTTCTTCCACTGGCCGTAGGGCGGGACGAGGCCGGTTTCGCGCCAGGACATTGCGCCCAGCGAACGCAGCATCGGCCACAACCCGGCCAGCGCGAAAACGAGGAAGGAACGGTCCATGAAACGGTGGAACGGCGCGCGGGCGGCTTGGGGAAACGAATGCGCGAACCACTGCGCGAACCGGTAAAGCCACGGCGCGAACAGCGCGCCGCCAATGAAGACCACGGCGATATAAATGACTAGCGCCCGAATAGGTCGCATAGCCAGAGGATAAGCCTGGCGTTGCGTTGTGCCAGATTAAATTTCCGCGAAATCTGCGGTTGGCTGCACGCAAGATGCCAGACATTCGGGCGAATCGTTCCGGTTCCTTTACGGATTCAGTTTTGCCTTGCTTGGCGGGTTTGCCGTGGCTGACGTTGCGAAGCAGAGCCGGCGGTGGACGGGCTGCACCGCCGGAGAATCCATTTTGCGTCGGAATTTCTTACAGAATCTGAAAAGGCAAAAATAGTTATAAAAAATGCTAAATAGCCAACAAATACGACTAAAATGAACTTGAAATCGGTTCTGCGCGGACAACAGCGCGGAAAGAGCGTCGGGAAAACTTACGAAACGTGAATTTCTGTCGCAGCGTGCCAGAAATATTTTGTGAAAATAGCACATTGATGGCGAATGAGTTAAGCCTGATATTCCAGCGTGTCCAATAGTTGGATGCATAAATGCTTACTTACGCACCCTAAACGGAGTTTGGAATGGCATTGCTATGAACACGCCCGGCTGACACGCCCGGCAGAAAGAGACGCATACAACCATGAAGTTTCAAAAAATTGGCAAATCAATGATTTTGGCCGCCACCGTGTCGAGCGTTCTATCGCTGGCAGGCACTCAAGCATATGCCAATCTGGTTCAAAACCCCGGTTTCGAGAGCGGTGATTTTAGCGGCTGGACTATTGGGAATCCGGCCTCTTTTAATTATGGAAGTTCTGTTCTCTCAACGGATCCCCATTCCGGCACTCATAGCGCCTTCCTTGAGGCTGCTCCTGGCACGGCAACTCTTTCGCAGGCGATCCCGGTCAATGCTGGCGATGTGTATGATGTCAGCTTTTGGCTCGCTACCGTGTCGGGTGACGGCAGTTCTTTTGGAGCGTATTTCGGAGGCGTCCTGCTATTGAGCGGGGCTGGCTCTGGCGCGGGATATAACGAATATAATTACACAGGTCTGGCGGCCGGCACTGGGGTGATCTCTTTTAGCTTTGCCAGGGACGATGCTTTCGAGTTGGACGACATCAGCGTGACCGATGTTACTCCGACTGGTGTTCCCGATGCCGCTTCCACCGCCGGTCTTTTGGGCCTCGGCCTGACTGGTTTGCTGGCGCTGCGCCACAGACTGGGCCGACAAGCGGGAGCAGGAGTATCATTCGTGTTCCCTTAAAAATCCGCGCGCGGGATTTGACGGACAGCCACGGATTCAAAGGCGTTAATTGCCTGCAAGGTTTCATCGAGCGCTTTCCGATCCAACCGGAATTGTGCGCAATGAACAAGTTTTGTTCGCGGCGGCGGAATTTTGTGTTAAGAGATAAGTAGCATGGCAAACGGAGCAAAGGCAGGCGCAGTGTTGGGATCAGCCGCGCGGGCGCGTTTCGGTGGACGGTTTTATCTGCACGAACTCATCAACAGCGGCGGCATGGCGGACATCTGGCTCGTCACCGACGAACGCGGGAAGACTTTCGCGCTCCGCAAACTCAAACCGAAACTGCGGTTCAACTTCCGTGCGCGGCGGCGGTTCGTGTGCGGGTGCAAGGTGCTGGCCCAGCTCAACGAAAGCGATTTTATCGTCGGCTATGTCGAACACGGCAAGCTGGACGGCACGATGTATCTGCTCATGGACTACATCGAGGCGTCTAATTTGAAGCTGCTGCTCGCGCGGCGGGACCCGGTGCTGACGGAAAACGCGGCGCAAATCCTCATAGACATGGCCGTTGGCCTGAATCACGTCCACGAGAGCGGGTTCATGCACCTGGACTTCAAGCCGGAAAACATCCTCGTCACCGGCAACGGCAACGTGCGGCTGATTGATTTTGACCTCGCCCAGCCGATTCTCGAAAAGCCGAAAAAGATGTCCGGCAATCCCGGCACCCCCGGCTATATGTCGCCGGAACAATTGCAGGGGAAACCGATTGATGCGCGCGTGGATATTTTTGCCTATGGCGTCGCTGCCTATGAACTGTTGACCAACCACAAACCGTTCCCCGGCGAGATAGCCGCGGAAATCCTCGGCGGCCAGCTTGAACCGGCCGGCCCCATTCCGCCGCG
>Ga0302319_10023515_pt1 | contig 11004 bp, 9 predicted proteins | sample Bog_T0_2_FD_203319 | JGI IMG/M metagenome (GOLD analysis project Ga0302319, IMG submission 203319) | Peat permafrost microbial communities from Stordalen Mire near Abisko, Sweden - Bog_T0_2 | ecosystem: Environmental > Terrestrial > Soil > Wetlands > Peat | place: Sweden: Abisko, Stordalen Mire...
TCCTCGCTTTTCTGAACCAGGAAGGTTCCTATCACCGGTAGAGACGTATTCGACCGGGAATTCCCGCCATGCGAAGCCGCGCTTTCCCGTGAGGCAGCCCAAGTGGATCGGAGGACGTGAGGGCGCTTGTCTTAACCAAACCTGCCGGCAGAGTGCAGATATTTCGAGTATGGACTAGAACTTCAGGGAACCACGGAAGCCTCTGCCGCGGTAAAAACAAGGGGCGGTGTTGTGATAAACAAAGACACGGCCGAAGCGGCGGTCGCCGAAGATCGCTCCGCCCAGTTTGGTAATTTCAGACGGTGTTTTCAACCAGCTCTGCGACTTCGTATCGAAACTCCCCAGCTTCTGTAGCTCCCGGTATTCCTGTTCTGTGAGCGGCTCAATTCCCATGGCGGCGGCTATATCCAAGACGTTGCCGGCTACAGGCAAGCCCTCCTTCTCCCTTTTCTCCTGCCCTTCGCGGTTGTAGCAAACGTTTCTGCGGCCCTGGGGGCTTTCCGCCGAACAATCGCAGAAGACGTATTCGCCCGTGTCTTTGTCCCTGCCGATAACATCCGGTTCGCCGCCCGTTCGTTCCATTTCACTCAGTGACCAAAGTGCTGCGCTCTTCCGTACAAGCCTCGCCTGCAGGTCGCTCCATGCAAGACCCTCATGACGCTTCATATTCTTCTCAAAGCGCGCTTTCAATGCTTGGAGAAGCTCCTCCCGTTGTTCCTTCGCGATAGTCGCAGTGGACATAGTCTTAGCTCCGGGACGGCGCGGAACGTGGGTGAGCAGTTTTTCCGCGCCAGCCTTGTCTTGCATGATAACGACAAAGTCGGCCAGTGTGCCGGATCACCCCTACGATTCGAGTGGCGGGCCGAACGGAAACAGACCCGCCGAAAGCTGCGTCATGGTAAAAAGGGTGGGAGGTCAGGCTCAATCGCCAAGCCGTTGGGGGCACGGCCCAGGGATTGTTGGGCCAAGTCTTCCGATTTTCCAGCCGACTCGTTTCCTCGTCGCTGCCGGCTTCAGGTGTCGATCGGCCCTCGAAATAATAAGAACAGGGAGTGCACATGTTTGGACGTGGTACCTGGGCCATCGTTGGGCTCGCGAAAGAATCAGTCGAAGCCTTCAGAGCAAGCCTGGCCGATCGGGCGATCATGGCGGGCCATTCGCAGATGGCGGCCTCGGCGGTCACCCGGCATTTCAGTTCCGATGCGCTCGGGATCAATCCCTTCGGCGCTCCCCGTCTAGACGAGGAGCATCCAATCGGTTTGCAACACCAGGAGGCACTCGCACAGTATGCGATTACGGAACACGAGGCGGGCTCGGATCACACCCTTCCCGCGGAGGTCCTTGACTGTCCGGGCTATGGGTTCTCCGAGGGGCAGTTCCAGCTTGACTCCACATTGCCCTGTTATGGCCTGTGGGCGGTCTCCAATGAGTGGAAGGATGTCAGCGATTTAGCCTCCATCAAAGAGCAGCGTTCCTACGTATCGCTGGAGCGGCCATACCGGTTTCTGCAAGCGATCGACAAGAAGTCGGTCGACCAGGAGACGCTCGGCGTGACGGCCGCCGTTCGCAAACAGCTTCCCGTGCTCTTGGACTTCAACGAAGGCCGCGTCTACATCGAGAGCGGCAACAAGAAGCTGATCTACACGATCGTAGTTCGGCTGCAACAGTTAGGCGCCGAGATCATCCCGGTCGCCTGGACCTATAGTCAGCCGAATTGGACCGCGGAAATCATCAATCGGTTGTACGAAGGCACGCAATATCAGGCCGACTTCGTGAGGCGCGCCGATGAAGCCACGCGATTCAAAGCAAAAGAGATCGAAAAACTGGACGACCGGGAACTGGAAGCCATCGTCGCCAATTATTTTTCGATGACTCAGTTGGTGAGCGAACTATGGGTCGGCATCTCCGGACCCGCACAGGTTCGACTGCACGACACCAGTCCGCCTATAGGCGTGAAGGCCCCAACGACCGCGACCACGCTCCTGAATATGACGAACGACGCCAAGGCGCTTTCGGGCGCCGTCACCTTCCAGGAGCGTGTGTCGTTTACCGGTAAGGATGGCGGGGAACACTCGTTCCGCAAGGATATTCTCTGTGTCGACGTGAACGACCGCATCAATCTCACCGATGTTGGGGCCGCGATGCTGCGTGGTTTTGACGTCCCGGCGTTCCGCAAAGATATTCAGCGCGAGATCCGTCAAACCCACCAGGTACCTTCGATCCGGGAGTTTTGGCGCAACTGGCTCCACGAGTTGAGCAACGCCGTTCGAACGATGGAGGCGGCCTTCCGGGAAGTTCTGGATATCGATGGAAATCGGGAGGCAGGCATTTTACCGACGAAGAGTTCGGCGCCGGAAGCGACGCCGGAAGTCGTGAACGCCTGAAGAAACTGCGATTCCTGGAAATTCACCCCGCGCGGGTCTCTAAAAAGGAACAAAGGAGGCGGAAACGTCAGCGGCCAGATTCGCTGTTCCATGCGCGTTTAGGGGGCAATCTGGCGATGCTTCGCGGCGGCTGATCACTTGGGCGTCACATGGATCAGGGCGCCGGGATTGGCGTCTTCCAGCACCCACAGCGAACCATCCGGGCCTTCTTCCACATCGCGGATGCGCTTGCCCAGATCCCAGCGCTCGGCGGTCTTGGCGCCGCCGTGGCCGTCAAAGACGACGCGAACGAGCACCTTGGTGGCCAGGCCGCTGACGAAGCCGCTGCCGTTCCATTGCGGGAAGGTCTGGGCGCCGCGGTAGAACATCAGATTGCCCGGCGCGATCACCGGTACCCAATAGAGCACGGGCTTCGCCAGGTCGGGCCGCGTGTCTGGCTTGGCAATGGGCACGCCGTTATAGTTCTGGCCATAGGAGACTAGCGGCCAGCCATAATTCTTGCCCTTCTCGATCAGGTTCAGTTCGTCGCCGCCGCGCGGGCCATGCTCCACTTCCCACAATTCGCCGGCGGGAGAAAACGCCAGGCCGTATGGCGTGCGGACGCCGCTGGCCCAGGTTTCAGCCGGCGTCAGATTCGGGCCGGGAAAGGTATAGGTGCTTACCACCTTCGCGTTCTTGGCGGCCTCGGTGTCACTGGGCGGATCGATCAGGGGAATGGTGGCAGCGCCGGTCTTGCCGAAGTTGGGATTGCCGGGGGCCGGTTTGCCGTCGAGCGTCAGGCGCAGGATCTTGCCTACGGGCTGGTCCGGGTCCTGGGCGGGGGTCATGCGCTGGCGATCGCCAACGGCGAGGAACAGAAACTGGCCGTCGGGCGAGAAGGCCACCTGCGCGCCTTCCTGGCCGCCCTTGCCCGTGGGCATCTGGCGCCACAGCACTTCGAAGTTTTCCAGTGACGCCGAGGTGGCAGTGACGTTCAGCCTGGCGCGCGCCAGCGCCAGTCCTCCGCCATACTCGCCCGGCGCGGCATAGGTGAGATAGATACTGTGGTCGGTAGCGTAATGGGGCGAGAGGAAGACGCCATGCATGCCGCTCTGGCCCGAGTAATAGACCGGGGGCGTATTGCCTACCTGGATCTTCTCGCCCTGCTGGGACACCAGCCAAACGGGCCCGACCTTTTCGGTGATCAACATGCGGCCATCGGGCAGGAAGGCCAGCCGCCAGGGCAGTTTAAAAGTGGCCACCGTCGTCATGGTAAAGGGCAGGCTGGCTTCGGGCTTCTGTTCGCCCACATTGACCTGGGCCCAGGCCGCCACCGAGACCACCGTGAAGAGCAACGGCGCTTTCGCCAATTTCATCGTCATTTGCTATCTCCTTACTGCGCAATCGCCCGACCTTCAGCGATCCGGGGCCGTCGTTCCTCTTATACCATGGGCTGCGCGATAAGATGGAGCATCGCATGCCAAGCCCCCCCAGCGGCCGTGGCGATAGCCGATGATTCCCTACCTCGCCCAACCGCGGGTGCACGTCCTGGGCCTGACTTTCTACGCGTTCGGCTTTCTGGCGGCTGTCGCTTTCCTGACCGGCTGGTGGATGATCGTGAGCCGGGCGCAAAGGCTGGGTTTGGATCGCGCCAAAGCGGGACGCCTGACATTCCACATGCTGTGGTGGGGATATTGGGGGTCGCACGTGCTCTACCTGCTGTTGTTTCAGAGCGCGGAACTGGTTCGTCAGCCCTGGCGCCTGCTCAACCCCTTCGGCATTTACTCCTTCGGCGGCCTCGCCTGCGGGTTGCTCGCGGTGGTTTGGTTTGCCCGCCGCTACCAATTCACTCGCCGGCAGCTCTGGCGCTACCTGGACGTGGTCGGCTTTGCATTTCCGTTCTCTTGGACGATTGCGCGCACCGGTTGCGCGCTGGCGCACGACCATATCGGCGTGGCGAGCACCAGTTGGATCGCCGTGCGTTTTCCCGCCGGGCCGCGGCTCGACCTGGGCTTGATCGAAGCGCTCTGCTGCGCGGGCCTGGCAGTCTGCTACCTGGTGCTGGACCGATGGCCGTGGCCGGCGCCCTTTTTCTTCGCGCTCACCCTGCTGGCCAACGGTCTGTTCCGGCTCTGGCTCAACACGTTGCACACCGCGCCGGTGCCCTCCGACGACTTATTCGGATGGGCCTCAGCCATCGCAGGCTGCGCGATGCTGCTGTTAACGTGGCGGCATCGCGCACGTGCTACTGATTCGCCCAAGTCACCACCTGGCCCGTTTGCGGGATGACGGCGGTTCCGGTGATATAAGCGTCCAACAGAACCCCCGAGGCCGAAGCGATGTCTCTCTCGGCCCTGGACGCTCTGCGGCGGCTGGAAGGCCCCGAGCATTTCGATGTCGTCGCCACCGTAAGCATTCTTGCTCGCCAAGGGAGAATTGCAGGCGGCCGAACCGATGCTTACGGAATCGTTGACCCTCCGCCAGGAGCAATTTGGAAGAAACCATCCGGTCACGGCGGAATCGCTCTTGAATCTGGCCGCGCTCCGCATCGCACAAAAACGCGGCGATGAGGTCGTATCCTATCGCGCGAAGCTCTTGGTACGATTCGCCAGTGTCTCCCGGAGCGGCACGCGCGCACAGCCACGGCTGCGCTGATGCCCGCCGGAGCGTGGCGGATCGGCGAGGCCCGAGTATCGCTGGAGCGAGCGCAGGTTATCCAAGCGGTGGACAGACGATAGAGGGGAACGCAACGGCGGGCCAGCGCTCCGTCGCTCTGCTGGGTCTGGATTCTGCACTGATTGTGGGGCGGGCAATCTTGCCTGCAGCCGCCTTTTAGGCGGCGCTTTCGCGCCTCGGCGAGCCCTGGCACGCGGCCAGAGCCGGCTGAAAGCCGGCTGCGGCCAAGATTGTCCGCCCCACGATTTGCGCAGAATCCGCTTGGCTTTAAGGGGTGCGAGGAACGGTAGGAGCCGTCCGTGATCGGGCAAACCGCGCCGTCGGCCGCGGAAGCCAAATTCCCCCCAAGAAACCTTGACAAGTAAACTATTGACGTAGTTTACTAGCTTAGTATTGTGGTTGACACAACATGCCCCGTTCAAAACTGACCAAGCTGGAACTTCAGATCATGGAAACCCTCTGGGCCCGCGGAGCGTGCTCGATTCGCGAAATTCAAGATGGCTTTCCCGAACAGGGCAGACCGGCTTTTACAACCGTCCAGACCACTGTCTACCGGCTCGAAGTCAAAGAGGCTGTCCATATCGCCAAGAAAATCGGCAACGCCAATATTTTCGAGGCCGCCATCTCTCGGCGGGCAGCGGAAAACAGGCTGGTTGACGAGCTGCTGGGCTTGTTTGGCGGTCGTGTGAAACCGGTGATGGCCCGCCTCATCGAGACCGGCAAGCTCACGCTGGACGATGTCAAAGAAGCCGAGCGGGCGCTCCGAAAGCTTGCGAGAAAGGACAACCCCAAATGATCCCCGAATACTTGCGTCCGTTGGCCAACCACCTGTGGCAATCGAGCCTATTCGCCGGAATGGTGGGACTGTTGACCGTGCTGTTACGACGAAACAGGGCGTCGTTGCGGTATTGTCTGTGGCTGGCCGCCTCGGTGAAGTTTCTGATCCCATTTTCGCTGCTGATCAGCCTCGGGAACCAATTGGAATGGCGGGCCGCCCCTGTGATCGTGCGGCCTCAGGTCTCTTCTTTGATGGGCGAGATCGGCCATCCCTTTGCGTGGACCGGTCCGGCGCCATTGTGGGCTGCTGTGCCTCAGACGCCGAGTTACACGGAAGCTCTCCTGTTTGGTGTCTGGCTTTGCGGTCTTGTATTCGCAGCCGTTTCCTGGTTGCGCGAATGGCTGCGCGTTCGCGTGGCAGTGCGAACGGCATCGCCCTTGCCAGGGGTCCGGCTCCTGGGCCGCACGCGGATCAGGCTGCTGGCCTCTCCGGCCCTTCTCGAGCCCTGTGTCTTCGGCATTTTCCGTCCCGTGTTGCTGCTGCCCAACGGCGTTAGCGCCCGTCTCACGCCAGAGCAACTGGAGGCAATTGTCCTGCACGAGCTCTGCCACGTTCGGCGCCGCGACAATCTTGTGGCCGCGGCTCATATGGTGGTGGAAACTCTCTTCTGGTTTTATCCACCCGCGCATTGGATCGGGAAGCGGCTGATGGAGGAACGCGAAACAGCTTGCGATGAAGAAGTGCTGCGCATCACAGGTTCGCCGGAGACCTACGCCGAAGGGATTCTCGCAGTCTGCAAATTCGGTTTGCGGCCGTCGCCGGTATGTGCCGTCGGGGTTACGAGCTCCGACCTCAAGAAGCGAATCGAGGGAATCATGGGATATCGCAGCGATCTCCGATTGAGTTCTGGCCGACGGTTCTTACTGGCACTTGCGGCGTTAACGGCGTTGGCCGGTCCTCTCGTCATCGGTATAGTCGACGCCAAGTCAAGCCGGGCCCAATCCCAGCCTGCCGTTCGGCCGGCGTTTGAGGTGGCGTCCATAAAACGTAGCACCTATCCTGCGGGGAGCTGGTTTCGGTACCTTCCCGGCGGGCGCTTCACCGCCATGAGCTGGGTGCAGCAGCTCATCCAGGTGGCTTACGGCGTCGAGGCTTATCAGATCTCGGGTGGTCCGGGTTGGCTTACATCGGATCGGTATGACATCGAAGCGAAGGCTGGGAATGCGGACGCCAACGCGACTGACATGAAAATCATGCTGCAAGCGTTGCTCGCCGACCGCTTCAACCTGAAGCTTCGCCGGGAGACCAAGGAGTTCCAGGTATATGCCCTGGTGGTCGACAAGGACGGCCCCAGGGTCAGGCCGTTGAAAGATGGTGAGCCTGATACCTGCCGGATGGACAACTCCTTCGCCTGCGGCGTGAGGACTATGGCGAGCTGGCACAAGGGATCAAGCCCTTCGCGGGCCGGCCCGTTCTCGATAAGACGGGATTGGAAGGTACCTACGATATAAAACTGGATTTCGACGTGTATGAGCTCCTCGGCACCACTCCTCCGCCCGGTTACAACAAGCCGCCGCTAGCCGCGGCACTTCGCGAACAACTTGGGTTGCGACTCGAACCGCAAAAGGCGCCACTACCGCTGCTCGTCATCGAGGACGTTCAGCGGCCAACTGGGAACTGATGCCTATGGGATCCTTCACCACACGGAGTGGAGCGCGGCGGCCGAACATCACGAGCGTGCCTCGCTAAAACTTTACCGCCTTGCCATACCCCGTCATCTCGAGGTAGCCCACTCCGCCGGCGGAGCCTGAGTAAGTGACCGCGCCTTCCCAGTAAGTGGGGCCGGTGTCGTCTTCCGAGACTAACTCCTGATTCGCCACCGCGGCGGCGCATTCGAGACTGATCCCCATGCCCGGCACCGAAATCCGCCATTTCACCGGATACCGCGCGCCGGTCTTGGGACTCGCCCAGTACTCCAAGGGCTGCAAATCGAAATCGGCGCGCTTCAAGTGCGTGGCGCGGCCATCGGGGGCGATGAACGTGCCGGAGGAATAGGGATCGGTTGTGCCGTCAGTGCGGCGCAGGTCGAAGAGCATTAGATCGGCGCCGTTCGCCAATTGCACGCTGAACCAGTCCCAGCCCTGCTGACCGGCGTCCAGTTGCTGGGTGAACCATTCGTGGTCCATCCACGCGCTGCCTGTGACCGCGGCGCCATTGAGCGTTCCCTCCACGGCGAGGCGCGGAAACGAAATGTAATAGGAGGCTTTGCCGGCGCCCGCGGCTTTCTGGCTGATGCCGTTTTCGCCGTTGATCACCGGCGGCTTGCTTGGCGTGAGGCGCAGGGTGAAGGTGATGCCCTCGGCTACGGCGGTGAGCGTCTGCACGTCCGAAGCTTTATCCCAGAGCACCTGCCAATTGCCGTTCCAGATGCGGCCGTCGTCAAAGCTGATGCCCGCAATGCCGGGCCCCGCGCGGTTGAGCCGTTTGCAGTAGCGAAAGCGGCCGGCGTCGATATCGGTCAGCGCGAGATGCGCCAGGTACAGGTCGTCCACGCGCCAGACCGACGGATTGCCGCTCGGCTTGCGATCCTGTCCCTGGCGAAAGAAGACCAGCTCGAAACCGTAGCGATGGCCGTCGCGGGCGCGCACGTTGCCGGTGTAATACCACCACTCGGTGCGGAACTCGGGATGGCTGAAATGATCGCGCGGAAACTGGTAGTGGTAGCCCGGCAAGGCTACGCGATAGTCCAGCAGGGCCGCGAGAAACAGGATTGCTAGGGCCAATCGTCAGGTTACCGCACGCAACTGGGATTGTAGAAGTCGCGAGCGGCTTCGTTCGCCTTGGCAACCAGGTAGCCGGCCACGGGAGGCGCGGCTGTCGCCTGGACCCGTTGCAGGAAAGGCGCCAGGAAGCGGCCGAAACGATCGAGAGTCTGCACATCCCCGGCGGTGACAGCGGTAGCCAGGCGGTCGCGCATGAAAGGTGAAAGTAGTTCCACGCGGCCCACGAAAACGCGGGCGATGGCGGCCGGCGCCGGCTGGATGCCGAGCGGCAGTTCCCGGTCCACGATGCTGCGCGGGACCAGGTAAAAGACGCGCATGCCTTCCTCGAACCAGGAATCGTGCCAGGTTTCGATCATAGCTTCGGCCTCTTTGCGATACAGGCCTTCGGCCACCAGGCTTTTGGCCAGATCCTGCTTCAACTGGTCGAGGCTGCTGGTCAATTCGGGGGCGGAGGTTTCCCTAACGCCGTGTATCCCTTTCATAAGTCGATAGCCGATCCGGCCGCCGCGATTCTCGAAAAGAATGGCATGGAAGAGCGTCTCGTCACCCGTACTGCCCAGTTCGATGCCGCCGTCCCCCGTAAATCTTGCGCTCATCGGCACGTTGAAATTGGCGATGCCGCGGTAGAAGAGAAGTTTCTCCTGCTGGCGGCCGATGCGCACCGGGTCGGCGTCGGTGTTGCGGGCGGCGTAATAATGGCTGGCGCCAACTCCGGTGGGCAGGTCGGGTTTTTCGCCGGTAGTGATTTCCAGCGAGTTCCACTCGATATGGCCGTTTTCGATCAGCGGCAACGAGGTTGAGGGCTCAGGGCTGATTTTCGAGGCTCCGGGATACCATTCGGTGATCAAGCCCTTGGGGAAATCCACACTGACCGAGACGGTGGTCTTGCGCGGCGCATAGAAGTAGAGGACCGGGGTCTCCATGCGGACGGTAACGGTCTGCGGGGCAGGCGCGGCGATGGGTGCGGAAAAAGACTTGTAGCTGAGGCCGCGGAGGTGTTCCACAAAGCAGGGCAGATCGGACGGGCCGGCCAGCGGAGCCCACGGTTGCGCCCCTCCGGACTCGTCGGCCACGGAGGTGAAGGTACCCCATTCGTGGACGGTCAGGCCTTGCGGGGATTGCGGATTGCCGTCGGACCCGAAAATGGGGGCGGCCAGCAGAATAGCCACTGCGGACTTCAGAAACTGCATCGGATTCCCTCCTCTGATGGCTTATGAGACGGTCCGGGAAGGGCGAGTGTTAACCGAGGTGCGCCCGTCCTACTGCTGCACGGTCTCGATCTCCGTCTTCACGCGCGGCGGATAGAGATAAGGGGTCACCATGCTTTCGCCGCCATCCATGCCGATCGCCTTGACGCCGAACTTGAGGTCGTCAATCGAGATGTCTTTGATCAGGTATTGCGTCACTTTGCCGACATAGATCTCCTGCTCCCAATACGGTGAGGTGGTGCCTCGGATCACTACTGTATAGCCTTTGATGGCGGCATCGGGACCGGCGGCGCGCCATTGCAGTTGGGCGTCATAGCCGGATTGTCCGCGGGCAATCATGGGCGTGGGAGCCCTTCGGCCGCCCGGAGGCGTGGTGGTAGTGCCGGCGGCGCCGGCAGCGCCGACCGTTCCGCCGCCCTGCGCTCGACCGCCGTCCGCGGGAGCAGTTGCTGCCGCCGCGCCGGCATTGCCGCCGCCGCGTGCGCCATTCCTTCCGCCGCCACCGCCGGGCGCACGCATAACTACCGGAGCCTTGGGAGCCAGCGCCAGGCTGGCGGCCACCACCCCATTGACGCGCGTCACCTTGGCGGTATAGGGGATCGACATGTTTTCCAGCAGGTCCGTGGCATGATGCTGGTTGGCGTAGATCTCATTCGGCGTGGAGAAGCGTACCGCCGCGTACCCTTCCCATTGAAACGGCGTATGGTCGCCGCCGCGGCCGAGACGGTCGCCCATGAAGATGGTGTTCACTTTCATGGAGGGCATGTAGCGCTCGCTGATGTCGCGCGCATAGCGGGAGAGTTGCTGGGATGGCGAATCCGTGGTCTCGTCGCTGTAGACGCTCACGGAGGTGTTGCCGAAGCGTCCGTTGCCGCTGGTGTCGGTGCCGATGATGTCGTTATTCAGCACGGCTTCAATCACCACGTTTTCCTTGTGCGCTTTGGCGGCCTCCAGGGTGCTGCCCACGAGTCCCTGTTCCTCGCCGGCGAAGGCCACGAAGACCAGGGTCTTATCGAAGTCGTACTGGCTCATGATGCGCGCCAGTTCCAACACGGCGGCAACGCCGCTGCCATCGTCGCAAGCGCCCGGAGCGGGCAAGGCGGCGTTCTTTTCGAAGTCCGCCGGGGTCATCTGTTGCGTCTGGCTGAGTCCGCCGGCGCCGGCATTATCGCCGGCCGCGGGGGCCGCGTCGGTTC
>Ga0302319_10023518_pt1 | contig 11003 bp, 9 predicted proteins | sample Bog_T0_2_FD_203319 | JGI IMG/M metagenome (GOLD analysis project Ga0302319, IMG submission 203319) | Peat permafrost microbial communities from Stordalen Mire near Abisko, Sweden - Bog_T0_2 | ecosystem: Environmental > Terrestrial > Soil > Wetlands > Peat | place: Sweden: Abisko, Stordalen Mire...
GCCTGCTTTTGTTTATTACAATGGCTGATTTGTGGACCCGCTCCTGGATGGGCGTCCCCGGTCGCTGAGAACTGAAGAGAACCGGAAACCTGACAGGCCTGACCCCCGCGGTCGGGCCTGTCCCATTTTCAGATCAGGACGCCGGCCAGCTTCTCTTTGATTTGCTCGGCCGTAAAGGGCTTGCGCACGTATCCGGTGGCGCCCAGCTGCACGGCTTCCATGACCTTCCCTTGACCACCCTCTGTGGTGATCATAATGACGGGCACATTCTTCATGTGCGGCATCTCTTTCACACGGGCCAGCAATTGCAGCCCGTCCATCTGCGGCATATTGATGTCCGAGAGTACAAGACCGAACGAGCGGGTCTTCAGGATCTCCACGGCCTCGGTGCCGTCACCGGCTTCATGAATCTCACCCAGCGGCAGATCGGTTTGCCGGAGAACCCGTTGCAGGATTTTCCGGATAGCAGCGGAATCGTCGACGATCAAAACGTCTAAAGGCGCGGTAGCAGTCATTCTTCCTCCGGGTTATAGATCGGCGGAATTCCGGCAGGAGTTTATAGCGGGTGCCGAAATGTTTCGGCAGCGAATCCGCTCCGATCCGATCCGCCATTCACAAAAGTTCAAATTTCCGCGCAGTCTGCCGATAAGACTTGCAGGATGGTAATTTATGAGCGAGATTCTACCGGCCGCCGCTGCCGTGTTTTCGGCGCAGGTAACATCGCCGGTGGCTGCTGGCGAAGCATCCTCGCAACGGGAGTTCAACCGTTCGGTGGTGCAGGCCGTCAGTCAGCTGAATGAATCTGGTTACGCGGGCGAGGGAAGGGAAGTCCTCTTCTCGGTGGATCGCTCCACCCGCCTGCCTGTGGTTAAAGTCGTCGATACGAACACGCAGGAAGTGATTAATCAGTGGCCGCCGGAGTATGCCCTTCGGCTGGCGCAAATCCAAACAGAGAACAATACGGGAGATTCAGGATGAATCGATACTTTGAACAAATGGTACTTTCCGCTACTCCGGTTGAACTGATCCGGCTCCTTTATCAGAAGGCAATCGCCTCGACCAGAAATGCGCGTGAACATCTGAAGCACGGGCGTATTGCCGAACGATGCTCCGCGATAAATAATGCCTACATGGTGATTGCCGAACTGGCTGCCGCGCTGCGTTCGGACGAAGCGCCCGAACTTGCCGGCCGTCTGGGTGGTCTGTACGTATATATTCAGCAACGGTTGCTCGAAGCAAATCTTAAACAGCAGGACGGCCCACTGGCTGAAGTTCTGGGACTCCTCATTACTTTAGGGGAATCGTGGAACAGTCTGCATGATGGCCAGTCTGCGCCGGAAGAGCGGTGGGCCGCAGCGGGCCTTTCAACCGAAGATCCCGGCAGGATCGCGTACTCCGCATAACAAAGGGGCAGACGTCTCCGCCTGCCCCTTTGACCGCCGGTTCGATCGGAAATAAAGCGTCCCCCAAACTATGCACGCGCATTGAGGTGCGTATCTCCTGTGCAGACGTGGTCCGCAATGCAAACGTGACATTCCAACTTTAGTACGGGCCTCATCCCGTCCGACAAAACCGGATTCGCCATCGCCCGAAGCGTTCGCCCATAATAGGGTTATCGACCGGCATGACAGCACCAATAGGCGAGACGATCCCGCAATCCTCGGAATACGCCCGCACGGAAGTGCTTCGCATGCTCAACGTCTCAGAGCGGCAGCTGAAGTCGTGGGAGAAGCAGGGCTTTGTCGCGGCCTCCGCCACTTTTGGTTTTTCCGATCTGCTGGCGCTCAAGACGCTGAAAAAGCTGCGCGATTTCGATATCGCTCCGAGGCAGATCCAGCTTGCGCTCGCGTCTCTGCGGAAGCATCTGCAGGATGTCGATCAGCCGCTCTCGCAACTGCGCATCACCGCTGAAGGACGGCATATCGCCGTCCACGTTTCCGGTCACAAGATGGAGCCGATCAGCGGCCAACTGCTTTTCGATTTCGACGCGAAGGAAATTGAGAAGCTGCGGTCTTTTCCCAAAGAGACGAAACCGGCGCGGGATTCCGTCCAGGAGTCTGCCGATGAGCAGACATCGGAATTCTGGTTCCAGAGAGGCCTTTCGCTGGAAGAGACCGGTGCGCCGGTCCCGGAGGCCATCGCAGCCTACCGAAAAGCCCTCGACGCGAACCCGAACGCCCCCGGAGCGCTCGTCAATCTGGGCACGATTCTGTTCCGCATGCGAAAACTGAAAGACGCGGAGACTTTTTACCTGCGCGCCGTCGCGGCCGACCCCGCCTACCCGCTTGCGCATTTCAATCTGGGCAACCTCTACGACGAACAGGGCAAGACCGAAGATGCCCGCAGGTTCTACCAAAGCGCTATCAGGCTGAATCAGCGCTATGCGGACGCCTACTTCAATCTGGCGCTGCTTTGCGAGCGCAACAACGAGATCCTGCAGGCCATCGGCTATTGGCAGACGTACCTGAAACTCGATTCCACCAGTTCCTGGGCGCGTGCCGCCCGAAAGCAGCTGGACCGCCTCAAGAAGGCCGTCCGGTCGAAATGAAAGCTTTCCGCCGTTCTGCGCTACCATAAGACCTTAAATCAGTCATTTTTGAGGGAGATTCAATGATCGCACCGCTTCTGCTTCTTATGCTGGCTCAGGCCGTTCCCCAGGCTCAGACCGAAGGTCAGATTCAAACCCCGGCCGCAACGCAGGGCAGGGCAGCCCAGACACCCGCTCCGGCCGCAGCTGCTACTGCGAGCGAAGTTCCCGGCGGACGCAGCGGCGGTGGTCGCGGACGTGGCGGAGTTGCCGGACCCGGTCCGGCGGTAGGCGGCGATGTGGATGAAACACCCGTCATCACGCACCACTCGATCAACGTCGATGGCAAAGCGATCAACTACACGGCGACAGTGCAGCAGATGCCCATCAAGAACGCCGCCGGCGACACTGAGGCGCACATCTTTTACATGGCCTACACGCTCGATGGCGTCGGCGACGTTTCGAAACGCCCCGTGACCTTCTGCTTCAACGGCGGACCGGGCTCAGCGTCCATGTGGGTTCACATGGGCGGCATGGGTCCCCGCAGCCCGCGCCTGATGCCGAACGGCGCGATGCCGCAGCCTCCCTATCAACTCAAGGACAATCAGGACACCTGGCTCGACAAGACCGACCTCGTATTTATCGATCCCGTGGGCACCGGCTACAGCCGCGCAAAGAGCATTGACATCGCGCGCCGAATGAACGGTGTGAACGGCGATATCCAGTCCGTGGGCGAATTTATCCGCATGTACATTACGCGCAATAACCGCGAGGTTTCGCCGCTGTTCATTGCGGGCGAAAGCTACGGCACGTTCCGCGCCGCCGGGCTGGGCGGATATCTCATCGATCGCGGGATCGCGTTCAACGGAATCATTCTGATCGGCACCACGCTCAATCTGGAGACCATCTGGAGCCGCTCCGACGATCTGGTTTATGAGCTCGAATTTCCCACCTATGCGGCGGATGCGTACTATCACAAGAAAGTCGCGGCAGACCTGCAAAAGAAGGATCTGAAAGCCTTCCTGAAAGAGGCCGAGACGTTTGCCATGGGCGAGTATTCCAACGCGCTCGCGAAGGGTGACGAACTGCCGCCCGCCGAACGTAAAGCCGTAATTGACAAGCTGGTCCGGTTTACGGGGCTCGAGCCGCGCTATCTCGAGGAAAGCAATCTGCGCTGGGATGTTTCGCATTACACGCGCCAGCTACTGCGCGACACACATGAGACCATCGGCCGGTATGATGGCCGGCTTGCGGGTCCATCCTCAATGAATACAGGCGAGACGAGCGAATACGACCCTTCGAGCACGCTGATCACTCCGCCGTTCACTGCCATGTTTACGCATTACGTCCGGACGGAACTGGGCTACAAGACCGATCTGTATTACTATCCTACCGGCGGCATTCAGCCGTGGGATTACAACGTTCAGAACGGTTTTGGAGATACGACCGCCATGCTGCGCAATGCGATGGTCAAAAATCCGTACATGAAAGTGTTGGTGGCGGCCGGATACTACGATCTTGCGACTCCCTATTATGCGGTGGAATACACGTTCAACCATATGGGATTGAGTCCGCTGATGCACAAAAACATCACCTGGGACTTCTATCAGTCGGGGCACATGCTGTACATCGACAGCGATTCCCACACCAAGCTGAAGCATGATGTGAGCGACTTCATTCAGAGTTGCCTGCCGAAAGAGATCCAATAGAAACGGGGCGGGAGCGATCCCGCCCGATCAGAAGTCCCGCTTGTTTGGCCGCGACTTACCCGAGAGACCGAGCAGCGCGAAGCCAAAAATAATCACAACCACGACGACGGCGACCGCAATCACCCATACGATCACTACAAACATATCTAATCGTATGAAAACTTGCGTGAAGGGTGCATAAATTTCGCCCGTTTTGGTTATAGAACCCTGCCTTCCCGTAGCGCCGTGAATTGCTTGAACCCGCAGTGTTTCGCGCGGACCCTCGAAAACCGCCTCTCGATTTATTGACTTCATGTCCTCCTGGTGATAGCATTCCGAACTAGCTGTACTTTGGTTCGGTATTTCGGTTTCGTCAGGGGGATTTCAATATGCATCGTTTGCACGCGGCGCGTGTGTGCGCCGTTGTTTCGTTTTTTCTGGGGATGTCCGCAGTCGGCTTCGGACAATCCCGCGGCAGCATTACCGGCAGAGTCACGGATCAGCAGAATTCCGTCATCCCGGGCGCTCCCGTCATCGTCAAGGATCTTCTGAACGGCGGTACTACAAAGGTCACCACCAATCAGACAGGCTATTACGAAGTCAATTTTCTCGATCCCGGCACCTACTCTGTTACCGCCGACGCGCCTGGTTTCAAAACTACCGTGGAGTCGGGAATCGAACTCAATACCGGCGACCGCCTCGCGATCAACCTTCAGCTACAAGTGGGACAGGCAAGCCAGTCGGTTGAGGTTACGGCGGAGACGCCGCTGGTCGATACCACGTCGGCCGCGAGCGATCGCGTCATGGACACGCGCGAAATCGCCCAGCTTCCCTACACCACGATGAATCCGTTCTCGCTGCAGGCCGTGACGCCCGGAGTCGTATTCACGGGTTCGCCCGGCATCGCCCGCGTGTTCGACAATGCCGGCACCGCAAGTTACGGCGGCTATGGGCTTGTGGCAGGCGGCGGCATTATCGCCGGCAACGAGTTCCTGCTCGATGGCGCTCCGGTTACTGGTACCAACGGCGGACGCGCCGGCTTCGTACCTTCCTCCCAAGCCGTTGGCGAAATGCGCGTGGAAGCATCTCCGTTCGATGCATCGCTTGGTCACACGGGCGGCATTTTTGTTAGCGCAACCACGAAGGCGGGCGCGAATACCTATCACGGTTCCGGCTTCGATCAGGTGCAGAACTACCGCTGGAATGCCACGCCGTTTTTTACCCGCGAAAGCTATAAGGCCGGGCTTGCGAACGGTACGATCAAACCGGGCACTCCCGAACAGTCTTCCGGAAAGCTGAGCCAGCCTGGGTTCGATATCGGGGGCCCGGTGCGGATTCCCAAACTGTATAACGGAAAGAACAAACTGTTCTTCTATTTCGAATACGACAAGATCACAAATATTCAGGCCAATCCGAACACGCCGAACTATACGATGCCTACGGCGGCGCAGCGGACCGGCGATTTCTCAAATCTGCTGTCGGTGCCGAATGCCAGCAACTACATCATCTACGATCCGCGGTCGGGAACGCTGGTAAATGGCCACGTCACCCGCACGCCGTTTTCAGGGAACATCATCCCCCAGAGCCTGATCGCGGCCAATCCGATTTACAAGTACTACCTGCAGGAATACCCGCTGCCGAACAACGGCCCGAGCGCCCAGGCCGACGGCACCAACAACTTCTACGACGGCGACGAACCCTATAACGACTACTTCAATTCGATCGTGAATCGCTACGATTATGTCGCTAACGATAAGATGCGCATCAACGGTAAGTGGTACTGGAATCACCGTCAGCAGAACGCTTACGACTGGGGGCACGCGACTCCGCTGGCCGGTCTGCAGTCGAACGGCCTGGTGCGCCAGAACAAGGGAGGGAGCGGCGATTTCCTCTACACCGTAAATTCGAATAATGTTTACGATTTTGGGGTCAGCTATACGCGCTATGGCGAAGGCAACGTGAAGCCGATCATAGCCAATGGCACCGCCAAACAGGCGGGCTTTCCCGCTGCCTATCAGGACGCGCTGGGGGGCTATGACGATCTGCCCGCGGTGTTGGTCAACACGTACACGGTGAACAACGGTGGTCTCACCTACCCTGGGTTGTCTCAGATCGGCAGCACGGGCCAGATCACGAATAAGATGACTACGATCTGGCGCAGCCATACGTTGAAATACGGATCCGACGAACGGGCTTACTGGTACGCGTCGCCGGTACCCGGCGGATATCCCAGCGGCTACTTCAGCTTCGATAACACCTATACGAAGCAGGCGGACAATACTCCGAGCGGTCAGACCAGTCAGATCGGGCTTGCGTGGGCGGCGTTTGAACTCGGCCTTCCGACTACGATTCAGGGCACGATCAACGACACAGGCTACTACACGACCCGATATCACGCGGCTTACATCCAGGACGATTACCGCGTTTCCAGTAAGATCCGTGTCGGCTTCGGACTCCGGTTCGAGCGCGAGGGCGGTATCTCGGAACGCTATAACCGGGGACTCGCCGGTGGCTATAATACGTCCTACATCCCCGCTTATGCCCAGGCAGTGCAGTCGGCCTATCTGGCCAGCCCTGTGGCTGGCATCCCCTCGATCAATGTCACGGGTGGCGTGAATTTCCTCGGCAAGAATTATAACAACTGGACGGACGGGACGAACCGGGCACTGCCCAACGTCAGTTTTGTGTATGCCTACGACCCCAAGACTGTATTTCGCTCCGGTTGGGGCATGTATTCCGATACCTTCAATGCGTTCAACAGCCGGCCCGGCCAGAACGGTTACAGCCAGACGACGACCACGCCGGTTTCGACCGACAACGGCCTGACCTTCTGCTGTGGTGTAGGCTCAAATACGGGCCTTGGCACGACCACTCCCCTGAACAATCCGTTCCCGACACTGGCGGGTGGAACCCATCTGGTGCAGCCGTTCGGCAGTTCATTCGGACCGGATACGCTGGATGGCCAGAGCCTGACATATTATCCGCGCGACTACTCGCCGGCTCTTACGCAACGCTGGAAAGCCAGCATTCAGCGCGAACTCGCGAAAGATATGGTTCTGGACGTATCCTACAACGGATCTTATGCGAATTATCCGTTCAACGAGAGCCTGAGCTATCTGCCGGGTCAATACTACAACACTTCGGACTCCTACAGCGCCTCGCAGCAGGCGGCCGAGACTGCCAATGTGAACAATCCCTTCTATATCGGCAATCTGACCGCTCTGCAGACTTCCAATCCCGCGTTGTATAACTATCTCAACACGATTTCGTGGTTTACGTCCAAGACTCTGCAGGTTCAACAGTTGCAGAGGGCATACCTGAATGCGGGTGCGGGACTGACGGAAGCCGGGGCGGTCCGCGCCAAGTCCTGGTATCAAGACGCGCAGTTCCTGTACTCGAAGCGATTCTCGCGCGGGATCATGTCTTCGCTGACTTATACCCGGGCTTTTGGACGCCAGCAATGGCAGCCGAATGGTTTCAATCCCTCGCTTGCATGGGAACTGAATCCCAATACACGCCCCAACCGGATCGTGTGGAGTTCGGTTTGGGAACTGCCTTTCGGCAAGGGCCGCCAATTCCTCGCCAGTGGCCCGCTACAGCACGTTGTAGGCGGTTGGCAACTGAGCTGGATCTATCAATATCAGACCGGTGCGCCGGTTAGCTGGGGAAATCTCTTCTACTACGGTTCGGTCGGCCAAATTGTCGACGCGCTCGCGGAGGATGCGACGCACGCAGCCAACTCCAAACAAGAGTACAGTACGGCGGCCGTTTACAGTCCTGTCTTCAATTCCGCGGACTCGGCTACCGCGCCGATTCCTTCGGGGTTTGTCGGATTCGAAGGCCGCACCGCGCTGCAGCCCGGCTCCTACCAGGTCCGCGAGTTTCCACAATACGTCAATGGTCTGCGCGCCGACCCGATTCGCCAGTGGGACGTCAAGATCTATCGCCGCTTCGTGCTGCATGAGCGACTGAATATGAACCTCGGTGTAGACGCTCTCAACCTGACCAACCACGTGCAGTTCGGCGCGCCTTCGCTGAGTCCGACGGCTACGAACTTCGGGGCTGTCACGTCTCAGGCCAACGGCGCGCGCCAGTTGCAGATGAACGTGCGGGTCGAGTTCTAGGCCAGCCAGCACCGGGCTCGGACGCCCTTGGATCTACAGCGGGATGTTGCCGTGCTTCTTCTTCGGCATCGTATCGACTTTGGTTTCGAGCGCGCGCAATGACCGGATCAGCCGCACGCGTGTCTCGTGCGGCTCGATCACATCGTCGATGAACCCGTGCTCGGCCGCGACAAACGGACTCGCGAAGCGTTCATTGAACTCGGCGATCTTGCGGGCGCGAACTTCGGCATCGCTGCCCGCCAGATCCCTGCGATACACAATATTCACCGCTCCTTCGGCGCCCATCACCGCAATTTCCGCAGACGGCCATGCCAGATTTACATCCGTGCGGATATGCTTCGATCCCATCACGCAATAGGCCCCGCCATAGGCTTTGCGTGTGATCACCGTGATCTTCGGGACCGTCGCCTCCGCATAAGCGTACAGCAGCTTCGCGCCATGCCGGATGATGCCCCCAAACTCCTGCTCTGTGCCCGGCAGAAATCCCGGCACATCTTCGAACGTGATCAGCGGGATATTGAAGGCGTCGCAGAATCTCACGAAACGCGCCGCCTTCACCGAGGAATTAATATCCAGGCATCCCGCGAGAAACGCCGGTTGATTCGCCACAATGCCCACAGGCCTTCCGTCCATGCGCGCGAATCCCACCACGATGTTCTTCGCGAAATGCTCATGCACTTCGAAGAACCAGGCGTCGTCGATCACGCGATGGATCACATCCTTGATGTCGTAAGGCTGATTGGATGCCGCGGGCACGATGCGATCGAGGTCCGGATCGGCGCGATCAATCGGGTCGGAACAGGCTTTGCGCGGCGGATCTTCGCGATTGTTCTGCGGCAGGAAGCTCATCAGTTCGCGAATCATGCGCACGCAATCGGCATCGTCCTGCGCGATAAAGTGCCCGACTCCGCTCACGGAGTTGTGCGTCATCGACCCGCCCAACTCTTCTTTGGTCACATCCTCATGCGTAACCGTCTTAATGACGTCGGGGCCGGTGACGAACATGTAGCTGGTGTTCGCGACCATGAACGTGAAATCAGTTATGGCGGGCGAGTAGACCGCTCCACCCGCGCAGGGGCCCATGATGGCTGATATCTGCGGCACGACGCCGCTGGCCAGCGTATTACGCAGGAAGATATCGGCATAGCCGCCGAGCGACACCACGCCTTCCTGTATGCGTGCGCCGCCGGAATCGTTGAGCCCGATAATGGGCGCGCCGACCTTCATCGCAAGATCCATCACCTTGCAGATCTTGCGCGCGTTGGTCTCTGAAAGCGAGCCTCCGAATACGGTGAAATCCTGCGCGAAGACATAGGCGGGACGGCCGTTGATGCGCCCGTGGCCCGTGACCAGGCCATCGCCGGGAATCACCTGGCCTTCCATGCCGAAGTCGCGGCAGCGGTGCTGCACCAGCTTGTCCATTTCTTCGAAAGAGCCTTCGTCGAGCAGCAGTTCGATGCGCTCGCGCACCGCCAGTTTGCCCTCGCGATGCTGGCGTTCACGCCTTTCGGGGCCGCCACCTTCCTCAGCCGCCGCGTGGCGGCGTCGAACTTCCTCAAGGCGATTCATGAACTCAAGGATAATATTGGAACAACCATGGACATCGTTGCAGTAGCCGGACGTAAGGGCGGCATCGGTAAGTCGACTATCGCGGGCAACCTCGCGGGTGAGTTTGTGGCGATGCGCCGCCGGGTTATCGTGCTGGACGCGGACCCTCAGCATAGCCTGGCGGCGTGGGCGGCGCAGGGCGAGGGGATGCTTTCGAAATGCGTGCGGAAAATCGAAGGCGGCTCGGCCGAAATTCTCCGCGCGGAAGCGAAAAAGGCGGAGAAGAACGCGGATATCGTGGTGATCGACACGCCGCCCGGCATGCCGGAAACCGCCTATCAGGCCGCGCTGGTGGCGGATCTGGTGCTGCTGCCCTGCGGCCCGTCGCCGCTCGACCTGTTCGCGCTGAAGGAAGCTCTGAATCTGTCGCTGAAAGCGCGCGCCGAGCGCCGGTCGAAGAAGCCCCGCATTCGCTTTGTGCCTTCGCGCGTGCTGATGAATACGAACCTTGGTCGCGGGTTGTCATCGTCGCTGGAAAAGATGGGAAAGAAGGTGCTGCCGGGAATCGCGCAGCGAATCGTGCTGGCAGAAGCCGTGAACCTCGGATTGACGATTCCGGAATACGCGCCGTCGTCGCCGGCGCATCAGGAATTTCAGGTTCTGGCGAAGGCGGTGGAGAAGATTTTGAGGAAGGGATAATCTGACCCGCATCTCTCACAGCCCTTCAGTTCGAAGCTCTCGTGGGGCCAAGGCTTCGGCCTTGCCGCCGGGCTTCCGCCCGGCGCGGAGTCATTACATGTCTGTCCGTGCGATGTACTTGCTAAAACGGCACGTCAAGATCTGTAACAGGGGCGTTTGCCGTAGTGGGCTGAGTCGGTTGGAATCCTTTCCCCTTCTTCGGAGCTTCCCCGCTATTGCGTGCGCGATAATCTTCCCAGAATTGCTGCTCCCAGAAGTCCTCGGCCAGCGTTTCGATATCCACAGGTTCTGTCGCCTCGGGCGAGGCCACGGGTGGTGGTTCTTCGCCAAGAACCTTACCGAAGCGCTTGAAGTGAAGCTCCCGTATCCAGTACTTCACTGGTAGTTTCCACTTCTGTTTCGGGTCCGGTCTCGCCC
>Ga0302319_10023520_pt1 | contig 11003 bp, 8 predicted proteins | sample Bog_T0_2_FD_203319 | JGI IMG/M metagenome (GOLD analysis project Ga0302319, IMG submission 203319) | Peat permafrost microbial communities from Stordalen Mire near Abisko, Sweden - Bog_T0_2 | ecosystem: Environmental > Terrestrial > Soil > Wetlands > Peat | place: Sweden: Abisko, Stordalen Mire...
AGATGCGCTTGACTACTGAAAATGTAGTGGGGTCAAGCTCAAACAAGCTGATATTGGCAAAGGCATTCTGGTCCGGAGCAAAGATTTGGTAATAAAAAACCCGCTCCGGTTCGCCGGGCCGCTGCTGACCAATGATCCACTTCTGGTCGGGATTGAGCGTAGTCTGCGGCGGCTTGCCTTTGATGATGTTGCGCAGCGCCTCCTGCTTACGATTGGCCTGCGGCAGGTAATACTGGTCGAAAGTAAACAGCGCTCCAGCGAGCGCCGCAGAGATCACCAGCACTGGAATTACGAGCCGATAAATACTGATCCCCGTAGCCTTCATGGCGACCAGCTCGCTCGACCGGTTAAACATTCCGAAGGTCACAAGTACCGCAATGAGCACGCTTAGCGGCGTGATCTGGTAGATCATGCTCGGTGTGAGGTTCAGCAGATACTCGCCTACGATTCCCAGCGGCGTATGGTTGCGGAGGATGTCGCCAATCAGTTCAAAGAAGGTGAACACCAGCAACAACAACACAAAGCCAGTCAGCGCCATGCCAAACACTTTAAGGAACTCGCGCAGCACGTACTCATCCAGAATCAAAGGAAATCCGCGCGGCTTGAAGCGATGCAGTTGCCGCGCCAGATTGGGACGGAAGCGCCGGCGATAGCGCGCCTTCAGTGCCTCCTGCCAGCCATCTTCAGAATACCCAGTCTGCGCCGCAGTGACAGGAGGCTCGTCCTCAAGGTCCTTCGGCTTAGGCTTGGCCGCGTGCGAGAACCAGCCAGTCACTGCGCTCAACACGCGGCCACCGGTCGCCAGCTGGCTCAGAAGAAACAGCCCAGCCGCGGCAAACAATACATTTGCCAGCCACACGCCCGCAAAAGCCGACAATCGCCCCTGCTTCGCCCACGCGATGCCGAAATCTGAAAGCAAGTAATAGACCAGGACCAGCAGAATCGTGAAGATAAACCCAGTGCTCTTGCCGCCTCGCCGCGAGGCCGTCCCCAGCGGCACGCCGATCAGCATCAAAACCACGCATGCTACCGGGTAGGCCAGGCGGCGGTGCAACTCGATCAAGTACCGTTTGCGGTCTTTGTCATTCGGGTTGCGCGACAGTTCCAACAGTTGGCTGTTCCCCATCGCGTAAAGCCGGGTATCCAGCCGCACCAGGGAAATCCCGCCCTGTGGGCTGAAAGCCATAGGCCGGTCTGTTACCGTAAATGTCGAAACGTTGTATTGCCCCGGTTCATTGGCGGCCAATTCATGTTCCGAACCGTTGCGCAGGCGGATCAGCATCCCCTGGCTGTCTGCCCCTTTGTCTTCGGTCACCGTGGCGCTCTCCGCCGTCGTAATTCCCGGAGAAGTGGGATCACTCAGGTCGGCAATGAACAGCTTGCGCCAGTGAGAAGCTCCGGCCCCGGAGACCACATCCTGCACGTAGATTACGGTGTTCTTGAAGTCCTCGTAAAAGACGCGCGGCTGGATCTCATACGCCCCCTGCGAAGTCTCCAGTTCCCTCTGCAACTCCAGAATGCCCTGATTCGCCATGGGGCCCACGTAGAGAGAATTTACCAGTCCCAGCGCGGTCCCAAGCAACGCGATCACCGCGGAAACCCGCACGAAATACCAGACTCCGAAGCCGGAGGCCCGCATTGCGGTAATCTCCGAATCTGCCGCCAGCCGGCTCAGTCCCAGAAGCACCCCCACCAGCACTGCCATGGGAATGCTGAGCAGAAACGTGTTGGGCAGCATGAAGAGGAAGAGTTGGAAGACGGTCATAAAACTGGAACTGTTCCGGACCACCATCTCCAGAATCGTTTCCAGCGGCTTCATGAACAGGATGAACGTAAACAGCGCGCACCCAATCAGTGAGTGTGAGGTGATTTCCCCGAGGATGTACCTGGTCAGTATGCGCACAGAAAAGTTGGCCTGATCTGAGTCTATCGCGGTTGGATTGCCCGGTTCACGAAAGCATGGAACATGCTACCCGGGAATGCAAAAAAGACTGGTCAGGAATCTTTGCAATCATCGCTAAACCAGCGCTTCGGCGTCTGGCAAGAGCTGCAGGGAACTCGGCTGTACTTCTCCGGCGCAACGAATCGTATCCGGCCCAGCCTGCCTTGCCAGCCCCAAGGTTTGCTCCGCCTCCCGCATTACGACCACCGGTGAGCGTCCTCCGCTCGCAGCGATTCCAAAACTCGCGGTCAATTCCACTGAAATCTCCTCCGTCGCGGTAAACGGCACACTCAGGACCTCGATCCGCAAACGCTCGGCAAGCAATGTCGCATTGACCGTGCCGCACCCGGGCAGCGCAAGCAGAAATTCATCCGCGCCCGTCCGTCCCAGCAGGTCGTAGGAACGTAACAGGCGGCCCACTCGAGCGCTTACTTCGCGCAGCAAGCCGTCGCAGACTTCCCGCCCGAGTTTCTCGTTCCAATACGTAAAATCGTCGAGATCGAAGAGGATCAGGCAAAGTGCACCGTGCAGCCGCTGCACCCTGTCCGTCTCGCGAAATAGCAGGGTCAACATCGTCTCGCGGTTGAAAACCCCGGTCAGCCGGTCGTGCTGCAGTTCCTTAAGCGATGACGCGCGCAACTCTTCCAGTTCACAAAGCAGGCGGTGTCCGCGCTGCATCATGTGCAAATGATTCTTCCAGACAGCGGAATCGGCATTGCGGGACACGACGTCGTCGATCGCGCCCTCCCGCAACCGCGCAACCCACTCTTCCGAGACCTGTTCCGCAACTATGGCAATCGCACACCGCTTGTGAATGCCGGATCCACGCATCGCCGCAAGCAATTGCGGCGCACCGTCCAGGCGCACATCGAGCAGGATAGCCGTTACTTCTTCGAAAGTCTGAAGCGCTTCCAATACAGCGGCGCCATCGACCGCCGTCTGCAATCGCAAACCCTGCGCATGGAAAATGCGCTGCAGATCCAAGGCCAGCAGTGTGTCCGCCGAAGCCAGAAGCACCGCAGACCCATAACAAACCGGCCCGGACCGCGTCTGGAAATTCACCAAGCGCATGACAAAACCCTCATGCACTCTCTATCGGAAGAAATTAGAAAATGCTTAATCTAAGATGCCTCAATATGGCTGATCCCAGTTCTCTTACCCGAGACCCGGGATCAGCGATTTCAATAAACTAATCGACGAAATCCACCTTCGGCGCCATCGGAATGATTCCGCGCTCATACCCCAAAGCGAGGAGCTGGCGGATCGCCTCTTGCCCGTCAGCCCCATAGCTAAGCGTCCGTTCATTCACATACATGCTCACAAAGCGGTTAGCCAGGTTGGCGTCGAGATCCCGGGCAAACTGCATCGCGTATTCGAGGCCCTGCTCGCGGTTGTCCAAGCCATGCTGGATGCTGTCCCGCAGCGCCTGCGTGACGGTGTGCAGCGTTTCCGCGCCCAAAGAGCGCCGAACGGCGTTACCGCCCAGCGGCAGCACGAGTCCAGTCTGCTCTCGCCACCAGACGCCGAGGTCAATCACCTTGCGCAACCCGTCCTGCGCATAGGTCAACTGCCCCTCGTGAATGATCAGCCCAGCTTCAAAATTCCCCGCCTGAATCTCGGGAATGATGCGGTCGAAGGGCACCACTTCCGTCTGCAGTTCAGGGTTAAAGATTTTCAGCGCCAGATATGCCGTGGTCATTGTACCCGGCACGGCGATTTTGACTTTCTTTAGATCGTCGGTGGTCATCGGCTTGCTCGAGACCACCATCGGTCCGTAGCCTTCGCCTACGCTGCCGCCGCAGCTCATCAGCGTGTAGTTGTCCTGAATGTACGGGTATGCGTGGAAGGAGACCGCCGTCACATCGAAGAACGCTTCGTTCATTGCCCTCTGATTGAGGGTTTCAATATCGCAAAGCGTGTGCGTGAAACGAAAACCCGGCACGCGAATTTTGTTCGTCGCCAAGCCGTAAAACATAAATGCGTCATCGGAATCCGGACTGTGCGCGATGGTAATAGTTCGCACGTCGTTGCCGGCATTGCTTAGAGTGCTGCTCACGGTAAGTTATTTCCTTTCTTTCCCTGTAGAGCGATGAATCGGCTTCGATTCGAAGAGCCATCGCCTGACTTACTAATTTGTCCGCCTGCGCATGTGTGCTGCGCCCGCTGCAATTCCCGCTGCCGTGCAGACCTTCAACGCATCCCCCGGCAAAAAAGGCAGCACGGCGTGGTTGAGCACGATCAGCGGCGCCGCATGGGTCAAAATCCCCAGCCAGACTGCGCCCATGGCCAGCGTTACCAGGCTTCCAGCGCCAGCCACGACCAACCCGCGCGAGAAACTCCGACCGCCGCGCCTCCACAGACTCGAAACCATCGGCGCTACCACTGGATAGCTCAACAGGTAACCGCCAGTGGGTCCAAGTAGCTGGAGTAAACCACCCGGTCCAAGCGGTGTAAACACCGGCAATCCCGCAGCGCCTTCCGCCAGATACGCAACCATCGTCGCAAAAGCCAGCTGTGGTCCTAAGAGCAACCCAAGGACCAGCACTGCAAACGGTTGTAGCGTCACCGGCACCGGCGTAAACCAGAGCGGAATCGAGAGATGCGCACAAAGCGCGACCACCGCGCTCCCGGTGACCACAATGCCGCCGGCCTGCAAACCCCGGGCAACTGCACCTTCTTCAGCGCGCGGCGCAACAGCCACGACCCCAACCGACTCAGAAATCCGACTCATTCTTCCCCCCTGCCTTCTTTCACGGCTACCTTCTGCGCGCCAGATGGCATCCTCTGGCGCCGGATATGCCGGACCACCGCGCCTGCCACCAGGACCAACGCCACCACCGAAATCAGCAACCCAAGCAGCAACCATCGAATCGGCACAGTCATCCCGAAGAATACCAGACAGGCTGCCAGGTCCACGAACCCCGATACTCCGCGGCAACGCCAACCTCAACGAAATCAACGCACAGTTTTTGATTTCGCCTCATTCCGCTCTTGCCGATACCGCCCGCGTCGGGCAAGATTACTGTGCAGCTCTTTGAGGATCTCCCAACATGGCTACCCCGATCAAATTCGGAACCTCCGGCTGGCGTTCTATCGTCGCCGACGAATTCACCATCGCCAACATCCGCCGCGCGGTCGCCGGCATCGCCGCCTACGTCAAAACCCAGCCGGAGCCGCACCGGGTGCTGGTTGGCCGGGACCCCCGCTTCCTGGGAGAATCCTTCGTCGACGAAGCCGCCCGCATCCTTGCTGCTGCCGGCATTACTCCCATCGTTATTCCTGATGCCGCTCCGACGCCCGCCATCGCCTACGCCGTCCAGACGCTCAAGACCTCCGGCTCGATCAACTTCACCGCCAGCCACAATCCGCCGGAGTACAACGGCATTAAATTTTCCACACACGACGGCGCCCCGGCACTCCCGGAAGTCACCAAACAGATCGAAGTGGCCATCGTCGCTTTGGGCGAAAATCCCACCATCCCCCGCCTAAACGATCCCGAGCCGAATTTCGAGACTGCTGACGTCAAGCCTGCGTATCTGGCCCGCATTGCCGAACTCGTTGATCTCAAAGCGATTGCCGCGTCGGGAATCAAAGTCGTCTTCGATCCCTTCTGGGGCGCGGGGCGCGGTTACAGTTGCCATATCCTGCGTTCGGCCGGCGTTACGGTTGAGACGGTCCACGATTACCGTGATGTCCTGTTCGGTGGCCACGCGCCCGAGCCGGACGACCATCTGCTCGGCGAGGCCAAGGCGAAGATGGCCGAAAGTGGCGCCAGCCTGGTCATCGCCACCGACGGCGACGCCGACCGCTTCGGCATCGTCGATCAGGACGGCACCTTCATCCAGCCCAACTACGTGATCGCGCTGCTCTTCGACTACCTGGTCGAGACCCGCGGCTGGAAGAACGGCGTGGCCAAGTCCGTTGCAACTACCAACCTCATCAACGCGCTCGCCGACTACCACAAAGTTCAGCTCTACGAGACGCCGGTCGGCTTCAAGTTCATTGGCGAACTCATCATCGCGGACAAGATCGCCATCGGCGGCGAAGAGTCTGCCGGCCTTACGATTCGCGGCCACGTTCCCGAGAAAGACGGCATCATCGCCGGCCTGCTGGTGGCGGAAATGGTGGCCAAGCGCGGCAAATCCATTTCGGCACAGCTCAAGGACCTATTTGGCAAAGTAGGTTCCTTCTATCCCGTTCGTGAGAACTTCCACTTGACCCCGGAGGCCAAAGCCAAGTTCACTGAGAAGTTGAAGGTAGATCCAACAGAGTTGGGCAGCCGTAGAGTTGTCAGAGTCGTCCGGACTGACGGGTTGAAGCTGGTGCTCGACGACGGCTCGTGGGTCTGCTATCGCCTTTCAGGCACGGAGCCAGTTGTCCGCGCCTACACCGAATCCCGCGACCAGAGCCAGATGGCTGCTCTGAGCGCCCAGGCCAAAGAATTCGTCCTCAACTAGCTTCGGGACGAAAGAAATCTCTTTCTGAGCCACCACAAATCCGGGTGCCCCACCCTCTCCGGGCTGTTACTCCGGCCAAGGTGGGAACCACAAATCTCCGAGTAACCATGCCAGAATCTCCCAAATCCGCCGCCGAAACGCCCGCGAAGCTGTCGCTTCAACAGCGCGTGTGGAACAAATACCAAGCGAACCGCCGCCGCGTTGGCACGGTTGCCGCGGTTCTTTTCGCGCTCTTCCTTACTTGGCATGCAGTCAACGGCCGCAACGGCCTCTCAAGCTGGCAGCAGAAGCGCGCTGAAGACAAAGCCCTGGCACAGGAAATCGACCAACTGACTCAAGAGAACTCGCGTCTCAGCCAGCACGTCGATCACCTTAGATCCGACCCCGGTGCCATCGAATACGAAGCGCGCCTGCGACTGCGCTACGCCCGCCCCAACGAAATCATCTACGCGCTGCCTGAGGCGAAGGTCACGCAAAAATAAGGCATTTGCACTACGCTTCGCTTGGGAGCGCAAGATTCAGATCGAAGCAGGTGCTGCAACGATGCGTATCTCCAGGAAATACGCGATAATTTCCATCGTCTTGCTGGCTGCAGCCTCATGTATCCCCCGCAAGACGTATCTCTCGCCCGCCTATGACGTGGTCGTCGCAGACGCTTCAGGTAAAGCGCTTCCAACTTTGAGAGTAAGCAGATTTCTTGAGGATTACTCCACCGGCAGGGATGCCGACTACTCCAGCGACGCAATCACCGACTTGGCTGGCCGAACGCATTTCGACGCGGTCACTCACTGGATCAGTTTCGCAACGGAAATTTTCGGCTGCCTGAGGGAGATCCTTCAAACCGGCGCTCACGCAAGCTGTGGTTCCCACGTCGATGTTTCAGTGGATGCGAATCACTTCATCGAGTCAGCCAGAAGCGAAAATACCGTGCATGGACGCGACCACTTGAAATCACTCACGATTATCCTGACCTCCTGCCCCTCAGGCGATTGGCACACATGTGCTGGGGCCGTTGACCAGAGAGCGAAGCCTATTTCCCCCGATAGTCGATAAGCGGCTTCTGCCCCGGCGGAATCGCCGTTTGGTATTTCTTCCCAGTAAGCTTCTTGTCGAAGTCGGCCTTCGCCGCCTGCACCAGCGCGGGTGTCGTCAACAGATCGACGGCAGTCAGCGCTAGCGCCTTCGACGCTACCACCATTCCGTCCTGCCCGATGCTCATTCCCGCCGAAGCTGCCGCCTGCCAGGTATGCGCAGCCACTCCGGGCACAAAGGTCGCCGCACCAAACCCGATCGTGGGCACAGCCCAGCTCACGTCACCCACGTCGGTCGAGGCAGAGGGTGCGTTCGGGTCGTATGGCCGCAGCGGTTCAATTTCTTGAGTCTGGTCGAGGCTCGGTACGGTGTCGATGCCCATCGTCTTCTGCAGCGCTTCGGCAAATCGCTTCTGTTCGGCATCCATCATGTAGCCGCCCACTTCTTCCAGATTCCGCTGCGCCACGGGAGCCAGCGCGTCGTTGCCGATAATGTTCGCATCGCTGCCGATATCTTCTACCTCCACGGTCGTTCCAGTCATCAGCGCCGCGCCCTTTGAGATATTGAGAATGCGCTCCCAAATCTCTGAAAGCGCCGCGTTCGAAGGATGGCGCGCCATCAGATCCAACTGCGCGAGATCCGGGACAATGTTCGGCGCCACGCCGCCCTTCGAGATGATGTAGTGGACGCGCGTGTTGCTCGGCACATGCTCGCGCATGAACTCAATCCCATTGCCCATCAGCATCACCGCATCCAGCGCGGACCGTCCGCGGTCCGGCGCCATCGCCGCGTGCGCCGCAATGCCGTGAAAGGTGAACTTGGCCGAAATCACCGCCAACGCGCCGCCATTGTTGACACCGTTCCGGTCCGCCGGATGCCAATGCAGAACCACGTCGACATCCTTAAAGAGGCCGTCGCGCACCATGTACACTTTGCCCGATCCGCCTTCTTCGGCAGGCGTGCCGTAGTAGCGCAGCGTTCCGGCCACATGGTGCTCCGCCATGTACTCCTTGACGGCAACAGCCGCCAGCGCCGCTCCGGAGCCCAGCAGATTATGCCCACATCCGTGGCCCGGAGCGCCGGCCACTACCGGGTCGCGCTCCGGCTCAGGCTTTTGCGAAAGTCCAGGCAGCGCATCGAACTCGCCCAGGATCGCAATGACCGGCTTCCCCTGTCCATAGCTCGCAATAAACGCGGTAGGCTCATCGGCTACGCCTGATTCCACTGTGAAACCGGCATCTTTGAGCTGAGCCTGCAACAGCGCTGAGCTCTTGTTTTCGTGATACCCAAGTTCGGCATAGTCCCAGATCTGCTTAGAGACCTGTTTCCAATTAGCGGCGTGCTCATCCACTAGCTTTTCCAACTGCTTGTGCGCTTGGGACGTCGACTGCGCTTGCGCGGCTATCGCAATAAGCCCAAGACAAGAGGCAAGAGCGCCTTGACGAATTCCGCGCAGCCAGCCAATGGACAAGAAGCAAGAAAGGAAAGGGAATTGGTGCATAAGAAGCCTCCTCAAAGCGTCAGAATGAGCGTCGTTGCAAGTAGCCTCGAACAGAAGAGAAAAGCAAGGCCAAAGAGGATCTACGGCCGGGGAGCATCTGGAAATCTGTATTCCATTGAAACTGGGCTGGCTGCGTTGAGCATATTACAGCCAACTGGCCGCAGCAAGACACTGCGTAGAGTTTCCACCGTCTGACCATCCCTCGGCGTAGGCCCTGCTAACAATTCCCTTGACCCGCCCCCACCCCTAAGCAACAATGAGCCGATAGTGCGCAAGACCATCCCAATGCGAGGCCCAGCCCACCTTGGATACCTTGAATAATCTAGAAAATTTCATCGAATCTCCGGCAGAATCGGCCGAAACCACTGCCGAAGTCCTTGTAGCCGCTCGCGCCTCAGGGCCAGAGGCCAAGCCGCACCCGCTGCACTGGACGCCGCTCTCACGCTTCGCATTTCGGATCGCCTTCCTCTACTACTTCTGCTTTATCTTTTGGTTCGGCAATGGCACCATCTTCTCCGTCTTTCCCTGGATCGGCGACAAGATCGACACCATCCTCACCTGGCCCTTCAACAATCTGGCCGAGTGGACTGGGCAGCACGTCTTTCACCTCACCGGCCTCGCGGCTCATTGGCACCCGACCGGCTCCGGTGACACGAACCTCAACTGGATTCTCAATGGACTATTCGTCGTCTTTGCCGTAGCCGGTGGCATCGCCTGGACACTCGTCGCGGAACTGCGCCCGGCCACACGCTTTCCCCGCCGCAGAGAGTACCAGAGCCTCTACGCCTGGCTCCGCTTCGGTCTTCGCCTCACCTGCGGTTTCTTCATGCTCAACTACGGCCTGGCCAAGGTCTATCCCTTCCAGATGGCGCCCATTTCGATCGGCATCCTCAACGAGCCGGTCGGCAACATGAGCCCCATGACATTCCTGTGGACGCTCATCGGCATGAATCCCATCTACGAGATGATCTGCGGCATCGCTGAAGTCCTGGGTGGCCTTCTTCTCCTTTTCCGACGAACAGCTCTGGCCGGCGCGCTGCTCTCCGCCTTCGTCATCTGCAACGTCGTCCTCTACAACTTCTTCTTCGATGTGCCAGTGAAAGTCTTCGCCGCCAATCTGCTGCTGGCCTGCCTCTTCGTCGTGCTTCCAGACGTTGGTCCGCTCTTCGAATTCTTCGTTTTACACCGGCCGGCTGCGCCTGCCGGCATCTGGATTCCGCCCACTTCCCGCAAATGGGCGCGCATCGCCATGTCGGCTGTCGAAATCACTTTTTGCGCAGCTTTCGTCATCCTGCTGGCGGTCTTCGACGGCATCGGCTGGTTGCAGAACCAGGCCGCGATCCGTATGCAAACCCCGCTTATCGGCGCCTGGAAACTCGACTCGACCCACCCCGCCGCCGGATCATTCATCACCGGCGAAGGCCTCCCGGCAACCAACCTCTACGTAGATACCGCCGTCCGCGCCTTCACCCGCGCCTCAGACGGCGCACTCTGGCGCACCTACCTGCACGTCGATCCCAAAGCACACTCAGTCGAGATCAACGACTTTCCCACCCCTGGCACAACCTACAGTTACCAGATGCCGGATCACGACCACCTCATCCTGACTTCCACGCCTCCCGAAAAGCCCAAGCCCGATCCGAAGGCCAAAGATTCAGTCAAACCCGAACCACCTTTCACGCCAACCGTAGTGACCCTGACTAGAATTCCGATTCCGAGTCATTACCCGCTCCTCGATCGCGGGTTCCACTTCGTCAATCAATGGGGTCTGGAACGCTAAGGTGTTTTAGGGAATGGTGTAGACCAAAATCGCAACTTCCGAGTCGATTTTCCTCAAGAAAATCGACACTCCCCATCCTAAGAAAGTTCAAAGTATTCCCTAAAATGCCTTAAGGCGCTCCGCGGAGTATTTCAAAAATCCACATGTGCCCGCAACGATCCCACCCACGCCGGCCCGCGATCCCGGTTATACCCAGGATTGTCGATATGCTGCACGTCCACCGAATAGAACAGCCCCCGCCACGCATGCCAGTTGTAGTAGCTCTCGACAATATTTTCGCGGCCATAGTTC
>Ga0302319_10023521_pt1 | contig 11002 bp, 5 predicted proteins | sample Bog_T0_2_FD_203319 | JGI IMG/M metagenome (GOLD analysis project Ga0302319, IMG submission 203319) | Peat permafrost microbial communities from Stordalen Mire near Abisko, Sweden - Bog_T0_2 | ecosystem: Environmental > Terrestrial > Soil > Wetlands > Peat | place: Sweden: Abisko, Stordalen Mire...
GTCTTGCCTTGTGCCAGGCTGCGCTGAAAAATCACGCCCGTAGCCTGCTCGCGCGTGAGAGCGCCCGAGGCCCAGGCAGCCGCAGCCTCTCCCACGCTATGACCGATTACAGCGCTGGCATCAATGCCGGAGTTGCGTAAAACCTGAGTCAAACCGAGCTGCAATGCGAAGAGCATGGGCTGCGCTACTTCAGTGAGCGCCATGCGGCTTTCACTTTCTGGCTTGCGCATTTCGGCAAGAAGCGACCAGCCTGCCAGCGGCGCAAAAATCGCATCAATGGCTTCCAGCTCAGCGCGGAAGATGGCGTTCTGGGCTAGCAGTTCCCGGCCCATGCCCCACCATTGCGGTCCATTGCCCGAATAGACAAACGCTAACGGAGCGGACGCGGTGGAGCAACTGCCAGTGGCCAAGCGGGCGGCGGGTTTGCCGGCAAGATAAGCGTCTAATTTGCCGGCGGCTTCTTCGCGATTGGTAGCGACGAGCGCCAGGCGATAACGCTGCAGTGAGCGCGAAGTGGCCGCAGCGGCGCAGATGGCTTCGCACGTATCAGATGAATCGCCGCGCAACAGGGCAACATAATCGGCCGCCACTGCTTTAAGCGCGGCTTCGTTGTTCCCGGACAGAACGAGCAAGCTGGCAGTGTCGGCGGCAAGCTGCTCTTGGGCTACAACCGGATGGACCTGCTGAGGTTTATATTCCTGAATCGCTACGTGCGCATTGGTGCCGCCGAAGCCGAACGAATTGACGCCGATTACCACCGGCGCTTCCCGCTCTGGAAAAGGTGTGGCTTGGGTGACCACTGCCAGCTTCCAGTTTTCGAAGTCGATTTTCGGATTAGGCGTTACAAAGTGCAGGTTGGCCGGAATTTCACGGTGGCGCAAAGCGAGCAGCGCCTTGGTCAAGCCGGCAATGCCTGAGGCTGCTTCCAAATGCCCGATATTCGACTTGACCGAGCCAATAAGGCAACGGCTACCGTCGGCGCGGGGTGTGCCTAAAACACGGCCGAGCGCGCCACATTCAATCGGATCGCCGACAGCAGTGCCGGTACCGTGTGCCTCCACGTAGAAGACATCTTCCGGCTTTACCTGGCATTGCGAATAGACAGTCCGTAAGAGCTGTTCCTGAGCGTCGCCGTTAGGCAAAGACAAACCCATGGTGCGGCCGTCGGAGTTGACGCCGCTGGCTACAATCACGCCCAGAATATGATCACCGTCGCGCACTGCCGCTTCGACCGGCTTGAGCAAGATGAGACCGCCGCCTTCCGCGCGTACAAAGCCATCGCCACTGGCATCAAAGCTTTTGCAGCGGCCGGTGGGCGAAAGCATGGATGCTTTGGCAAAGCCCAGCCAGAGCCGCGGGTGAGACATGATATGCACGCCACCTGCCAGCGCCATAGAGCACTCGCCATTGAGCAGACTGCGGCAGGCCTGATGAATGCAAACCAGGCTGGAGGAACACGCGGTATCCACAACCACGCTTGGACCGTGAAAATCGAAGATGTAGGAAATACGGTTCGCGGCTATGCTGAAAGCGCCGCCGGTATTGGTGTATGCATCCGGCCAGGCACCATCCAAATTGGCGTAGTCGGCGGCCGAAATGCCTACAAAAACGCCGGTTTCCGACCCAGCTTGGCTGCGAGGCGCCATGCCGCCGTCTTCCAGCGCTTCCCAAGCCAATTCGAGTAGTAGACGGTGCTGCGGATCCACTTGCTTGGCTTCGCGCGGAGACAGGCCGAAGAACTCCGCATCGAAGCCATCAATCCGATCGAGAAATCCGCCGGCCTTTGTATAGACCCGGCCACGTCTTTGCGGATCTGGATGGTGCCAGCCGAGATCCCAACGATCGCCCTTCACTTCGCCTACCGCGTCGAGGCCGTTGCGCAGGTTCTTCCAAAGCAGATCAGGTGTGTTGGCGCCTCCCGGATAGCGCCCGCTAACTCCCACAATCGCAATGCCTCCCGAAACAATGGAGGTCTTCGTATCGTTTGGAGTGGGAGGGGCTTGCGGTTGCGTCATTTATTTCTCTTCGGCGGTTCTATGTTTCGAGCTCAACATATAGCTGGGCTTATTCATTCACTTCTTAAACGGACACTCACCGAGCGCGGTAGACGAATGCTCGGCGGTGAGGCGGGTGGCACGCTGAGCATGTTCAAAAGGCTTCAGGCGTAAGGTCTTAAACTGTTCGATCAGACTGGGCCCGGATCTTTCAGTGCGGCCCGCGGTGAGAATGCTCGGGCGAGAGCCCACAAAGCGCTCACAAACAAAGATGTGACGGTCGTAAACGTCAGCTACCGCTCCGGCCAGCCGGTCGTGCCGCTCCGGTTCCTGCTCGGCGAGTGCCTTCAGCGCTGGGCGCATGTCGCGAATGGTCTGCGCCATGTGGCGATGATCCGCCGACATTAGGCCACTTAGCCCGATAGGAGAAATGGGCGGAGTCATGCTGGGGCGTATGGTGTTTTCGTATTCTCCGGGCGGGAAATCACCTGTGAAAACAAAGGCCGCGCCCGACGCTTTCAACAAACTAATCGACAGATCGGCCCATTTCTGTATCTTTTCGCTTTTGCCCGCGCGCAATGCTTGTCCTAGGGAACGAAAGGAGAGGATCAGACCCTGACTCAGCAGAGCGAATATCAAGTGCCCGTGCACCCAGCGATTCATCGCCAGGCAAGTAGCAGAAGGCGCGTGCCATTGGTTGACGTAGGTGGACTCGTTCACCGTTCCGCCAGAAAGGCAACTGAGCAAATCGCTGAACCCACGGTCAATCAATTCCAAGTCTGCGCGATCGATAGTGACTGCCTGTTCGTACACGTCCTGTAAGAACGTCAGCCGGGCGCTGAAAATGGAATGCACGAACACGGCAGGCTCATCCTGCTTCAGGCGGCGGACATGAAAGAAGGCATCATGCGCCAGGTCGTCCGGTTGGCCTGCGGGATTTTTAATGACTTTTCCCGCTGCGGGAAGGCTTGCTAGTATCGCTGCGATGTCCTGAGCCATCGCACGGTTGGTCAAAGCATTGCCATGGGGGCATTCAGAACGCTGAGTGGGAATGCAACGCGGATGTTGCCGCAACCAATCTGCTACTAAGGTATCCGCCGGAACGTCACTTGGCAAAACAGCATCGAGTGAACGGATCACCATACGCACCGTAGAACGTTTTGCGGCTTTGGCTTTAGGTTCATCAGGGTTGGATCCCCGTATGCCTCAAACGAAAAATGGGGCACTGAGGTTGACAAGCGCCAGAACCCATAGCGATGGGGCGTCTGATCATCTTGTTTTGGCGAATAGCTCATAGGCACTCAAGAAGCGTTGTCAACAACCGAGGATGGATCCCGTTTAGTTCTGAATGGAAAGGTGCTCTAAGCCAACTTCCTCCACTCATATCGACGCTATCCGGTGAATGCTTGATGGGAAAGTTTTATTCCCGCTAATGATTTATCGCTGTCCCAGAGCCAGTCGAATAGGGTGTTGCTTCCATCAAAATACGTAAGGACTAGGCGCTCAATTTGTCCTACGCTTCGAGCTTAGGGATAACCACCAAGCTTGTCATGGGATAAATGTCCTAGAATGGCCAGCGGGGCAAAGTGCACAGTCCCGGTACCGTTAGGACTTTTTCGGAAGGCCGCGAAACAAAAGTCGGAGATCGAGCGCGATAGTGCGTGCATCCTACGCAACGGTCTCAGACAATAGAGATAGAGATGCCGCGCCTGCGTTCCCTAGCTAGATGAGCGATTTTACGATACCGCAGAGCAGCGCGAACGGGGCAGCCGACATTTCCAGCCGAGAACCGCAAACAAGCAACATACTGTCGCGTTTGACCGGCACGCACTCATCTTCGATCGCGCAACAAGTGTTGTTGGACTTAGCGCCCCGCAACCTTTTCGATGGCGTTTACTTCCTGATCATGAACGCCTGCATACCGCTGTTTGAACCGCGCGTGTTGAGGCATTGGTTTTTTGCGTTTTACACGATTGTGAATGTGGCCTGTAATGTGGCCATGGTGCTCTACCTGCAGAAGTGGCCGAGCCGCGTAGCCGCGCAACCGGCGCGCGCCGCGCAATGGTTTACGTTTTTCAAGAGCGTGCAAAACTTCGGCGTGGCCAGCGTAACAGGTTGGTCTTTTCTTGAATACGGAATCAATCCGGTTACCAGTTTGGCGACAATGTCGCTCATCGCCTTCGCGGTGGGAACCATTGTTAGCTTACGGCCCAGCGTCATGATTAGCCGCATTGCCCTGCTGTGTTGCCTGGTGCCCGCCACCGCGGTGGGTGCGTGGTTAGGCGGACGAGCCGGCTATGGAACGGCGGGTCTTCTTCTGTCGGACATTCTTTTTCTCTGGTCGTATGGAAGAAAAGAAAACAACGAATATTGGCGAGCGTTCCGGCAGGCGCGTGAACTAATGCTATCGCGCCGCAAAGCGACACAAGAAGGCGCCAGGATCGGCGACGCGCTTCTTACCAATGCCGCCCGACATTCGGCGATTGTAGCCGAAAGAAACCGCATTGCCTACGAATGGCATGACACCTTGTTAGCCGGTTTTTCGGCAATCTCCTGGCAGCTGGATGAAGCGAAGCGGCGTCAGAGAGAAGATCCGCAGACGGCGCCCGAAGCGCTTGAATTGGCTGGCAACATGCTGCAACATTATCGGGCGGAAGCGCGCTTGGTGATTGCCGATTTGCTCTATGAAGAAACCGAATCGCTCGATTTGACGGAATTCTTGAGGCGTAGCGCCGACGGTTTGATTGGGAGAAGTGGTATTAGATTCACGATTGGTACTGACGGTAATGTAGTACCTCTCTCTCCCGAGGTAGTCCGCCAGTTGTCGCGAATCTGTCAAGAGGCAATTAGCAATGCCGTGCGGCATGGCCACCCCCGCCAAATCGATTTGAGGATTAATTTTGACCCGAAGGACCTGCGTGTGACGGTGAGCGACGACGGGCGCGGCTTCAACCCCTTGCAGGTGGCGCCCGGACATTTCGGCTTACATATCATTAAGCAGCGAACGCGACGCCTCGGCGGCGAAATCAACGTCGAGAGCGTTTTGGGTAAAGGCACGACGATACAGATCGCCGTTCCTTACTCTACGGACTTTAATATGACCCCCACTCGAATTCTTGTGATCGAAGACCAGTATTTTTCAAGACTGGCGTTGCACACGGTCATCGACCGCCACTCGGATATGCATATTGTCGGTGAGGCCGACACTGCCCAAGCGGGTTTGACCCTGTTTCAAACCCACGCGCCTGATGTGGTGATTGTTGATTTAAAACTGCCCGACCAATCCGGGATTGAGGTGATCAAAGCAATTCGCAAGATGGATCCGCTGGCACGGATCGTCGTGCTCTCGAACTTCGAAGGGAGTGAATATCTATATCGTGCAACGGATGCTGGCGCGATGGCTTATCTGACGAAAGATGCCAGTGCCGATGAATTATCGATGGCCATTCGCGCGGTGCGCGTGGGACAGTCGTTCATTCCCCCGTCGTTATTGCATCTGCTGGAAAACCGCGTGGCGGGGAACGATCTCACGATGCGGGAACAAGGTGTGCTGCGGTTGCTGGTGCTGGGCTGGAGCAACAAGCAGATTGGCGATCATTTGGGCATTGCGGAAAAGACCGTACGAATCCATTTGTCGAATATCTTCGCCAAATTAGGCGCCGCCAACCGGACGCAAGCGGTGCTCATTGCTTTGCAAAGCGGCTTTGTGGACACGCCGCTGGACGGCAAAACGGAGACGTTGGTGTCAGACCCGCCGGGCTCCTCCAGCGGCGAAGAAGGGTAATGATCGCACGTTCCGGATTAGGAATTGCGCGAATTCCCCCCTCTTCCGCAGGCGTGTTGCGTCGTTTGACACACGCCTGACCGCGTTCCAAGGTGCCTGCCGCAAATATTGCATCATCAAAAGCTTGGGCAATCTGGCATTACACATGCACTGACAAGATTGGCGTAAGGTATCCCGCGAGATGCCGGTGCCCAAGGAGGTCTTATGAAATTCGACCGCATCCTGTTTCCCGTTGACTTTTCCGATTACAGCCGCAAACTGAATGGCGAAGTGGAATGGCTGGCGCAAAAGTTCAATTCAAAGGTGACCTTGTTACATGTCTTCGAGATCCCTTCCAGTTGGTATGGCGGCGCGGATGCCCCCATGTTAAGCGGTGAAGATATTGTCGCTTTTGCCAATGACGAGAAGCAGAGATTGCAGACCTATTCCATTCACATACCGGAATCTCGTGTTGAGCGTGTTTCGCTCGAAGGAGGCGCGGCGTGGTACATCGGCAACTGGACGAAAGAGCATACGACGGATCTGGTGGTGATGGGTACCCATGGTTTCGGAGCGTTGCGCCGGATGCTGCTGGGGTCGGTGGCGATGAAGGTGTTGCACGACGTCGATTGCCCAGTTTGGACGCATGCAGCGAAGGCGGAGGCGTCGCCCGATTTTGAGAACGTCTCGAAAATCATCTGCCCGATAGAACTGACTGAGGAAGCGCAGCCCTTACTGATGTTTGCCAAGCGGACGGCAGAGCGGTTCGGCGCGCAAGTGCATTTGCTCCACGTGATACCGGAGCAGGATGTGCGCGAATACCGCTACTTTGATGGCGACTTCCAAAAACGGTTGGCGGTCATGGCCGAGGATGAAATCGCACGTCTCCAGAAGGAGGCGGGCACCGATTTTGAAGTAAGCATGACAAGAGGCCACATTGCGCACGATGCCGCGGAATTGGCGCTGAACCACAACGCTGATTTGATGCTGATTGGCCGAGGCAAAGCGCGCGGTGTATTTGGAACGCTACGCTCACATACGCCCGATTTGATCCGCTTGGCGCCTTGCCCGGTCTTAAGCTACTCGGCGGAATGGCTTGCCAGAGAGTTTCATCCGGCGCAGCTTCGCAAAGCGGCGGCACCTTTAGTGTTGGCGATGCAGCCTTAGCGAACTAGTGTTTTTTCCAGCCGCTGCTTGGCTTGTTGCAGGTTGTCAGCAAGCCGGGCAGGGCTGCGTCCTTCCGCCACTTTCCGAATGATGGCGCCTTTAGCGCCCGTCAAGCCGTCAACGTATGACCTTTGTGCCGACAACAGATAGAAGGCCGGCTCGCCACTAGGCGTGCGCACGGGATACAAATATTGGAACTCCACGGCAGCGCGGAAGTAGTGGGTGGCAAAGAGCATCTTTGAAATGACCGCGTAATGCGGATCGCCGGCCGCTTCAGGCAATTTCTGAATCAACACGTGCTCGGTTCGAACGACGTGCTTCAGCCCGAACGCCGCTTCCTGCCAATAAAAGAAATCCTCCGTGTTCGGCGGTCGGTTTGCTGGATATTCCGACGCATACCGGACAAGTTGCGGGACCACCTTGGCAATCTCCGTTTCGCTGCCGATGAGTGAGTGCAGACCATCGGCCACGGAATAAGGAGAGTCGGTGTCGTAGTAAACGGCCAGCGCGCTGTCGCCTTTTTGCCGGTAATTATTGAGGTATCGGAGAACGCGTTCGTGGATCAGCGCTTGCGCCTTGGCGTCGGCGTCGGGCGCGTTCCAGTTGATGCCGGTTTGGATCGCGGTCATCTCTGCGGCGGGCAATTTGTAGGCGCAATGGCCCGGCCGGCAAGCGAGGATATCCTTTTTTGCGTCAAGGGTGCGAAAGTCCGCCAGGTCCGCTTCGCTGGGTGGTGAACTGAAGCGCTTGGTTCTCACGACCTCGGGGCTTACCGCAAAATTCTCGATATCGCGAAAGGCCTTCAGGTATTGTTCCGCCGATGTTTTGATCAGAACAACGCCCACCATCAGTACATCATCGGGTTGGCCCGTATGCACCATGCGCGCGGTGGCTTTGCCGGCCTCTACCTTTGCGATGTCATCAGCGGAGAATTTGAATTCCCGCTCCAGACCTTGCTGCATGGCGGGCGGCATCGACTGGGTTAGGCCGCAAACCGGAACCACTAGCGGTATCAGACAAAAGAGGATCGATTGGGCAGACATCCTCCTACATTACGCGATGGCGGCGCGCGCCGATTCTGTGTGCTCTACCAGGCCTTCCACAATTTCCAGCAAGCTGCCCGGTGTTTGACTCGCATCCAGTTCGTGATAAGCCTTGCCGCGGTAGTGCTCAATCACGGGCGCAGCTGTTTCGGAATAACGCTGCAAGCTGGTGGCGATGGAGTGTTCCTGATCGTCGCTGCGCTGTACCAGAGGCATGCCGTCGTCGTCGCAATAACCCGGGTGTCCCGATGGCCAAAGTTTGCTGTTGTAAACCCGTCCACATCCTACGCATTGCATGCGCGATTGCAGCCGCTCCCCGGCAGTTTCGGGCGTAATATGCAACTGCAGAACCAGCGGTTGCTGTGCGCCGTGACGCCGCAAATACTCATCTAAGAAGTTGGCTTGCGCCAGTGTGCGCGGAAAACCATCCAGCACGAACCCATCCAAGCTTTCGGGGTTTGCCAACTCGGCCATCATCAAGTGATTTACCATTTCGTCACTGACCAAGTTGCCGCTATCCATGGTTTGCCGAATCGCCCGTGCCACGGGACCGATCCTTTCAGCGGACGACCTCAACAGATGACCGGCGGTGATGAGCGGCAGATCCCAGCGCTTTGCGAGAATCCGGCCCAATGTGCTTCGTCCACTTCCCGGTGAACCAAGCAGAATGATACACGTCATGCTTAAAGTACAAACCAATATTAGGTAAAACACAACCCTAATCATCCGGAACGGACTACCGGATCCACTGGACGCGTCTTGTCTGTTCCGCACAACGGCGTCCCAAAATCGTTACAAGTCCCATAATTGAGACTGCCGGTTGTTGATGATTTTCAGTAACTTACGGGCGGTAGTGCAAATGCTGTAAAGAGGGAAGGATTGGAACTTCGTTCATGTTCAACTTCCTGCGGGACCTAAACTACGCCTTTCGAACGTTGTGCAAAGCGCCGGCAGCGGCAGGCGTTGCCATCTTCGCCTTGGCGGCCGGTATTGGTGTCAACGTTTCTGCCTTCATCGTGGTCAACGGGGTTCTTTTGCATCCTATGCCGTTCGCCAACTTGGAACGCATTCAGACCATCTGGCAAAACAATCCGCAGCTTCATCTTGACCGCTCCACGGTTTCGCCCGCCGATTTCCTGGATTTGCAAAGACAGGCCGCGTCGTTCGAATCGCTGGCCGCTTGCCGTTCCGTCGCCAGCACCCTCAAGATCAGTGGCGGTTCGGAAGCCGTGCGGACCGCCGAAGTGTCGCCAGCGTTCTTCACCGTGCTCTCAGGCAAGGCTGCCAGGGGAAGAGTTATCACTAAAGACGTAAACGCGGTTGTGGTGAGTGACGCCTTTTGGAAAACTCGATTGGCGGGTGCGCCCGATGTTCTGGGAAAGAGCCTCACTCTTTCCACTGGGACGGTAACCATTGTGGGAGTGATGCCCGACCAGTTCGATTATCCGCTTGGCACAGAGGTTTGGTCGCCGCTCGTCTTAACGCCCGCCGAATCGCAGCAGCGAAATACTCATAGCTTGCAGTTGCTGGGACTGCTAAAGCCGGGGGCCACGCTCAATCAGGCGGCAGCGGAAGTGTCGTCTCTCTCAACTCGATTGGCAAGCGCGTATCCGGCCACCAATAGCAATGAAGCGTTCACGGTAATTCCTCTGCAGGATTTGACGGAGGGAACGACGAATCGCTTTGTGAGCGTGATTTTAGGCGCGGCGTGTTTTGTGTTGCTGCTGGCTTGTGCCAATATCGGCAACTTACAGCTCGCGCGGGCTACGAACCGGCAGAAAGAGATTGCCGTTCGTGCTGCCTTGGGCGCGAGCCGTTTCCAGATTGCGCGCGGCCTGCTGGCTGAATCGCTGTTGCTTTCGGTGCTGGCTGGTTTTCTTGCGGTGCTGCTGGCGGATTGGAATAACGTTTACACCAAGCAGAACATTCCCGCGATCGCTATGCGAGTTGTGCCGGGTCTCCGGACCATGAGTGTTGATCCAAGCGTTTTGTTCTTCGCCCTATGCGTATCCGTCATTGCCGGCGTTTTGTGCAGCCTGCCGGCTATTTTGCATCTTGTCCGCCGCGCGTCGCACGACAACTTGGAAGAGTCTTTGCGCGAGCGAGCCGCACTTGCTTCCCAGCACTCATCCGGCGCCTTTCGCGGATCACTTGTAGTTTCTGAATTGGCTTTGGCGTTGGTCCTGTTGATCGGCGCCGGGCTGATGGTGGGCACGTTTCACCGCCTACTCGATTTGAATCAAGGCTTCGATCCGAAAGGAATTCTGAGCGCCCGGGTGTCTCTTCAACAGGCAGCGTATTTGGATACGGTGCATCGATTATCGTATTTTGACCGTGCTTTGACAAGCCTTCGCACACTGCCGGGCGTCTCTGCTGCCGCGCTTTCAGCTGATTTAGGCAAACCGAACTTTTTTGCGATTGGGGCCCGCTCTGCCCATCGCTCGGGCGAACCAGTGCCCAACATCATTGCTGCCTCCGGATTGTATTTGAGCGCGCTGCGCATTCCTGTTTTGGAGGGCCGGGGGATTTCTATCGCAGATACCGCGCGGTCAACGCGCGTCATTGTTCTCAGTAAAACATTCGCGCAGTTCTATTGGCCTAACACCAGCGCCCTTGGGCAGCGGATTCAGTTAGCGAAGGGCGGGGAATGGTTCAAGGTGGTGGGCGTTTCTGGTGACGTCATTCAGGATTGGTTCGCGGGCACACCTGCGAGTTTGGCTTACGTCTCTTACGCACAGCTGGTCCCAACTGATGCGGAGTTCGCTGTCCGCACTGTAGGCAATCCGCTGGCCTTGGCGCCGCCTGTCAGGACGCAGTTGCAGTCTCTCGATCCGGCAGTACCTTTGCTGGATGTGACCTCCCTGGAACAAGCCTTGGCGGAGGAACGTTCCGGCGTGCGCGCGGCCGCCCGTACCATGTCTACGTATGCCGGCATCGCGCTGCTGCTAGCCATCACGGGCATCTACGCCGTTGTTTCGTTCTTAGTCTCGATGCGAACGCGAGACCTGGGCATCCACATCGCTTTGGGCGCGACA
>Ga0302319_10023522_pt1 | contig 11002 bp, 7 predicted proteins | sample Bog_T0_2_FD_203319 | JGI IMG/M metagenome (GOLD analysis project Ga0302319, IMG submission 203319) | Peat permafrost microbial communities from Stordalen Mire near Abisko, Sweden - Bog_T0_2 | ecosystem: Environmental > Terrestrial > Soil > Wetlands > Peat | place: Sweden: Abisko, Stordalen Mire...
GGCGGAATGAGCGGCACTATTACCGATCCTTCCGGCGCCGTCGTGCCCGCCGTAGAAGTGACAATCGTTAACACCGCCACCGGCCAAACTCGAAACACAACTACCAATCAGTCCGGTATCTATTCGGCGGCGTTTTTGCAGCCCGGCCTCTACGATGTCTCGGCATCGAAAGCCGGCTTCGCCAAGATCGATAACAAAGGCCTCACCGTCGGTGTTGGACAAAACGTTACTGTCGATTTTCAGCTGTCCGTCAGCGCCACCACAGACACGGTCGAGGTAAACGGCCAAGCCGTCCTTGTCGATCCAGCTAAAACAGAGCAATCGCAAAGCGTGAGCCAAACCCTGGTGCAGAACTTGCCCATCGTCGGCCGCCGCTGGGATAACTTTGTGCTCCTCACTCCCGGTGTCACTACCGATGGTGGTCTCGTTTCCTATCGCGGTATTTCCGGCTTGTATAACAACAACTCAGTCGATGGCGCCAACAATAACCAAGCTTTTTTTAGCGAAGCGCGCGGACGTTCCACCGTGCCTTACACCTACAGCCTTGATGCCATTCAAGAATTTCAAGTGAGCGCCAGCAACTACAGCGCTGAATTCGGCCAAGCGGCGGGCGGCGTCGTTAACGCTGTCACCAAATCCGGCTCGAACGATTTTCATGCCGACCTGTTCTACTACCTGCGTTATCCAACCTTAAACGCGCTCGATTCTTACAACAAATCGAAGGGCATCTACACTCAGCCCGTTCACCAGCAACAACAGTTCGGCGGCAGCGCCGGCGGTTCCATTCTGAAGAACAAGCTTTTCTATTTCCTCAATTATGATGGCTCGCGCAAAGTCTTCCCCATTGCCTACACCTCCAGCGCGACTTTTCCGCTACCCTGCCCAGCCCTGATTCCCTCGGCCAAATGTGCCGCCGCGAACGCCTACCTGCAAAGCCTCACTGGCAGCTATCCGCGCACGGCCATCAACGACATTGCCTTCGGTAAGCTCGATTATCAACTCAATTCGTCCAACCGTTTGAGTGCTGGCTTCGACTTCGATGATTTTCACGCACCCAATTCTTACAACTCGGGCACGTCCGTCAATAACAATTCCGTGACTGCGAACGGACCTGCCGTGACTCACACGCGCTTCTTCGTGGCCAGTTGGGATAGCATTTTGAATCCCACCACGGTTAACGATTTCCGTTTCCAATGGGGCCTCGATAACGAAATCATTGGCGCCAACAGCACCGGACCCAGCGTGACGATCGCCAGCGTGATGGCGTATGGTATGCCGAATGCTCTTCCTCGTCCCGCCTTCCCCGATGAACATCGCTTGCAGTTTACCGACACCGTCTCAAAGTCTTTGGGCAAGCATCAACTCAAGGCGGGTGTCGATGTGAACCGCATTCACGAACTGCTCATCAATCTGTTCCAGGGCGGCGGCGTTTATAGCTACAGCGGCGCGCCCGCCACGGCGTTCGGCAACTGGGTGGCCGACATTTACGGCATCAACCTGAATAATGGCCACGCGGTCGGTCAAAACTACAGCTCGTTCGCGCAGGTGACGGATCCGATCACCGGCGTCGGTAAAGACGATTTCTACGATACCGACGTGGCCGGCTTCGTGGAAGACGATTGGAAGATTCTGCCGAACCTGACCTTGAACCTGGGAGCCCGCTACGAAGTTCAACTCATTCCGCAACCACCCAAGCCCAATCTGGCGACACCGCTGACGGCCTTGTACTCCAGCACCATCAACATCGATACGAATAACATTGCCCCGCGCATCGGTCTTGCCTGGGAGCCCCACAAGGGTATGGTGTTGCGCAGCGGTTATGGCATCTTCTATGCCAAGACTTCGAACAGCACCTTCTACGCCAGCCGCGTAGAAAATGGCGTGTACCAGCAAACTTTCAACTGCACGCCTTCCACTTGCCCCGCATTGTCATTTCCGAACTTGATCTTTACTCCTCCAGGCGGCGCGCCGGTCGCGCCGTTTGCCGGTGCCTTGACGCCGCAGGTGGTGCCTTTCACGCCTCCCTCAACCACACAATTGACTCACGGCTTGGTCCCCGATTACGTGAACCCCCTTGTGCATGAAGGTGAATTCACTCTCGAAACCCAATTGCCCGGCCACCAGAGCGTTTCGGTCGGCTATCTGACCAGCCGCGGCGAGCATCTACCGGTTTTTGTGGACGGCAACATCGCACCCACCACGAAGACTCATACATACAATGTGCTCACCGCTTCCGGAGCGGTTTCACAAGCCGTCACGGTGCCGTTCTACACCTCTCGTTTGAACCCCACTACGGGCGTCATCTTGAACGGCTACAGCGATGTCAACTCCTGGTACAACGCCTTCGTGCTGACTTACAAACGACCGATGAACCACGGCGTCGAAGTGCTGGTGAACTACACGTTCAGCCGTTCGATTGACGATGGCGCGGTCGCCGGCGCCAACGGCACATTCTACGGAACCGACTGGCCGCTCGATCCCATGAACCAGAAGCAGGAGAATTCGCTCTCCGATCTGGACCAACGTTACCGTCTGGTGGGCAGCGTTGTCTATGCGCCGCAAGTGTTCAAGAATTTGTCGAGCAAGCCCTTGCGTCTGGCGCTCGATGGTTTCGCCTTCTCGTTGATCGGCACCGCCTCGGCGGGACAACCGATTGACGCGCAAATCTCAGGCTTCCCGAGCGGCGGCGTCGATTACGGCGTGACGGGCGGGGAAGTGACTAACACCGGTGGCAGCACGGGCGGACGTCCGCCGCAGTATGGACGTAACGTCTTCATCGGCCCCGGACTGCGCGATGTCGATTTCCGTATCATGCGTGAGTTCCAAGTGTACGAACGCGCTCGCCTGCAGTTCATTGGCGAAGCGTTCAACATTTTCAACCACACGAATATCGCCTCGGTGAACAGCACGGCCTTCAACTACATTGCGGCCGGTGCGGCTGGTTGTTCAGCAGCCGGCGGAATCAACGGTTGCCTCTCTCCCAATTCAGCGTTCATGGCGCCCACGTCTTCTACCTCAACGAACGGGCTCTACGGCGCACGCCAATTGCAGTTTTCGGCGAAACTGGTCTTCTAAATAAGAGGCACGGCCGCCCATCCCGGCCGTGCCTTTTTTCTGTTATAGTGCCCGAATGGTTCGTTATTGCCTCGGAGCATTGCTAATCGTCAACTTCTGTTTGGCCGCCGAAGACGGCGCAAAAATCTATCAAGAGCATTGCGGCCAATGCCACGCTAGCGGCGCGCTGCGCATTCCCACCAAGACCGATCTTCAGCGACATACCAGCGCCGGCATTCTGCGCACGCTGGAAACCGGCGCCATGAAAACGCAAGCCGCTAGCCTCACCCCTGAGCAGCGCAACGCCGTGGCACAGTGGCTTGGCGCCAACGCTCCTGTAGCGCTCGACGCTAGCCGTCTCGCTAACACTTGCAAGGGCACCCCCAACGGCAAGAAATCTTCAAGCTGGACAACCTGGGGCGGTGGCTTGGAGAATTGGCGTTTTGCCAATCAAGAGGCCGCTGGTCTTAGCGCCCCCGACGTTCCCAAACTCAAACTCAAGTGGGCCTTCGGTGTCCCGAATGCTACAGACATGCGTTCGCAATCGGCTGTCTATAACGGCCGCGTCTTCTTTGCGGCCGACACCAATCTCTACTCGCTCGACGCCGCGACAGGCTGCACCTACTGGGCCACTGAGCTACCTGCACCCAGTCGCAGCGGCATCTCGGTTGGCACCGTCGGCGGCAAAACTGCAGTCTTCCTGGGCGATTTCAGCGGCCAGGTACAAGCGATTGATGCCAACAGCGGCGCTTCGCTTTGGAACGTTCACCTCGATCCGCATTTCGCCACGATGGCCACGGCCACGCCGGTCTTTCACCAAGACCGCCTTTATGTGGCGACCGCTTCTTTCGAAGAAGTTGTGGCGGCCGCTCCCAATTATGTCTGCTGCACGTTTCGCGGTTCGGTTATGGCGCTAGACGCTGTGTCTGGAAAGACGCTTTGGAAAACTTACACCATTGACCAGCCGGCTCAGCCCGGTCCTGCTCTGAAAAGCGGCGCTAAGTCCATGGGGCCTTCAGGCGCAGCCGTCTGGTCCTCGCCCACGATTGACAGCAAGGCGGGGGTTCTCTATGTCACCACCGGCGACAATTATTCCCAACCCGCTTCTGCGACTAGCGACGCTGTTTTGGCGCTTTCTTTGGAGACGGGCAAAATCCTTTGGACAAAACAAATGTTCGCCGGCGACGCCTATAACGTGACTTGCGGGGCACCAGGCAAAGTGAATTGCCCAGACTCGCCCGGACCCGATTACGATTTCGGCGCTCCCGCTATTCTCACCGATCTGAAAAACGGCCAGCGTCTGCTCGTGCTGGCGCAGAAGTCGGGCGCGGTTTACGCTCTCGATCCCGACAAGCATGGCACGCTTGTGTGGCAGAGTCAAGTGGGCAAAGGCGGACCACTCGGGGGTATCGAGTGGGGTGTTTCTTTTGACGGCAACCGAGTCTATACGGCTCTCGCCGATATGGTGTTCACCGCGCCGCAGATGCCAGGTCAAGCCTTCGGAATGGACCCAATCAAGGGCGGCGGCCTATTCGCTCTGAAAATCGAGAACGGCGAGCGGCTATGGATGACGCCGGCCCCACCCTGCGACAAGAACCGCCAGCCCTGCTCCCCGGCTCAATCGGCGGCCGTGAGCGCGATTCCGGGTGCGGTCTTTTCGGGATCGCTCGACGGCCACATCCGGGCGTTTTCAACGGCTGACGGCAAGATCATTTGGGACTACGACACCGAGCACGACTATCAAACCGTAAATGGAGTGACGGCCAAGGGCGGCTCACTCAACGCGGGCGGCCCGGTTGTGGCAGGCGGCGTGGTTTTGATCAATTCAGGCTACGGGCAGTTCGGAGAGGCACCGGGCAACGTACTTCTCGCTTTCGCTGTCGACGGTCGCTAGAACGGCTGCGCCAGCAATTGAAAGTTCACTTCCACCTGTGCCCACACGGCGACTGGCTGACCACTTTTCAAACCTGTCCTAAATCTCCATTGACTCACAGACTCAATTGCCTTCTCGTCCAATCCCATACCTAGAGGCCGCACCACTTTGATATCGACCGGAAAGCCATCCGCCCGAACAATGATCGACAGCAGCACGGTCCCTGACAACTTGGCTTGCTGTGCCTCCTCCGAATACTTCGGTTCAACCTTCGAGGTCAAGATGGGCGCTGTGACATCGCCGCCGATTCTATAGACGCCGCCCGGTAGCGATTGATCCACCGGAACAGACGGAGTGCGCTTCTCCCAGTCCGGAGTGTCTTCGATTTTGTAGTCGGCGGGAGGACGAAATAAAGCGGCGTCCGGTTCGTCGCGCTTTATGTTTACCAGTTTCAGAATTTGCTCGCCCTTGCGAGGATCTCTCGATCTATCCAGCACTGTCAGCTGCAACTCAGCCGATTTCCAAACTTCGGTCACCGCGGTGATCGGCCGGTCATTCGTTCCTTCGCACGATACGCCCTCAATCATCCGCGTGCCTAAAGACTCCGGTGCTGATTGTTGCCCGCCGTGCGGCTCGACCGCAGTGGGGAAGGGCGGAACATTTCTCCACGGCTGACGTTTTGCAACCTTCGTTGCGGGATCGAGAAAATACCTCACCTGACTGAGCGGATCGATGCGCGCGCGGATTCTCCGTGCGCGTGCGGCCCTGCGAATCGCGAAAGAATCTTCAGGTAACCGCTGGGCCCGACACGTGGGTTTCATCTTTTAGCGTTCTGGTCCATTCGCGCCGGCCCTCTGCTGAGTAAGGTTTGCCCGTTACTGTCGCGTTCGATCTTGGCCCTGCGCCGAAAATCGGGACGGAGCCCAAATCCTCCGCCAAAACCCCGATACAAAAAACTGCGATGAAAAAAACGCCCAGCGAAAAACGCATATCTTGTCTGATGCTATCGCAAGCAGGCATTTTTCAAGAACAGCCTCACATCCGAAAGCTCACCTCTACATGGGCCCGTACCGGCACGGGAACGCCGTTTTTCAGGCCAGGCCTAAAGCGCCATTTCATCACCGCTTCAATCGCCTTTTCGTCTAAACCCAAGCCCAGCGGTCGAGTGACCTTGATGTCGCGGGGCATGCCGTTGATGTCCACAACGATCGAGAGCAGCACGCTGCCCGAATACCTGGCTTGGCGCGCTTGTTCTGAATACTCAGGTTCGGCTTTAGAGATTAACTGTGGGGCCGACACTGCACCGCCGATCGAGTACGCGTCGTCAGTCGAATCTGCTTCCAGCGTGTAGTCGGCTGGCGGTTGGAACAAATCCGCGGGAGGTTCGGCACGGCTGATGTTTACCAACTTTTGGGTCCGCTCGCCGGTCTGGGGCTGCCGGTATTCATTAAGGACGACTAACTGCAGCTCCGCTGATTTCCAAACTTCGGAGATAGCCGAGATCGGCCGGTCATTCCTCATGGAGCCTATCGGCCAAATCGTTGTGTCGCGCTTACCTTCGCACAGGAGGCCTTCAATCGTCTTTTCGCCCAGAGCTTCCGTTGGCTGACGTTGTCCGCCTTGCCCAGGAGAAAATACGCCAGTTACCGGCGCGGATGTGGGGGCACTCCAACGTTGTTTGTGAACCACCTTTCTTACCGGATCGAGCGTAAATTTGATCTCCGCAACGGGGTCGGTTACTTCAATCACCGTCATCTTTTCCGTGTTCGGAGGCTCAAATTGCAGGCCGAGGACAACGGGCCGCTCAACCCGTGTGCGGCCTTGCGAATCGCGATAGAACTTCCAACAAAGAAGCGGGCTCGTGATATGCGTCCCGTCGCTGAGCGTCTGAATGTTCTGGCTCTGCCCTTCAGCCGAATAAGGCGCACCGGTAACAACAACTTCTGAAACAGGGCCGGCGCCAAAAGCCGGACTCGGGGGCACTACTTTTCGGCCGACGCTGCCCATGCCAAACCCCCCACTTACTGTCGGCGGCATGAACTGCGCCCAGGATACAACGCCAAGACTAAGAATCAAAAAGGCGCGCCACATAAGGTCTGCTACGATATTAACTTAGAACGCAACTTAGAACAAGCGAAAACTGACCTCGACCTGTGCTCTTACCTGCGCGGGGTGGCCATCTCTTATTCCAGGCTTGAATCGCCATTGCGACACTGCTTCAATCGCCTTCTCGTCCAGACCGTATCCTAAGGGCCGAAGAACTTTGATGTCGGTGGGCACACCATCTACACCTACTAAGCAGGAGAGCAGAATACTTCCAGAAATTTTTGCCTTGCGGGCTTTTTCGGAATACTTTGCTTCGACCTTACTAAGCAGTTGCGGCATTGAAGAATTAGCTCCTGCCGGTTTGTAACCGGGAGGTACTTGGAAAAGGTCAAGGCTTGGCTCTTCGCGGCTGAAGTGAGTCAACGTCTGGGTTCGGTTGCCCGTGCGCGGGTTGGTCAGTTTGTCCAAGAAGACAAGTTGTAATTCGTCCGATTTCCAAATTTCCCTCACTACGGAAAACTCGCGGTCGTTGCCAGCCGAGCCCACTGGCCAAACGACAGTGGTACGCGTTCCCTCGCATTCCACGCCTTCAAAGGTCTGCTTGCCGAGAGATTCTGGCGGCAGATGTTGCTCGCCATGCGCTGCCGTTGGAGCAGTAGGCGGTGGCGGAGGTGGGGCTAGCGGATCCATGTGCTGGCTGTGCACCTCTTGAGTGGCCGGAAAGAGCGTGTATTTGACGAAAGCTACTGGGTCGGTGATATCGACAACAATCTGCGGCGTGGACTCATTCGCGTTCACATTGACCGGACGTTCCACGCGGGTGCGGCCGTGTGAATCACGGTAGAACTTCCAAGTGAGCAACGGACTGGTAATATGCGTTCCGTCAGCCAATGTCTGTACCGTTTGGCCTTGGCCTTCCGCTGAATAAGGCGCACCTGTGATGACCGGACTATTGGCAATAGGACCAGCACCAAAAAATGGACTGACCTCGTTTCGCCTCAGCGGGGCGGTTGGCTCCTGGGCAAAGGCGCAGGCTGCTAGCAAAGCGGCTATCAGGACCGGTTGGCGCATATCGTCTGTTGCGATCTTAGCGCAAAAAACTGGCTAAGGCTCCAACTTCACGCCGAGAATATGTTTGCCCTTTTCCGGGACACAACGGCGAACGACGGCGGAATGGGTCTTCTCGCTGCTGACGATTTTCACTGATGCGCCGACGGTAAATGGCAACGGGACGAGCAGGCCCATGCCAGAGGAAGAGACGTCTTGCACAGTTCCCGGCACCTTTCGCATGAAGCCCGCGCCGATGTCGCAAGTGACTTCGGCGGCGATGTTTGCCGGTTTCCTGGTTTCAGAGCGGTACTTACGCATACATCTTCCTCATCGCTCATTTACGGCAGGACTCTAGCCATCTAGACTAAAGAGTGGATGCTCGAACTCCCTAAGCGGTTTGGTGATATAGACATCTATCTTTTCGATCAGCTGCTGCGAGGCCGTATAGCACCCGGTATGCGTATTTTGGACGCAGGATGCGGCGGCGGGCGCAACTTAGTCTTCCTCCTTCGCGAAGGCTACGATGTTTGCGGCATCGACCAGGACGTGGCGGCCATTCACGAGGTCCGCCATATGGCCGCAGTGTTAGCGGCAGACCTGCCGACTACGAATTTCCAAGTCGCGACGCTGGAAGCGCCACCTTACAAAGACGAATTTTTCGACGTTATTATCTGTAATGCAGTGCTGCACTTTGCAGAAAACGACAAACAATTTCGCGCCATGCTGGACGGCATCTGGCGCACGCTGCGAACCGGCGGCTTACTGTTTTGCCGATTGGCTTCTTCGATTGGCACGGAGAAGCAAATTGCGCGTCTCCACGGACGCCGCTTTCTGTTGCCGGATGGATCGGAACGTTATCTAATAGACGCTGCGATGCTTGAAAAGGTCACCAGCGAATTGGGTGGCTTGCTGCTTGACCCGATTAAGACCACCGTAGTCCACAACCAGCGCAGTATGACGACGTGGGTGGTTCAAAAGACATAGAATGGCTGTGGAAGATATGAACACCACACGAAGACATTTCTTTTTCGGCAGCGTCTTGGCCGGAGCGATTCCGATTGGCGGTTTCGGCTCAGTCACGTCACTCAAGAAACTCGGCTATAAATCGCCCAACGAGAAGCTGAACATTGCTTCCATTGGCGCCGGTGGCAAAGCGGCCAGCGACATTCGCGCGTGCGCACAAACCGAAAACATCGTCGCGCTCTGCGACGTCGATGACAAACGCGCTGAAGGGATCTACAAGGAATTCGAGAAGGTTCCCAAATTTCGCGACTATCGCGAGATGCTGGACAAGCACCAATCAGACATTGACGCGGTGATCGTGACCATTCCCGATCATATGCACGCGATGGCGGCACTGGCGGCGATGGAATTGGGCAAGCACGTCTATGTGCAAAAGCCGCTGGCGCACACGGTTTGGGAATGCCGCGAATTGAAGAAGGCGGCCGAACGTTATAAGGTTGCGACGCAAATGGGCAACCAAGGTTATTCGAACGAAGGCACCCGGCAATGCGCTGAAATGATCTGGAACGGCGAGATCGGCAACGTGAGCGAAGTACACGCGTGGACGAATCGCCCTGCTTGGCCGCAGGGAATTACGGAAAAGCCGGCGACCGCCGAAGTGCCGAACTGGCTTGATTGGAACCTGTGGCTGGGCATCGCGGCCGATCGCCCTTATAGCGAAGATTATCTGCCGTTCTCGTGGCGTGGCTTTTACGATTTCGGCCTGGGCGCTTTGGGTGATATGGCGTGCCACATTCTGGGTGCGCCGAACATGGCGTTGCGTTTGACGGCACCCACCAGTGTGGAGTGCGTTAGCCAGGAGGGTCGTAGTGACCTGTATTATCCGGCGAAGTCGGTTGTGCGGTTTGATTTCCCGGCCCGTGACGGCATGCCGGCGGTCAAAATTTTCTGGTATGACGCGATGCGCGGTGAACAGCCGACCTTCGCCAATGCGCCGCAAAGTGAGATTCTGGGCGATCTGCCGAGAACGCGGCAGGGCAGCGTGGCTTCCAATTTGAAGCCGATAGAGCGGCAGATTCAAGGCAACGTCTTTACCGAAGATTTCTTCACGCCGAAGGAAGTAGCGCCGCGACCCAACCCACCTGCCAGCACGAAGACGCTGAGTGCGCGCGAGGAGAAAGAGGCGCACTGGATGAGCCTCATCCGGACCGGCACCAACGGCAGTTTGTTTGTTGGCGATAAAGGCATGATCACCACTGGGACTTATGGCGAATGGACGCGCCACTTGCCGGTGGAGAAAATGCGGGATTACGAATTCCCGCCGGAGTTTCTGCCGCGCTCGCCTGGCCACTATCGTGACTGGATTCGCGCTTGCAAAGGCGGTGTGCCTGCTTGTTCGAACTTTACTGTGTCGGCTCCTTTCACAGAATGGATTGGCTTAGGGGCGCTGGCCATCCAGTTAAATACCAAGCTGGAGTGGGACGCCGAAAACATGCGTATCACTAATAATGCGGAAGCTAACCGGATGTTGAAGCCGGTGATCCGCAAAGGCTGGAAAATGGCTAGTGTGTAGTTTTGTGGTGGGGGAGCAGGCAACAACCGGCTCCCCCATTTTTCCGCCGCCCTTCCATCTTTCATTCGAGTATCTTTCCTATAACTCAGTTCTTTAACTCCTAGCCTAAAAAGGGTAACCACTTTGCGAATTTCCGCCGTCTAGCTAGTGTGCACTTTACTGGTGTGTGCCTGCTGTTTGTCGTCGCGTCGGTTGCCTTGTGTGAGGCACCTCACTCCTGCTCAGAAAACTCTGATGACATGCTTGCCATGCCAAAGGCGTCTGCGCCAGATGAGACGGCGATTAACGTAAGCGAAAAGGTGGACAGCACGCAGCCGCCCGTTTCCAAACGCTTGTTCGGCGTGATTCCAAACTACCGGGCGGACGAGTATCAGGTTCACTACACTCCTGTTTCGACGGCTCAGAAATTTAAGATCGCGCGCAGCGATAGCTTCGATTGGCCC
>Ga0302319_10023523_pt1 | contig 11002 bp, 7 predicted proteins | sample Bog_T0_2_FD_203319 | JGI IMG/M metagenome (GOLD analysis project Ga0302319, IMG submission 203319) | Peat permafrost microbial communities from Stordalen Mire near Abisko, Sweden - Bog_T0_2 | ecosystem: Environmental > Terrestrial > Soil > Wetlands > Peat | place: Sweden: Abisko, Stordalen Mire...
AGGGTCCTGCGTAGCAACCTGCTCGTGCTGGCTCTGCATGCGATGGCCTGCGTCGCAGGCTTCATCGCCGGCAGCTCGCTTCCGCTGCAGGCGGAGAGCCACAGCGGCGTCAGCCGCTGGGTCCATGAACACGGTGGGCGGATCGCGATCGCCTTCGTCGTCTGTGCGACCGGCTTCTCCCTGAGCGCGCAGGTCTACGTGATCGGCCATACGCTCGCCGGCGTGTCGCACTTCCTCGGCGTCTCGCCGGCGTTGTTGCTGCTCGGCGTGCTCCCCCACGCGCTGCCCGAGCTGATTGCTCTGTTCCTTCCGCTGGCGGCCTGGATCATCGCCAGCCGGCACGGGCACTGGGATCAGCTGCTGGCGGCGACCGTCGTCACCGTCGCGATCTCCCTGCCCGTACTCGTGCTCGCGGCGCTCGTCGAGGTGTATGTCTCGCCGCACCTGTTCGCCGCCCTCACCGGTATCCATCCTCCGATCGTCCGATACTCCGAAGGCTGGACGGTCGTCGTTCACTGACGTCGGCCGAGGTGCTCGCGCGGGCGCCGCAGCCGGGCCCGGCAACCCTCACTACACTTTGTATAGTGGTAGGAGAACCAACCAAGGAGACCACATGTCAGGCACCCTGAATCAAGTCACAGACACCAACTTCGACGCTGAGGTGCTCGAGGCCGAGGGCCCGGTGCTCGTCGACTTCTGGGCACCCTGGTGTGGCCCCTGCCGCGTCGTCGCCCCGGTGCTCGAGGAGATCGCCTCCGAGCGTGACGACCTCACGATCGTCAAGCTGAACATCGACGAGAACCAGCAGACGGCCGCCCGCTTCCAGGTGATGTCGATCCCGACGATGATCCTCTTCAAGGCCGGCGAGCCCGTCAAGACGGTGATCGGCGCCTACCCCAAGCGGAAGCTCGAGCAAGAACTGGAGCCGGCACTCACCGCCGCCTGAGCGCGACGGCCGGCGCGGGGCGGCGTCCTCGGTCGCTCGCGTGCGGTGCACGCGACGCTCCCTGCGTCCTTGTCCCACTTGGCCCTCGCACTCAGGGGCGCAGTGCAGCGAAACGGGGCGGTGCTAGCTCGGGGTGACGCGGCGCAGGGCGAGGCTCAGCGGCAGGCCGTCGATCGCGGCCTGCTCCGAGTGCTCGAAGCCTGCGGGAGGCTTCGCCGGATCGCCGCTCAGGTGGAGCTTCACGGCGAGCGTCTCTGAGGCGATGTGCTCGCGGTGTGCCTCCGCGGCTGCGATCAGCGCCTCGTCGCCGGCGAGCGAAAGCTCGATCCGGTCCTCGACCCGAAGGCCCGCGCCGCGGCGGGCGTTCTGAACGGTGTGCACGACCTCCCGCGCGAAGCCCTCCCTGCGCAGGTCCTCGTCGATCTCGAGGTCCAGCGCGACGGCATGGGCGCCCTCTCGCTCGACGCTGTATCCCTCCGGTGCGAGCATCGTGAGGATCACGTCCTGCGGGCCCAGTGTGTGTTCCCGGCCGCCAACCGAGATCCCCACAGGGGTTCCCCCGCGGAGGGCCGCAGCGACTGCGGCCGGGTCGAGCGCGGCGATCGCCTTGGCCGCGAGCGGCATGTCCCTGCCGAATTTCGGTCCGAGCGTCCGGTAGTTGGCCTTGACCTCGTAGCTGCCGAGCTGCTCCGCGGCGGCGACGAAGCGGATCTCGCGGACGTTCAGCTCGTCGCGCACGATGCTCGCGAGGAGTTCAATCGCCTCCCGCTCACGCCCGTCCGCGACGACGACCGCCGCGCCGAGCGGCTGGCGGACCTTGATCTTCGCCTTGCCCCTCGCGCCGAGGCCGAGGCGAACCGTCTCCCGCGCGAGCGCCATCGCGTCCTCGAGCGCCTCGTCAGAGATGCCCCCGTCGGGGAAGTCACAGAGATGGACGCTCTCGAGCGTGCCGTCGAGGTTGTCGTAGATCTCATCGGCGATGAACGGGCAGATCGGCGCCAGCAGCTTTGAGATGGTCAGAAGACACGTGCGGAGCGTCCGGAAGGCAGCGGGATCTCCCTCCCAGAAGCGACGCCGCGAGCGCCGCACGTACCAATTGGAGAGATCGTCGACGAGCAGCGCGATCGCTCGCCCGGCTGACGTCGCGTCGTATGCGTCCAGGCGCTCGGTCACATACCGCGTGGTCGCCGTCGTGCGCGTGAGCGCCCAGCGGTCGAGCGCGTCGCCCGAGCCGGGCTCCGCCCCGGGGCTCGGCTCCTCGGCGGCGCCGGCCTGCGGAGCGGATACTCGCGCGTAGAGCGCGTAGAAGTAGTACGTCGACCACAGCTGCTTGAGGAACAGCCGCACGCCCTCGCCGATCGCCTCGGCGGAAAAGCGGTAGCCGTCCCACGGCTGCTTTGAGGTGAAGAAGTACCAGCGCAGGGCGTCCGCGCCGTAGGTGTCGAGCAGCGGCCACGGCTCGACGGCATTGCCCTTTGACTTCGACATCTTCTGACCGTCCTCGTCGAGGATCAGTCCCAGGCAGACGACGTTCCGGTAGGGGGGCGGCTCCGAGAGGAGCGTGGCGACCGCCAGCAGCGAGTAGAACCAGCCGCGCGTCTGGTCCTGGGCCTCGCAGATGAAGTCCGCGGGGAAGCCCTCCTGGAAGACCTCCTGGTTCTCGAACGGGAAGTGATGCTGGGCGAAGGGCATCGCGCCGGAGTCGAACCACACGTCGATCACCTCCGGCACGCGGTGCATCGGCTCTCCGCACGGCGACTCGGCCGGCGCGTGTACATGCGGGCAGGGGAACTCAAGCTCGTCGACGTACGGGCGGTGGTGGTCTGTGAGCGTTCGCCCGACCAGTTGTTCGAGCTCGCCGAACGAGCCGACGACGTGCACGTGTCCGTGCCCGCAGCGCCACACCGGCAAGGGCGTGCCCCAGTAGCGCTCGCGTGAGAGCGCCCAGTCGACGTTGTTCTTGAGCCAGTCGCCGAAGCGGCCGTGCTTGACGCGCGGCGGATGCCAGTTGACCGTCTCGTTCGCCGCGAGCAACTCATCGCGGAGCTTTGCCGTGGCGATGTACCAGGAGGGTTTGGCGTAGTAGAGCAGCGGTGTGCCGCAACGCCAGCAGTGCGGATAGGAGTGCTCGTATGGCTGCTCTCTCAGCAGCAGGCCACGTTCGTCCAGATCGGCGATCAGCTGGCGCGTCAGCGCCGGATCCTTGACGAAGCGCCCCTCATATGAGCGGCCGGTGTGGTTGCGGACGCGCGCATCGTAGGTGCCGTCCGGCCGGACCGGGTTAAAGAGCGTGTGCGGCTCATCGCCGCGGAAAATGCCCGCGGCGGCCGCCACCCGGTAGTCGTCCTCACCGAAGGCCGGCGCGAGGTGGACGATCCCCGTGCCGTCGTCCGTCGTGACGAAGGAATCGACGAGGATCGGAAGCGTGCTCGCCTCGCGCGTGTTGAAGATCGGGCCCTCGTAGTGACCGAAGCGCTCCGCGAGCTCAGCGCCTGAGAACCGCTCGAGGATCTCTGACTCCTCTCCCAGCACCGGGCGCGCACGGTCCTCGGCAAGGACGAATATTTCATCTCCCACCCGCACCCTTGCGTAACGGGCCGTCGGGCCGACCGCCACGGCGACGTTGCCCGGGAGCGTCCACGGTGTCGTCGTCCACACGAGCAGCCGCTCCGCGCCGCCCGCCACCGGGAGCTTCACGAAGACGCTCTCGTCGACCACGTCCTGATAGCCGAGGGCGACCTCGTGCGAGGAGAGCGTCGTCTCGCAGCGGGGACAGTACGGAACAACCTTGTGACCCTCATACAGAAGTCCGCGCTCGTGGATCTGCGAGAGGGCCCACCAGACGGACTCGATGTAGTTCTCATCCAGCGTCCTGTACGCGCCGTCCAGATCAAGCCAGAAGCCGATCCGCTCGGTCAGGCGGTCCCACTCGGCGAGGAACGTGAAGACCGACTCGCGGCAGCGCGCGTTGAACTGCTCGATCCCGTATTCCTCGACCTCCGCCTTGGAGCGGATGCCGAGCTCCTTTTCGACCGCGATCTCCACCGGCAGCCCGTGGCAGTCCCAGCCACCCTTGCGCTCGACCCGATGCCCGCGCATCGTCTGAAAGCGCGGGTAGATGTCCTTGAACACGCGCGAGAGCACATGGTGGGTGCCCGGTGGGCCGTTGGCCGTCGGCGGCCCCTCGTAGAAGACCCACTGGCTCGCGCCCTCGCGCAGCGCGAGCGACGTCGCAAACACGTCACGCTCGCGCCAGCGCTCCAGTACCTCCAGCTCGAGTGCCGGCAGCTCCTTCGCCGGATCGACCTCGCGGCGCGGCATGAGGGGGTTTCTGGAGGTTTCGCTCACCGGGCGGCCAATTGTAGGTGCGGACAATCGCACGGCAGTCTTGGGATGCTTCGCCGGTGGCCGGTGTCAGGCGCAAGCGGATCTCAAGGAGCGCGCCCAACCCGGCCGGAGCGCTCGCGCCGGTCCTCTGCGCGGCAATCGCGCTGGCCGCCTGCGGGGCCTCCGCGCCGAATACCGGCGCAACGACCAGCGGCCTCCCCGGGCCGCCCTGCGGCGCCGACACCGTCGCCACCGTCGCCGGCGCGATCGGCACGGTCGCGACGCGGATCTACGAAGAGGAGGCTGCGGGCGGTCCCGACAAGCGGCAGGTCGAACGCGATCGGCCGCTGCTGAGCGCGCTCGCCGCCGGCAATCGCCCGGCCGTCAAGAGCGCCGTGACGCGGCTCGTGTTCTCCGGCACGCACATCGTCAGGCTGCGGATCATCCAAGGCGGCGAGGTGCTCGCCGATGTCGGCGGGCCGTACGTCCTTGCGCCCGTACGCGGCGTCCTTCGCTCGGGGGGCAGAACCGTCGGTGAATATGTGCTCTCCGTCCAGGACGACGTCGGCTACGTGAAGCTCGCCACGCGGTTCATCGGCCTGCCGCTGATCTTCATGCGCGGCTCAGCGCGCGTTCCGCTTCCCGGTACGCTCGGCTCCTCGCCGCCGATTCCCGAGCACGGGGATGTCAGCTTGGAAGGGTCCGACCACCGGGTGCTCTCCGTGCACGCGGAAGCCTTTCCCTCGGGTGCGCTGCGGATCTCCCTTCTGGTTCCCGTTCCCTCACCGAGCGCGACGCGCAGCTGCGCGGCCGTCAGGCTCCTCGAGCTCGGTCGCCTCGCCAAGCGGATCTGGAAGCGCTTCATCAAGATCGGCGCCGCGCCCAGCTCCTACGCCAGGTCGACCCCCGGGCTGACCGGCTTGCAGATCTTTGTGCGCAGAGGCTCGCGCCCGGTGTCGGGAAGCCTCGGGGCGGGGCCCGCCCACATACCCGACGAGGGCACCGTCGAATACGAAGGCATCACCTACGGGGTGACCTCCTTCCCCGGCCGGGTCGGCTCGTGGCACGTCCGCGTGTACGTGCTGCTCGCCGCATAGCCACGGCCGCGGGCACGCGACGCCCGCCACGCGGCGGCGCGCATGTGGACTGTCGTGGGAGTCTGCTCGGCGCCCGCCCGACCTACGATGGGGCGGTGCGGTTACGCCTGTACCACCATCGCGACGGCGCCCGGGTGGCCTACCGCGAGTTCGGCGCGGGCCCCCCTCTCGCGCTGCTTCATTCCGGTCTGCTCTCGCACAAGGAGTGGGAACCGGCGGTGGAGCATCTCGCGGACCGCTTCCGCGTGGTGCTCCCCGATCTGCCGCTGCACGGTGACTCGGAGGACCGCCCGAACTACCCGTACACGCTCGAGTGGTTCGCGGAGGTCCTCGGCGGGTTCTCGGCGGAGGTGCTCGGGCGCAGGCCGCTGATCGCCGGTCACGACGCCGGCGCGGAGGTTCTGCTGGAGGCGGTGCGCGCCGGACACATCCATCCGGGGCGGCTGGTGCTGATGGGAAACCGGCTGCACGCCCCCCCAGCCAGGGGGCGGCTGCGCGCGGGCTGGCGCGCGGCGGCGATGGCGGCTGCGGTGCCCGGTCTGGACGGGCTGCTCGCACGCGGGAGCACGCTCGTGTTCACCCCCGAGCGCGGCCTGCTCCTCTCCGCGCGGGGGAACGCTGCGGCGGCCGATCTCGTTCGCCATGCATTCGCGGACGTCCCCGGCAACCGCGACCTCGCCCGCTCGTGGGCGCGCTGCGCGAGGGTTTGGCCGCGCGGGGCGCAGCTGCAGCTGCTGGAGCTTTATCCGCGCCTTGATATGCCGGTGCTCCTGCTGTGGGCCGATCGCGACCGGCTTCACCCGATCGCGCCGGCCGAAGAGGCGCTGGCGAGGCTGCCGGATGGGCAGCTGCGCATCCTCCAGAGCACCGGATTTCTGATGGCATACGACGATCCGGTCGGGCTGGCGCGTGAGCTGGCGGCGTTCTGCGGGTAGGGTTCAAGGATGGCTGAGAAGCGACTGTGGGGCGTGGAGACGACCAAGGCGGTGGAGAACTTCCCGATCTCCGGTGAGACGGTGCCGGTCGAGGTCGTTCGCTGGCTGGCGCGTGTCAAGGGAGCCGCCGCCCGGGTGAACCGCGAACTGGGCCTCCTGTCGGTCCGCCGTGCCTCCCGGATCGAGAAGGCGGCGGGGGAGATAGCCGCGGGGGCCCACGACGGCCAGTTTCCGATCGATGTCTTCCAGACGGGTTCGGGCACCTCGACGAACATGAACGCGAACGAGGTGATCGCTCGGCTTGCCGGCGAGGGCGTTCACGCGAACGACCACGTGAACATGGGCCAATCCTCCAACGATGTGTTTCCCTCGGCCGTCCACCTGGCTGCCCTGGATGTCGCACAGAACGAGCTGCTGCCCGCGCTGAAGCTGCTGGAGCGCGCGTTTGCGAAGAAGGCGAAGAGCTTCCACAACGTGGTCAAGTCGGGACGAACGCACCTGATGGACGCCGTCCCGGTGACGCTCGGGCAGGAGTTCGGCGGCTACGCCGCCCAGATGGCGCTCGGGTCAGAGCGCGTGCAGGCGGCGCTCGTCCACGTCGGGCAGATCCCGCTTGGGGGCACCGCCACGGGGACCGGCCTGAACACCGACCCGCGCTTCGCGGAGAAGGTGCGCGCGCGCCTGCGCAGAGACTCCGGCCTGAAGCAGATCGCCGCGCCGCTCGATCCGTTCGAGGCGCAGGCGAACAGGGATGCGCTGGTCGAGCTCTCGGGCGCGCTGAAGGTGATCGCGGTGTCGCTGACGAAGATCGCCGGCGACCTGGCGCTGATGGGCTCCGGCCCGCGTGCGGGGATCGGGGAGATCTTCCTGCCGGAGCTGCAGAAGGGCTCCTCGATCATGCCGGGGAAGGTCAACCCGGTCATTCCGGAGGTCGTTCTTCAGGTCTCCGCGCAGGTGATCGGCAACGACACGGCGATCACGATCGGCGGCATGCAGGGCCAGTTCGAGCTGAACGTCCGCATCCCGCTGATCGCGCGCAACCTCCTGCAGTCGCTGCACCTGCTCTCCTCGACCGCGCGTGTCTTCGCGGAGAAGTGCGTCGAGGGCATCGAGGCGAACAGGGCTGGGACGGCCGCATCTGCGGGGGCGACCCTGGCGGTGGCAACGGCGCTGAACGGTGCGATCGGCTACGACAAGGCGACGGTGATCGTGAAGAAGGCAACCGCCTCCGGACGCCCGCTGCGGGAGGTGGCCCTGGAGGAGGGCGTGGACGCCCGTCTATACGACAAGACGATCGACCTGCGCAGGATCGCCCGGGGCAACAAGCTCTGACGGCGGTCCGCCGCGGTCGCCTTCTCGGGAGCGAAGGCGACCGTCCCGCTCGGCGCCGGCGAACATCAGCTCGAGCAGTACGCGCGCACCGGCCTTGGAGAGTGGTTCGTTGAGGTTGCCGCACTTGGGCGACTGCACGCAGGAGGGGCAGCCGCCCGCGCAGGGGCACTCGGCGATCAGGCGCAGGGCGTCCCCGCACAGCTCGGAGAAGCGCCGGAAGGCGACGCGGGCGATGCCGATGCCGCCGGGATGGCCGTCGTAGATGAAGATCGCCGGAGTGCCCGTCTGCGGGTGGAAATTGGTGGACAGTCCGCCGATGTCCCAGCGGTCGCACATGGCGATCAGGGGGAGCACGGCGATCTGCGCGTGCTCGGTGGCGTGCAGCGCGCCGAGCATCGCCTCGAGCGGCAGATGATCGGGAAGCGTGCGTGCGTCGAGCTCGAACCAGAGCGCCTGCGTGGAGAAGCTGCGGGGCGGCAGATCGAGGCCGAGGAGGTCGACCTGCGCGTGGTCTGAGAGACGCTTTCGCTGGTAGGCGAGGACGGTCTCCGTGACGTCGACCTCGCCGAAGGAGAGCTGCACGCCGAGCTCCTCACGCCGATCGAGCAGGCGCAGGATGTTCGTCTCGGTCTCGCGCTTGGGTTGCGTATACCAGTCCCCGTCGAAAGGGGTGACGAACGCGCGCCTGCGGTCGAGGTCCAGCTCGCGCACCTCATAGCTCCTGCCGAGGTGCAGGTAGATCGCCCCCGGATGGACGGTCGAATGGGCGCGCGCGGCCTCCGTCGAGCCGAGCATCTCCCCAGAGGCGACATCGACGATCTGAAAGCTCTCGCGCGAGGCGGAGCGCAGCGAGACCTCCCCGGCGGGATACCCGCCGGCCTTGCGAACGACATACGTGGTCGGTCCGATCCCCTCGCGGGCCGGATATTTATTCCCGTCCCCGCCCGCGCGCGCGTTTGCCGGCGCCCGTCTGCGTAGGTCACCGGCGTCCGTGAGGACCTCCGCGTGGGCCTCCCAGCGCGGCCCGAGGAACTCGGCGTCGCCGTTCGAGAGTGGCCCCTCGTGTGCGGCGCAGAGCAGGTGCCGGCGGTAGATCTCCGGGCTCTCGTGGTCGAGGATCGCCGCCTCAACGGGCCGTGTCAGGAAATCCTGCGGGTGCCGGCAGAAGAACTGGTCGAGCGCGTCCTCACCCGCTATGTACATCGCCAGGCCCGCTCCCGTCCGCTCTTCTGAGACGCGCCCGGCGCGTCCCCACATCTGACGCAGCGAGGCGACGGTGCCGGGGAAGGTGACGACGACGGAGGCGTCGAGCTTGCCGATGTCGATCCCCAGCTCGAGCGCGTCGGTCGTGATCACCGCGCGCAGCTCTCCGGCCATCAGCCTGGCCTCCAGCTCGCGCCGCTGCTGGGGGGTGTAGCCGGCGCGATAGGGCGCGACCATCGCGGCGAGCTCGCGGTCGGTGCTCTGCAGGTCCTCGACCAGCAGCCGGCTCAGCACCTCGACGCCCTTGCGGCTCTTCATGAAGCAGATCGTGCGGGCCCCTTCGCGCACGAGGCGGGCGAGCAGCAGGGCGGCCTCGCCGAGGCTCGAGGCACGGGCGCCGGTCTGCTCGTCGGTGAGCGGCGGGTTCCACATCGCGATCCGCCGCCCCGGCGAGGGCGAGGCGTCATTGTCGATCAGGTGGAGGTCCTCGAGGCCCGTCAGACGCTCGGCGAGATCGAGTGGGTTGGCGATCGTCGCCGAGGTGAGCAGCATGCGCGGCTCCGTCCCGTAGGCGGCTGCGATCCTGCGCAGCCGGCGCAGGACGTTCGCCACGTGGGAACCGAACACCCCGCGATAGACGTGCGCCTCGTCGACGACGACGATCGCGAGGTTGGCAAACAGGTCCTCCCAGGCCGAGTGGTTGGGCAGGATGCCCACATGAAGCATGTCCGGGTTGGTGAGCACGACGTTGGCGTTGCGGCGAATGTCCGCGCGGGCCTCCCTGGGAGTGTCGCCGTCGTAGATCGCCGGGCGCACGCGCTTGGTCAGCCCGAAGCTCGCCAGCGCGCGAGCCTGGTCCTGCGCGAGCGCCTTGGTCGGATAGATGTAGAGCGCCCGCGCGCGGGCGTCGCGGCAGAGCACGTCGATCGTCGGCAGGTTGAAGCACATGGACTTGCCTGACGAGGTGCCCGTCGTGATGATCGCCGGGCCGGCCCACGCCGCTCGGATGGCTTCAGCCTGATGGCGGTAGAGCTGCTCGATGCCGAGCCGGTTGAGCGCCGCATGAACATCGGGATGGAGCTCTGCCGGCGGGTCGATGAGCTTCGCCCGCACAGCACGCTCGCGCGCCTCTTCGACGAGCCTTCCGTCCTTCAGCCCTTCCGAGAGCATCGCGCTCCAGGGCTCGGCTGGGGGGTCTTTCGCCACGGATTGCGATAGTAGAGGCGATGAGCCGCCTGATCGGCACCGGCGCGAGCGAACCCGGCAAAGACCGCTTTTCGGATGACCCGCTCGCGTGGGCGGCGGAGCGCTCGGTCCACCATTCCTCTTACCCGGCCGCTCGGATCGCCGCCGAGCGCGAGCTGAGCGTGTCGGTCTGCCTGCCCGCGCGCGAGTGCGCGGATACGGTCGGTGAGATTGTCGGCGCGCTCGTGGAGTTGCGCCGCGCGGGGGCAATCGATGAGATCGTCGTCGTCGACGCGTGCTCGGAAGACGGCACCGCCGATGTGGCCGAGCGCGCCGGCGCGACGGTCTTCGCCGAGACCGAGCTGCTGCCCTCCTACGGGCCCGTGCTGGGAAAGGGGGACGCGATGTGGCGCGCGCTGTCGGTGCTCGAAGGGGAGCTGATCTGCTTCCTCGACGCTGACACCGAGGGCTTCTCAGCCCACTTCGCCAGCGGGCTGCTCGGGCCGCTGGTGTGCGAGCCCGGCGTCTCGTTCGTCAAGGCGCACTACCGCCGCCCGCTCGCTGCGGGCGACGCCACCGTCAGAACGGGCGGGGGTCGCGTCAACCACCTCACGGCCCGCCCGGCGCTCGCGCTCTTCTACCCGCAGCTCGCGCAGGTGCGCCAGCCGCTGGCCGGCGAGGTCGCCGCCACGCGTGAGCTGCTCGAACGAGTTCCATTCATGACCGGGTACGGCGTTGAGACGGCGATGCTGATCGATGTCTGGCGGACGGTTGGCCTGGAGGGGATGGCACAGGTCGACCTGGAGGAGCACCTCAACCGCCACCAGCCGTTGTCGGCGCTCGAGCCGATGGCTGCGACGGTGCTCGCAACGATCGCCAGGCGCCTGGAGCAGGAGGGGCGACTCACCGGTCCGCCGCACGCCGGCGCTCCGGTGGAGCGCCCGCCGATGGCCGGGGTACCGGTCGCGTGAGCGAGC
>Ga0302319_10023524_pt1 | contig 11002 bp, 5 predicted proteins | sample Bog_T0_2_FD_203319 | JGI IMG/M metagenome (GOLD analysis project Ga0302319, IMG submission 203319) | Peat permafrost microbial communities from Stordalen Mire near Abisko, Sweden - Bog_T0_2 | ecosystem: Environmental > Terrestrial > Soil > Wetlands > Peat | place: Sweden: Abisko, Stordalen Mire...
CGGCGGAGAATCGCGCTCCGGGCTGCGCGCCCATGATGGGGCCGGTGGCGGGGAAGATGAGGGGATGCTGACGGCCAGGGACGGTGACGATGGCGGAAGGATGGCCGCCGCTGGCATAGGTGAGGGTGCGGCTGGAGACGCGATAGACACCGTACCAGATGGTGAAGTATTTGTAGCCGTGATTGGGGCCTTGAAAGGCCTGATTGAGCGTGGTGAGCACTTGCTCGGGCCGCCGCATATCGGCGCCGGCGAGGGAGCCGGAGCGGATGACATTGGTAATGGTGACGGCGAGGAGAGCGGAGTCGAAGCCATGGCCGGTGACATCGATGAGATAGAAGGCGAGGTGGTCTTCATCCACCCAATGGTAGCCGAGGGTATCGCCGCCGAGGGTGGAGGAGGGGATGTAGCGCCAGTCCACGGCCACGGGACCGCGCATGGGCGGCGGGATGCAGCCGCGGACATACTTGATGCCGGCGGCGATGTCGTCGTGCATGCGCTCGTTGCCGAGCTCCTTGAGGAGCGCGGAGGCTTCGATGAGGTCGGGGGTCTTGAAGCCTTCGGTGAAGGCGCCGAAGGTGGCGGTGAGCGCGGTGAAGGCTTCGTGCCGCCGGCCCTGCCTGTGCCAGAGGCGGACGAGGCTGACGGTGGAGCGCAGTTCCCAGGCCCGGCTGCCCTGGCGCCGGGCCGTTTCGAGCGCGCGGCGGAAGCGCTCCTCGGCGGCGCTTTCGTCGCTCTCCGCGGCGAGATGCAGTTCGCCGTAGAGCCGGTGCAGTTCGGCCTCCTGGAAGCGTTCGTCGTTTTTGTCCGCGAGAGCGAGCGCTTCTTCGAGGGCGGCGCGGGCTTCGTCGAAGCGGCCCGCCTGGGTGAGGGCTTCGCCCAAGAGGCCGAGGTAGTAGGGCAGGCCGAGGCCGGCGCCGGTGGCGCGGTAGGCATCGAGGCCATTTTGCAGGAGGCGCAGCCCTTCCCCCAGGCGGTCCCGGAGGATTTTCCCGGCGGCATAGTAGAGCGTGCCCGAGGCGTGCCAGAAGAGGAATCCCTGCTCGGTGGCGACGCGCATTTCTTCCTCGCCCGCGGCCTGCGTCTCCGGGCCGAGCCGGCAATGCTGATAGAGCCAGCCGGTGTGGTGCAGGGCGTATTCGAGGCTGAAGGGATGGTTGAGCGAACGGGCCAGGTCGAGGGCTTCGCGGTTCCGGGCGAGCGCCTGGTCCGGGTAGCCGAGGTGCCAGGAGGCGAGGGCGAGGTAGCAGCGGTGCGCGACGCCGGAATCCTCGCCGGTCTGCGCGGCCCAAAAGGCGGTGCGCGCGCGGTCGTCGTAGTGGGCCAGGGCCCGCGCGCAGGATTCGTGGGCGCCGGCGAAGTCGCCGCGATAAAGCCGCGTGAGGGCCTGGAGGAAGAGGGCTTCCATGAGGATGCCGGGGTCATCAAGCCGCTCGGCCAACTGCACGGCCTGGGCGGCCAGATCCGTGCAGAGCCGGAAATCGCCCCGGACGATATGGTAGGCGAAGTGGCCGCGCAGCATGGTGAAGGCCTGCGGCGTGGGGCCGGCGCGTTCCGAGAGCGCGCGGGCGCGTTTGAAAATGGGGCCGACCTCCGGGGCGGCGTATCCGCGCGCGGCGATGTAGGCGGTGCCGAGGGGCCCGAGGAGGTCCAATTCGCGGGCGTCGCGCGCGGGGGATTCGTCGAGCGTTTGCAGCAAATCGAGGCCCCGGGAGAGATGGCTGATCGCCTCGATATTGGCGAAGCGGTCGTGCGAGCGCCAGCCCGCGGCGAGCCAGTAGCCGACCGCCTTTTCCATGAGCCCCGCGTCCGTGAAGTGCTGGGCGAGCAGCTCGGGCTGGGTGGCGGCGGATTGCGGGAAACGCGCTTCCATGACCTCGGCGACGCGGCGATGAAAGTGCCGCTGCTGATGCTCATCGAGAGCGCCATGGAGGGCCTGCTCGAGGAGGGCGTGCTTGAACTGGTAGGCGCACCGGGGCGGCTGGCCTTTGGCGTGGAGGATCTCGGCTTCCGCGAGCTTTGCGAGTTCGGCGTGGAGTGTCGGCTCGTCCACGCTGACCACGGCGGCGAGCAACTCGTAGTGGAATTCCCGCCCGAGCGTGGCGGCGAATTGGGCCACCTCGCGGTTGCTCGACATGCGATCGAGCCGGGCGAGCACCAATTGCTGGAGGGTGGTGGGGATTTCCTGGGTGCGCGCCTGTTCGAAGAGGGCGGATTCCCGGACCATGCGCGTGAATTCCTCGACGAGCAGGGGCACGCCGCCGGTGCGCTGGTAGATCTGCGCGACCAGCGAGTCCGGCAGCGCGGCCCCGGCGTCTTTGCGCATGAGCTCGGCGACCTGGCGGCGGGTGAGGCGATTGAGCGCGAGGCTCGTCTGGTGGGCGGGCGCGGGCCATGGAGTCCGGAACTCCGGCCGGAAGGTGAGCACGGTGAGGATGCGATCGTGCAGCCCCTCGGCGACGAACTGCCCGAGGAATTCGAGGGTGGAGGCGTCGATCCAATGGACGTCCTCGACCACAAAGAGCACCGGCTGCCGGCAGGAGCAGGCGCGGAGCCATTCGCGGAGGGCGCGGAACGTTTCCTCGCGTTCGCGCGAGGGCGTGAGGCCCGGCGCCGGATAACGCTCGTCCGGCTGCAGGAAGAGGAGCCTGGCGAAGAGGGTGACGACTTCCGGGCGGCCAAGGCCGTAGTCTTCCAGATGCCGGGCCAGCCGGTCGAAGCGGGTGGTCGGCGAGGTCTCGCGGCCGAAGCCGAGGAGGCGCTCGAGATGATCGGCGACCGGGTGCAGCCCGGTGTTCTGGAAGCGCTGGGAGCAACGCCACTCGATGATCGGCGAGGGGACCTCCGGGCAGCCGCCGGCGCCGCCATCGCCGTGGGCGCTCCCGGCTCCATCGGCCTCGGCGGCGACGCGTTGTTTGATCGTATGCACGAGGCGGGACTTGCCGAGGCCGGCTTCGCCGACGACGAGCACCACCTGGCCCATGCCTTCCTGGGCTTGTTCCCAACGATCCGCGAGCAGGCCTACCTCGGTATCGCGCCCGGTGAGCGGGGTGAGCATGGCCGGGGCCGGAGCGTCGATCGTGCTTCGGACCTTGGCGTCTCCATTGGCTCGCCCTTGCGAGTCCGCATCAGTGAGTTCGGCTGGGTTCACGGTTTTACCTCGCCCGCCAGTATGACCGCGGCGGGGGCGCCCGGCAAGACCGCAGCCGAAGATGTTTGGAGTGGTTGAATATGGAAAATGGAAAATGGAAAATGCTCGGCGCCGTGCGCGCCAGGGGGCCATTGCGCTTTTTTGTTTGGAGGGGTCACCTCGATCTCTTTCACCCCGCATCCCATTGAATCGCGGCTTTGCCTGGCTGGGCCGGCGATCTCTCAAATGAGATGCCCTCACCGGGGTGAGCGCGGGCGATTCAATGAATGGAGAATCGTATGAAGAACCAACTCGTTATGAAGGCATCCTGGCTGTGGCGCTCGCTTTGGGTGGGCGCGCTGCTCGTCGCAGCGGTCCCGCTGGTGTCCGCGGCAGATGATGTCGCGCTGGTTCAGCAGGCTCTAAAACTGAGACACTTTTACTATGGAGAGGTGGATGGGAATTTTGATGCGGCCACTCTGGGGGCATTGCGGAGGTTCCAGTTTCGCAATGGACTGCCGGGCACGGGAGAGATGGACAATGCCACGGTGGAGATGCTTACCGGGGCGCCTCTCTTGCGGACGTCCGCAAACCCGAGCATCGCGACGCAATCTGAACGCACTCCGGAGTTCGCCCGTCCCGTCCAGAAAGAGGGAGACCGCGCTGCGATGAGCGCGGCTGGTAAAGCGGATCAAAGAGCGGATCGAAAGGTGGATCAACAACCCGCGTTTTCGGCCGGCGTCGAAACCAGAGAACAACGCCCTGTCCCGCAGGCCGCACATACGGAAAGCGTGCAAAGCTGGGCCTCTCAACACCGAGCTCCTTTGGAGAATCGGGTCGAAGTCCGGCGCGCCATACCAATTACCCTGGCGGACCCCGTGGATCGATCCGAAGCGTCTCCCGAGGTGGAGACTACCGTCGCCGCTCACTTCACGGGCCAGGATGGCCATGTCTATACTTATTACAGGAAGACTCGAGCGACGACCCCGGAAGCCTCCGAATCTCCGGCGTTGCCTCCTTCTTTGTCTTATGGCGCCGGCGGAACGGCATTTTCATTCTCTCAGGAGCTATCGGACGCGGGAGCAAACCCCGGTGGGAATTTCGCGAGGCGTTGAGCAACCGGTCAGGTGGTCTCGCTTGCCGGAACCGGTCAGCCCCGCATGACGTAAGGCGACATCGCCGAGTGAACAACCTGGCTAAATTCGCCCGGCTATTCCACGCCGAGCATTGGCCCGAGGTCCTTCCAGTCGGTGTCGCCTCGATCCACGTTCCGGAACCAGTGATGCATGACCGCGCTGCCTTTGTCAGGAATGAAGGCCTGGAATCCGCGGTGGTTATCGGGCGCCGGCTCGCTGCCATTGCCCTCCACTTTCACGACGACCGTGCCCTCGATATTTTGGACCGTGGTATGGCCGATGACCTTGAACACGGTTTGCAACCCATCGGGATAGCGCTCGATCCAGGTCGAGTTGTCTATACGCAGCCAATAGCGCTTTCCCGGTCGCGGAGCGCCGCGGTAATTGAAGGCGTAGAATTGGGGGACCTTCGATATCAGTTGCTCCTTGGTGAGAGGCACGATGCGCTCTTCTTCCGCATGGTTCTGCTCCCCGGCGGGCTCGGCATTCACCATCCACGGAGTGGCGATGAGTCCGGAAAAGGCTGCGACAACGATAATGCAGATGGATTTATTCATCGGCGTGGAGATTGGAGAGGGAGGGGATGGCTTTCACGCATAGACCAGGCAGGGCTAAAGCCGCTTTCCGAGTTCCTCCTGCCGCCGTTTTGAGACAATCTATTCATGCGTGCCAGCGTCGGATAGTGGCCGGCGGCGGGAAAATTGCAATAATAAAACTGGCCCTACTTTCCTCAGGGTGTGCCACGGCGCACAGCCCAGGCGCCACGATTAATTACTTGGCCGTTCTCGTAACCCATCCGAAACGGCGCATCGTTTTTCTTCTCGAAATTCCATAGACTCCAAAGAGAGTGCGGCGATGCAACCCACCGACAGGGCGTGGAAAGCGCCCTGCGCCAACCTGCGCCTCCTGATCCACTTCATCCTGGCCGCCGCGCTGCCGGCGCTGGCCGTGTGTCCGGCGACTCTTCGCGCGGGTCCGCCCTATGTTACGGACGACCCGGAACCGCCGGAGCTTCACAATTGGGAAATCATCTGGTCCTTCCTGGGTGTCCACGATGCGGGCGGCTGGACCGGCCAGGCGCCATTTTTGGATATTAACTACGGCGCGTTTCACAATGTGCAGCTTCATATCGGCCCATCCCTGGCGATGTCATCGGCGCCCCACGGGCCGTTTCAGTTTGGCGCCGGAGACACCGAGTTGGGCGTGAAGTATCGCTTCATCGATGAGACGCCAACCTGCCCTCAGGTTGCCATCTATCCTCTGCTCGAGGTTCCGAGCGGCGATCCCAGCCGGGGCCTTGGGAGCGGAAATGTGGACGCGTTTCTTCCGGTGTGGATCGAAAAGAATTGGGGACCGTGGACAGCTTACGGGGGTGGCGGCTACTGGATCAATCCAGGGATCGATAACAAGAACTGGGGCTATGCGGGCTGTGTCGTCCAACGCAAGATGACAAAGCGTCTGACACTCGGCGTCGAAGCCTTCTATGAGTCCGCAAGAGTGGCAGGAGGCACACCCAATACCGTCCTGAACCTCGGCGGCGGAATCGATCTCAGCGATACTTATCACCTCATCTGGTCGGCCGGCCACACGGTGCAGGGGGCGAGCGAGTTTGATTACTTCCTCGGGCTGCAGATCACCTTCGGTCCGAAGGAGGAATCGAAGTGAGTGCCTGAGGGGTTGCTCACCCGGCGCCCGTGCGCGGAGCAATCCAAAAACGCTGTCATCCCGAACGGAGTCCGCGGAGTTGAGGGATCTCCAATGGCAGGTTTGGCGTCCAAAGCTACGGCGTTAGAAGAAAGGCCGCGAATGGAGATGTTTCGACTTCACTTCGTTTCGCTCAACATGACAGCTTTTGTATGACGGAAACCGTTTTCCGAGGCGCTCGCTGGCCGACGCGCGCAAACCGAGGTTTACTTCGCCGCTCTCTTGCCGCACCATTCCGGTCGGAGCCGCGACGATTCGCCTCACCGATGTGAGGCGAAATGGAGCGGCGAATCCAGCCCCCATGAAAACACGGTCTCTCTCGGTCAGCTTTCTCTTCCTGGCGGCCATGGCCATTTCCTATCGCACGGAGGCGAATCCAGTAGAGGAGCCGCTCGAAGAGATAGTGGAATCCCCGGCCGTGGCCACGACCGAATGGGTCGCGCCCTATGTCAACTTCACCAGCATGGCGGCCGGTGGACACGCGATTCGGACGATCACGTGGTTCTCGGAAGATGGCAGCACAAACATAGACGGCGGCACGAAAACACAAGCTGTGGCCTTTGTGCAGCACGGCATCGCGCTTGCGGCCGAGAATGGCCAGACCGTGGCATTTGGACTTTGCGAGCCCTGGAAAGTAGCACTCCCGAAGAAGCCGGATGACTCGCATATGTGGGCGGCGCCGGACTCCATGGCTGCCACTCCCGATAGTCGCACGTTCATTCGACCGTTCACTCCCGCGGAAGGGCAGATCGCGGTGGACGTCTATGTCCACGGAGTTCTCGCCAACACGCTCGGTCCATTCGCCCGGCACGCGCCGCAAGAGACCACGATGAACGACGATGGATCGATAGCGATGGTCATCTGGAAAGACGCCGCGTGGAAGGACACCGGGGAAAGGGCTTTGCAAGTCGTATGCGCCGACCGCAATGGCAGCATCCGCTTTCGCGTCGATTGCGAGGAGACGGACTCGAGGATCTTTCCGGCGCCTGATGGTGTGGGCGTGGTTCTGGAGGAAGCCAGAAACGGCCCTCACTTCACCTGCTATACGCGCGAGGGGAAGGGGCGCACGGTCGATCTGAGCGGCGATTGCGTTGGCTGGGTTCCCGGAACCCTGAGGTCTTTGTTCACGGCGACTCTGGAAGGTAAAAAGGGGGGTTACCAATTGGTCGATTGGGACAGTGGCAAAGTGCTTTGGGAAATCCCCTGCCCTGGCGGCGTTCATGCCATGGCCATGACGATCACGCCAAGGCTCGTTATCTTCGTTGTCGCCGAGCAGGAGAACGGTTTTGCGCGGGGAGATCCGCGGTGGACATCGCCCAAAGGCGGAGAGCGGTTGATCAGGGCCTTTTATGCGGTTCGTGTGGAGGATGGGCGTTTGGTGGCGCGCGCGCAGGATGACAACCCCGCCGACTTTTCCGCGCGGGAACGGCCTCGTCTGATGCAGGTAAGAAAGAAGATCTACTTCCTGACTACGGAGGCGTTCTCCGAGATTAAAGAGGAGGATATCCTTGCGGGGAAGAATGGGTGGAAGGCTGTAACTGAGGACAGATAGCGGCGGGGCGGAGCGTCCAAAAGCGCTGGCATCCTGCGAGGCTCACGGGGTAGGCGCACTTCGACAGGCTCAGGGCCTTGAGCTTGTCGAAACGGCTGGTGGTGGTCTTGGAAAGGACCGAGAGCGGAGTCCGCGGAGTTGAAGGATCTCAAACTGCGGCCTTTCTTCTGATGCGATGCTTCAGATGAAACACACGATACTTGAGATCCTTCAACTCCGCGGACTCCGTTCAGGATGACAATCTGTATGGCGCCAACCAAGCGCGATGCCGTTGGATTATAAAACCATCTTTCTTATCCTTATGCCCCAATCATACCCAAAAACCCCGGCTCATCCAGCACCTGCACGCCGAGTTGCGTGGCTTCCTCCAGCTTCGATCCCGCGCCGGGGCCGGCGACGACATAGTGCGTCTTCTTGCTGACCGAGCCCGAGACGTTCCCGCCGAGGGCGCGGATCTTCTCGGCGGCTTGTCCGCGGGTCATCTTCTCCAGCGTGCCGGTGAGCACAAAGGTCTTTCCGGCGAGGGGCTGATCCTGCAACGCGGCCTGGCCGCCCTTCGGCGAAATGCCGAGCTGGGCTAGCCGATCCAACACGGATTTCCCGGTCTCGGAGCCGAACCATGCGAGCGCGGCGCGCGCGATCACGGGGCCCACCACGGCCACGGCGTCCGCGTCCCTGGCGTCCTTCTTTTTTGCCGGCGCGGCGAAGCCGGCATCGATGAGCCGGCGCCCGGCGGCGTTCGCCTCGGCGACGAGCGCGGCGTGGCGCCCGGCGCTGGCGGCTTTATCCTCCGGGCTCGCGACAGTCTGTGTGTCCTTGCCAGATCTCACGCTCTCTCCAAGGCGATCGTCATTCGACATTCGGATTTCGTCATTTCCGTGCGCGTTTTCGCCAAGGTCCAGCAACATTTCGCCAACAGCCGTCGAGTTCTTCTTCGCATTCTTCTTGCCGCGCGCTCGCGGATTCGCGGCGTGGGCTTCTTCGTGGAGGCGGTCCAATTCCAGCACGTCGCGCAGGAGCGGTGAATCCCGCAGCGCCTCCAGAGAATCGTGATATTTTGCCAGGTCGTGCGCGGTGGTCTCGCCGACTTCGGGAATGGCCAGCGCGTGCAGCCAGCGCGCGAGCGGGAGTTCACGCGCGCGGCCAATGGCATCGATCACCTTGGCGCCGTTCTTCTCGCCAAAAACGCGCGGCTCCGTGTCCGTGCCGAGATTCAGCGTGGCGAGCGATTCCAGGAATTTTTCGCGATCCTGGGCGAGGCTGAAGAGATCCAGCGGCTCGCTGACGAGGCCGCGCTCCACGAGCTTGTCCGCCACGATGCCGCCGATGCCGTCGATCTCCAGCGCGCCGCGTTTCGCGAAGTATTCGAGGCGGCGCGTCTTCTGCGCGGGGCAATTCAAATTCTCGCAGACCCAGACCGCGAACTTCGGGTCGCGGCGCGGCGGCGTGCCGCAGGCCGGGCATTTCCCGCCGATGTGGGCGAGGAAATCGAACGGCGCCGCGCCGGGCTCGCGCTTCTCCAGGACCACGCGCACCACGGCCGGGATCACTTCGCCCGCTTTTTCGATGACCACGGTGTCGCCGATCCGGATGTCCTTGCGGCGGATCTCGTCCTCATTGTGCAGCGTGGCGCGGCTGATGGTGCTGCCGCGCAAAAAGACCGGCTCCAGTTCCGCGACCGGCGTGAGCACGCCCGTGCGCCCCACCTGCACCGTGATGCCGCGGAGCCGCGTCTCGGCTTGCTCGGCCACGTATTTCCAGGCCTTGGCCCAGCGCGGGGCGCGCGAGGTGAAGCCGGCGCGCTCCCGCTGCTCGAGCGCATTCAGCTTCACCACCGCGCCGTCCGTCTCGAAGCCGAATCCATCGCGGATGCTGTCCAACTCGTCGATCGCGGCCATCACCTGCCCGGCGGTCTGGCACAGGCGCGTGAAGGCGGGCGTGCGAAAACCGAGGGTCTTCAGCCAGGCCAGCATCCCGGCCTGGGTGGGCGGCAGATCCACGGCCACTTCGCCCAGGCCATAGAGCACGATCTCCAGCGGACGCCGCGCCACGAGCCGCGGATCGAGCTGCTTCAGCGAGCCGGCGGTGGCATTGCGCGCATTGGCAAACGGCTCCTCGCCGGCCGCGATCAATTCCTCGCGCAGCCGCTGAAATCCCGCGGTCGACATATACACCTCGCCGCGCACTTCCAGCAGCTCCGGCGGATGCGCGCCCAGGAGCCGCAGCGGCAGCGTGCGGATCGTCTTGAGATTATCCGTGATGTCATCGCCCGTCTCGCCATCGCCGCGCGTGGCGCCCGTCTTGAGCAAGCCGTCCTCGTAGCGCAGGCTCACGGCCACGCCATCGATCTTCGGTTCCACGAGCCATTCCAGCGTTTCGCCCGGGAGCAGCTTCTCCACGCTCACGATCCATTTTCGCAGCGCCTCGAAGCCGTCCTTCGCAAAGAGATTATCCAGGCTCAGCATCGGCGCGGCATGGCGCACCGAGCGAAATCCCGTGCTCGGCTTTTCCCCCACGCGCTGGGTCGGTGAATCCGGCGTGATCAACTCCGGATGCGCTTCTTCGAGCGCCACGAGCTCGCGGTAGAGCGCATCGTAATCCTGATCGGAGATCGTCGGCTGCGCCTGATCGTAATAGCGCCGATTGTGCGCCTCGATCTCGGCGCGCAGTTGGGAAATGCGTTTTTGGGGAGTGGACATGCGAGGGGAAGATTAGCGGGTTTGGAGATGCGGGGGAAATCCGAATTGCAGGGTTTTGGAGTGATCACCGGTTGCGGGAAACCGTTGTGAGTCTGGCGTCGCTTTCTGGCTTTGTGCCTTCGTGCCTTTTCGCGAATCTTTTCTCCGGAAGCCAATATCTCGATGCGCAGCTTCGTTTCATGCGGGCCGGTCTGATCGCGAACTTTCACAAGGGCTCGCACAAAGACACGAAGGCACAAAGACGGAAGGAGGAAGCCGTCTTCGGGGGGCGTGACCGAGCGGCTAATCTATTCATGCGAAGCTCACTCTCAATGGAAAGCCCTTGCCCCCCTTCCATCGAGTGGATCTATGATGTCTTTGCTTACTGGGACAATGGAAGCGGCATTTGGATCTTTCTAACTTCGTGGGTGCTGCTCCTCTTGTTCAGTTTGTTAGCCCCGCGCGGCGGCGCTGGAATGAGAAGGCTGGTAATCCCAATCTGTGAGGTTCGTTTCGGCGGAAGACTGACGCAACGGACGTTCTGATATTGAGCTTGACCAGAGGGGCACGAACCTCCTCCCGCCACGAAACGGATCCCGCGACTGCGGGACCGAAGGCTTGCATTCCCAAACCCTCAGTTTGGGAAAGAGGCGAAGAGGCGAACGGGGGGAGGAAGGCGTCGACCAAGGTTATGCCCGCTCACTGTCCGCCTCCCATTGGGCGGAGCATATGGCTGACGGGATACAGGATGGCGATGCCGGCAAATAGCGCTTGACCCAGGGTGATCACAAGAATGGCGGCCACG
>Ga0302319_10023528_pt1 | contig 11000 bp, 5 predicted proteins | sample Bog_T0_2_FD_203319 | JGI IMG/M metagenome (GOLD analysis project Ga0302319, IMG submission 203319) | Peat permafrost microbial communities from Stordalen Mire near Abisko, Sweden - Bog_T0_2 | ecosystem: Environmental > Terrestrial > Soil > Wetlands > Peat | place: Sweden: Abisko, Stordalen Mire...
CGCCTGGCCTTGCGGTCCATACAGCTGATTCACCAGCGCCATGACGCCCGCAAAAGACGGCGCTGCTGCCGAGGTACCACCCACCCCGCTGATCTGGGTCAGATTGGCTCCCGTCGGCATCTGGCAGTCGCCATCCTGGGCGCACAGGGCATAGTAGCTGTAGTTGACCCCATTGGCCGCAAAGAGCGACACATCCGGAAGATCGCGCACCCCATCGTTCGGAACCCCGGTTCCCGATTGCCACACCGGCTTCAAATACCCCGTAGGTGTACTTAGGCAGTTGCCCGAACTGCCGTAGTTGTCCTTTGGGCAGATCGCGCTGTTGCTCGCACCCCCGCTGCCGGCGGCAATCGACGTAGCCTGCCCCTGCGAGTACGTCAGAAGATTCACAGCATTCAGCCCGAACTGACTGTCATTCCATGGCTGCTCTGCAATGACCTTCTGCAGCGAGACTGCGGGATTCTGCGTCGGAGTCGTGTTCCAGTACTGGCCAAGTTGGCCCCCGAGCAAGCCCGGGCTTGCGTAACTGCTGTAATAGAAGTCCGTTCCGCCCACTGCAACGTTATAGGGCGTCGAGGCAAACCCGTTCACCGCCTGCCCGTTCACCGCGTAGTACTGCGAGTTGTCGTCATCGCATCCCGCGGAGCCGCTATCGCCCGAGGAGATCATCACGGTAATGCCCTGCGCGGCCGCCTGCTCCCACAGGCCGCTCAGGAACTGGTTGGTGCTGCCCAGGGAACTCTCGCAGTTGCCAAAACTCACGCTGATGATCGGGGCCACATTGCCATACACCGCCCGCTCCGCCGCAAGGAAGAGTCCGTTGGAAAGCAGCGTATCGGCGGCAATCACCAGGTCGATGGTCGCATTGGGAGCAACCGCACCAGACCATTCCACATCCAGGTAGGCCTCAACCGAAGCGCCGTTCGGGCCGTCCGGGTTGTTGATGCCGTCGATCCCCGGATCGTTGCCGTCAATGATCACCTGAGGCGGATTGGCGGGCAGGCCAAAGAGGCTCCGGAACTGGTTCACCAGCCCCACATTGACGTTCGACTCGTTCACAATGGCAATCGTCTGCCCGGTGCCATTGGTCCCCGCCTGGTAAAGCGGGTTCAGGTCGTATTGCACCGCATAGTCACCGGGGGCCAGCACAAAGCTCCACCCGTTGCTATCGCCCCATGTCCACTTCGGCGTCGCCTTGTGCGTCTTCTGATCGAAATCCGCCTTGCCCAGCAAATGCGCATAGCTCCGCGGCCTGAAGTTGTTCAGCACCACAAACCCGCCCACCACCGGCGCCAGCGCAGCAGGAATCTGCGGCTCGTTGGCATTCGCAAAGTGCTTCTCGCCGTTCACCTGGTACTGGTGAACCTGCGTATGAAAGGCCGAGCGCAACTGCGCCGCGTTGCCTGAAATCTCAAGCGTCTGTCTCCCCGGGTTCACCTTGCCTACGCTGAAGCCGTGCCCGCTCAACCACGCCTGCACCGTCGCAATGTCCTGATCCGAGGGACCGAACTCCTTCCCAAACTCCTCCGGCGTCAGCCATTTGTGGTAGCTGGCCGTGCCCGGCGTATGCATGTCGCTGATCCGCTGGCGCAGCGCCGCTTCCTGGTTCTGGCTCCGCTTCAGCACCAGGTGCATCCGGTCCAGTTGCATGTTCTCCGGGACAGCTCCCCTGTCGTTGGCCGCATTCGCCAGCGGATGCACCGTGCCCTTGAGAGTCACCAGCTTGCTCTCGTCTACCCGGTCGACAATCCGCGCCGCAGGCGCCTGGGCCAGCAACGTTGTACTGCAGAGCAATGCACCAACCGCAAGAAGATGGGGAAGCGTACGCACGTGAGCCATGTCGGAGCCTTAGACCCTTTCTTCGGAGAGAATCCCCGAATTACCCGAAACTGCCATGAAAAATCGAGAGATGCCCGGCTGAACACAAAGCGCCTGCCACCCCACCTCAACCTTGGATGCTCATGCAGCCCTAATTAGCTGCTCCATTCCGGCCAGAATCAGGGAATGATTCAATTTCATCCGCGGCGGCCAGGATTCTCCCTGTGAATACTCCATGGTACTCGCGAGCCATCGCCGGGGGAGCCGCACCTGCTTGACCTGTGTATCGGAAGAGGAAATGCCGGCATGAGCGGTATCCACCCGCAACTGCATCAGTTAGACACCCATGATCCCGGAAAGTTTGCCCTGTTGGCAGAGCATACCAAAAACGCCCCGCCCATTCCCAGGCGGGGCCCTCCCGCGTCTCCTCATTCCACCTGCTTGACCGGCAGCACGATCACCTCGGGCAGAGCGATCTTGCCTTCCAGTTGCGGGTCAGCTGAAGAACGGCTCACCTTCACCGTAAAGGCGCCGGCATCCGCATGCCACGCCGCCGCCTTCTCGTCGTACCATGCAAAGCTCCTGGCATCCAGCGGGACCGTCACATGCCGGGTCTGTCCCGGCTCCAGAACCACCCGTGCAAACCCCTTCAGTTCCTGCGGAGGCCGTGGAACCTGCGGCTTCTCCTCGCTCACATACACCTGGGCCACATCGGCGCCGGCTCTCTTGCCCGTATTGGTCACATCGAAGCTGACCTCGTAGGCCCCAGCGCCCTTGCCTGCCTCAATCTTCAGCCCCGAGTATTTGAAGCTGGTATACGACAGCCCGAAGCCGAACGGGAACAGCGGCTTCACGCCATTATGCTCATACCCGCGATAGCCGACGAACACGTCGTCCTTGTAGGGAACCTTCAACGTCCCCGGCGTCGGGTAGTAGTACGGATAGGACGGATTGTCGCTGAGGCTCTTCTCCCAGCTGATCGGCAGCCGCCCCGACGGGTTCACGTCGCCGAACAGGACCTCGGCCAGCGCCGTGCCGCCCTCCTGCCCCGGATACCAGTTCTCGATCACCCCGGCCACCTTGTCGATCCAGCGCGAAGCATCCACGCTACCACCCGAGGTGATGGCCACAATCGTATTGGGATTCACCGCCGCCACCTTCTCGATCAGCTCTTCCTGCCCGGGAGGCAGCCCGAACTCGCGGTCCGCTCCCTCGGTCTCGATCTCGGCGTTGTAGCCCACCGCTACGATCACCGCATCAGCCTTCCTGGCAATCGCAAGCGCCGAGTCGGCCGTCAGCGTCCCTTGCTCAGCAACGCCGATCTTCACCATCCCGCCCGTAAACGGCACCGTATCCAGAATCTCCAGCACAAACTTGTGCGGACCCGGCGTGAACGCTGCTACCGTCTGCGTCAGCGCGAACTTCGGCACCTCGCCGTTGTCGATCGCCGTCTTCTCGTCGATCTTCAGCCGGCACCGCCCCTGGTACTCCACAAACACCAGGTAGTCGGCCTGCTTCTGCGCCATGTAGTAGCCGGTCCAGCGCGTGTAGGTCGGCGTCGGCGTGGCGTTCATCATGCCCATCATGAACTCGGCCGGCAGCGTCGCCACCAATTCTGAGGTATCCTGCGCCGTTGACCCGCTGCCTGACTCAAAGCCTCCGCTGGTGTTGGCCATCATCTCCGTCCGCGTCGCTGTCGGCTTGCCATCAAAGTTAGGATTGTCAAACGTCTCCACCGTCAGCCCCGGAACAAACTTGTCCGGCGCCAGCAGGAACCCCGACCGCATCGCAATCAGTCCAATGCTCGGCAGTCCGCGGTCATAAAGCACCGTGGCCTTCTCGCCCAGCCGGTCGCTGATGCCCTTCAACGCGCTGACAGACGCAAACACCGGCACCTCGCCGCTGCCGCCCGCCGTGGGGCTGCCCGGAAACGCATCCGGCCCGATCACCGCAATCGTCTTCACCTTCACCGCGTCCAGCGGAAGAACGCTTTTCTCGTTCTTCAAGAGCACCAGCCCCTCGCGCGCACCCTGCAGTGCTGCGGCCCGGCCCTGCTGGTTGTAGCGCGGAATCGACAAATCCAGCGGATCCTTGTCCATCCAGCCAAAGCGATAAGCCACCCGCAGCAGCCGCCGGATCTTGTCGTCGATCGTGGCTTCCTTCACCGTCCCGGCCTTGATGGCCGGAATCAGCGTCTTCGCGTTCATATACGTCCCGAACGGCATCTCCAGGTCCATGCCCGCATTGGCCGCGGCCACGCCGTCGTGCGTCGCCGTCCAGTCCGACATCATCAGCCCGTCAAAGCCCCACTGCTCCTTGGCAATCTCGATGTTCAGGTGCGCGTTCTGCGTTGCGTGCTCGCCATTGATGAAGTTGTAGGAGTCCATGATCGAGCCCACGTGCGCCCGCTTCACCGCCGCCTCAAACACCGGCAGGTAGATCTCCCTGAGCGCCCGCTCGCTCACCAGCGAGTCCGAGGTAAATCGGAAATACTCCGAGTTGTTCGCCGCATAGTGCTTGATGGTCGCGCTCACACCCTGCGACTGCACGCCGTTGATGTAACCCACCGCCGTCTCGGCAGCCAGGAACGGGTCCTCGCCAAAATACTCAAAGTTGCGCCCATTCATCGGCGCGCGGTAGATATTCACGCCCGGCCCCAGCAGGTAGCTGGCCCCGCGTGAACGCGCGTCCCGGCCAATCTGCGTGCCCACCCGCACCGCCAGTTCCCGGTCCCAGCTCGCCGCCAGCCCAATGCCGGCAGCGTATGCCGTCGAGGGCGCTGGAATGTGCGCGCCCACCGGCCCGTCGCTCATCCGGAAGGCTGGAATCCCCAGCCGGGGAATTGGCGTCGAAGCCATCATCGTCGCCCCGGAGAGCAGTGAGATCTTCTCCTCCAGCGTCAATTTTGAAATGGTGTCGTTGATCTTCTTTTCAGTGTCCGCCGTCGTCTGTGCGCGGCTAATTGCCCCGACAAACAAGACCGTCAGAAACAGAAGCAGTGCGATCGCGATTCGCCGCGCGCTGCTCCCGTTGTTTACGTGCTCCATGGTGCCTCCTGAAGTTGGAACCCGGCTCATTCTAGAACAACTGCCGCCGGTCCGGTTGGTTGCACAGGGATTCCAGGAAAGCCGTGGCCGCTGGCCATCGCCGGCCATACGAGCAGCTCGCCTCCCATGGAAAGAGACGAAGGTCGCCTCGGCCGGGTCCAACGCAGGACCCCGGCCTTTCTGCCCAGACTGTCGCCAATGCCTGAGAATGCAATAGACAATTGGTATCTCTATAGAATAGTCTTTCCTTGAAATCACTGCCCGGATACCCCAGGTGGCTCGCATGCGCGCTTCTTTCTTCATTACCCGCCGTCACAGCCCGCTCTGCACAGCACCGGAACTTCCTGGCGTCCCCCTGCTTGAGAGGCCGGGGATAATCCCTGACATCTCTCAAATCAAGGGCATCCACGGTCCCCGCTTCCTCGAAGCAATCCTCGCTGGGGGCAGAAGTTAGTTCACAATGGACTCTTGGCCAGTTCTGTCAGGTCCAGCAAAGGTAAGGTAGGCAATCATGGCAAACTCCGAATCCGCTCTCTCCGCCCGCGTAGCCCAGGCTCTGGATGCTTTTCACATTGAGATCCCGTCCTGGGGATTCGCCAACACCGGAACCCGCTTTGGCAAGTTCACCCAGCCCGCCGCTGCCTCCACCATCGAAGAGAAGTTTGCCGACGCAGCCGAAGTCAACAAGCTCACCGGCGTCACTCCCACCCTCGCCCTCCATGTTCTCTGGGATCTGCCCAACGGCCTCGCCGACGTGCCCGTCGTCCAGGCCCTTGAGAGGAAGTACGGCGTCCGCGCGGGCTCCATCAACCCCAACCTCTTCCAGGACCAGCAATACAAGTTCGGCTCCCTCTGTAATCCCTCCCCAGCCGTTCGCCAACAGGCCATGAGCCACATGTCTGACTCCATCGCAATCGCCAAGGCGCTCAACTGCCGCGACCTCTCCCTCTGGCTGCCCGACGGCTCCAACTACCCTGGTACCCAAAACATCCGTCAACGCATCGCCTGGCTTGAAGAGGCTCTCCGCGCCACCCACGCCCAGCTCGCTCCCAACCAGCGCCTGCTCATCGAGTACAAGCCCTTCGAGCCCGCCTTCTACCACACCGACATCGCCGACTGGGGCATGTCCTCCCACCTCGCGCGCACCGCCGGTCCCCAGGCCCGCGTCCTCGTTGACACCGGCCACCACTACGCCTCGCAGAACATCGAGCAGATCGTCGCCTGGCTCCTCCACACCGGCCTGCTCGGCGGATTTCACTTTAACGATCGCCGCTACGCCGATGATGACCTTACACTTGGCTCTATTGACCCTTACCAGATCTTCCGCATCTTCCACGAGCTCCAGGCCGCGCAGCATGAAGGCCTCGCCTACGACGTTGCCTTCATGATCGACCAGAGCCATAACCTCAAAGGCAAGATCGAGGCCACCGTCCAAACTGTCGTCACCGCCCAGGAGCTCTGGCTCAAGGCCGCCCTCGTCGATCGCAACCTGCTCAGCATCCACCAGAGCTCCTGCAACCTGATGGCCGCCGAAGAACTCTTCCGGGGCGCCTTCTGGACCGACGTCCGCCCCCTCGCCGCTGCCTGGCGTCAGGCGCGCGGCCTGCCCGCTGACCCGCTGGACGCCCTCAACCAGAGCGGATATGTGGACCGTATCGGGAAAGACCGGGGCAGCCGCCACTCTGCCGTCAGCAGCTACGCTTGAAAAGAGTTATCCTTGTTTGCATCCATCCGTTCCTGGAACGGTGTGTGCGGAGACGAAGGGTTGCCCAAGGCAAAAATCAAGCGGCTGTACTTGATTCCCATTCTGTCCAAGGCGCTCGATGTCCTCGAGCTGCTTGAGCAGAACCACGCCCCCGTCACCCTCGAAGATGTCTACCAGAGCACCAAGATCTCCAAGACCAGCGTCTACCGCATCCTCAAGACGCTTGTCCACCGCGGCTACGTAGCCCAGGCCCAGAGCGGCCAGTACCGCCTCGTCTCCCGGCCCCGCCGCCTGCGCTTCGGCTTTGCCGCCCAAAGCGAGGAGATGCCGTTCTCCGTCGCCGTTGCCCAAAGCGTGACCGCAGCAGCAGCAGCCTCCGGCGTTGAGTTGCTCATGCTCGACAACCGCTACGACGCTGACACCGCCATCCAGAATGCCGAAGAGTTCGTCGAGAAACGCGTAGACCTCGTCCTTGAGTTCCAGGTCGAGGAGCACGTCGCCCCCCGCGTCGCCCACATCTTCAAGAAGGCTGACATCCCCCTCGTCGCTATCGACGTGCCCCACCCCAACGCCACCTACTTCGGCGTGGACAACTTCGAGGTCGGCTTCGAAGCCGGCGCATTGCTAGCCCAGCACGCACTCCGCAAGTGGAAGGGCAAAGTCAACTGGGTCGTCGGCGTGGGAATCTCTGAGGCGGGCAGCTTCGTCCAGAGCCGCATCACCGGCGCCTTTGAAGGCGTGCGGGACCGCCTGACGGAAATCCCGCCCGACCGTTTCGTCCAGTTGGAAGGCCGCGGCATGCGCCAGCCCAGCCAGGACGCCATCGCCGAGTTCCTCCGCACCCAGCCGGCAGGTCAGCACATTCTTGTCGCCGCCGCCACCGACTCCAGCGCCCTCGGCGTTCTGGACGCTGCTCGCGCCGCCGGCCGCGAAGACGACTTCGCCATCGCTGGACAGGACTGCATCCCTGAAGTCATGGAGGAGATGCGCTCCGGCCGCGGCGCCATCATCGGCTCCATCTCCCACGAAGCAGATACCTACGGCCCCCGCCTCATCCAGCTCGGCATCGCCCTGCTCCGCGGCTATACCGTCCCGCCCTACAACTACGTCCGCCACAAAGTCGTCACCCCCGAGTCCCTTGGAACTGATTCCGAGTAGCCTCAGGTTTGAATCAAGGTCAACTCCTAGCGTACCCAGTCAAGGAGAGCGAAATGGAGATGGAAGACGGCAAAGGTGTCTGCGAGCACTGTGGGCAGGTGTTCGGATACTGCCTGCTCCACGCAGGATTCGCGGAAATCTCCTACGCCTACTGTGACGCGTGTGGAATGACGGCAATCCTCTCCCACTGGGACAAGCGGATGCCACATTTGCCTGGCTGCAAAGGACAGCAAGAGATGTGCTCTGAGATGGAACCTTACCTGAAGCCCTGCGATTGCGGCGGAAGCTTCAGACGCGGGGCCTCACCCCGGTGCCCACACTGCCACGAGCAGCTCTCTGCCGACCTTGCAGCCGCCTACCTTGAGGCAAACGCTCCCGGCACCAAAAAGGGATGGCGGTGGCAACGAAATTGGAGCTCACTCTACTGCATCGTCATTGAGGGCAACCGAGTGCCAAACAACTTCTTGGAAGCGCCCCCAGTTCCGCCGATGTAAGAGGCACGACCTGGTGTTTCCGCATCAGAAACAACTTCCCTATTGCTTTGCCGCGTGCTATCTTAACTACGTCTCTCCAATTCCCCACAGTGGTGAATATGACCCCGCAAAGCTCCGCTTCCCCCAACCTCGCATTCCTTGAAGACCGCTGGGACCCGCAACTGGCCGCAACCCTCGATGAGCCCGAGCTTCTTCGCTATCGCTCCAACCTCCTCGGCTCCGACCTGCGCATCACCAACTTCGCCGGCGGCAACACCAGCTCCAAGGTTACGGAGACCGATCCCCTCACCGGCGAACCGGTCGAGGTTCTCTGGGTCAAGGGCTCGGGCGGCGACCTGGGCAGCATGAAGCGTGCCGGCCTCGCCACCCTCTACCAGCAGAAGTTCCTCTCCCTCGAACGCAGCTACAAGGGCGTCGACTTCGAAGACGACATGGTGGCCATGTACCCGCTGTGCACCTTCCGCAACAACCCCGTAGCCGCCTCCATTGACACGCCCCTTCATGGCTTCCTGCCCTTCGCTCACGTTGACCACCTCCACCCCGACTGGGGCATCGCCCTCGCCGCCTCCGCCAACGGCAAAACCAAGATGGACGAGTTCAACCGCGAGTTCCGCCACAACCTTGTCTGGCTCCCCTGGCAGCGCCCCGGTTTCGAACTCGGCCTCATGCTCCGCAAGGCCGTCCGCGACATCCCCACCTGCGACGGCATCGTCCTCGGCGGCCACGGCCTCTTCACGTGGGGCAACACCCAGCGCGAGTGCTATCTCAACACCCTCACCGTCATTGACCAGATCGGCCAGTTCATCCATCGCCACGGCATCGCCAAAGGCCCCGCCCGCTTCGGCGGAGAGGCCATCCCCGCCCGCGCCAACCGTGCCGAACTCGCCGTTGAAATCGCCCCTTTCCTCCGCGGCCGCGTCAGCAGCCAAAACCGATTCATCGCCAGCTTCACCGACGCGCCCGACGTCCTCCAGTTCGTCAACTCCGCCCACGCCAAAGACCTTTCCTTCCTCGGCACCAGTTGCCCCGACCACTTCATCCGCACCAAGATCCGCCCCCTCTTCGTGCCCTGGGCCACGGCCGACGGCGTCCCCGCCCTCAAAGCCCAGATCGACGCCTCCCTCGTCGAGTACCGTCAGCAATACGCCGCCTACTACCACTCCTTCGCCACCCCATACTCGCCCGCCCTCCGCGACCCCAACCCCACCGTGGTCCTCATCCCCGGCCTCGGCATGTTCAGCTTCGGCAAAACCAAAACCGAAGCCCGCATCGTCGGCGAGTTCTACTCGAACGCCATCCACGTCATGGAAGGCGCAACCCTCCTCGCCGAAGGTGATGTGACCGGCACGCTCCCCCAATGCGGACAAGGCTTCGACCCCGCCAGCTTCAAGGTCTTCTCCAACTACGTCGCCCTGCCCGCCATTGAAGCCTTCCGCATCGAGTACTGGGCCATGGAAGAAGCCAAAATACGTCGTCAGCCGCCGGAGAAGGAGCTCAGCCGCCGTATCGCCCTCATCGTCGGCGGAGCCAGCGGCATCGGCCGCGAGGTCGCCCTCAAGGCCGCCGCACTCGGCGCCCACGTCGTCATCGCCGACCGCGACGATGCCGCCGCCGTCCGCGTCGCCGCCGAACTCCAGTCCGTCACCTCCGCCGAGTTCACCGCCTCCACGGCCGTCGACATCCGCAGCCGCGAAGCCATCGCCAAAGCCCTCAAGGCCACCGTCGCAGCCTTCGGCGGCATCGACATCCTCATCAACACCGCCGCCCTCTTTCCCTCCTCGCCCGACGGCGTCATCTCGGACGCGATGTGGGCCACCACCCTCGACATCAACGTCACCGCCAACTACCTGCTCGCCGACGAAGCCGCCGCAATCTTCAACGACCAGGGCCTCGACGCCTCCATCGTCCTCACCAGCTCCGCCAACGCCGTCGTCCCCAAGCGCGGCAGCGAGGCCTACGACGTAAGCAAGGCCGCGCTCTCCCATCTCGTCCGCGAACTCGCCGTCGGCCTGGCTCCCCGCATCCGCGTCAACGCCATCAGCCCCGCCACCGTCGTCAAGGGCTCCACGATGTTCCCCCGCGACCGCGTCCGCGCCTCGCTCGCCAAATACAACATCCCCTTCGACGATTCCCTCTCCGACGACGAGCTGCGCAACCTCCTCGCCGCCTTCTACGCAAAGCGCACCCTCACGCATCAGCCCATCGACCCCGCCGACTGCGCCGAAGCTATCCTCTTTCTTGCCAGCCCCCGGGCGCGCTGCACTTCCGGCCACCTCATTCCGGTCGACGGCGGCCTCCCCGAGGCCTTCCTGCGATGAACCACATTGGAGACTGACCTGCCGCCATGCAACATCTCGCACGAATCGCAATCGATCTAGGCGCTGAAAGCTGTCGTGTCTCCCTGCTCCGCTTCAACGGCACCGCTCCCTCCATCCAGGTCGTCCACCGCATCCCCAACGGTCCCGTCCATCGCGGCGCAACCCTCCGCTGGCCGCTCCAGACCATCCTTACCGGCCTTGAGACAGGCCTCCGCAAAGCCGCCTCCATCGCGACCGAAGGCATCGCCTCCGTCGCCGTTGACAGTTGGGCCGTCGATTACGTCCGCCTCAACCCCGACGGCGCGCCCCTCGCTGAGCCCTTCTGTTATCGCGACGAGCGCACCATCGCCTCCAAGCTTGCCGCGGACGCCATCCTCCCGCCCCTCGAAATCTTCCGCCGCACCGGCGCGCAGCCGCTCCGCCTCAACACCGTCTACCAGCTCCTCGCGGACCCCGCCTC
>Ga0302319_10023531_pt1 | contig 10999 bp, 10 predicted proteins | sample Bog_T0_2_FD_203319 | JGI IMG/M metagenome (GOLD analysis project Ga0302319, IMG submission 203319) | Peat permafrost microbial communities from Stordalen Mire near Abisko, Sweden - Bog_T0_2 | ecosystem: Environmental > Terrestrial > Soil > Wetlands > Peat | place: Sweden: Abisko, Stordalen Mire...
CGACATCGTGGCGCGTCTGGAACAGAGATTCCCTATGATACGCGGCCCGAAATCGCAGGATATCTGTTACGCCACCGAAAATCGCCAGATGGCCGTGAAAGGCGTGGCGCGGTTCTGCGATCTTCTCCTGGTGGTCGGTTCGGCGAACAGCTCGAATTCCAAGCGTTTGGTCGAAGTAGGCCAGAATTACGCCGTGAAATCGTACCTGGTCAACGATTGGGCGGAAGTCAACCCGGACTGGCTGGATGGCGTCCACAATGTCGGCGTCACGGCCGGCGCGTCGGCTCCGGAGCACCTGGTCGAAAACATTGTCGGCGCCCTGAAGCTGCAGGGTTTCGGGGACATGGAAGAAGTGGAAATGGTGGAGGAGGACGTCCGCTTCTCCCTCCCGCCGGAACTGAATAATCCCTCGCAGCTCCACAGCATCACGAGATGACGACTCTAACGCAACACGTCAGCGGCCTCCTCGTAGCGGCCTCCCGGCAAGGTGCCGCTCGCGCGGCCGGCAAATTCCTCTCCCTCCAGCAGCCGGACGGATATTGGTGCGCGCTGCTGACGGCCGATACCACGCTCGAATCCGACTATATTCTGTTCCAGCTCTGGCTGCATCCGCCGGACCCGGACGGCGCCTGGAACCCGCCCAGCCGCGCCCGGATCGGCCGCGCCGCGGAGCGCATTCTCTCGCAGCAGAATGCCGATGGCGGTTTCGCGATTTACGCCAAAGGCCCGAGCGAAATCAGCGCCTCCGTCAAGGCTTACTTTGCGCTGAAACTCTCCGGTCTCGCCGCAACCGACCGCCGTCTCTCGCGTTTGCGGGACTGCATTCTCTCGCTCGGCGGCATCCAGGCCGCCAACAGCTACACCAAAGTCAATCTCAGCCTCTTCGACCTTTACCCGCGCGAAGGCACGCCCAGTATTCCACCGGAGATCCTGCTTCTTCCCGGCAAGGCTCTCTATCAGATGTCTTCCTGGTCGCGCGCCATCATCGTGTCGCTCGCCATCGTGCATGCGCACGATCCGAAGCGTCCCGTGCCGGCCGGTTTCCACCTCGACGAGCTCTTTCTTCCCGGCGTCGGCGTCGCCTTCGAGAACACCGACCCCTGGCTGAGCTGGCGCACGACGTTTATCCACTCCGACCGTATTCTCAAACTGTGGGAGCGCTATGGATTCGCCCGCATCCGCCGCGACGCCATCCGCAAGTGCGAGCACTGGATGCTCGAACGGATGAAGCATTCCGAAGGTCTCGGCGCCATCTATCCGCCCATGCAGTATTCCGTGATGGCGCTGGATGTGCTCGGGTACGCGAAGGACCACCCGGTGCGCGTCGAGGCGATTCGCCAGTTCGACCGGCTCATGGTGGATGACGGCCAGACGCTGTTCTTCCAGCCCTGTTTCTCGCCGGTGTGGGACACTTCGATCGGTTCTTACGCGCTGGGCGAGGCGTGCGTGGTCAGTTCCGACCCGCTGCTCCAGGCCGCCGGCAAGGCTGCCATGACGAAGGCGGCCGACTGGCTGCAGGCGCGCGAAATCCGCCGCAAAGGCGATTGGTCCATAAAGCGGTCCGGTACCGAACCATCCGGCTGGGCCTTCGAGTTCCAGAACGACTGGTATCCGGATATCGACGACACCGCGATGGTCTTGCTTGCCCTTCAGCACATGCCCGCATCCAACCGGCGCGCGCAGGAAGCCACCCGGATGCGCTCTCTCGAATGGCTTCTCGCCATGCAGTCGAAAGACGGCGGTTGGGCGGCGTTCGACGTCGATAACAACTGGGAAATCCTCAAGCACGTGCCCTTCGCCGACCACAACGCCATGCTCGATCCCACCTGCGCCGATATCACCGGCCGCGCGCTCGAAGCTCTGGCTGCCAACGGTTACGACCGCAGGCATCCCGCCTGCCAGCGCGCCATCGACTATCTGATCCGCAACCAGGAGGATGACGGTAGCTGGTACGGACGCTGGGGCGTCGCCTATATCTATGGAACCTGCTTCGCTCTGCGGGGTCTGCGCGCCATGGGTGAGGACGATCACGAACCGCACATCCAGCGCGCCAACGAATGGCTGCGCTCTCTGCAGAACGCCGATGGCGGCTGGGGCGAAAGCTGCGCCAGCTACGACCGAGGCGCCTACGTGCATGCGGAAAGCACTCCGAGCCAGACCGCCTGGGCGCTGATGGGACTCATGGCGGGCGGCGATACCTACAGTTCCAGCGTTCAGGACGGCATCCAGTATCTGATCCGGACCCAGCAGGAGGATGGCGGCTGGCTGGAAGAACTCGCCACCGGCACGGGCTTCCCCAAGGTTTTCTACCTTAATTACCACTGCTACCGGCTTTACTTCCCGCTGATGGCCCTCGCGACGTTCGTAAAGGTCACGGAGAACAGCTAGCCGGGCGCCTGAGCCTTAGCCAAGCCTGGCTGTTAGCTGGCTGTGGGGTGGCCAATCATGGCAAGCCAATCATGGCCGCAGCCGCCTTTTTAGCCGGCTTTTTTCAGGCCGCCGCAAGATCGGGTCGAGTGACCGGGATTGCGCCCGGTCACGCTCCCACACCACCGGACGTGCGGTTTTCCGCATCCGGCGGTTGAACTCAGCGGCTCATGGCCGCAAGATCTGATGGCATCGGGAAACCGGCTCCGCGCAGGACGGCGTTCGACAGTGCCTTCTGCCACCGCAACCAGAACAGCTTCCGGATATTGCAGCCGTCGGCATATCGGCAGTAAGAATGCCCCCGCTCATCCAGTTCCTGATCAAGTGCGTCCAGACAGATGTTGGCCAACAACGGTGACCACGGACCGCATGCTTTATATAAATACGCGGCGTTCCTTCCACGCTGGCGGTCACTACCCCGTCCACCATCGCTCCCCGCCGCAGGAGTTTCCCGATCGGCCCCAACACCCGCTTGTCCCGGATCACTGCTCCGATCCGGCCCATCAGAATGTCGTGATCGACATGGTAGAAGAACTTCGTGATATCGATATCCACCACGAAGTCCTTCCCTTCCCGCGCGTACTTCTGTGCGGCTCGCACGGCGTGGGCCACAGGCGCAGACGCATGCCTCCGCTTGTCGGGGGACAAGGACGCCATTTCGTCTTCGCCACAGGACCGTCTGCGCGCCCCGGTCGAAATCCGTAGCTCGGCTCGCTGAACTGCGGATCGAAGATCGGCGTCATCACCTGCAACAGCATCCGCTGAATGAACCGATCCTGTAACGCCCATGTCGGGCACACTGGGGCGGACGCCCACGTCGGCCCACCCGGGAATCGGCGGCACGTTTGTTTCGGATTGCCAAACCACGTGCAACCGTCGAAAAAACACCATAAAGCTGTGGTCGGGCTGCCGATAAGACAGTCGGGTCTGTTTCGGCGCCGATGATCTCTCTTAAGAAATTTCTCGATTCAGCAAGTGTTGATTCAAAATCCGCAGACGTCGCCAGGCACGGGGATGCCAAGAAGCCGGCTGGTGCCCTGAAGCGCACTTCACCGCCGGGCAACCTGCTTTCCGCATATCTGGCGACCCTTGCCGCCATAGGTACCCACGGTCAAAGGGCGGTTCCATCGCTCGGAGATATGATCGGCTCGGCACTTGCCGGGATCGCCGATACCCTGGCTCAGGCTTCGTCGCCGGAAGCCATCCGCGACTCCAGCCGTCTGGTCGAAGAGCAATTGAGCCAATGGGCCGACAGCGCTCAGCAAAAGCACAAGGAAGGCGAGAAGACCATCCGGGACCTCCTGCAGGTGATCTTTGAAGCCACCGAATCGACCGGTACCCGCGACGAGAAGTTCACCCGGGAAATCGGTGAACTCGGCGACCGCCTGCGCACCGTCGCCGGCCTGGAGAGCGTGCCTCTGATTCGGCGGTCGATCACGGAAAACGCCAGCGCTCTGACCAGCTGCGTCGCCCGAATGGCCGACGAAAGCCGCGAGTCCGTCCGCAAACTCACCTCGGAAATTGCGGAGTACCAGACCCGTCTGATGGCGTCGGAAAGGCGGGCGCTGGTTGATCCGCTCACCGGTCTGTGCAATCGGCGCGGATTCGAGGAAGAACTGGAACTGCGGGTCCAGCGCCGCCAGCCTTTTTCTCTGCTCGTCGCCGACCTGAACGGTTTCAAATCCGCCAACGACCGCCATGGCCATCTGGTGGGAGACGAGATCCTCAGGCAGTTCGCCCTTGAACTCAAGTCGCAGTTCGTTGCCGACGATATGGTGGCGCGCTGGGGCGGCGACGAGTTCGTCGGCATCGTGGCGGGAGCCCCGAATGACGGCGCGATTCGTGAGGAGCGGGTCCGCCACTGGGTACTCGGCGAGTACAAGATCGCCATCGAAAACCGGACCATTTCAGTGATGGTGGACGCCGCGCTGGGAACCACGGCCTGGGATGGCGTCGAATCCGGGCTGGAACTGTTCGCCCGCGCCGATAAGGAAATGTACCGCGAAAAGCAGCATTCCCGCCAACCCGCGTAAAGTGTGGGCGGGTTGTTAACCTGCCAGGCTACTTCTTACCGAACTTCCACAGAATCTGCCGCAGAATCCCCAGCAGCAACGGCGCGTCCCGCCTGCCGATCCGCAATCGCCGTATCCAGCGGCGGATCTTCTGCTCCGTCGAAACCGTCGTAATGCGATTGGTGTAGCCCGATTGCTCCAGCACATCGAGAAGCATCCGGGTGAGCTGTTCGGCGTCGTTCCCGGTCACCCCTGTCTTGGTCACTGCCTGGGTTCGCGGCTGGCCATCGTTCGCAGCGTCGGCGTCGGCCCGGACCAGTTCGTACAAACACACGGCCACCGCCTGGCCGAGGTTCATCGACGGCGTTCCGGGCGCCGTGGCAATCCGCAGAAGTCCGTGACAGAAACTCATGTCGTCGTTCGACAGGCCGAATTTCTCGCTGCCGAAAAGGATGGCGACGCGTCCCGCATGATGCCGCACCGACGCCATTCCCGATTCCAGCCGCTCCACCGTCTGCTGGGGAACGCGATGCTGCCCGGCGGTTGTGCCGAGCACCAGCGAACAGTCGCCCACCGCTTCCGCGACGCTGGCAAAGACGCGCGCTTTCCGAAGGACGTGCGCTCCGCCCACGGCCGATACCGCCTCGCGATACGCGACATCGTACGGATCGACCAGCCGAAGGTCGTCGAATCCGAAATTGGCGAGGGCGCGGGCCGCCGCGCCGATGTTGAGCGGGTTGCGCGTGGAGACCAGAACGACTGCCGCTTCCGCTGTCATACCTGTGAGCATGACACGCCGCAGGCGTGACATGTTGTGGAACGCGACACGCCGCAGGCGTGACATGTTGTGAACGCGAGATGCCGCAGGCGTGACATGTTGTGAGCGCGACACGCCCCAGGCGCGACAGCCAGTTGTGACAGCCGCCGGCGAAAACGCCGTCGGCCCGGAGAGCCCCCCGGCATGACGCGCGTCGGCGCGACGTGCTTTCCCGGCCGGCGGAAATCGCGGCGCATTCCGAGGCCGGCGCCCTCGCTTTCCCCGCGTTCGGCACGAAACGCGCCCGTAGTGTAGAATCAAAACTTTGCGCCGGTTGTTGGGCATCGGTAATATTTCGCTGCACAACATTTTTGCCCACCGCACCGGCGCTTCAGTGTATATTGGAGGTCGTATGGCATCAGCGGTAGAACAAAAAGTCAAGCAGATCATCGTAGAGCAACTGGGTGTGGACGAGAGCCAGGTTGACAACAAGGCATCGTTCGTCGATGACCTTGGCGCCGACTCCCTGGACATCGTGGAGCTGGTCATGGCCTTCGAAGAAGCCTTCGAACTGGAAATCCCCGACGAAGACGCCGAAAAGATCGGCACTGTCGGCGACGCCGTCACCTACATCGAAAACAAGAAGAAGTAACCGTCCGCGCGGCATCTCCGCGCCTGCCTTCGGCATCTAAAGGGCTGCGGCATGGGGGCGGCCTCCGGCCCGCGTTTCGTCCGGTCCGGCCTGTCCGGAGCCGGAGAGCGGGGCCGCATCCGTCGGCAAAGCCGGCGCGCGAAATGAAACCAGGAAGGAGAGTTTTCTTATTTCCCGCAGAGTTGTAGTCACGGGCGTCGGCCTGATTACCGCTATCGGCGACACCACGGAACTCACGTGGCAATCGCTGCTGGCGGCGCGCAGTGGCATTTCCCGCATTGAAGCTTTCGATCCCGCCCTGTTTAACTGCCAGATCGCGGGCGAGATCAAAAACTTCGATCCCGCGAAGTTCATCGAAAAGAAGGAAGTCAAGAAGATGGGGCGGTTCATCCAGTTCGCCATCGCGGCCTCGGAAGACGCTCTTGCCTCGTCGGGACTTCAGGTCGGCGAAGAGAACGCGGAACGCGTGGGTGTCTACGTCGGCAGCGGCATCGGCGGATTTGAAGTCATCGAGCGCGAACACAGCAACTATCTGAATTTCGGCCCGCGCCGCATCTCGCCGTTCTTTATCCCCGCCACCATCGTCAACCTGGCCTCCGGCTACATTTCGATGCGCACCGGCGCCAAGGGCCCGAACTCCGCCACCGCCACGGCCTGTACCACCAGCGCCCACTCGATCGGCGATTCCTTCCGCATCATCGCGCGCGGCGATGCCGACGTCATGATCTGCGGCGGCGCCGAGGCCTGTATCACACCCATGGGAATCGGCGGATTCGCCGCCATGCGCGCCCTTTCCCAGCGTAACGACGAGCCCGCCCGCGCCTCGCGTCCGTTCGACCGCGACCGCGATGGATTTGTCGTCGGCGAGGGTTCGGGCATTCTCGTACTCGAAGAGCTGGAGATCGCCAAACGCCGCGGCGCGCCGATTCTCGCGGAAATTGTCGGTTATGGCATGAGCGGCGACGCGTATCACCTCACGTCGCCTCCGGAAGACGGCGAGGGCGCCTATCGCGTGATGCGCAACGCGCTCAACGACGCGAAGATCAACCCGGACCAGATCGATTACATCAACGCGCACGGCACTTCCACGCCGCTCGGCGACAAGGCGGAGACGGCCGCCATGAAGCGGACCTTCGGCGATCATGCCTATAAACTCGCCGTCAGTTCCACGAAGTCGATGACCGGCCACCTGCTGGGCGGCGCGGGCGCGCTCGAAGCCGGCATTGTCGTCTGTGCGCTGCGGAACCAGATAGCCCCGCCCACCGCCAATCTCGACCATCCCGATGAAGCCTGCGATCTCGATTACATCCCCAACCAGCCGCGGGAGATGAAGCTCGACTACGCTCTGACGAATTCCTTCGGTTTCGGCGGCACCAACGGCGCACTGGTTTTTAAGCGCTTCCCGGATTAGTGGCATGAAAATCGTAGTCGCCATCAAGCAGGTCCCCGCCCGCGACAGTCTGCTCAAAGTCGATGCCTCCGGCGCGTGGATCGACGACGCGGATCTGTCCTGGGAAATCAACGAACCGGACGCCTACGCGCTCGAAGCGGGGCTCCAGCTCCGTGAAGCCGCCGGTGGCGAAGTCGTGGTGCTCTGCGCCGGCCCCGAGCGCGCCACTCAGACCATCCGCGAAGCTCTGGCCAAGGGCGCCGATCGTGCGATCCATATTAACTGGACCGAAAACGCCGCCGACCCGCTCGCTCTCGCCCGCGCCATGGCAACGGCGCTCGAATCCGAAAAACCCGATGTCGTTCTGACCGGTCTGCAGTCCGACGATCTCGGCTACGGCCAGACCGGCGTCATCCTCGCCGAAGTCATCGGATTTGCGCACGCCACTCTCGTCATGAGCATCGAGACGATCGACAACGGCATTCGCGTCAAACAGGAACTCGAAGACGGCTGGTTCCAGCACGTGGAGATGCCGCTGCCGGCCGTGCTGACGATTCAGTCGGGCGCGGCCAAACTCCGCTACGCCACTCTCATGGGGATCAAGAAAGCGAAATCGAAAGAGATCCGGCGCGTCGATCCCGGCGCAGCCGCCGCCGCATCGACGGTTCGCCTCGAACGCATCTACCTGCCGCGGAAGTCGAAGCGCTCGCAGATTTTCGAAGGTACGCCGCGGGAAGCCGCAGAGCAGCTGGTCGACAAGCTGCGCTTTGAGGCGCGTGTCCTATGAGCGGCATCCTCGCAGTTCTCGAACAGCACGAAGGCAAACTCCACGCCCTGTCCTTCGAGGCGCTGGCCGCGGCACAACAGATTGCCGCCGAACTCAGCCACCCGGCATATGCGGTCGTGCTGGGCACCGGCATTCAGCCGCTCGCCGCCACTGTGGCCGCGTTCCGGCTCAACAAGGTCCACGTGCTCGAACACGCGCTCCTCTCCGATTACACGGCGGACGGCTACACTCTCGCGCTGAAACAACTGATCGCGCTTCACCGCCCCTCGTACGTGCTCTTCCCGCACACCTACCAGGCGCGCGATTTTGCACCCGCCCTCGCCGCGTCTCTCGGACGCGTCCTGGTCAGCGACGTCGTTTCGCACCGCGTCGAGAACGGCTCTCTCGTCGTGGTTCGCCAGTTATTCCAGGGCAAGATGAATGCCGACGTTCGCTTCGAAGCCGATGCGCCCCACTTCGCGTCGATTCAGGCCGGGGCATTCCGCGCCGAAAATGCCAAAAAGTCGGAAACCCCGTCGCCCGTGGAAACGGCAACACCGGCCCTCGAACCGCACCAGATCCGCACCAAACCGCTGGAGCGTTTTCGCGAATCGCAGCGCGCCGTGGATCTGACCGCGGCCGAACGCATCGTCTCGGTGGGCCGCGGCATTCGCGAGGCCGAGAACATTGCGCTCGTCGAACAACTCGCGCAGGCCATGGGCGCGGAACTGGCCGCGTCCCGGCCCATCTGCGACAACGGCTGGCTCCCCATGGAGCGCCAGGTCGGCAGCTCGGGCCAGACCGTGGCGCCGAAGCTCTACGTGGCCGTCGGAATTTCCGGAGCCATCCAGCACCTCGTCGGAATGAAGGGATCGAAGACGATCGTCGCGATCAACAAAGACCCCGAAGCCCCGATTTTCGAAGTCGCGGATTACGGCATCGTCGGCGATCTGTTCCAGGTGGTGCCGGCGATCATCGAAGCCCTGAAGCCGGTAGCGTAGACCTTAGGCCTGCTTTTTTTTCGGCTTCCCCAAGTCACGACGGCGTCCGCACCGTCCCGTCGCGTCCGATAATCAGCTTGTGTCCGCGCCACGTCAGCCTGTTGCCGAAGAATCCCATCACCCATGCCGCGAACGTCGAGACGTCTTCCACCGGCAAAAGCCACCAGCGGCGTTTCATCGCCGGATCGCCCAGAACCCGCACGGCGGCGATCCATGCCACAACCAGCCGCAGCGCCAGCGCCAGCCCCGCCAGCCCGCCCCACCCCGGAGCCAGCAGCCACAGCGCGCAGGCCGGCACCGTCGGCCTGGTAAAGACCTCTCCCACGTACCCCAGCGGTCGCGAACGCCGCGACCCCCGCGCCCACCGCAGACGATGACTCCAGCTGTCCCGTATCGAATCGCTTCCGATATAGTGTTCGATCACCGAGCGCGACAGGATCACCGTACGCCCGCTCGCGTGCATGCGCTTGCCGATCACGAAGTCTTCGGACAGATAAGGCTGCACGCGCTGCAAGCCTCCGATCGCGTCGATATCCCGCCGCCGAGTGGCGATCGTGCACCCGATCGCGTAATCCATCCCGTTCAGCATGCGCGCCGTCAGCATGCCGGCGATAAAATCCACATTCAGCCCGAGCGCCTCCATCTGCGACCACGGGCTGGCCCCCGCAATCGCACGATACGGGCACGTCACCAGCCCCACGCCATCCTGCGCAAGTTCCGACACCGCCGTCTTCAGACAATCCGGCGCCCAGCGAATGTCGCTGTCCGACATGACGATGGTTTCGTGCCGCGCGTCGTCCCAAAGCGCGCGCAGTTGCCACACTTTTCTGTTCGGATGCGGGGATTCGCCCGTGAAAATGAGCCGCGACGGACGCTCCGGATGTTCCGCCATCAGACGCCGCGCGATCGGCACCGCCGCATCGTCCGGAGACGCTACTCCCAGAATCACTTCGAAATCCGGGTAATCCTGCTCGAAGACGGAGCGCAGACCCGCTTCGGTGTTATCGCGATCCCCCGCCATCGGCCTCAGCACCGAAACCGGCGGAAATTCCCGCAAATGCCGGGCGCCGGACCTGCGGTATCCCACAGTGGCCGCGATGGCGAGAACGCAATATGCGACTGATCCGCTTACCAGCCCGATGAGCGGAATCAGCCAGAAAAGCTGAAGCGAAAGAACCACCCGCGCGCAGCTAGCCCAGCCGGGCTTTCACCGCGCCTGCCGCGTTTTCGCTCGCGGTTGTTCCCCGTGCGGGCTTGCGGGTGGCGCCGGGCTGGAAGCGCCTCCACTGGTCGGTGACGCAAACGAGGAACATCGGCTGTTTGGCGTTCTTCATCACATCGATGATACGATCCGGCTGATCTTCGAGGTAAATGTTCCTGCCGTCGGTGATCAGATGAATGTCGCTGTTTTCCGCCACGGCGTCCGCCAGCCGCCGGCCCATTTCCTTTTGCAGGAACTTCAGAACGCGGCGAATCTTCTGCAGCGAGAAACCCTTGCGCCGCAGTTCGGCGATCACCGAAACTTCGATCACTTCCTGCTGCCGGTAAACGCGGCGGTGTCCTTCCTGGAGCGGAGACACGACGTTACGTTCATCCCACCACTGCAACTGGCGGAGACTCACGCCCGCGATACGCGCCACATCGCCGCTGGTGTATTGAAGGGAAGCGGACTGCAAACCATGCCCCGCGCTGCCCGGTGCGCCGCCCGATGCGGCGTTGACAGTGGCGACGGACTGTTCCTTTTTTGTTTTGAACATTTCGCGATGTCCCTGTTGTGCCCTGGTGGGAGTACTTAGGAATTCTACCAGATCCCGAACCCGGATTTCAGCCCGGTGTTCCCGAGGTTCGCGAGGTGGTCCCGTGGTTCACTCGGGCGGCCAGTCCCCGGCGGCTCTCACGGATCCGGCGGGATGCGCGCTGCCGTCGTCTTCGACGCGGGTTCCCGAGATCGGCTGTTTCAACGCCTTGCTGTATCGTTCCAGTAACTCTCGCAT
>Ga0302319_10023532_pt1 | contig 10999 bp, 11 predicted proteins | sample Bog_T0_2_FD_203319 | JGI IMG/M metagenome (GOLD analysis project Ga0302319, IMG submission 203319) | Peat permafrost microbial communities from Stordalen Mire near Abisko, Sweden - Bog_T0_2 | ecosystem: Environmental > Terrestrial > Soil > Wetlands > Peat | place: Sweden: Abisko, Stordalen Mire...
TATGTAGCCGGAAAATGCGGTGTTTTACGTCACAGACAAATCCTATTTCTACCAAAATACAGAACTATAGAAAAATCAATTTACAGAGTATTTTTCCCCCACGGGACGTTCGCCACTTTTCCGTCATATATGTATAGTTTGCAGGTCGCCCATTTCGCGCTAAGCTATCTGAAAAGTGAAGACGCAGCCTTCGCGAAAAAATCTCGTCGAGCTCACCATTCCCTTTCGCGGAAAATCACTCTCTCGCGCGTTGCTCATCGTCGCCACGGACGCCACGCTTTTCCTCATATTGCTGGCGCTCACCGTTTACCTTTCAAACTTCTTCGTTCGTCTGCTGGCTTCGATAGCTCTCGGCATCGTCATAACGAGGCTGTTCATCATCGGCCACGATTGCTGTCACGGCGCGTTTTTCGCTTCGCCTCGATTGAACAAGTTCGTCGGCCGAATAGTTTTTCTTCCGTCGCTCACTACTTATTCGCTTTGGGAGATCGGCCACAACGTTCTGCACCATAGCTTTCCGAATCTCAAAGGGCGCGATTATATTTGGACTCCAAAATCGAAAGCCGAATACGACGCCATGAGTCCAGGGCGTCAGCGGGCCGAGCGTTTCTATCGCGCCTCGTCCATCGGCTTGGCTGCCTATTACCTGGTGGAACTTTGGTGGAACAAACTAATCTTTCCGAACAAATTCCATGTGGGTGCCCGGCGGAAAGCGCATCTTTGGGACAGTATGCTGGTAAGTGCGTTCGCGCTGGCATGGGTAGCCTTCGTTGTGTCTGCAGCCGAAATTCGTGTAACTTCAGTCCTCGCCGCCATTTGTTTCTCGCTGATTATCCCGTTCGGCGTCTGGATCTATCTCATGGGCTTTGCGACGTACGTGCATCATACCCATCCGCACGTCGCCTGGTTCGATAAAAAAGAAGCCTGGCATCGCGCTCTACCGCAGATCCGCAATACCGTCCACGTCACGTTCCCGCTACCCTTCAGCGCGGTTCTACACAACATCATGGAGCACAACGCCCACCACTCCGATATCAATGTTCCGCTATATGAACTGCCCGCGGCGCAAGGCGTGTTGGAAGCACAGTTGGGCGAAAGCGTGGTAGTGCAGCCATTTTCGTACCCCGCCTTTCATCACTGCTTAAGCGCTTGCAAACTGTACGATTTCGCCAACTACCAGTGGCTCGATTTTGCCGGCAACGTAACGGCACAGACCCAGCCATTCGCCGCGGAGTTCACTACCAGCGCCTGAAGATGGTCGCGGCTGACTTTTTGTGGTCTTGGTGTTACATGTATATACATGGCAGCTCGATTTAGTCTTGATCAGCCGTGCGTCTGCGCCGCCATGCGGATGGCCACGCGCTCGGTCACTCAGTTTTACGACAATGCTTTGCGGCCCAGCGGCTTGCGTTCCACACAGTTCCATATTCTTTCAGTAATTGCGGCGGCGGGTCCCGCTACCGTCACGCAATTGACCAAATTGCTAGTGATGGATCAGACCACCCTCACCCGCAGTCTGGCGCTGCTGGAGCGAAATGGCCTGCTCAAGCAGGCACCCAATCCTGACGCGCGCGTGAAGTCTGTCCAACTTACGAAGAAAGGCGTGCGCGCACTTGAGAAAGCTGAGCCTCGGTGGGCATCGGCGCAAAAGAAAATGCTGAGCGCCATAGGACCCGCTGCTTGGGCCGTGCTCAGCGGGGAGCTACACAGATTGGCACATGAGCCCGTCGAATCAGTTGACTTCCCGCGCTGATACATGTATATACATGTAATGGCACTCCCGAAAGCCCTCTCCAGTTTTATCCTCGTCTGCGCTGCCAGTTCCCTCGCTCTCGCCCAAAAGCCTGCCACGGCTCCTGGTCCAACTACCCATGTCCTTGCGATTGGTCACTTAACGGCAGGTACGACCCGTGAAAAGGTTATGCCCGTCATGCCGCAAGAGGTCCGCGACACTGTTCGCCTCTATCTGGCCGGCAAAATCGATCAATGGTACGTGCGGCGTGACCAAAATGGGGTCGTTTTTCTGCTCAACGTGGAAACCGTGGCGGAAGCACGCGAACTGCTGGAAAAGCTGCCTCTGGGACAGGCGAAGCTCATGGAATTTGATCTTATTCCGCTGGGGCCGCTCACGCCGCTAGGCATATTGCTGCCCGACGCACCGCCACCAGCGCATTAGAATGTCGTCGTTGCAATAGGCGAGCCAATACTGAATCCCAGGCGGCGGACTGAGAAGTCCGCCGCCCACCAGGTTTGCCTACCTTATCAAAGGCTAGAAGGTAAATTTGTTGCTCGGGAAGGGGAGTGCGTTCCAGCCCGCTGTGCAAGGACTAGGTGACCCAATCGCCGAGACGAACACAATGTTGCTCGAGCTGCCAACACCGACTAGAATGACCGATGTTTGGTTGTTGGACGTAGCCAGGAGATAGTTGCCGATGATAGCGTTGTTACCAGCGACCGTGGAAGCTGCACTGGCCGGGGTGGCCGCTGCGGCTGCTTGGTTGGTCGTGGCAAAATCCACCAGGTAGTTACCGGCGACATCATAGACGCTTCCGCAAATTGGGCTGAACAGATTTTGACCGGAGGAAGCAGTGTAGGTTAAGATCTCCGTGGCGGTCGTAGGCACCGTGGTCGAAGTCGGAGTTGGGGTCAACTGATAGGATCGGGCGGCACTATAGTTGCGGGTTATGCCTGCGGGCACGTTGCTTCCAGTTATGCTTCCAAGGCCGTCGTCGAACAACAGCAGATTACCTACATGATCGATGGACACACCGTGTTGACCAACGGGCGGTATGGTGCTGCTGTTGCCCAGCGCGAGCGCGTATCTTTGCAAGGACTTGGCTGGCGTGTTGTACCAAGCTTTGGTGGTGTCTCCAAGTATCCAGTGGATCTTTCGCTGCGTGCCATTGGTGGGCGCGTCGTAATCAATGGCCATGACGAAATTCTCGCGGCTGGACACGATGAGCGTGTTATCAGCCGGGTTGTAGGCCACTGCATTGTTATGGAACCAGTCGGCATTGGCGCTGCTAGGGGATTGCACAAAGTTGCCGATCGTTGTGGATGAATCGCCACCGGCCGACATCGCCGCGGAGATGATGGCGCCGAAGTCCCAAGTGTTGAGAATGGCGCCGCTGGTGGGATTGAACTCAACGGCGGTCGCTTCAGTCTCAGCGGTCGTGTTGACGTCTACGATCAGGCCAGTCTTGCCGGGATCGATCTGGTGGTGAGTGCCCGTCACACTGACGGTGGTTACGGCGGTGGCAAGATCGATCAGCTTCGTTACATTTCCGTTGGTGATGTCGATCCGGTCGATCACCGTTCCGTTGGTCGCGTAGAAAGCGTTGTTGAAGTAGCCCGTATCCTGCGAGCCAAAGCCCGCAGTTCCCACCCAGCGGATATTGTTATCGGTGTCGATGATCGCCGGAGAGTTCGTGCTGCAGTAATCTTTCAGTAAAAAATAATCGTAAGTAAGGCTAGCGGTGCTGGGACGATTGTTGAAGAATGTTCGGTTGGCCACTGCCGCGCAAGGCTCGGTATAGACGGGTGTCTTGAGCGTTGTTGTCTGAGTGTTTGTTGTTCCGTCGGTGAATGAGTACGTTATGTTAATCGTGTTGTTGGAACCCGCATACAGGCCGAAGATAGGGATGATGACCGCGTTGGCGCCGGGTATGAAAAAGTTGTGCGAATTTAAGTAGCTTGCCGAATACGTGGCCCCAAAGGGACGCGTCACGGAGCCGCTGAGCGGCTGGATTGAGAAGCTGACACTGGCAATAGTGCCACCGCTATAAAATGCGCCTGCGAATCCGAGGAAAGGCGTAGATCCCTGCTCTACATCCACGATTTGCGCGGTTCCGGCCAACGCGGCGGAAGGGAGCAACAACGCTCCTAAAGCCGTCGCTGCAAGCAGCAAATTGGTGCGATGGGATTTCCATCTCGATCTAAACATAAAAAAGCTCCATTTCGGGGAATTTCAACGAATCGTTAGAATGCGGCTGGTCCACACACCAATTCAGCGCCGGGGAATGGAATGACCATTCCAAATCTTGTTGCCGGGTAGCGATTTTTTAAGACCGCAGTCTCAACGTAGCTGTTACGGTCGATCAGAGTCAACGGAAACGGATCTCTGCCAATACTGGTACTTAGCTATCTATGCTGCTAGGCCATTGCCCGCTGAGTCAGGCCTAGGAATTTACAAAGGTAAACAGCGCGCAAAGATCCGCTTTTTCGCGTCACATCCACTGACAATAAGGTGACCACTCCTGTATGGATAACGAATGCTGGGGCCGTGACTGACTATTCCTATTCCGGATCAAGTTTCTGGCCCCACGCCAGGTTGGGCTCAACGAGGGACTTAGTATCGTTTAAAGATTAAATAGGCTGCTACCGCGCTGGAATCGGCCGCCCAATGTCATAATGGCCATGGGCAAGCCGGTTTTTGGAAACCCCTGTAGAATCTTACGCGTCGGACGAACTATGAACGGTTTTGGCGTAGCCATCCCTTTTCCGGCCGTAACGGGCGAAACGACTCGGGCAAAGAGCAAATTGGACCACCGAACAACCGAAGAGGCGGCACTGGTTCGTCGTGTTCAGGCGCAAGACGAGATGGCCTTTCGCGAAGTTGTCGAGCGCTATCAGGCAAAGGTTTTCTCCATCATTTACGGCATTCTGCGCAACCGCAACGACGCGGAAGATATCGCCCAGCAGGTTTTTGCCAAAATCTACTTTTCGATCAAGAATTTTGATTTCCGCAGTTCGCTGCTTACGTGGATTTACAAAATCACCGTAAACGAATGCTACGACTATCTTCGTAAGAAGCGCGTCCGCAAGCTGGTTTACGAAAGTGATTTTTCGGCCGAGGATTCGCAGCGCATGGAAACGTCGGATCCTGCCACCGACCAGGCGCCCGCGGTGGACAAGCGCCTCGCCCAGCACGACTTGATTTTGAAATTGCTGTCGAAGATCTCTGAAGAAGACCGCTCCTTGATCCTGCTGAAAGAAGTGGAAGGGCATTCCGTGGAAGAGCTGGCGGAGATGACGGGCATGAACGAGAATACGATTAAGGTAAAGCTGTTCCGCGCTCGCCAAAAGCTGGTGAAAGCGGCGCAGCGGTTAGATAAAGGACCGTTGACCACGTCGTAGTCAGGCACGGCGGCGGGAAGCAGTAGTACGTTGGTTGTTTGAATGTGACGAGCAGGCGTAGATCTGCCGGCAGTTTTGGGGTTGGAACTTTCATGAGGGAAATATGCACGGATCTATTCGCAACGAATTGGAAAGTTTTTTGGACGGCCGAGCGGATGCGGGTGAATTGAAGAAGCATCTTTCGTTTTGCCCCCAGTGTGACGGTGAAGTCTCCGCCATTCGAGCGCAAAACAACCTGCTCCGGTCTCTTAAATCCAGCGAAGAGGTAGAACCGGTGGCCGGCTTCTATGCGCGTGTTATGCAGCGCATTGAAGAAAAGGCCAAAGATTCCATTTGGGCTGTGTTCGTCTATTCGCCTTTCGGCAAGCGTCTGGCGCTAGGTTCGCTTTCAGTGGCCTTACTGCTCGGCTCGTATGTTGTGGCCGAGGAGAAGATTGACGGCCACTTGATGGCGGATACTGTGACAGCCGAACAAGTTCACTACGACGTGCCCATGGAAGGCGATCAGGCCCAGCAGCGCGACGCCGTTTTGCAGAACTTTGCCGCACATCCGGGCGAAGGGAAATAGCTGCGAAATATCTGCGGCGGAACGGCTCCATATGCGTCAGCAAACTGAACCGGGATGGTCGAATCCCCGAGTCTTAACGATATTTGCGTTGATTTTCTTGTGTGGCATTGCCTTCGGCGCAGCGTTGACGCGCAGCTATTTGCACCGCCATTTGCCGCCGGCGCGCGACCCACACGAAGCTTCCATCGAATCCGCCAGCCACTTCGGTTTACAGAAACTAAAAACCGAACTTGACCTGACTCCGGAGCAACTACAGTTCATCACCCAGGAGTTGGATGATTATCGCAAGTATTATCAAAATATAGAGGATGAACGGCTCGACGTCGCCGAGCACGGCAAACAACGAATTTTAGACCGGCTTAACGAGAATCAAAAGAGGAAGTTCAACGACTTGTTCAGCAAGCCAATGAGGGCTGGCCAGTAGTCGCCGCGAAAAGCATTCAATGCTGAGCCGCGCTGCTCCCGGAACAGCCACAGCCGCCTTTTTCCTTCATCCGCTTTTCAATGGCCGCCAGCAGCCGCGCTTGGATGCTTTTCGGCACGGGCGAGCAATCCATACCCTTAAAGACTCGCAGCGTCTTCTCGGTTGTGTCGCACACCACAAAGCAGTTGGGGCACTCGCTGACGTGCCTGTGGAGCTCGGCTAACTCTTGCGGATCAAGAGTCTTCTCAATGTAGCCATTCAGCTCCTGCAGGAATTGCTTACAGGTAAGCAAACGCGTCGTCTCCCTTTTTCTTGAATTGCCTGGTCAGCTTTTCGCGAAGCTGCAACCGGGCTCGAAGCAGGCGGCTTTTAACTGCGGAGATCGAAAGCCCCAAAGTCTCGGCCGTTTCTTCGATTGACATCTCTTCGATGTCTCTCAAGATGAAAACGGTGCGGTAAGCTGTCTTCAAACTTTTGACGGCTTGGTCTAAAATACGGGCTAGTTCGTCCCTGGAATAGACGTCTTCCGGGTTTTGGTCCCAAACGGCTATTTCGCGAACCACTTCATCCTCGCCAGTATCAATCGGCTCGTCCAGCGGAACGGTCTTGTCCGACCGCCGCTTACGTAGCTTCATTAAGGCTTCATTAACGGCAATCCGCACCAGCCATGTGTAGAACTTCGAGTTGCCCTGGAAGTCGTCTAAATGGGTGTAAGCTTTGAGGAAAGTTTCCTGCAGTACGTCTTCGGCGTCATCGTCGTTTTCGGTAATTTGCTTGGCCATCCGGAAAACCCGGCGGTCATAATGCTGCACAAGCTCGTTAAAGGCGGTCTGGTCACCGGCTTTGGCGCGCGCAACTAAGGCGGTTTCGTCGAAGGCTGGAGATACGGTAGTAGTACTCACGCGGCGGTAGCTTGTAGTTTAGCAGGATCGTTCCAGGGCAAACGCCCCTACACGATGAACCTCGCCATATGCGACCGTTTCTGTCCCTAATGGTGCGATATGCCACAACCAGCACTCTTGCCAAGTCATTCGGTACGAAGGTAGCCAGCGAGCAAAGGTGGCCTCGTTCAGCTCAACGCCTTCGAGCGCCGGCGAAACCTCGGAGGTCACCCCAGACTCCGCGCTCCATCCTTTTTCTGCTGACCAGTCTACCGGCGGCGGTGCCCACCGATCCGTCTCAAACACCACACCTTTATACTCCAGATATTCCAAATCTGTGATCAACAACACAAAGCCCGGGCCGGTCCGCTCAATCGCCGCCAAATGTTGTTCCACCAACGTCTGCCCTGCCGGCCGTAGCGCATCGAGCCATTCGTCTTCATGCGCCCTCACGAAAAGCAGTCCAAAGCGCCGCTCAAGCAGCGCTTCTACACCGTCCTGCCATACGATTTGCAGTTGGCTCAAAATGTTCAACGAAAGCAGCGCCTCGCCTGACACACCATAAGCGGCAGGCGCACGGTGCTCACGAATCAAACGCAGTGTTTCGGTCCAAGTCTCGCGCACACGCCCCAACGCGCCGATCCATTGATCCAGGCACTGCGAAATATCAAGGCAGACCGCTTCCACTGGCTTCGGCAAAGTGTTCCAGACTGGCTGGCAAAGGCGATCCGCATCCACCATCCGCAATTTCTGAAAACGCGGCAGCAGCGACATTTTGTCGAAGTCGAGAAGATGGCCCGCTCCCAGCACCGTCAGCCATTCGCCTTTCGCGCTTTTAGCCCAACGCTCTTGCGCCGCTCGGGTCCGCTTCAAATGTTCAGCCCAGAAAGGTGCAAGGGTGTGGGCGCGTTGTTCGATGCCGAGACCCATCTTGAGGTAACGAACCACCGCCGGATCCCAGTGCCGCAAGCGGGCGGCTAGATAACGAAGCAGCAATACTCACGATCTTATGGCATAGTGATTCCTCGAGGTGCGACCTCGCCGATGGGTGCGCCTCCGCTCAGTCTGGTAACCTCGAAATTAACCCCTAACATGAGCAGTTTCATCATTACGCTGCCGGATGGCAGCCAAAAAACGGTTCCTAGTGGAGCCAAGCCCCTCGATGTGGCAAAAGAGATTAGTCCGCGCTTGGCCGATGCCGCCATTGTGGCGCGCGTTAACGGCGAACTCTACGACCTTACTCGTCCGTTCGAAAGCGATGCCAAGCTGGAGATTCTTACTTCTAAGAATCCTGAAGCGCTTCAGGTCTATCGCCATTCCACCGCGCACTTACTCGCCGCTGCCGTGCTCGAACTGTATCCCGAAACGCAACTCGGTATCGGGCCGCCTACCGAGACAGGCTTCTATTACGACTTCCAGCGCGATACCAAGTTCACGCCTGACGATCTCGCATTACTCGAGAAGCGCATGGCCGAAATTCAGGCGCGCAATTTGCCGTTCGACCGCCAGATGACTGAGAAGCAAGCCGGCCTCGCCAAATATAAAGATGATTGGATGAAGCGCGAACTCATTGAAGAACGCGCGGGCGACGTTTTTTCTGAATACACGCTGGGGCCGCATTTCATTGATTTTTGCCGCGGTCCGCATGTCCCGTCTACCGAAAAGCTTAAAGTGTTCAAGCTGCTTTCGATCGCCGGCGCTTACTGGAAAGGCAACGAAAAGAATCCGCAATTGCAGCGGATCTACGGCACGGCGTTCTTTACTAAAAAGGACCTTGACGATTATCTAAACAAGCTCGAAGAAGCCAAGAAACGCGATCACCGCAAAATTGGCCAGGAACTCGATCTTTTCAGCATTCAAGAACTGGGCGGGCCTGGTCTTATCTTCTTTCATCCCAAAGGCGGCGCCATTCGCAAGGTGATTGAAGACTGGATGCGCAACGAATATGTAAAGCGCAACTATTCCTTGGTCTACACTCCACACGTCGCTCGCAGCGATCTGTGGAAGACCTCCGGCCACTACAATTTCTACGCCGACAACATGTTCGCGCGCATGGAACTGGACGACGCTGAATATCAGCTGAAGCCCATGAACTGCCCGTTCCACATTTTGATTTATCGCGACCGTATGCGCAGCTATCGTGATCTGCCGGTGCGCCTGGGCGAACTCGGTACCGTCTATCGTTACGAACGTTCCGGCACCATGCACGGATTGATGCGGGTTCGCGGCTTTACGCAAGACGACGCGCATATTTTCTGCACGCCCGATCAAATTGAAAACGAAGTGGTGGATTGCCTGCAATTCGCCATCGACACGCTCAACACTTACGGCTTTACCGAATACGAAGCCGAGCTTTCTACTTGGGACGGCGGCGTTAGCGGTAAATATGACGGCTCGCCCGACCAGTGGGAGATGGCCGAAAAAGCTCTTCACCGCGCGACGGACCGTCTCAACATGAAGGTCAAAGTTTCTCCCGATGAAGCAGCCTTCTATGGTCCCAAGATTGACGTGAAATTAGTGGATGCCATCGGTCGCCTGTGGCAGCTCTCTACCGTGCAGTTTGATTTCACTCTGCCGCGCCGCTTCGGTCTTGAGTACATCGGCGACGACGGTAAGCAGCACCAACCCTTGATGGTGCACCGAGCCCTTTACGGCTCCATTGAACGCTTCTTCGGAATTTTGATCGAACATTATGCCGGCGCGTTTCCGGTTTGGCTCGCACCCGTACAGGCAATCGTCCTGCCTATTACCGATAAGCAGGCCGAATATGCCAAGGATGTTTACGAAAAGCTCAAAACGGCCGGTTACCGGGTCGAATTGGACGATCGCAGCGAGAAGGTGAATTTTAAGATTAGAGAGGCCCAACTAGCAAAAATTCCGTATATGCTAGTAGTAGGGGAACGGGAAGCCGCTGCTGGGCAAGTTTCCGTTCGCAATCGCAAGCATGGTGACCAGGGAGTCGTGAAACTCGATGAGTTTGTGTCGCGTCTTTCAGCTTTGGTTACTTCACGCAGTCTAACGGAATAAACAACCATCCAGGTTGGGGAATCTGGGTGCGCTGTACACGGGGTGTTTGGGGTGTTCTACATAGCTGGCATACTTTTGCTCGGCTGCTGGGTCTATTGCGTTCTCGCCATAGTGGCAGCCTATCGTCATACGCAGCAAGGGAGTTCGGATCCGTTGATTGATCCGGTACCTCTCAGTATTTTGAAGCCTTTGTCTGGCTTAGACGAAGGGCTCGAAGAGAATCTACGGAGTTACTACGAACAGAACTACGCCGATTTTGAGATTCTGTTTGCCGCTCGCTGGGAATCAGATCCGGCAGTGCCTGTCGTAAGGCGTCTCATGGCTGAATATCCTGCCGTTCCGTCGAAACTGATTTTCACGGGCGAGCCTCCCTACGCGCACGCCAAGGTCTTCAGCCTCAAGCTGATGCTCGATCAAGCGCAGTACGATTTGATCGCCATGGCGGATAGCGACGTTCGCGTTACGCCTGATTTCTGTACCAGTCTCGCTGCCGAATTCCAAGACCAACGTTTAGGTTTGGTGACCTGCCCTTATCGCGCCGTAGCCGGACAATCGATCTGGTCTAAGCTTGAAGCGGTCGGCATGAATACCGATTTTCACGCGGGCCTCTTCACCGCCGCCATGATGGAGGGCGCCAAATTTGCCGTCGGTCCGACCATAGTGGCTCGCCGCAGTGCCATTGACGCGCTCGGCGGTATCGAGCGTGTCAAAGATTACTTGGCCGAAGACTTTATGTTGGGCCGATTGGCCTCTGATCATGTGGCCGTTCGGCTCTCGCCCTATGTGGTTGAGCACCGCATCGGCAGCGAGCCGGCATTGAAAAATTTCGCCCATCGTTTGCGTTGGGCTCGGTCGTCGCGCCGTTCCCGGCCCGCCGGCTATGTTGGCCAATTTTTTACTTTTCCCTTGGCCATCGGCATTCTCGTCACTCTGCTTTGGCCCACGCTGTGGCCGCTGATGGGT
>Ga0302319_10023533_pt1 | contig 10999 bp, 10 predicted proteins | sample Bog_T0_2_FD_203319 | JGI IMG/M metagenome (GOLD analysis project Ga0302319, IMG submission 203319) | Peat permafrost microbial communities from Stordalen Mire near Abisko, Sweden - Bog_T0_2 | ecosystem: Environmental > Terrestrial > Soil > Wetlands > Peat | place: Sweden: Abisko, Stordalen Mire...
AGGGAGGTTCAGCGCCCGCCTTGCCGAGCCCTCCAGATCGGCCCGGTAAAAATCCTCCCTGCCCAGCGCAAAGATGCGCACGAGCCGCCAGCCGGTGGCATTGAGAGGGGTGCGCCCGCGGACCTCAAAGACGCAGTCCAGGTACACCGGGCTGGTCTGCGCCGACGAGGCGGAGCGCGAAGAGAGAAGCCCCCGGAAGAATTCCTCCCGGGAACCGGGATGGTTGGCAACCGTCCTCGACTCGAGCACCGCAAACGTCTGCACGAACCCCGCCGGGTAGCGCCTGCCGGTCCCCTGATAGGCCCGGTTCACCCGGTCCAGGACCTCGGGGGTGCAGAAGTCCCCAATCTCCGGTGGGAGCCCCTTTTCAGTCCGCCCGAGGAGGACCTCGACGGTGTCGGAGAGCTGGCGGTCAAAGTCGCCGTCCCGCACGTCGGACGGCGACCCGGGGGGACCGCTGAAAATCCTCCCGTCGGCGATGCCCACGAAGAGAGGTGGCGCAAGCGCCGCGGCCTGGAGGCGCCACAGCCCGGTCGCCAGCAGGGCAAGGAGGCCGCAGCCGGCGAGGACGAGAAGGTGGAAGCACCCGCGCAGCCGGTCCTCATCGATGAAGAAGTCGTCGCTCTCGCAGGTTCGCGACCAGCGGGGATGGGCCGGAGAGGGCGGGATGCCGGGAGGTTCCATAGGACTATGGGCCGTCCCACGCTGGAGCGGCCGGGCCGATCCGCTCCTCGCTGCGAACGATGTAGAAGGGATACGGGTTGAGTCGGCTCACCGGGTTGGCCTCCACGAGGACGCGCGCGCGCCAGGGGAAGAACCGTGCCTCCGCGCTGCGGGCGGTGACCGTCAGGGTCCCGCGAACGTAGGCGGCCGCCCGGCCGCTCGCCGGATCTGCCACAACGCCCGTGATTGCGGAGACCGCCAGGGACTGCGTCATCGCGTGGGTCGTCACGTCCTTGGCTGCCTTGTCCAGCCTGGCCTCAGCCGCGCCGTAGATCTCCGGTGCGACAAGGCCCTGGACGAGAGGCAGCAGCGGATGCCCGGCACCGTCGATGGCGTACAGGAGCGGAAGGCATGCGTTCAGGAAGAACGCCAGCTGATTGTAGGAGATGGGCGGCGTCCCGTAGAAGGCCGCAGCCTCCTCCTTGAGGGAAGGCGCCGAGCGGACCACCACGGGCTCGCGGTCGCGCAGCCGCAGGGCCATGCACCATACCAGCACTCCTGCGGCGAGCAACGCGCCCAGGACCAGCAGGACAAGCCGCTGTTCGTAAATCACCCAGGAATAGTGCCTGTAGTGCCTCCAGGCCACCGCGGGGAGGGGGACGTTCCCGGGAACCTCCGGCCGCGCGGACTCCACGGCCGTGGGACGCGTCCTCCAGCGCCGCCAGATTGCAGCCGCCTGCAGCCGGTGGGAGTCGTCCGGCCGCCCGGAATCGCATCCGCCGGCGGAGGGTTCCTGCTGGTTGGGCATGGCCCTGATAGTAACAAGGCCCGGAAGGGCTAGACCGGAGGGTCGGGTTCGAACTTCAGGGCCTCGGAGTGGGCGATATCGCCCGCCGCGGCGAGCAGCAGGGCCTCGCGGACCAGCGGGGAGCCGCCCATCTCCACCCACCGGGAGCGGAGCGCGCGCTCGTCGAACGATCCCCGGTCGGCAGCGCCGATCAGCCCGGCAAGCGCGTCGGAGCCCGCGGGCTGGAAGAACTCGAAGATGGGAGCGACGCCCCTCTCGCCGCTGCCCCCGCAGCGGGCGCAGCCGCCCTGGCTGCGCAGGACCGCCGGCACCGGCAGGCGGTGGCGCTCAAAGTGAAGGGCCTGCAGCCGCGTGGGAGGGCCCTCCCGCCGGCAGGCGGGGCACAGCCGGCGGACCAGCCGCTGGCCGATGGCGAGGAGGAGGGAGGACGCGATCGGCCGTCCCGTGAGCCCGAGGTCGAGGAGCCGCGCGACCGCCCCCACCGCGTCGCGGGTGTGCAGCGTCGCCAGGATCAGGTGCCCGGTATCGACTGCTTCAATACATGTCTGGGCCGCAGCCCGGTCGCGGATCTCGCCGAGGAGGATCACATCGGGGGCCTGGCGCAGCAGGCTCCGCAGGCCCGGCTCGAAGGTCCTGCCCGTGTCCGCGCCCACCGGGATCTGGGTGATGCCGGGAACGATGAATTCCACGGGGTCCTCCAGCGTCCGGATGTTCAGGGCGGACCGGTCCAGCTGCCCCAGGCAGGAGTACAGGGTCGTGGTCTTTCCCGAGCCTGTCGGCCCGGTCGCGACGATCAGGCCCTGGGCCTGGCGCAGGCACGCGAGGGCCGCGGCGGCCTGCCAGGCGTGCGGGAAGGGGAGGGTCCGCATCCGGTCGAGCTGCAGCTGCCTGTCCTGGACGCGCGCAACGAGGCTTTCGCCGTGCACGGTGGGGGTGATCTCGATGCGCAGGTCGGCGCTGCGCCCGCCGGCGGCGGGGAAGGTCGCAGCACCGGACTGCGGGACGGGGGTTGCCTGCGTTCCCATGCCTGCGATCTCCTTGAACGCCTTGAGGAGGGCGGAGGCGGAGCCCTTCTCGACCGGGGGCAGCATCTCCCTGCGCCCGCCGAGCTTGACGGACACGTCCATCCAGGACTCCTGCTCGTCCAGGAGAATGTCCGAGGCTCCAGCGGCGAAGGCGAACCGCACCAGCTCGCCCGCGATCTCCCTCGCGCTGAACCTGTGAAACTCCCAGGCCTCGGGCCTGGGAGGGACTTCCCGCCCGGAGGACGAACGAGCCTGCGGTGCCCCGGCGGTGCCGCGGCTCTCGAGGCCGGTCACGGCGCGGTCGAAGTCCGGCTCGGCGATCCGGAACCGGCGCACCTCCTGGTGGGTGAGCTTCCGCAGCGCCGAAACCGCGACCTCGTCCCAGGGGGCCACCATGGCGACGTCGAGCAGGACCCCGTGCCGAAAGGAGGGAAGGAGGCCGTGACGCAGGCAAGCCTCGCGCAGGTCCCAGTACGCGCCCGCATCCGCGTCCTCGGCTGAAAAGGGAATGCAGGGCAGGTCTTCCTGGGGGTTTTGCGGCACCCCGGGATAGTAGCAGGCGGTTGAAATCCACCCCGCCAGCGACCCTGCTAGCCAAACCTCGTACCGAGGTCGTCCCGTCCCTCGACGCTTCGAAGGTACAGGTAGGCCTCGGCTCCCAGCCGATCCTGCGGCGGCACAAGCCGAACCGGAAGCCGGCCAAAAAGGCCGCTTGACGTACCTTCCCATTCGTCGAGCCGGACGAGGCACTCCGGATCCACCTCCCAGACTTCGCCTTCGATCGAGCGGCCGGTTCCCGGCGCGGGAACCATGCCGGGATACCCGTCCAGGCGGTAAAGCCGATATTCCGGTTCCGTGCGGGACGGGCCGACCAGCCGCTGACCGGCGAGGAAGCGATGGCTCACGCCTCCGCTCTTGAGGGTGCCGTAAAGAAAGACAAAGGCCATGTCGGGGCGGCGGGGAAGGTCACTCGCCATGCAACTCCACGGCGACTGCGGTGGCGTTGTCGCGGCCCGAGGTTTCGATGGACTCCCTGACCAGGATCCCCGCCAGTTCCTCGACCGGGGAGTCCGAGCGGAGCACGTCCTCGATCCGGCGGTCCCAGAGCCCGTCGACCACCCCGTCCGTGCACAACAGGTATCGGTCGCCGGGACGGCAGCGGATCGCGCCAAACTGGGCCTCCGCAAACTGGCTTCCCGCCCCAAGCACCTGGTGGAGCGCGTTGCGCCTGGGGTGCGTGCGCGCCTCCCGCTCGTTGATCTGGCCCGTGCGGCGCAGCCAGCCGACATGAGTGTGGTCGTGGGTCACCTGCTTCATGGGCCCGCCCACGGGCAGATGGTAGATGCGGCTGTCCCCGATGTGGGCGAAGTAGGCCCAACCGGGTGTAAACCAGCCGAGGCTCAGCGTGGCCCCCATTCCTGAACACTCCTGGTAACTGCGGCCCATGGTCGTTAGGTCGCGGTGGATGGCCGCAATGATCTCCCCCAGGATGTCCAGGTAGCCCTGCATGGTTCCACCGGCCGTGCGCCGAAAGCCGCGCGGAAGCAGACGGGTGACCTGATCCACCGTGATCCGGCTTGCGAACTCTCCGGAATGCGCCCCGCCCATCCCGTCGCTCACCGCAAAGACGTAGTCGTTGTCCGCAAGCGTAGCCCGGCCCGACATGCCCAGCCGGTGGGTGAAGTGATCGTCAAATGCCAGGGCAAGGAAGGTATCCTCGTTGTTGGATCGGACGGGACCGCACTCCGTGCGCCCGGACCACCCGACCCGGGACGGGTGGGACGATGCGTTCGGGTGGGGCTTCGGACCGGGTTGAATCATGGGGCTGGGGCGGATGGGCCTTGGTGATCCGGTGTAGGCTCGTCTGACAGTGATGCAAATTCGAAATCGATGACGCAGAATCGGCCGTCGGAGGATCGGTAGGTTACGTTGCGGATGTCGGGGTCCTCATGGGTCACGCCAAAGGGAGCAAGTTCGGCGAAAAGCTCCCTCCGGCGCTCCTCCCCCAGATGCTCCACACGCGATCCGCAATTGGTGGTGATGATCTTAAGATTTTCGGGTTCAACAGCTAGCAAACGGGGAACAAACGTGCACCCCCTTGCCTCCAGGACCTGGAGTACCCGGACTTCGTTTGCAAATCGTTCCTCGGCCTTGGGCCCCCGAAAGGTCTTGTGGACCCGGCTGTCGTATCCGATGCGAACGAGGGCGCGGGCGGTGTCTTTGATCTCGTGCATCGCTCCGGGAATAGTCCCACCGGCACCCGCAGAGGCAAGCGTTAGCAGTCCGCTAGCCTTGCGGGGAAAAAGGCTTACGGAACATTAAAAATTTGTTAAATGGACATTTGGATTTGGCATCCCGTGTGCTCAGGATCAGTTTCAAATCGGTCAACAAAGACCGGACTCACTGGAACGTCCAAGCCCCCACACAACCCAATCAGACATGGCTAAACTCAAACTGGAATACATCTGGCTCGACGGTTACACTCCCATTGCAAGTCTTCGCAGCAAGACGAAGATCGTCGATGGCGACCCCGCCAAGCTGGCTCTCGCCGACCTCCCCGTATGGGGCTTTGACGGGAGTTCAACGCAGCAAGCCGAAGGCAAGAGCTCTGACTGTCTGCTCAAGCCGGTGGCTCTTTACCCCGACATCACCCGGAAAAATGGATTCCTGGTCATGGCCGAGGTGTTGCTGCCCAATGGCGAGCCCCACCCGAGCAATGGACGCGCCACGATCCTTGACGATCCGGGCGCTTGGTTCGGCTATGAGCAGGAATATTTCTTCTGGAAGGACGGTCGCCCCCTCGGGTTTCCGGCAGCCGGCTTTCCGGCTCCCCAGGGCCCGTACTACACCGGCGTCGGCTACAAGTTCGTCGGCGACGTGGCGCGCACGATCGTCGAGGAGCACATCGACATCTGCGTTGCCGCGGGGATCAATATCGAGGGCATCAACTCCGAGGTCGCAAAGGGCCAGTGGGAATTCCAGATCTTCGGCAAAGGCTCCAAGTCGGCCGCCGACCAGATGTGGACGGCCCGCTACATCATGCTGAGGGCCTGCGAAAAGTACGGCATCGACATCGAGTGGCAGTGCAAACCGATCAAGGGCGACTGGAACGGCTCGGGCATGCACGCCAACTTCTCGACGACGTACATGCGCGAGGTCGGCGGCAAGGCCTACTTCGAGGCTCTCATGGCCGCATTCAACACCCATCGCGACGAGCACATCGCGGTCTACGGACCCGACAATCACCTGCGGTTGACCGGTCTCCACGAGACGCAGTCGATCGACAAGTTCAGCTACGGGCTTGCCGACCGGGGCGCCTCGGTCCGCGTGCCGCACAGCTTCGTCAACAGTGGATACAAGGGTTACCTTGAGGACCGCCGTCCGAATTCGGCCGCGGATCCCTACCTGGTCGCCTCGCGAATCCTCAAGACGATCAGCACCGTTCCGAAGCCGTAATCAACGGCGTCTTTCTTCAAGCGCCCAGCCTTTCGCAATGCGAAAGGCTGCCGCGACGTAGCAACGCGAAGCCGGGTGCCGTCGGTTCCGACCGAGCGGTGCTCGGCTTTGCGTTTTTTGCTGACTGGCTCAGTCGGAGCAGGGGCACCCCCTGGAAGGATGGAGTGCCAAGGCACCCTGCTAAAGGTAGGGACGGGCGGCCCGCCCGTCCGTGCAAACCTGAAGATTGAGCAAAGTGGATATGGAACCGGCTTCGCGCTGGTTCGCCGCGTCGGCCGCAGATCGGCAGTGCACCGACGGGCCCGCGGCTTGTGGCGAACACACGACTCCAGGAAGGCAGCCCGAACCCGCTTCGTCCGCCGAAGATGCCGGCCTATTTCAGGAGCATTTCCTTCACCGACTTGCCGGCCGGGATCATCGGCAGGACGTGCTCGGTGTAGGGAACGACCACGTCGAGGACGAACGGCCCGTCATGGTCGAGCATCTCCTGGATCGCCTCGCGCAGCTGCTCCTTGCGGATCACGCGCCGGCCCTTGACGCCGAAGCCCTCGGCGATCTTCACAAAATCGGGATAGAGAGCCTCGGGATTGTCCGGGCTGCCGACGTTGGTCTCGTCCCCCAGGATGGTGTTCCCGCGGACGCTGCCGTAGAAACGGTCCTCCCACTGGACCACCATGCCAAGGTGCTGGTTGTTCAGGATCATCGCCTTCGCGCCGATCTTCTCGATCTTGGCCGTGGCCAGCTCCTGGATGTTCATCATGAACGAGCCGTCGCCGTCGATGTCGATGACCTGCCTGTCCGGGTGCGCGACCTTCGCCCCGAGCGCTGCCGGGTAGCCGAAGCCCATCGCACCCAGCCCCAGGGAACTCACGTAGCGGCGGGGCTCGTTGAACCGGTAAAACTGGGCGGCCCACATCTGGTGCTGGCCGACCCCGGTGGTGATGATCGCGTCCCCCTTCGTCAGCTCGTAGAGCACCTTGACGGCCTCCTGCGGCTGGATGTGGCGGCTCTCCTCGTAACGGAACGGGTGGTCCCTCTTCCACTCCGCGATCTGGGAATGCCAGGCGGCGGTGTCGGGCGGTGAAAACTTCCGGTCCGCCATGAGTTTGGCGAGGCGCGTGAGGGCGTGCTTGATGTCGCCGACCACCGGAAGGAGGATGTGCTGCTTGTTCTTGTTGTGCTCCGAGGCGTCGATGTCGATGTGGACGATCTTCGCATGCGTGGCGAACTTGCTCGTGTCGCCCGTGATGCGGTCGTCGAAGCGAACGCCGAAGGCAAGAAGCAGGTCGCTCTGGTCAACGGCCCAGTTGCCATAGGCCGATCCGTGCATGCCGAACCACTGCATCGAGAGGGGATGGGACTCCGGGAAGGCGCCCACGCCCATGAGGGTGGTCGCAACCGGGATGTTCGCCTTCTCGGCAAAAGCCCGGAGTTCCCGATGCGCGTCGGCCGAGATGATTCCGCCCCCCACGTAGAGGACCGGCTTCCTGGCCTCGGAGATCAGGTCCACGACCTGGCCAAGGACCTCGTCCGACGCCTGGTGCTCGTGCGCGATGTGGGGGTTGCGAAACTCGACCGAAGAGGGGAACACCGGCTGGAACTTCGCCTGCTGAACGTCCTTGGGGATGTCGATCACGACCGGGCCGGGCCGACCGGACCGGGCGAGCTGGAAGGCCTCCTTGAACACCCGGGGCAGCTCATGAACGTCGAGCACGAGGTAGGAGTGCTTCACGATCGGGAGCGTCATCCCAAAAAAGTCCGTCTCCTGAAACGCCATCTTGCCGATGTACTTTTGGAACACCTGGCCGGTGATGGCCACTAGGGGGATGGAGTCCATGAACGCGTCGGCGATCCCCGAAACGAGGTTGGTCGCGCCCGGGCCGCTTGTCGCCATGCAGACGCCGACCGCGCCGGTGGTGCGCGCATAACCCCCGGCGGCAAAGGAACCGCCCTGCTCATGCCGCGGCAGGATCACGCGGATCTTCTCGGTGCGGGCGAGCGCCTGGTGCAATTCCTGGGAGGCGCCTCCCGGGTACGCGAAGACGACCTCGACCTTCTCCCGGACAAGGCATTCGACGACCGCTTCGGCACCTTTCATTTCACGGCCGATGTCGGCTTTGGGAAACAAGGCGGGGGAGGTGTTTGTTTTCATGGCGGGGACCGGGAGCGGGGGGTATGAGCCGGGGATTGAAAAGCAAACGCGGTATGGTAGGCAAGCCTCATGCACAAGCTGTTGTTCGTGGGCGACATCGTCGGCCGCCCCGGGCGGGACATCGCGGCTTCCCAGCTGCCCCGGCTCCGTTCCGAGCTGGCCCTCGACTTTGTCGTCGCGAACGCCGAGAACGCAGCTGCAGGGGCCGGGATCACGGGATCCATCGCCGAATCCCTCCTCGGCCATGGCATCGACGGCATAACGCTTGGCGACCATGTCTGGGACCAGAGGGGGTGGGAGGCCGAGATCTCCAGGTTCGAGCGCGTGTGCCGCCCGGCAAACCTTCCGGCCGCCTGCCCGGGCAGGGATCACCTGATCCTGGAGTCCCGGGGGGTCCGCTTGGCTGTCTTCACACTGCTGGGCCGGCAGTACCTTACGCTCAAGGCCGAGTGTCCGTTCCTCTGCGCGGACCGGATGCTGGACCGGCTGCGCGGCAAGGCCGATGCCATATTTGTGGAGGTCCATGCGGAGGCGACCTCGGAAAAGCAGGCGCTCGGGTGGTATCTCGATGGACGGGTCGCGGCCGTGGTCGGCACCCATACGCACGTTCCAACTGCCGACGCCGCCGTGCTCCCCAAGGGCACGGCCTTCCTTTGCGACGCCGGCATGACAGGTCCCTATGGAGGGGTGCTGGGCCGCGAGTCGACCCCGGTGATCGCCCGTTTCCTGGATGGGATGCCCCGGCGCTTTGAGGTCGCGACCGGGGATGTGCGCCTTTCCGGCGCACTCATCGGTATCGACCCCTCCAGGGGCTGCGCGGAAAAGATTGAATTGCTAGGCGTAAAAGCCTAGTTAGTTGACCTTGCGCTTCATGAGACGGCCTATCCAGCCGGTTTAACGTACCCCGATGGAAACCTTCCTCATCGACGTCCCCATGCCATCCATGGGGGCCACAGTCAACGAGCTCACCGTGATCAGCCTGAAGATCGGCCCCGGGGCCTTGGTCTCCAAGGGGCAGAAGATCGCCGAACTTGAAAGCGACAAGTCGGTGTTCGAGTTTGACTGCCCCTGCGACGGCACGGTTCGGACCGTGCTGGCAGCCCCGGGCGATGTGAAGCCGTCCGGCTCGCTTTTCCTCCAAATCGAGACCTCGGATGCCAGCTTGCGCCACCTGGAGGCCCGATCCCCGGCCGTTGCCGACGGCGCAAAGACCGGCGCTGCGCCGGCAGCGCGGATCTGGACGCCCCGAGGCCTGAAGCTGGCCCAGGAGGCCGGGCTTGCCCCGGAGTCGATCACGGACATCGTCGGGACGGGCCCGGGAGGGCGAATTTCCGGGGATGACCTCACCCGGTATCTTGCGAAGAAAAAGTCGTGATGAACTCCAAGAACCCCCACACGGTCCGCATTGCCGGCGTAGGTTACGCCGTTCCATCCAACATTCTGGCCAACAGCGAGATCCTTAAGTCCTTCCCCCACCGCACCGACGACGAAATCGTGCGCCTGACCGGGATTCGCGAGCGGCGCCACGCCACCGAGGACGAGAGTGCGACGGCCCTTGCGGCCATCGCTGTGCAGCACGCCCTCGCCGAGGCCAAGATGCCCGTGGACCGGATCGACGGGATCATCATGGCCACGCTCATCCCCGACCAGCCGGTTCCGTCGATGGCCAGCGCCTTGGCGAAGCAGCTCGGAATCCCGCGCGTGCTTGCCTTTGACTTAAATGCGGCCTGCGCCGGCTGGCTCTACGCGCTCGAGGTTGGCCGAACCTTCATCCGGGCGGGCACGGCCAAGAACCTGATCGTCGTCACGGCGGAGCTGATCTCGCGCATCACCAATTCCCAGGACCACGACACCGCCTTCCTCTTCGGCGACGGCGCCGGGGCTGCCGTGCTCACGAACGAGCCGGGAGGGCACCGCCTGCACCGCATGGGCCTTTCCGGCGATGCCGACCAGTTCAGCGCGATCCAGAGGGTCGGCGGAGGGGCGCGCAAGCTGGTGCCCGACCCCAGCGGCTATGATATGGACCACTTTTACCTCCAGATGGACGGGCCTGCCGTCTTCAAGCACGCTGTGGTCGGGTTTGCGGACCAAATTGAGCAGACGCTGCAAAGGGAGGGGCTCCGGCCGGAGGACATCGCCTGGATCGTTCCGCACCAGCCGAACGAGCGCATCCTGAAGGCCGTCAGCAAGCGGGTGGGGATCCCCTACGAAAAGTTCGTGATGACCATCTCGCAGTACGGGAACACGAGCGCAGCCAGCGTCTCGATGGCCCTCGGATGGGCCGCCGAGGAGGGCATCTTCAACGCCGGGGACAGGATCATCTTCTGCAGCGTCGGCGCAGGCCTCACATTCGCGGGCGGCCTTCTGGTCTGGTAGCGACCCAGCTTGGCAGGGTACGGACAGGCGGCCCGCCCGTCCGGGCATTCCTCCGGGCCAGTTGTGGCCTCGGACAGCCTGCTAACGCTGGAGCTCGTAGCTCAGGACACCCAGCGCGTAGACTGCCGCGGTTTCGCAGCGGAGGACAAGCGGACCGAGAGTGACGGGTTCAAAGCCGGTGCTTGCCGCCAGGTTCAGCTCGGCCTGGGAGAAATCCCCCTCCGGCCCGACCAGCCAGACTGCGGACAATGGCGGGTCGCGCGGGGCGGCCGCCCTGCCCGGTGACGAGCGGAAGGAGTCGAGCACCGCATGCAGGGGCTTCGCCCCGGGCCGCAGGCTGGCGATCAGCCTCAGATCGTACCCGCTTGCCTGGGACATGAACGCCGATGCGTCCTGGATCGGCGAGATCTCCGGGAGCCAGGGGTTGCCGCACTGTTTGGCCGCCTCGAGCGCGGCGGTCTGCCACTTCTCGACCTTGCGCTCCGAGCGGTCGCCCTCGACGTGGACCTGGGTCCGTTC
>Ga0302319_10023534_pt1 | contig 10999 bp, 8 predicted proteins | sample Bog_T0_2_FD_203319 | JGI IMG/M metagenome (GOLD analysis project Ga0302319, IMG submission 203319) | Peat permafrost microbial communities from Stordalen Mire near Abisko, Sweden - Bog_T0_2 | ecosystem: Environmental > Terrestrial > Soil > Wetlands > Peat | place: Sweden: Abisko, Stordalen Mire...
GCGAGGGTGCATCCGTTGCGAGCGCTGGCGACTCCTTCGATGCTTTTTGGAGCGGCAAGATGACGCTTGCAAAAGAAGGATCGGCCCGAATTGCTGGCGAGCAAAGAGCGACCCTGATAAATACACGCTCGGGACGCGATTTGACGCCCGCTGCCGCGGGCCGTCACGAACCGCGTAATGGTCGGGGCGACTGGATTCGAACCAGCGACCTCCTGGTCCCAAACCAGGCGCTCTACCAAGCTAAGCTACACCCCGAAATTACGCGAAACAGCGAGCGGCCACTATATCCGCCGCGCCCGCCGCCGCAAGGAATTCCGCAAACTGATTTCGAAGCGGGTTGATTCCAAAGAGGTTGCGTCATTTTTACGATTGCCGCGCATCTTCTCTCGCCATGATTGGGCTGCCTCCGTACCATCCTGTTCCCGAATGCCTCTTGTTCGGTCATGCCGGTTCCCGTGATGGGCGATATCTTTCGCAAATTTCAGCGGAGCTTGATCTACCTGGCGGCGATTTTCTGCGTCTGCGTCGCAGGGTATCGCGCCTTCGGGTGGTCGATGATCGACGCCGTGTACATGGTCGTTGGCACCATGTTTGGCGTCGGGATTGGCGAGGTGCGCCCCGTCGATACCGTCGGCAAAAAGCTCTTCACCATCTTTGTCATCATTGGCGGCACCAGCTCCGTCGTTTTCGTCATCGGAGAAGTCATCCGATTCATCACCGAGGGAGAAATCATGAAGGCGATCGGACACCTCAAAACCAGCAAACTAGTGAGCACCATCACCGACCACGCAATTGTCTGCGGCTACGGACGCATCGGCCAGATCCTGGCGCACGAGCTGGCCGCCAATCATTTTCCCTTTGTCGTCATCGATCTCGACGATGGCCGCCTCGCGCTCGCGGAAAGGAGCGGCTATCTCTTCGTCAAGGGCAGCGCCACGGAGGAGGAAACGCTCCAGCGCGCCCATGTGGAGCGCGCCGTGGTGCTGGCCACGGTGCTCCCGCAGGACACGCTCAACGTCTATATCACGCTGACCGCGCGCAATCTCAACCGCCAGCTCCGCATCATCGCCCGCGGGGAGCAGCCGAGCGCCGAACGCAAGCTGATGCAAGCCGGCGCCGATGAAGTGATCCTCCCCGCGAGCATCGGCGGGCTCCGCATTGCCCATAGCATCACCCGGCCAACCACCATGGCTTTTCTCGGGGATAAACGCAGCCTGGTGAGCGAGGATCTCAAGCATCTCGGGGTGGAAATCGACGAACTCCGCCTTCGCAGCCGGACCGCGCTCATCGGCAAAACCGTCGCCGAAATTCAGCAGCTCTCGGAAGGACATCTCCTCGTCATCGCCCTCCTCCGAGCCGACCAAACCGTTCTCCGCAGCGATTTTCTTCAGGCCACTGTGCAGGAGGGCGATGCCTTGATCATCATCGGCCGGGTGAATGCCCTCCCGGCGGCCTTGCGGGAAAAAGTGGATCGCGAAGAGCTGCTCTAGCGGCCCTTGCCCCGAATGAAGATCGTCCGCCGAATGCCCATGAGATCCGAAACCACGTCGTGATTAACCGGCTATCATCGCGTCAAGGTTCACCCAAAACACCGAGTGACCATGCCCCGACATCGCGGGTTTGAATACGTCCGCATGGCTTTTCATCCACTCTGTGTGGCGATTGTCCGCCAGCGCATAGACGGTTTTGGCGAGCCTCCACACCGGCCCACGAATGCCGCCCGGAGATCTCGTTCCGACGCGGCCGAAGACGAGGATGACTTCCTTCCGCCGGAATGGAACGTTCGCGTAGCGCTCCATCGTGAAAACAAAATGGGCGGAATCCAGATTGATCTGCTCCAGTGTCCTTTGCACCTGGCCAAAGGTAGGTTGATCCAAACTGTGCCGACAAAAAACAAGGTCGAGCTTCTTAAGGAACCTCCCATTGAGAAGCCAAAGAAGCCACCCATAGAGCGCAAAACCCGCGGTTACTGCCAGAAGCTCCGCGATTCTGATGGCGGCGATCACGACTTAGCCGTTGATTTGCTTGCGGGTCCTTTCCGAAGGGAAAGCGCGCTTTTGCGACTCCCGATGGCCATCGCTTCGTCGGGACGTTGCAGCCGGGGCATGGAGGAGATGATCTCGGAGCGTCGCAAAAATGGAAAGGCGCAAATTCATCGGTCGTTCCGTTTGCTTCGCCGGCGGCTTTACGGTCCCGAGAAACGGCAGACGCATTGGTGAAAAGCTCAGGGGCTCAAGGACCTTCGTCCGAACCTTCTTTACGCAAGCGTGCATAGTATGGTCATTTCGCGCGTCTGCTTGACGCGGGTGGTAGGGTTCTCTTTCGGTTTTCATATTCGATGAGCACCGACATCCATTTCATGCTGCTTTCGAGCGCTCCGGGCATCACGGGGATGCTGACGCTCCGCTTCGCTTCTCACGAGGGTTCCAACGATCGTTGGCAATTTGGCTTTTCGAGAGGGCTCGCGGTGGCCCTCGCCGGGCTGTTCCTCATCGCGCCGATCGCGATTTGGGGCGCGGCTCTTCATGCCCACGCTTCCAGGAGTCAGCTCCATGTTTCCCCCACCGAGGTGTTCCTCATTGCCGGCTATCTGGACGTCGTGTTCCTTTGGCTTATATGGAGCCTAAACTCCTCTCTATTTCATCCGGCGGTCCCCTCTGACAATCCATGGGAGGAAAATTGGGGCGCATCGTATAGCGCGGAACTAAAGAGGCATCTAATCGATTCCGTCTTCAAGCGGCTGGACCACGAAGGCAAGCTCGGGAGTCTGATTGTCGATGTCGGCAGCGGAGCTTCCCCGGTTTCGCAATTGTTGCCGTCGGCGCCGGATAGGAAATTCATCTTCATTGACGTGGCGGGCGCGAATTCGTCCTCGTTGGATACCCAGCGGATCAGGTTGGATGCGGAGAATATTGCGCGGCCTGATTTGCTTGGTTATAGAAAAGCTCTGATCAGGGTTTGTCGATTCCTGGCCCTGGATCCAAGGGCCCAGGCGCGGGAGGAACGCGCGACCGCCATGGTGTTTTCCGATATCTTGAACTATGTGGACTATCGGAATGTCGTCAGCGGTTTCGCGATCTTTCTCAAGTCAGGTGGACGGATCATTATTGTCAATCACCCGACCAGGGGAATCCGGGCGCGGTTCGCCGAAATGGGCCTCAAAAAGAACGAGGATTTCTATCTGTTTCTGGACGAGCAAAATCTGGAGATCGAGTCCAAGGATTTCCCGTGCAGGCCGGATGGTGAGACCGATGAATCCGAGGAGATGATTGTGTTGGTCGCCAGAAAATCCGGGCGGGAGTCCGCGTGTGTCCCGGGCTAACGGCCGCCGGTTTTCGGTCAGCCCTTCTCACCTTCGGCCCCCTTCGCATTCCCACGCGTGAATGCCTCGCCAATGTTCGCCAGCCACCGCGGCAGTTGCCCGGGCTTCTTCCCGCTCGCAGCCGCAGCCGCGGCGAGGTTCCGATCAATGGCCGCAAGCAAGTCGTCCAGCCCGATCGGTTTCGCCAGCGCCTCGAATCCCGCGATCTCCGCGGCCTCCCCCTTGCGCTTGATGACCGTTCCGGAAAGAAACAGAATCGGGGTATCGCAAAAGCGCGGTTCGGCGCGAATCTTCGCGGCCACATCGCCGCCGTGTTCCTTTGGCATCACGAAATCGAGGAGCACCAGGTCCGGCTTGAACTTCCTGGCGGTCTCGAGAGCTCGCGCAGGGTTATTCTCGTCCTGCACCGTGTAACGCTGCTTCTTCTCCAGCGCCAGCTTCAGCAGCCGGATAAAGGCCGATTCATCATCGACAATGAGGATTCGTGGTTTGCGCATCGCAAGATCGGGGGCAACCAAAATAATCCCCGACGCGCGCAAAAGTTGCGACGAAATTCCACGCTCCCGTTGCGGCCGCGGCCGCTGGCCACGCGAGCGATGATCGGCTTCGGAATCGCCCTCGCCCAACCTCCCGGGTGATCGACCGCCGGCCGGTCGATCACCCGATGGCCGCCACTTCCCGATTAATTATTCAGATCCTTTTTCGGGCCGTTCTTGCCCGGCCCCTTCTTCCCTTGTTTTCCGTTTCCGTCCTTCTTATGGCACTTGCCGCCCTGCCCTTGTTTTGGCTTTCCGTCCGCCAGGTTCCCGGCCTGGTCTTCCGCGTTTGCGAGGTAGGCTGGCAGAATCGCGGCGAGGATTACGGTGATGATGAGCTTCTTCATAGTTTTTACTGGGTTGTGGTCGTGAACGCCCTTCTGGGGCGTCGCAGGGGGAATTGGCGGGATGGATCGTAGAGACTCAGACTCGCCCGTCTCCGACACGACACTCGATTCCGAACGTGAAGGGCGTATGAGCGCGACCCCTCTTTTTTGTTAAGGGCGCGTAAATGTGCCCATCACGGATGACAACTCCGCCCAATCTTTAACCTTTCTAAGGGACCCGCCCCGCGACGGTTTATCTTTCAGACGCTGTCGCTTCTTTTTTCCAATCATCGCATGCTTCCCCGCGTATTCCCACTGACGCTCCTGGCCGCATCGCTGGCCTCCAGCGCCGCGCGCGCCGAGACGCGTCCCCTCACGTTTGAGCGCGATGTGCGACCGATCCTGAAAGTGCATTGCACGCACTGCCATGGCGAGGAGGACAAGCCCAGGGGAGGCGTGGATCTGCGGCTCCGCCGGTTCATGGACAAGGAACTCGATGGCGGCGACCACGTGCTGGTCGCCGGCAAGCCGGGCGATAGCGAGATGATCCAATTGATCCGCGACGGTGAAATGCCGAAAAAAGGAAAAAAGGTCACGGCAGCGGAACTCGCGGTGCTCGAAAGCTGGATCGCCCAGGGCGCGAAGACGGCAAAACCCGAACCGGAATCGCTCCCGCCGGGACCCGTTCTCACCGAGGAAGATCGCGCATTCTGGTCATTCAAACCGGTGATGAAACCTCAGGTTCCGGCGCTGGAAAACGCCGCCCGGGTGCGCACGCCGATCGACGCATTTCTCCTCGCGAAACTCCGCGCCCAGGGCCTCGATTTCGCGCCTGATACCGACAAGCGCACGCTTCTGCGCCGCGTCACGCTCGACCTCACCGGCCTCCTGCCAACCCCGGAAGAGTCGGACGCCTTTCTCGGCGACACCGCTCCGGACGCCTACGAAAAAGTCGTGGATCGGCTGCTGGCCTCTCCCGCCTATGGCGAACGCTGGGCGCGCCACTGGCTGGACGCCGCGGGCTACGCGGACTCGAACGGCTACTCCGAAACCGATTCCGCCAGGCCGGACGCCTGGCGCTATCGCGACTACGTCATTCGCTCCCTCAACGCCGACAAGCCGTGGACGGATTTCATCACCGAACAGCTCGCCGGGGATGAACTCGCCGGCGCCACCCAGGCGGACACCCAGCAGGCGGTGCTCGATCCCCAGCGGCGGGATGATCTCATCGCCACGGCTTTCCTCCGCATGGCGCCGGATGGCACGGGCGACGTGGTGGACGACGTGAATCTCGCGCGCAATCAAGTCGTCGCCGAGGAAATCAAGGTCGTCTCCTCCTCCCTGCTCGGCCTCACGGTCGGGTGCGCGCAATGCCACGACCACCGTTACGATCCGATCCCGCAGGCCGATTACTACCGGTTCCGCGCGATCTTCGAGCCGGCCTACGACTGGCAGCAATGGCGCGCGCCGGCGCAGCGCCTCTACTCGCTCTACACTCCGGAAGAACGCGCCAAAGCCGCCGAGATCGAGAAACAGGCCAGGGCCATCGATACCGAGGCGGCGGCGATGAACAAAAAGTTCCTCGACGAAATCTTCGAGAAGGAAATCGTCAAGCTTCCCGAGGAAGACCGCGAGCCTTATCGCACAGCGCGCGCGACCGCGGAAAAAGACCGCACGCCCGAGCAAAAGGCGCTGATCAAGAAATACCCCTCGGCCCTCGCGCTCTACGCGCTCGATCTTTACGACAAGGATCTTTTCAAGAAGGTGAAGGACAAGCAGGCCGAAGCGGCTGCATTGCGCGCCACGAAACCCGCCGAGGGGATGGTCATGGCGCTGACCGAGGTCAAGGGGCGCCTCCCGGAGACAAAGCTTTTCCATCGCGGCGATCATGAGCAGCCCAAGCAGACGCTCACTCCGGGCGAGCTGACGGTGCTGGCTGGTCCCGGAATCGAGCCCTTCAAGCCGGCCGCGGTGGCCTCGGGATCGAGCGGCCGCCGTCTGGCCTATGCGCGCTGGCTGACGAGCGGGAAGCATCCGCTCGTCGCGCGCGTGCTCGTGAACCGGTTTTGGCTGAACCACTTTGGCCGCGGCCTCGTCAACACGCCCGGCGATTTCGGCGCATTGGGCGAGCGGCCCGAAGAGCCCGAGTTGCTTGATTGGCTGGCGAGCGAGTTCATGGAGGGCGGCTGGAAGCTCAAGCACTTGCAGCGGCTCATCGTCCTGAGCACCGCCTATCGGCAATCTTCGCGGAACGATGCCGCACTGAAGGCCGATGCCGACAACCGGCTCCATGGCCGCTTCAAGCTCCAGCGGCTCGATGCCGAAGCGTTGCGCGATTCCATGCTCGCCGCCGCCGGCACGCTGAACCGCACTCCTTTCGGCGAACCCGTCGGGATCGCCCGCGACCCGCTCGGCCGCATCGTCGTCGGCAAGGAGCAGCTCAACGCCAACCGCGACGTGATGAAAGTGGTGAGCCTCGGCAAAGACGATACCCGGCGCTCGATCTACGTGCAGGTGCGCCGCCAGCGGCCTGTCACCGTGCTCGAGACCTTCGATGAGCCCACGATGCTGCCAAACTGCGAAGAGCGGAATTGCTCCACCGTCGCGCCGCAATCGCTCATGCTGATGAACGACGACTTTGTCCTCGAGACTTCGCGCGCGCTCGCCGCGCGGCTTCGCGAGGAGGCGCCCGGCGACGCGCGCGCTCAGATCACGAAAGCGTGGCGCATTCTCTTTTCCCGGCTGCCCTCGGAAAACGACGTGCTGCGCAGCCTCGCCTATCTTGCCGAGCAGACCGAGTCCCTGCGCTCCTACGATCATGGCATCCAGCCCGTGAAGGCTGCGCCGCAGGCGAAAGGCGCGCCGCCTGTGAAGGACAGCTCTACGGCCAAGGACACGGCGCCCGATCCCCAGCTCGACGCGCTGGCCAGCTATTGCCAGATCCTCTACAGTTCAAACCGGTTCCTCTACGTCGAATGAACACTTCCCGACTCTGTTCCCGCCGCCATTTTCTCCAGGCCAATGGCTTCGGCCTCGGGTCGATCGCCCTGGCCTGGCTGCTCAAGCAGGATCGCCTGCTCGCCGGCCCCGTGAAGCCGCTCGTCGATGGCCCCATCCGCTACGATCTGCTGCCAAAGGCCCCCCACTTCGAGCCGACCGCCAAAGCCATGATCTCCCTTTTCATGATGGGCGGCCCGTCGCAAATGGATCTCTTCGACCCCAAGCCCATGCTCACCAAGTATGACGGGCAGAAGTTCCCCGGCGAAATCAAGTACGACAACCTCGCCCAGGCGTCCTCCAAGGTCTTCGGCTCGCCCTGGAAATTCTCCCCGCACGGCGAATGCGGCATGGAGTTGAGCGAACTGCTGCCCCATCTCGGAGAAGTGGCCGACGACATCACGCTCATCCGCTCGATGCATTCCGGCGTGAACAATCATCAGCAGGGCCTTTTCGCGATCAATAACGGGCGCATCATCGGGGGACGCCCCGCCGTCGGCTCCTGGCTTACCTACGGCCTCGGCAGCGAGACCCAGGAACTCCCCGCCTACATGGTGCTCGCGCATCCCGCCGGCTTGCCCACTTTCCAGAACGAGCACTTTACCAATGGCTGGCTGCCCTCGCTTTACCAGGGCACCCTCGTGCGCCCCACCGAGCCGCATATCCTGAACCTCGACCCGCCCGCGGAGTTCGCCGGGAAAGCCCAGCGCCGCGAGCTCGATCTGCTCCAGTCCTTCAACGAAGCGCATCTCACCGAGCACCCCGGCGAGCTCGATCTCCAGGCCCGCATCGCCAGCTACGAACTCGCCGCGAAGATGCAGACCGCCGCCAAGGAGGCGCTCGATATTTCCAACGAGCCCGACTCCATCAAAAAACAATACGGCGTCGATAACCCCGTCACGCGCGACTACGCCACGCGCTGCATCATCGCCCGGCGTCTGGTCGAGCGCGGCGTGCGCTTCGTCCAGGTCCTCAATTCCGGGCAATCGTGGGACCAGCACGGCGCGCTCATCACCGCGCTCCCCGCGAATTGCGCCGCCATGGACAAGCCATCCGCCGCCCTCGTGCAGGACCTCAAACAACGCGGCCTTCTCGATACCACGATCGTCCACTGGGGCGGCGAAATGGGCCGCCTGCCCGTGCTGCAAAACGACGCCGGCCGCGCCAAGTGGGGCCGCGACCACAATACCTTCGGCTTCTCCCAATGGGTCGCCGGCGGAGGCCTCAAACGCGGCTGCGTCCACGGCGAAACCGACGAATGGGGACACAAAGCCGTCAAGGACGTAGTCAACCACTACGACTGGCACGCCACCCTCCTGCACTGCTTCGGCCTCGACCACACCAGGCTCACCTACAAACGCAACGGCTCCGAAATGTCCCTCACCGACAACCAGGGCGCCCGCGTCGTGGCCGAAATCCTGGCCTGAATTTTCTTGCGCGGGAGCGCCGCCAGCCGTGGAGCGGCGCATCGAAAAAAGCGCTGTCATCTTGAGCGCAGTGCCGGGAGTTCGACGACCGGCGCGGAGTCGAAAGACCTCAATTATCCCTTCCTCCTCACACGTCTACCCGCGACCTTCTCCTCTGCGCTCCAAGACCAGCCATCTCCCCGACATGAAACCGCTCCTCAGATATTGCGTCCTCGCATATCTCGTCATTCGTCATTCTGGTTTCGTCATTCCCGCCGCCGCGGCGGGCGCTCCCGATCTCATCCTCCACCACGCGAAGATCATCTCCGCGGACTCCCGCTTCTCCATCCAGGAAGCCATGTCCATCCGCGATGGCGCCATCGTCGCCATCGGCCGCAATGACGATCTCCTCCCATCCAAGTCCGCCCAAACCCGCCTGATCGATCTCGCCGGCGCCGCCGTCCTCCCCGGCCTCATGGATTCGCACACGCATCCCGCCGCGGCATCCATGACCGAGTTCGATCACCCGATCCCCGATTTCGAATCGATCCCGGACGTCCTCGATTACATCCGCGCCCGCGCAAAAGTCGTCCCCGAGGGCGAATGGATCCTCCTCGATCAAGTCTTCATCACCCGCCTCCGAGAGCAGCGCTACCCCACCCGTGAAGAACTCGACCAGGCTGCGCCGAAGCACCCGGTGATGTATCACACCGGCCCCGACGCCTCGCTGAACTCCCTGGCGCTTTCCCGCAGCGGCATCGACCGCAATTTCAAAGTCACCGACGGCGGCGCCGGCTTTGCCGAAAAGGATCCGCAAACCGGCGAACCCACCGGCATTCTGCGCAACACCTCGCGCTACGTGAAGGTCACGCCGCTCACCGAGGAGCCCTCCAGGGCCGACCGCCTCCAGCGCCTTTCCACGCTCCTGCACGACTACAATTCCGTGGGTCTGACCAGCATCGCCGACCGCGACGCCTTCCCCAGCGCCCTCGGCCTCTACACCGAACTCCGCGACCGCGGCGATCTCCCTGTCCGCGTCTCCATCTCCCAGGACATCACTTCCATCGGCCCAATCGAGGACATCCAAAAAAAGATCCGCGCCGTCGCCGCGAACCCGCTCTTCCAACAAAAAGACGGTCCCGTCCGCATCATCGGCGTCAAGACCTTCCTCGATGGCGGCATGCTCACCGGCAGCGCCTACCTCGGCGAGCCCTGGGGGGTTAGCAAGATTTACGCAATCACTGACCCGGCATATCGCGGCGTCCTCTTCATCCCGAAAGAGCGCCTGCTCCCCATGGTCCGCGCGACCATTCAAAGCGGCCTCCAATTCACCGCCCATTCCGTCGGCGACGGCGCCGTGCAAACCCTGCTCGATACCTACGAAGACCTGAGCCGGGAAATGCCCATCCAGCAGACGCGCCCCTGCGTCACCCACGCCAACTTCCAGAGCCCCGAGATCATCGCTCAGGCCGCCCGCCTCGGCGTCGTCATGGACCTCCAGCCCGCCTGGCTCTACCTGGATACGCGCACCCTCACCGCCCAGTTCGGTTACGATCGACTCCGCTGGTTTCAACCTCTGCGCAGCCTCTTCGCCGCCGGCGTCATCATCGGCGGCGGCTCCGATCACATGCAAAAGATCGGCTCCCTGCGGGCCACCAATCCTTACAACCCCTTCCTCGGCATGTGGACCGCGATCACGCGCCGGTCCAAGTGGCACGAAGGCCAGCTCCACCCCGAAGAAGCCCTCACGCGCGAGCAAGCCATCCGCTTCTACACGAACAACAACGCCTGGCTCCTCTTCTGCGAAGACCGCCTCGGCTCCCTCGAACCCGGCAAACAAGCGGACTTCATCGTCCTCGACCGCGACATCCTCACCTGTCCCGAGGACGAGATCCGCGAGATCCAGGTCCGCGCCACTTACCTCGCCGGCAAACCCGTCTTCGAGCGCAAGTAGGAGCGGAAAAAGACTGCCCCCACTCGGGATCAGAACTGTCGCCGCGCCCTGTCAGAAATTCTCCCGCCTGGCGTTGAAACGAGGCCACCGCGGATACGATTTGGAGCCAGTGCAAATCCATCATTCCGCCCTGCCAAGCTGAGCGCCGGCAGATTCACCGACCTGCCTTCGAGAGTGATTACCACCACGCATCCAGGCGCTTGCGCAAAACCGCCAACGGCGGTGAGGGTTGCCCTGCCGCGAGTTACAGCGCCAACCGGACCTTGGCATAAATAATGATAAAGGAGCAGCAGATGGAATAGCCATCGATCAAGACGAGTCCAAGCCGGCGAAATCGAGCATTCAAAAAGCAGAAAACTCCGGCGAAAAAACTGATCGGTCTGAGCACTTAACTCAACTAACCCTCACACCAAGAAAGCACGCCAATATGGCCACCCCAAAGAAAACCCCAACCGCGA
>Ga0302319_10023535_pt1 | contig 10999 bp, 11 predicted proteins | sample Bog_T0_2_FD_203319 | JGI IMG/M metagenome (GOLD analysis project Ga0302319, IMG submission 203319) | Peat permafrost microbial communities from Stordalen Mire near Abisko, Sweden - Bog_T0_2 | ecosystem: Environmental > Terrestrial > Soil > Wetlands > Peat | place: Sweden: Abisko, Stordalen Mire...
TCAAGATCCTGCGCGATAACATGCCCTTCGGGCAACCCAGCCGCGGCGAATTTGGCACTTACTTCATCGCGTACAGCCGCAGCCCGCGCGTTACCGAGCTAATGCTGGAGAATATGTTTGTGGGCCGGCCGCCAGGAAACTATGACCGGCTGCTGGACTTTAGCCGCGCCGTAACGGGAGGGCTGTTCTTTGCGCCTTCGGCAACCTTTCTGGAAGGCGGGGGTGAAGAAGAGCCGCCAGCCGTGTCATCCACTGTGCGCGGCACATCGCTTGGCATTGGATCGCTCAAAGGAGAACGACATGAATAACCTCCACCGGGAGTTAGCACCCGTCTCTGACGCCGCCTGGGCGCAAATCGAAGAGGAAACCACGCGCACCCTCAAGCGCTATCTCGCCGGCCGGCGCGTCGTCGATGTGCCGCCGGCCAAAGGTGCTGCTCTTCCAGCAGTGGGAACCGGTCATCTCCTTTCGCTGGCCCCTCCTGAAGACAACATCCTCGCCTGGCAACGTGAGGTGAAGGCGCTGGTTGAGCTGCGCGTCCCGTTCGAGCTGACGCGCGCGGCGATCGACGATGTCGAGCGCGGCGCGGACGACTCCGACTGGCAACCCGCCAAGGATGCCGCCAAAAAGATCGCTTTCGCGGAAGACCGGGCCATCTTCAACGGCTATGGTGCAGCCAACATCCAAGGCATCCGGGAGTGCACCAGCAATCCGATCATGACTCTTCCCGCCGATGTGCAGAGTTATCCGGACGCCATCGCGCAAGCGTTGAGCCAATTGCGCCTAGTCGGCGTGAACGGGCCTTACTCGGTGTTGCTCGGAGCCAAAGCCTATACGGAGCTTGCGGAAACCCGTGATCACGGCTATCCCGTGCTGCAGCACGTCAAGCGTATTGTGGATGGCGACCTCATCTGGGCTCCGGCCATAGAAGGCGCCTTTGTGCTGACCACGCGCGGCGGCGACTTCGAACTCAGTATCGGGCAGGATGTTTCCATCGGCTATCTCAGTCACACGGACACAGCCGTCCGGCTCTATCTCCAGGAAACTTTTACGTTTCGGGTGCTGACGAGCGAAGCATCCGTCGTTCTTGCGGCCTCCGGGAAGCCTGCCGATTGAACACCGGCGGCCGCGCACCACTAAACTCCCCTTATCGCGCAAAGCCGCCGAGTAGCGACTCGGTTTTGATCTGCGCCCGGCGCGAAAAAATTTCGAAGGCTGGGGCGGGAAAAGCGAGGAGTAATTTGAATATGCCTGACGAACCCCAATGGCGCCGTCCCACAGGCTATTTTTATTGCTCGTCCAGTTCCTTGGTCACTTCCAGCACGACATCGCCGACAATCTGCAAGCTCTGCGCGCTTAGCTTGTCCATGGTGTCCTTCTCGGTATGCCAGTAGGCCATTCTTGGGCCATAGTCGAAGTCAATCAAATCCAGCACGTTGACTCCCACTTCGGCAAAGGGTTTATGGTCGTCCTCAATCGCGCCCGCGTCGGTGTGGAAATATTTCGCATAACCCAGTTTGGCGGCGGCAGTTTGCACCATCGCGCGGAGGGCGGGCGACGAGTTGCCGTCGTTCAGAATATCCAGATCCTTGTCGCCAATCATGTCCACGTTAATGAGCGCCACTAAGTGGCTGAGCGTCCCGTCGGACAGCCACTGGGCGGCCAGATGGCGGCTGCCGTAACAGCTATCCGTTTCGGTCCAGTCGTGCAGCGCTTCTTCGCCATCGAAGAAGACCAGGTAGATATCGTCGCGATGCTTCATCTTGGCGAGCACGCGGGCAAATTCCAGCAGAAATCCAGTGGACGAACCGGCATCATTCGCCCCCAGGAAATGCACGCCCGCGATCTTCTTGGTATCAAAATGTCCGGTGATGGCAATGGCCTTTCCAGAAGTGCCCGCAAATTTGGCAATGACGCTTGCCATGGGTACGGGACCGTCTGGCGTTCGGCCGGAAAAGGCATCGAGCGAGACGTGCGCCCCGGTGGGTTTCAATTCAGCGACAATCCAGTCTCGGAGTTTCAGGTTGGCGGGCGAACCGGAAGGCCGCTCGCCAAAACTGACGGCGTGACGCGTATCGGCCAGCGCCACCATACCCCTGAAGGGAGAGTTAGGCGCAGATCCAACAACCGTCGCGACACAGAACAGCAGCTTGAGTGAGCGGGCTATTAAAGTTTGCATGAAGGCTCGTCGATAAGTGAGTGCATTAGCCTTGTCTAAACAGTGGGAAATGAAAAAATACCTAGCTTTCGTTGGTGAGTGAACTAGTCAAAGAGGCATTTTCTGTTGTATTATAGCGTTATGTAGACAGGCGAGGAGATGCCTGCTTTCACCATGCAGTCCGTTGGGACAAGACTTAGAGAAGCGCGGATCAAGAAGGGGTACACGCTAGAAGATATCAACGCGCGTACTCGTATCTCTTTGAAAAATTTGAGTGCGATTGAGTCGGACGACCTCGCGAAAATCAGCTCTCCTTTCACCTATCGCAGTTTTGTGAAACAAGTGGCGGACATGGTGGGGGTGGATCATGCCACGCTGGCGGCCGAGGCGCAAGAGGCTTCGAGCACCATGCCGGAAGTTCTCGTTCCTGGGCAGGAAGAAGAAGTGTATGTGCGGCCGCACCAATTCCAACAACAGGCGAAACCGAAGGCGAATTGGAATTGGGTTCGCACCGCTTCCATCGCCGCTATCTTATCTGGCGCAACGGCGGAATTGAAGCTGCGAAGCTTCCCGTGAACCATAGCCTGCCGGCCAGCAGTGGCGTGGTGGCGCCTGGGGAGTCTGCTGCGCCGCTAATCAAGCCAGAACAACAGCCGTCCGCGGCTATGATGGTTCCGGTGTCCGCTAAGACGGAAGCGCCACCGCCCGTTGCCGCGCCGGGCACGGAGCAACTATTGCCTCCGGCAGATGCGCCAGCCGTGATTACGGCGGTTTCGCGAACGCCCGCCGCCGCGGCCGACGCCGGTGTGAAGACAATTCACATCGAACTCTCGGCCATCCAACCGACTTGGTTATCCATCTCCGCCGATGGCAAAACCACGTATAGAGGTATTTTGGCGGCCATGCACACCATGAGTTTCGACGGGAAGGACAGCGCGCAAATCCGCACCGCCAATGCCGGCGGCGTGAACATCATTTTCAATGGACGTGCCTTAGGTCCGCTAGGGCGCCACGGTCAAGCGCGCACATTCGTTTTCACCAAGAGCGGTTATGAGGTGGTGCAGGGAATGTCGCGGGTCACTCCCACCGGCGGTTAAATCGCAGAAGCTAGCTCCGAAGCGAAGTCTCGTGTTGATCTTCGGCCGCAGCCGCCCGCCGTTTGCCCTTCTTCTCCAGCCGGTCTTTCTTGCGCTCAATCCGCTGCAAGTGCTGCTTTTGCCGTTCCAGTGCGAGTAGCTCATTGCGCCGCCGCAGCTTGATCCCCAAATCCACCTTTTTCCAAAAGCGGGCAAAGTATTCGATGGCCGAGGCCAAGCCGAAGATCACCACTGCCCACATGGTGAAAATGGCCAGCGGGTGCAACGCCGGCCAGCGCACGGAAAGCATGACCAGCGTAATACCCAAAACCTGCAGCAACATTTTGGATTTGCCTAACTCGCTGGCCTTGATGGTATAGCCTTCCGCCGCCGCAATGCTGCGCAAGCCCGAAACGGCAAATTCCCTGCTGATGATTAGTACCACCAGCCAGCCCGGTAGCAGGCGCGTTTGTACGAACGAAATGAGCGCTGCCGAAACCAGCAGTTTATCGGCGATCGGGTCCAGCAGCGTGCCAACCGTGGTCACCTGTTTCCAGCGGCGCGCCAGATAGCCGTCCAAAAGATCGGTGAGCGCGGCCGCCAGAAACACGATGAGGGCGAAGAAATCATTGGCTATTAGCACCCGGTCGCCCCAAAAGATGCGGAAATCCTGCTGCACCAGCGCCGCCACCAGCAGCGGCACCAGAAAGATGCGGATCAGCGTTAGGAGGTTAGGCAGCTTAGTCACGTGCTGTCCTCAAATATAAAACATCTAATGGACGGCTGGCGAGGTGGAATCGGCACGCGCTGGATTTCCCGGGGCCGGGGGCGGCGGGTTCAGCGTGATGGTGGTCAGACGCGCTGCCGTTTCTCCGCGCAACCAAAGATAAAGCGGCGCACCCGCCAGCGGCGCATCCGGCAGATTGACCAGCAGGCTTTGCCGTTGTCCCTGGCCCGGAATCGCCGCCGGCAAGCCCGTCACATCCACCCCCAGGTTCTGATCCCAGGAAAGCTGCCCAATCATTTCAAGGTTGTCGCCGGTGATCTCAAACGTGTGCAGGCCCGCCGGCACGGCAAGCGCGCCGCTCGAAACGACCGGCGTTACCGAAAGTATGCGCGGCAAGCGGATTAGATGCGCCACCGTGAAGGGCTGCGACCGTCCTGCGCGTCCATTGTCAAGCGATGCTTCGAGCGTGCATCCCGCCGGGAAATTGCCGGTGTCGAAGGAAAGAAACAATTGATCGGAGGAAAGCCGCTGCAAACTCGAAACGGCATCCTGCGCCCCAATCCGCAAGGTCGCGTGCACGGCGATATCGTCCGCGCAGGCCAGCCGGAGTTCGCTCTTCGCGTCAGCGTTGCGCACATCCAGTACCGCCGTTATGGTGTAGCCCGCCGGAAACTCGTTTGGGCGCAGCGCCACATCGAACCCGGCGGGAATGGAAAGTTGCGAGCTGGCAATGGCGGGTAGCGGCCCGGTAATCTGCAGCGCATCGGGCAGCCTCAGTTTCGCCGCCCGGTCTGTCAGTTCCGCCTCAACGGCAATGGCCGCGCCGGATGATCGAGTGGCATTCCAATGCACTGTAACGTCGCGTTCGTTGCCGGCTGCCGAAGTTTGGCCTAAATCCAAGGTGGCGTCCGGCGCTGTCAGTTTGGCCAGCAGATCCAGCCGCTCGCCTTTCAAAACATAATGTTGCGCGCTGACTCCCTGATTGACCAATATCGGCAAATTCGTGAGCAATGGCGCGGGCGGCAGAACTTGCAACTTTACCGGATGGCTGGCGCCGTCCTGCTGCGCGATCAGCAGTTTGTACGGGCCCGGTGTGAGCGCGGTGGTATCAATCTGCACGTCCAGCGATTCTTGCGGTCCCAAGCGCGCGCCTTTCGGCAAAAGAAAACGCACGGCGTCGGGCGTGGCAAATTCGTCGCCCACCTTTTCCAATTCCACTTTGCTGGTGAATTCAAAATCGCTGCCGTGTAAGCGAATGGGCACCTTGCCGCTGTGGGCCAGCAGGGTATTTTGCGACGCCGCGTCTACCTCCGCGCTCTTAAAATCGCTCAACGGGCGCAGATGGAGCACGCCTTCGACTTGAAAAGGCGTCCAATCCCAATCGCCGATCAACTTGTACTCGCCGGGTTGCAGCGAAGCCTTCGGCAAATCGATCTCCAAATCGTGCTCGTTGCCCATTTTCAGCACGGTCAGCGGTGTCTGGTGGCCCTGGTCATCCTCAATGGCCCATTTACGCGCTCTTTGCAGATATTTCCAATCCGCCGCGCTGGCTTCCACAGGAACCGGCGTCTTTTGTCCTAAGGGAATGGAATTGGCCGGTCCGAAGTGAATTTTGGGGCTGCCGGTATCAGGCACCCGCAGCGCCCAGATGTAGGCAATGCGTGTGTGCGGCGGAATGGTTCCGCGTTGGCCGCACAAATGCACTCCCGTTTTTGCGGGCTGTGCGAAGGAAGAGCGGAACTGCGTTCCCGGAAACGCGATGGAACGCAAATCCAACAGCATGGCCGTGCCGCCGGCCGCCAAACCAACCGGAGTTCCAAAGAAAAGCGTAGCTGCCGCCGCCGCTACGCTCGCCGTTTGGCCCAAACGCGCGGCGTTGGAATCGCTGGCGATGGGATTGTAGGTGGCAAGCTGGGGATTCATGGTGGAAAACAAAGTTTGCGCCTGCACCGCCGGCGGCGCGTTCTTATCAATTTGCACGGCCAGCCCGTACTGCGAGGCAAATCCGCTGAGCGCCGAGTTCATGGTGGCGCTGGAAGCCGCGTTGTCGGCCAGCGTTTGCAGCAGCGCTTCCGTCTGAGAGGTCTTTTCCGCATAGTCGGCAAGCTGCGCCACCAGTTGATCGTCTTGGGAAAGAAAGCGGCTGACTTTCTTCTTGCTGAGTCCCTGTGGTCCGTAGATGAAGGCGGCCAAAATCACGGTTTGGGAAATGGCCCACTCATGGGCGCGGTCGGCGCGCGCCGGATCGGTCACAATCAACATTTCCGAATCGGCCGCACGTTTGGCGGGCACCAAAACCAAAGCCACTTCGCCGCCGCGTTTTTCCACGCCACGCAACACCGGAGAATAGAGGACGGTATCACCTTCGCTTAACCGGTTGATCTCTGCGAGCGGTAGCGCTTCGGCGTTGCCCGGAGCTTTGACGCGCAAGTCTATGGTGCCTAAGGGCGCGCCCGCGGGGCAAGTCAAAGCGGGAAGTGCTTCCGGGGAATCGGACGGCGGCGGATCTGCGCGTAGGAGGAGACAGGCAAGAGAAAGAAAAAGAAAAACGTTCCGCGACATCCTCTTTTCAGGATAACGTGGCGGGGAAACTGCGCGCAGTCACGAACAGTTTCCCCTTTGCGTACAACTTCTTTAGTTGTTGGTTTAGTTTAGTAGTAATACAGGTAAGCATTCGAAGCATATTCTAAGGCTCCGAAACCGCAACTTGGTCCCGTCCATGAGGAACTGACCCATCCGCTGAACGAGGAGTCCGGCACAGCGAGGTAGCTGGGATAGTCGTGGTAGACATAGTTGCTCGTGAAGATATTCGGATCGGAGTTCGGGAACTGGCTGCAAGAGGAAATGCGGTAAGCCTCCAACACCGCTGCGTAACCCCAAGTCCAATGCAGGCCCGTGGTGCTGGCCGTGATCCAGGTATAGACGCCGCTGGTTTCATCTTGCGCAAACACTTCCCAACCCAACTTGCCCGCAGAATCGCTGGTCATGTAAGTGGTGCCGTAAATGGTGTCGCCGGTATGTACCGTCTCCGCCGGGCTGTAAAACGCATAGTTGTTGGGCCCAACCAGCCAACTGGCAATCACCCAATAATTGCCGCCGAAATAGCCGTTGTTGCCGAATTGCAGAACCGGCTGGAGGATCCAATTTTGGGTAGAGGGTTCCATGCCGTTAAACAGGTAAATCAAGCCGCCGGTGGCTGCGGGAGCCGCCGGCACCTTCCAGGTACCCGACACCCAATCCAGGTTATCGCTGCTGCCCAATGACACATCGTCGAGGACCGCTTCCACCCAGCCATTTCCCACGCCGGGGGCAATCGTCGCGGGCGCCGCCGCATTGGAACGATTGCGCGTCGAAATTCCCGGCTCCGGGCAAGCGTTATAGTGCGCAATCACGCGGCCTCCCATAGTGATGTCGCCGGTGATCTGGTCTCCCACCACTTCCACGCGCGAGCCTTTCGGCAGCTCATGCACGCAATCCGGCCGGATTAACTGGCCCGGCACTTGCACCCACGTCGGGTGTGCTTTCTGTAATGCTGCAATATCTTGTGCTTGGACCATGCTCTGTGCCTGGACCGCACTCGAAACGCAAAAACCGATCAACGCGGCTGTGCCGATGATCGAACCCCTCAATGTTTGTTGACTCAATGACATAAATGTTCCTTTTTTGGTGAGCTTTCTTTCACGGCATTTCATTCCGCTTGCTCACAGACAAGTGCATTGAGGGGAGGAAACGTGACACTTGGGAGAAAAAGATTTGTTGGGTAAAACGGATGACGGTTTTGGGCCAGCTTCGATGGCCGCACACTTCAGTTCCGAGCGGGAGGGAGCAAAGAACTGCAACGAATCAAATCGAGCGGACCGAGTCCAGGGAATCGTTCAGGCGACACTTCAATGGCGCCGCGAATTGTTTCGAAGTCTGCCGCGTTGTTGTGAATGAGTGGCATCTGCGCGACTAAGGCGGTGGCGGCGATCATGGCGTCGAAGCGCCAGCGGGATAGGCGATCTGGCTTTGATTCAGCGAACTTATGTGATCTCTTAACCGGTGTCGGCGGATCGGGAAGTATCGCCATGATCTCGGCGGCGACTACCGCGACGGCCCAGTCTAAGGGCCAGACTTGGCCGAGAGCGTTCAGGTAATTGGTCCGTGAGACTTCAATTTGAATTCTTTGGTCAGTTTGAGCGGTGTGCCACAAAAGACTATAGCCGCGGATTCGTTCCAAGACGGTCACGGCCGAAAGGTGAATAGGGTGGCGCGATTGATACAGATTCATCCACGCATGGATTGCGGGTTGCCCGCTACGCGCTAACCAACTCTCGGCGCTGGTATCGAAGAGAAATGGGCCCCGCGCGGGTTCTACCATCTCTAGCGCCGCTTGGGTATAGGCTTCAGAATGACACCGTCTAGAATCGCCAACTCTTCGGGTGAGAATCCAGAGAAAGCGGTCTTGTACGAACTCAGAACCTCTCTGCTCCGCTCCGCTGAGGTGTTCACGCGGAGTCCCTCGGAAAGTGCCTCCGAGATAACCGTGCTAAGTGTAACCCCCCTGGCACGGGCAATTCTTTTCGCTTGTGCGAGCGAAGCGGACGGTAGGGTCAAAGTGGTCCGGCGTTTTTGAGCCATGATACAGTTTAGCATCATTTTGATACTGTGCTGCATCCACACCAGATCGGGCGTTATCCCCACTTTTCGCGTAGTCAGTTCATCTTGCGCGCGCGGCTAGGCGTTCAAATTGATCCCCAGCTTCTTCAATTCCTCCGCATAATAGCGCTTATGCAGCAGATCGTACTCTTCGCCGCCCTCGGCAATTTCGCGCTTCTGGGTGCGGATCTTGGCGCGCGCCGCCTTGTCGATTCTTTCTTCAAGCTGGAGAATATCCGTCATCTCGCGCACAATCGCCAGCCGCAAGTCGTTGGGATCTTTGCGCACGCGGAACTCGCGCGATTTCCGCAGGCCGGTCACCAGCTTGTGAGATAGATCGTTCACCTTGTCGCGCGAAAGCTTCATCGGGTCGCCGGTATCGCGCCCCGCCGCTCGCATGATCTTGCGCTGCGCCAATAACTGATTCTTAATCTTGCGGAACATTTCCTGGTAGGAAACGTTCTCGCGCCGCATGTAGTCGCTGTATTGATCCAACATGTCGCGCACTTCGTCGTTGAGCTTGTCTTCAATCGACAGATCGTCTTCGATGATCTGCGCAATCGAGGCGGCCGCCACGGCCGGATCGGACGTCTCAAACGCTGAGGGGCTCAGCCGACTCACCAATTGCCGCGACAAGTAGCCTATGAATTCCCGGGCTAATAGCATCCGACGCTAGTTTAACAATTCATGGAAATGGATCGAAGCTCCGGCGCCCAATATGCCGGCAAGGTGCGCATCGGCGTTCATTCCAACACCGGCGGATCTCGGGAAAATTTGTCCCGCACACAACTTAGTGGACTTTGTACCACTTTTGGTACATAATGGATTGTGAGACGTGATGAGCAAAGAACGAAACCCGGAGATGCCGGTCCGGTTTTACCGCACGGAATCGGGCGGGTCTCCGGTGCTCGATTGGCTGCGTGGACTCGACAAGGACGACCGCCAGGCTATCGGGCTTGACCTCATGCGGGTGCAGTTTGGCTGGCCGATTGGGAGGCCACTCGTGGGGAGCCTCAAGGATGGTCTTTGGGAAGTGCGCTCGTCGCTTCGGAGTCAGCGAATAGCCCGGCTCATCCTATGCTTTCACGATCAGATGCTGGTCGTGCTGCACGGATTTATCAAGAAAACGCAGAAAACGCCGGGGGATGACCTGGCTTTGGCGAAACGGAGAATGAGAGAGGTTACGAAATGAAAAAACGCAACAAGCATATCGGTTCGTCACTGGAGGACTTTTTGAAAGAGGAAGGCATCCTCGAAGAGACCCGCGCGATCGCGCTGAAAGAGACGCTTGCCTGGCAAGTTCAGCAAGCGATGGAGAAGGACAAAATTAGTAAGGTAGAGATGGCGCGGCGCATGAACACAAGCCGTGCGGCGCTTGATCGTCTTCTCGATCCTGGCAACGCCTCCGTGACGCTGCAAACCTTAACGCGCGCGGCACACGCTATCGGTCGTGATTTGCGCATTGAGCTGGTTTGAAGCTTAGGAGCAAAGCGCTGGTGCGTCTCTGGTCTGGGTCGTTCGCTGGCATCGTGTCTAGCCTACCAGTCAGCCGCCCGCTATGCTGGCAAGGTGCGCATCGGCGTTCATTCCAACACGGGCGGGTCGCTGGAAAGGGCGGCGGTGAACGCTCACCAGCTCGGCGCGAATACGATGCAGATTTTTTCGGCGAGCCCGCGCATGTGGCGCGCCAAGACGCCCGACCGGCGGCAGGTGCAACTCTTAGCCGCCCTACGCGCCAAACACGATCTCCATCCGTTAGTCATCCATACCAGCTACCTCATCAACCTGGCCGCGCCCCCGTCCGAGGTGCGCGAAAATTCCATTCACGCCTTCAGCGGCGAACTGGAGCGCGGCCTTCTTATCGGAGCGGACTATCTGGTCGTTCACCCCGGCAACTATAAAGGACTCACGCGCGAACAAGGCATGCTCAACGCAGCCGAGGCCATGGCCCTGGCGTGGCGCGCCGTGGACGCAACGCTCAAAAGCGATCCACGTCTTTCGGTTCTTCTCGAATGCACCGCCGGCGCTGGTGCGCAACTCGGCGGAGATCTCTCCGAACTCGCGATCATCCAACGGCTCGCTGCCAACTATCTCGATATCCCCGTCGCCTTCTGTCTCGATACTTGCCATTGCCACGTGAGCGGATTTGATCTCGCCACGCCAGCCGGTTTCAACGATCTTCTCAGCAGCGCGCGCGAAACGCTGGGATTGGAAAATATTCCGGTGATCCACACAAACGACGCCAAAGCCGTCTGCGGTTCGCATCTCGACCGGCATGCCAACATCGGCGCTGGTTATATTGGTTTAGAAGGCTTTCGGCGCATACTGAATCATCCTGACTTGCGCGACAAAGCTTTTATTCTGGAAACGCCCGACGAAAAGCCGGGCGGTCATTTGCGC
>Ga0302319_10023541_pt1 | contig 10998 bp, 9 predicted proteins | sample Bog_T0_2_FD_203319 | JGI IMG/M metagenome (GOLD analysis project Ga0302319, IMG submission 203319) | Peat permafrost microbial communities from Stordalen Mire near Abisko, Sweden - Bog_T0_2 | ecosystem: Environmental > Terrestrial > Soil > Wetlands > Peat | place: Sweden: Abisko, Stordalen Mire...
GACCACCAACATCCATGCCATAGCCGAAGCTACAGGATTCGCCAACAGCGCCATAGCCTCGGCAACATACACCATCAACCCGCCCCCTGCCTCGGCTCCCGTCTTCAGTCCAGCGGTCGGGACTTACCACGCCATCCAGACGGTTACGCTCACCGACGCAACCAAGGGCGCGGCGATCTACTACACGCTGAACGGCGCAACCCCCGGGACCACTTCGACCCTCTACTCCAAGCCCTTTACCCTCAGCCAAACGACAACCGTCAAAGCCATTGCCGTAGCCGCGGGTTTCGCTGACAGTGTGGTCGCCAGCGGCACTTACACCATCATCCTGCCCGCCGCCGCGCCCACGTTCTCGCCCGCCCACGGAACCTATGCCGAGGGACAATCGGTCGCGCTCACATCCACCACCCCGAGCGCAACCATCTACTACACAACGAATGGGACCACGCCCACCGTCTCGTCGCCCAAATACACCGGACCCATCCCCGTCGACTTCTCAGAGACCATTCAAGCTATTGCCGCGGCGAGCGGCTATGAAAGCAGCCCTGTTGCCACAGCCGTCTACATACTGCCCGGTTCGCCGCAGGTGATAACCGGGCTGGCAACCGGCGTCGCCGCATCCGGCGCTACCCTTAACGCGGTTGTGATGGATTTTGGAGCGCCCGCCAAGGCTTGGTTTGTTTGGGGAGCAGGCAAGACCGCGCTCAACAACGCCACTGCTTCCACTGCGCTTCCAGCATCAGCCAGCCGTCAAAGCGTGAGTGCAAAACTGACCGGAATTGCGAGCAAAACCACCTACTACTTCCAGGCGGTATCTGCTTCGGTCGGCGGAACGTCCTACGGAGCAATCCAAAGCTTCACCACTCCGTGAAAATTACCCCGAAGAGCCTGTGTAGAATTACGCACCTAGAGCGCACAAGGGAGTTAAGAATCCAATCGAGCATCCGCTTCGCCACCCGGCTAACGCCGCGTCGAGAAGCACAATGCGTAGCAAAAGTGCATAAAAAAGCGCGCTAAAATTCAGGGTAACGGCATCGGAATCATAGGGACACGGAGAAAACACCCCCAACCTCACCCTTTTTTTGCCGCAAAATGGGCAATTCTTGTGCCAAACCCGCAACTCAGGTTCCGCCCGTGTCCTTGCTCGCGACCTGATTGATAATGCGCTGGATCACGACGATCTGGACATGGATGTGCTTGGCCACATCCGGCAGGAACTCGGTGACCACGTTGTCGATGGGCGCGGTTGCCAGGCCGATGGCGTAACGGCGGGCCGAAGCCGGCCCATTGGTCTGCTGCCCCGGAACGTAAAGGTTGCTGATTTCATCGTCGATGCCGTAGCCGACCAGCGTGGCGTAGTTCAACATGCCTTTGCCGCTGTCGCTCTGCGCCCAGACCACCGCATCCATGGTGTGGAGGGCCCGGCGCAGATACGAAGCGTGCGGCATGCGATGGTAGTGCGGATCCTGATGGGCGATGGAGGGAATAAGAAACGTGCCGAAGAACTCGCCAATCATGTCCTGAGTAAAGCTGACGCCCACGTAGCGGCCATAACCCGGCATTCCCGGTCCGTAGGCGGAATGCGAATCTGCGGCGACGGAAATGCCCGCCTCGCCGAGGATGGTGATCACGTTGAAGGGATCCATGACGTTCTTGGTCGCCAGCCATGCCTTCTCTTCGGGCGTGAGCGGCTTGACCTGGGGCCCGTTTTCAAAGCGCATGTACCAGTTGATGATGGGCGCAGGACAGGGGAGCTTGATACATTTGTTCTTGTCGGTCTGGTCCTTCCCGTTGGTCTGCGCGGTGCCTGCCGGTGCGGGGGCATCGGGCAGACTGGGCTTGGCCGGCGAATCGGGACTGGGCGGGGCCGGAGCAGACTGGGTCGGAGTTTGCTGACCCGGAGCGGGGTCAGGCGACTGAGCTTGAGCAGGCACCGTCTGCGCGCACGCAAATGGGATCAGGCTCGCCACCAGCGCGGCCTTGATCGGGAAACGAACACCCAAAATTGCCTTAAGATTTCTCCTTAGCCGCACAGAAACTATCGCCCTTCTTCGATGCAGATTCGACGGCTGAAAGCGGGAAAAGGTCGCCTCGAATTGGCCCGGAATGCTCACCTTGCGGGCAAAACGAATGATTTTTCGTCTCCATTTCCCGCCCAATCCGAAACCGCGCCATTGCCGCTTGTGGCACCTTATACCCAGGATCGCGCTTCCTCCCGTTGACTGCGAGTATCGCTGGAAGCACACTAAATGTGGAGTATAAGTCCATGCAAGGATACGCTGCACCGCCAGACGACTTTCGCCGCCGTGCCGAGGAGTGGGTCGACCGCCTCGAGGCTGAATTCCAGGACGTAGCCGGATACATGGATCGCGTGGTCGTGCCCGAAGTCCGCCGCGAGGCTGCCAGCGCCGCGCGCCTGCTGGCCGGCCATCTCGATCGGCTTGCCGACCGGCTGCAGGCAGCGGACAGGAAGCCGGGACTCTGATGCGAAACGCCCACGCGAAACACGTATCGCTGGGCATTGCGGCAACCGTTGCTGTTTTACTGTCTGGATGCGGCCACCACGAGAAGGCACCCTCCGCCCAGGCGACTGCGCCACCAGCCAGTCCTGCCGTGCGCCCCGCTAACCGGCCGTACGCGCCGCCTCCGCCCAGCGAAGTCACTGCAGACGACCAGGCTTACGTCGCCAGCCACAGGCCTATTTACAGCGAAGTGGGCGTAGCCAGCTGGTACGGGCCTCCGTATCACAATCGCCAGGGAGCGAACGGTAAGGTCTTCGACGAGAACGCCATGACCGCCGCGCACCGCACCCTGCCTATGGGTTCGCTCATCGTCGTCACCAACGAAAAAACCGGCCAGTCCGCCATCATGCGGGTCACCGACCGCGGCCCCTTCGTGCCCGGCCGCCTGCTCGATCTCTCCATGGCCTCGGCCAAGGCCACGGGCGTCTATCGCGCCGGTCTTGCGTCCGTAAGAATCGACGTCTACGAGACCCCGCGCCCGATGGAGGCCGGCGGCCGCTGGTGCGTGCAAATCGGCGCCTTTGAGCACGAAGGCAAGGCCGAAAAACTACGCAGCGAACTGGAGCGCCAATACGACACCGCGCAGGTGATCGACTTTGCCGGACCAACCGGTTACTGGGTGCGCATCCGGCCCCAGGGCGACAACCGCGAACAGGCGGAATCCATCGCACGCAAGTTGAGGCCGGCTGAGGGCGATGCCTACCTGGTCCGGCTGGATTGACGGCCCATCCGCGCCTCCATAACAGATTTGCGGTGTCGAGACCCAATTCGTGGTGAGGTTCCATGAGCGAGTCATCTATCCAGACGGTCTTCCAGGACGCTTCCCTATCCCCTATGCTTTCCGTCCGCCGCGGAAAGGAAGCACTGGCTTTCTATCAGGCAGCGTTCGGAGCGAAGGTACTCTTCCGCGCCGGCGAAACCAGAGATGCAGTCATCGCAAAGCTCGCGATCGGGAAATCGGAGTTCTGGATCTCGGACGAAGACACCGAGCATCGCAACTTCAGCCCCGAATCGATCGGCGGCACTTCTTTCCGCATGATTCTCATCGTGAACGATCCGCACGCAGCCTTCGACTATGCCATCGCCGCCGGAGCCAAAGTCCTCTGCCCGGTGGTCGATGAAGACTATGGCTGGCGCATTGGGCGAATTGAGGATCCCTACGGCCATATCTGGGAGATTGGCCGGGAGATCTAGAGCAGAATCAGCATAGGTGTCCCCGATCAGGTATTTGTGCGGTTGGATTTTTCCTGGCAAAAAATCCTGGCTGGCATCTCTGCCGATGGGTACAGTTGTGCTGATTCTGCTCTAAGCCGCTCAGCCTTCCCATTCCTCAGCAGTCTCCGCAATGGCCTCCCGATCCACGGAGACCTGCGCCAGGCGATGCCCGAAACCGACCGCTGCGACACAAAGAATCACAGACAAGACAGCATTTGCCGTCGCGCGGCCCCACGCGCCCGAGCGCAGCAGGTCAAAGGTCTGCAGGCTGAAGGAAGAGAACGTCGTAAAGCCGCCGCAGAGTCCGACCATCACGAAGAGTCGCATATTGTCGGACGCGGGATACTTGCCGCTCTGCAGCGTCAGCGTTCCGAAATACCCGATAACAAAGGAACCGAGCACGTTGATGAGAAGAATCCCGAAGGGAAATTGCAGGCTCACCGGGGTCATCCAACGGGAGATCGTAAAGCGAAAAAGCCCCCCGATGGCGCTGCCAATCGTCACCCATAAATAGGACATGCGTCTGCCTCGCTCTGCTTCAAAGTTCGACCAACCACTTGGCAGAAGTCATCAGCCCGATCGGATGGACGCAGGCGGTTTCGGGAGACCTCATTCCCATTGATTTCATCGTACAACACGGAGGAAACCGGCCTCGCCGAAATTGACCGCACAAGATATCGCTAACCAATCATCCGATTTTCTTCGTGAGGCTTTACAATCGTCGCAAATCCCCCGTGCTCCAACTCGGCAGCGTACTTGCGGAGGTTTTCATGACTGTTCAAACATCCATTCCGGCATCCATTGTCCGCCTGAACTACTGGGCAATTCTGGTCGCCACCATTGCCTGCTTCCTTTTCGAAGCCGGCTGGTACACGGTGTTTATGATGTCCTGGCTCGCGGGCATTGGCCGCACCAGCCAGTGGCTGATGAGCGCAGCCGGTTACAATCCGGTGCTGCAATACGGAACGGCGCTGATAGGCACGGCCGTCGTCGCAGCAGCCATTTCCTGGTTCACCCAGCGGACTGGGCCGCAGACCGCTCTTCGCGGGGTTGTGGTCGCCGCGCTCCTGTGGGTAGGCCTGATACTGCCGACCTGCGCCATCGAATACGCCTTTGAAGAGCGTCCGCTCTCGCTGCTGGGCATCAACGGCGGCTTTTGGCTGCTGGGCATGATGCTCATGGGCGCCATCGTCGGCGGGTGGAAGAAGAAATTGTCTCCGGCTCAGCTCGGCGGCGGATAGAACGGCAGCTTATCGTTCTTTTCGTTGGCGCGGCGGATGGTGACATCGTCAAAGAGCAGCGCCGGAGCGAGAATGGTCTCCGGTATCGCGCCGCTGTAGTTGGCGACGTAGGGCTCTTTGCCGGCTGCGATGACGCCGGAGCGCAGAGCGCGCTGATCCAGATCGTCCAGCGTGGCGCCGCGCACCAGTTCGCGCTTGCCGTCTTCCCCCATCTTGTAGAGTAGGCGCGGCGTCAGTTCGGGACCAAGCGTTTCCACAAAGTACACGCTTTTCAGGCCACGATCCTTAGCGAGCGCCAGCAGTTTCTTGTTCAGCTCCTCTTCGGAAACGCCTTCGTGCGCGCTCACGTCAAGCACGCTGATGGCCGGATGGGGCGGCCCGGTGAGCGCGGCGCGTCCATGGCCATTCGATTTGGGAAAATCCCGCACCGGTTCGCGGCCGATCAGGTAGTTTTCCAGCCGTCCATCGGCCACCAGCTTCACCGTCTGAGCCGGCACGCCTTCGTCGTCGATCTTGTAGGCGCCAACCAGCGCCTTGCCGTTGAACGCGGTCAGGCTTGGATCGTCAACCACATCCAGAAAATCGGGCAGGACGCGGGCGTGAAAACTCGAAGCGAATGCGCCCTTGGTGCGAGCTTCCGTGCCCAGTTCCGGGCGCGTCGCGGTTACTGCGGATGCAACCAGGTCATGAATGGCGTCCGAAGCGGCATCCGCCGAAAGCAGCACTGGTCCGTGATACTCCTCCTCGACCAGGGGCGCTTTGCGCAGATCTTCCAACGAGGCGATCAGAGCTGCGGCATGTTTGTTGAAGATTTCCGGTGAATCTAGATCGGTAAGCGAGACGCCGCTCGTGCCGTACGACCGGTCCAAATGCATACCGTCCGCCGCCTGCGTGCCCACGGCAAAGGACTCGTCATAGGCAGTGGTCCCCTTGCGCACGATCGTCCCTTCACTACTGACCAGGTAAGTATTCACGGCTCGCGCATGAAATCCGGCAGTAGAGTACTGGATATCCTTGCCTGCGTTCTTGAGAGCCGGATCGGTTCGGTAGAGCCCGCTCGACTCGGCAACGCGCTTCGCCCAGGCCGTGCCTTCGGCCTTGCCGCCGAGCTGCAAATGCACCGGGCTGGCGAGCGAAACGACTGGCGTTTCCTGCGAGAAATCATCCTGCTGCGGGGGCGTCTGCACCTGTTTCAACTGCGCTTGCTTCTGCGCGTAAGCGGCCAGCGCCATCTTGTAAGCATCATCGGTAGCCTGCCACAGCGCAGCCCGTAGCGCCAGTGGATCGTCGTCCAGAGCGGCATAGGAGCTGACGCCGTCGCCGCGCGAACTGGAACTGTCGATCTTGTAATCGCCTACGCGCACCGAAACCCGCGCAACCCGCTGACGGTGCAATCCTCCGCCGACGGTCGATCCAAAGTCGGCGCGGGTTTGGTAGTCCTCAATGTCTTCGAGGCGATACAGGATGAAAAACGGCTTGGCGAATCCCTTTAACTGGAGCTGTTCCTTGTTGCGGTCAAGCTCTGTAAGCATGGCCTTGAGGATGGGATCCTTTTCAGCATCGGCGCGGGTCTGCGTTGCTTGCTGCGCCACGGCGAAGGAGGAAGCGGCAAGTGCCACGGCGGCAAGAGAAACGGCAATTCGCATGGTTCTCATCAGTTTCCCTTTCCTGCGGCAGAAGATTGCGAGGCCGAGGCAGTGACGCTTGGATTGGGCAGAATTGGCACCCGTTCGGTACCCTGCTGCTGCTTCTGCGTTTCAATCTCGCGGAGCAGCATAGCCGGAGCGACTGCCGAAACCGGAATCGAACCCGACTCCGCGCCGCATTCGCCGTTGAAGACTTCATCCTTGTCGCCGGTGGCCAGAATGCTCTTCATGGCTGCCAGCGGCGTACCGACAATGCTGACGCCGCGTACCAGTTCGTCCGGCCGGCCATCGACATACACGCGATAAACGACCAGTGGGACCACCGAAAACGCCTGCGGCGAACTGCGCGTGGTCACGGCAAATCCGGAGGAAATGTCTTCAAAGTACAGTCCGTATGGCTTTTCCTGCTTCTTGGCTTCCTCGATCAGCATCTTGCGCAATTCCGATTCCGGCACCGATTTGGTCGAAGTGACGATCAGATTGCCCTGGCGGCCATTCGGTACCCGGCCCATCTGCGCGCGGCCGTGGCCGTTCGACTGGCCGAAGCTTGCGATGGGCATCCGCGACATCAGAAAGGTCTTGAGCACGCCATCCTGAATCAGATCGACCTTTTCCGCTTTCTGGCCTTCGTCGTCGTAGGCGTAGGTGCCGCTCAGCCACGTGTCGCCGAATTTGGCCCGCGTCGGGTCGTCGGAAACGGAGAGGAATGGAGGAAGGACCGTTTTGCCGACTTCTTTGGTAAAAGTCTGACCTTCTTGTTCGCCGCGCTGGCGCTGGCCTTCCAGGCGATGGCCGAGCACTTCGTGGAAGAAGACCGCCGAGGCGCGTCCGGAAAGAATCGCCGGGCCGTTGAAAGGCTCGGTCACGGGAGCCTTGCGCAGAGCCTCAAGGCTCTTGCCCAGTTCGCGCATGGCGGCTTCAAGCTCGGCCTCTTTGGGCAGCCCATCGACGGTTTCGGCTTCAAAAGTCTGGGCACGGAAGAGGTCCATGCCGTCGTCGGCGCGGCTTACTGCGAAGACGATCAGCCGGGCCATCTGGTGCGGATTAGCAAGGCGCGAACCCTCGGAGGAGGCGAAATAATCGGTCTCGCTCTGGGCGGTGAGCAGAACGATGTTCTGGTTCACGTCGGGAAATTCGCGAAAGATTTTGGAAAGCGAACGGACCCGGTTTTCCCACGCAGTTTTGTCCACAACCGGAGACGGGGCCGGCTTATCGACATGAATCTGAGGGGTTTGCGTGGAGAAATCGCCGGAAGTGTCTTCTTCCTTGGCGCGAACTTCCGCCTCCGTCTTCACCCGCAAGTAGTTGTCGAGCGCCGTGCCGTAGCCGCTGTTGGTGGCCTGCCAGAGTTCGCGCGAGAGCGCTTCGCGATCGTCGGCCAGCGGCAGTTGAGTGGTGGTAACGGCTGACGAGCGGTGATTGCCGTGAGTATTGTCGAGTTTGGGATCGCCGACGCGGACTTGCACATCGACGACGCGATCACGGTTGTCGGAGGAATCGACCAAAGCGCCGTACTGCGCGCGGATGGCTACGCTTTCGGCGTCGGCGACGGTGAAGCTGAGGAAATAAGGCGGGACCTGCTTGTCGCCCTGCTTTCCGAGCGAGCCCATGGCGCGGGTCAGTTCCGTTGCCATCGCGTCGAGAAGCGGCGGCGTGGCGGCTGCCGGTTTCTGGGCGATCAGCGCGGGGGAGAGTGCCATCAATGCGCAAGTTGTTGAGATGATTAGAGCGCAGGAAGAGGGATTGCGCTGAACTCGGGTGCCGATGGGGAAAAGCCGCTGGGAAACTGTTGGCAAGATGAGTCTCATGATGGTTCGGAGATTGGCGAACAGTAGTTTCTATCGGCTATTGTCGCAGATAGTCCAGACACGTGCGGTGGAACCATGATAATAGGCGGCAAACAGATTTGGCAGGGTGGACGGATGGCGGCGATGCTGGCGGTGATTTTCGTCGCGGCTGCAATTCCCCTGGCCACTTGCGCTGCGCAATCCGTGTTAAACACTGCGCAATCCTTGTCGCGCGCTGCGCAATCCGCGCCACAGGAGCAGCCGTACAGCCTTCCGCCAGAGAAACGTCGCCAGGCAATTGTCCTCGGTGTGATCCGGCCGGCGCTTTCCTTTGGAGCGGAGTTTGGACAGGTGGCTGTTTTATGGCTCCTGTTGGCCAGCGGAATGGCCGCGCGTCTGGCGGATTGGGTTTCCACCCGGAGCAGCAACGCGTGGTCACAGGCGGCTATGTATTCGGCGCTGCTGGTAGCGGTGCTTTTCCTCGCCGTCAACCTGACCACGGACGCGATCGGGCACGTCTATTCGCTGCGCTATGGGATCAGCATCGAGCCATGGCCCGCATGGCTGCTGGATCAGGCAAAGACAATGGGGCTGGAAATCTGCCTGGAAACGCCGGCGCTCATGCTGGCGTCCAGGCTGATGCGCTGGAATTGGTCGCGCAAGCGGTATTGGTTGTGGTTCGCCATCGCGGCCGTGCCGGTGACCATTCTGGGAACCTTCCTGCTACCTTCTTGGATTGAGCCGATGTTCAACTCGTTCGAGCCGCTGGCGCAGGAGCACCCGGCTTTGGTGACGCAACTGGAGCGGGTAGTGGCGCGCACCGGGACCAGCATTCCGCCGGGGCGGATGTTCCTGATGAAGGCCAGCGAAAAGACCACCGGGTTGAATGCTTATGTGACAGGCATTGGCGCTTCAAAGCGCATTGTGGTCTGGGATACGACGGCGGACCGAATGCCTACGGACGAGATTCTCTTCACGTTTGCGCATGAGTCGGGGCATTACGTACTCAATCACATTCCGCAGGGGTTGGCCTTTGGCTGCGTGGGGTGTTTCGTGTTTTTCTGGGCAACGGCGCGGCTGGCGGAGTGGTTCGTCCGCCGGTTTGGAGCAAGATGGCGGGTTGCGGAAATGGCTTCCCTTCCTGGGCTCGCAGTGCTGGTGCTGGCTGTTTCTGTCTTGCAGATTGCGGCTGAGCCGGTCGGGAACGCGTTCAGCCGGCATATCGAGCATCAGGCGGATGTTTACGGGCAGGAGGCGATCCATGGGCTGGTAGCCGACCCGCAGAAGACGGCCGTGGCCAGCTTCAACCGGCTGGGCGAGGCGTATCTGGACGAGCCGAATCCGAATCCGTTTATCGTCTTCTGGACTTACGGTCATCCTTCGACGCAGAGCCGGGCAGAGTTTGCAGCGCATTACGATCCCTGGGCAGTGGGTCAAAAGCCGAGATTCTTTTCGAAATAGCGATTAGACCGGCGAGAGCCTGGGGGCGCTATGGATGACGCTGGATTCGTCGGTGGTTGCGAGCCGGGTGAGGGTCAACACCGTGATGTCGTCATCCTGGCCGAAGTTGACGGCGGCATCGGTGGCCTGGGTGGCGTTGGGGCGGGAGGCGAAGAGCGTTGCAAGACGCGCGAAGCCGTATAGCTCGCCGGCGCGGCTGCGGGCTTCGAGCAGGCCGTCGGTGTAGAGGGCGAAGTGGTCGCCGACGAAGAGCTTGAGCGGACTCTCCAGGTAGGTTGCGGCGGCGGTGAGGCCCAGCGGCAGCGCCCCGGGGATCTCCATTTCCTGGTCGTTGACGAATGGCGCGGGATGGCCGGCGGAGGCGATGATGCAGCTACCTCGCGCATCCAGTCGCAGGGCAATGGCGGTGGCGAAGCCTCCCGAAAGGCGGCCGTACAGACGGCGGTTCAATGCAGCGAGAATTTCCGCGGGGCTGGTAGTGTATTCGGCGATCATTCGCGTGGCGCCGACGATCAGGGAAACAGCCATGGCAGCCTTCAGTCCCTTGCCGCTGACGTCGCCTAGGATGACCAGCGTGGAGCCATCGGAGTTTGGAATGATCTGAAAGAAATCTCCGCCCACTTCGGCAGCGGGGCGGTAAGCGCTGGTAAGGGCGAAGCCAGGCAATGGGGGTAGGTTTTCCGGCACCAGCACCTGCTGCAGTTCGCGGGCGTTGCGAAACTCGGCTTCGAGCGCGGACTGGCGGCGGCTGTTCTCAACCGCGTAGCGATAGACGGCAAAGATGATGCAGATCAGTAGGAGCGTGGCGGATAGCGTCTGCGCAGTGATGCCATTGCTGTTGATGGTGAAGATGGGCGACGAAATCTTGTCGAAGAGCTTCCAGTGGGTGTAGCGGCTACCCTGGGCGGAAGCGATGCGGACGACGACAATCATCTCGGTGGTCACCGCGAAGCAGGCTACCAGCCAGCGGGCCAGGTCGAGGTGACGGCGTCGGACGATCGCGTAGGCGACGAGAACCAGCGGAAGAGCCTCAAGAGGTGTAAAGATTCCAGTCAGGATGGCGTCGGCCAACTGCAACTGCGGAATCCAGTGCGGGAATAGATCGAGCGGCGTGATGAGACCGTCG
>Ga0302319_10023545_pt1 | contig 10997 bp, 11 predicted proteins | sample Bog_T0_2_FD_203319 | JGI IMG/M metagenome (GOLD analysis project Ga0302319, IMG submission 203319) | Peat permafrost microbial communities from Stordalen Mire near Abisko, Sweden - Bog_T0_2 | ecosystem: Environmental > Terrestrial > Soil > Wetlands > Peat | place: Sweden: Abisko, Stordalen Mire...
ATGGCCACCAATCAGGTTCCACCCCAGCAGAGAAAAAATCGCAATGCATGTCGTGGCAAAAAAAGTAAAGAAAGCCGCGGCCACCGAAAGCAGCAAGCTGGTCAGCAGCCCGAAGCCTTCCAGCGGAAAGCCAAGCACCGTTCCACCGCCCCGGTGTTGTGTCTTTGCGGTTGCATTCATCTCCATGGCCCTCGTCGTCTAGAATACAGTTGAATGTCTACCAGCGCACAAATCGAGCTTTGGCACGCGGAAAAGGTCGCCACCCAGGTAACCGTGGCGCAGGCCGCCAACGGCATCCATTACGCCGCCTGGGGAGAAACCCGCGTCTCCGAGCACGACCTCGAACAACTGGTTGGCGCCGTGCCGGCCGCTCTTTCCCCCGCGCTCGCAAACCGTGCCTACTACTTCGTCCCTCTGGCCATTGCCGACACCGGCGAAACCATGATCGCCCCCGGCTACAATGTCGATCTGGGCGACCGCGCCATCTGCCACCGCAACGCGGCCTTCGGCGCCACCGAGGCCGTCTTTATCTCCACCCGCCTGGTCGAGGACCGCTTCGGCCTGGCATTCGAGTTCTTCATCAACGTGGCCCACAACTTTGTCGATGCCGCAGGCGTTCCTGAGAGCTTCTCCTCCCTGGTCTGGTCGCAGGCCGAGGCGCAGGTCCGCGGAGAAACCAGCCAGGACGCCTGGGAGACCCGCCGCCGGGCCCAGGACAGCCTGAACGGCAAAAAAATCATCGACGAGCGGTCCCGTGGCAGCTATTACGAGTCGTCCTTCTCCGACGCGTTAGCCGTCTACATGCTCTCCCTGGCCGTAGACTTCGACTACCACGACCTGCGCGAGCGCGAGTATCCCCTGCTAGCCGCCCCAGCGCTCGCCGAGCGCCTTCGCCATGTAGCCGCCCTCTTCCCAACCAACCCCGGCTACGAGTTCCAGGTCCTCTACCGCCGCAAGGGCTAACGACTACCTGCTGATCGTTACCACCTCGCAGCAACTCAGCATCGCGTGCCACCCACCTGGAGAGTTCAAATCGGCATCAGCGCAATCCGTCCTCCGCCCGTACACAGAATCACAAGGTTCATCGCCACAAACATCAAGTCGTAGTGCCAGCCCATCGACTTCTCACCCCAGAAGCCGGTCTTCCACTTCGCAACCTTCATACAAATCGCGCCCAGCATCACCAGGATCAGTCCCAGTGCGGCCCACTGCGTCAGCACGCCCGCCACCAACCCCATCGCACCCGCCAGCTCCGCGACACCCAGAAACACCGTGAACCCCACGCTCATCCCCAGGCTCTGAGCCCGCTCTCTTGGCGATTTTAAATCGTTGAATCCGCTGCTTCCAAACACAACCGCCACCATCAGCCGCAGCAGGAACAGGCTCCAGTCCGAGTAGAGCATTGCGCCGGGTATCGAAATCATGGGCATCCTCCTCAGCAACTATAACTGCGCTTGCTCGTGGCTTGTTCGAAGGAGCAAATTCAGTCATTGTCAGGTTGGCGGGAATGTGATTGTCTGGCGGAAGGGGGTCTTCGTGAAACTGCTTATCAAATTCAATCTGGTTCTGGTCCTGGTCTTTGGATTTGGGATCTATCTCATCGCCCACTACGCATATAACTTCCTGATGGAAAACGCGCGGCGGCAGGTGCTGCAGCAAGCGCAACTGATGACCGCCAGCGCCAGTGCCACCAAGGACTATACAGACGAGCAAGTCAGCGGCCTGCTTGTGAAAGAGCAGCAGCTTGAGGAGCCGGTGAATCCCAACAGGGGCAAAAGGCCCGCGACCGCTGCCTCAGCCAGCTCTGTGCTCCACGGGACTGTGCAGGACAACTCTGAGTTTTTGCCCCAGACAATCCCCTTCTATGCGGCGAATACAACGTTTAAATACCTGCGCAAATCCTACCCGGATTATGTTTTGCGCGAGACCGCGCTGAACCCAACCAACCTGGAAGACCAGGCCACGGAGTGGGAAGTCGATCTCATCAATTACTTTCGTGACAACCCCAGCGAGACACAGCAGACCGGGGAGCGTAGCACGCCGTTGGGTCAAGTGCTCTATGTCGCCACCCCGGTGGTGGCCGCACCGGCTTGCCTGCAGTGCCACAGCGAAGCTGCCATCGCGCCTGCGGCCATGATCCGCCATTATGGCGCCGACCATGGGCTTGGTTGGAGAGCCAACACCGTCGTCGGAGCGCAGATTGTCTCCGTGCCAATGGCGGTTCCGATCGCTCTGGCGAACAAAGGATTCCACGATCTGCTCATCGGGCTAGGCGCAATCTTCCTGCTTACGACCTCCTTGATCGATCTCTCGATCTATCTGATTGTGATTCTGCCGCTGCGGCGTGTGTCTCAAAACGCCGACCGCATCAGTAAAGGCGAGCTCGATCTACCCCCCTTGAAGGTCAAAGGCAAAGACGAGATTGCCGAAGTGACGGAGTCCTTCAATCGAATGCACACGAGCCTCGTCAAGGCTTTTGAGATGCTGAACGACTAGGGCCTGGTAACTGGCCCCACCTTCAGTGACGATTCCTCGAACGAAGAAACGCGGCCCGATCGGCCTCGGAGCTGATTTGCTTGGCCGCCTCCTGGTAGATAAAGTCCAAATTGTCGGATTGGGCAGCCAGCTTTTTTATAACGATTTTTGCCACCGGGCCAATATACACGGCCAGCTTGCGGCTTACGTCTTCAAGGGGAAGGCTTTGCATGCCGCTTGCGGAGGGAGTGGCCGGTTTGAACGAACCGCCGGATGGGCCGGACGAATGGGTGTCGGGCTTGGTCTGCGGCAACGCAAGAGTCGTCTCCTGCTTGCTCAAAGGCACGGATTGCAGCGCATGGACAAATTCCTCGGCACTGGAGAAGCGCCGCCCCGGATCTTTCTCAAGCGCCCGCATGACCGCATTCGAGATAGCAAGCGGAACCTGCGGAGTGACATGGTGGGGCGGCGTTGGGATCTGGGTGATGTGCCCCGCCATGATCTCGAAATTGCCATCTCCTTTGATGGGAAGGACGCCGGTCAACAGCTCGTAGAGTGTCACGCCAACCGAGTAAATATCCGACTGTGGCGTAGCCCTCTTGCCGCTCACTTGTTCTGGAGACATGAAGTGCAGCGAACCAACCAGGTATCCGGTCAACGTCAATTCGCTTGCCTGCTGGGTAATTGCAATGCCGAAGTCGAGCAGCTTCACCGCGCCGTTTCCTGTAATCATCACGTTCGCCGGCTTGATGTCCCGATGCACCACGCCGAGACGATGCGCGTAGTCAAGCGCATTCAGAATCTGAATCGTCAGGTCCAGAACCCGAGGCACGGGAATTGAATTCTTCAGACGGTAGTTGCGCAGTGTCTCGCCGTGGATCAGTTCCATCACCATGACGAGATGGTCGTCATGATAAAAAGCATTGTGCAGTGCGGCGATATTGACATGGTTCAGAGCCGCCAGCGTCTGTATTTCGCGGCGAAACCGCTCCACCATGTCGGCCGTACCCAACTGTTCCGGCAACAGAAACTTCAGCGCTTCGCGGCGCTGAGAGATGACATGCTGCGCTTCGTACACGACTCCGAGCCCCCCGGCGCCGAGCTTCGCCACGATCTCGTAATCGCCGATCCTTTGTCCAGCTGCAAATGCCATTCGGAATGGTCGCGCCTTTCAGCGGCTATGGATTGTTTCGAGTACACCTGAGAACGGCCTCAATCGTCAAGCCGCATCCTGGCTTGCGGCGCCTCGCAACGCCAGCGCAAAACTGGATGGCCAATTGGTTCGGGTGGCAGGCAACGCCTGATGCGTTTGGTGATCAACTTGAATGGAGGCTCGGTTCGCCTTATCCCTCGGATCGGTACGCGACGCGTCCTTCGCTGATGGTCCAGCGCACCCTGCCTTGCATCGCCCAGCCGTCGAACGGCGTATTCCGGGACTTTGATTTGGTCTCCCGTGCCCGATAAATCCACTCCGCTTTGGGGTCGAACACAACCACGTCGGCAAAGCTGCCAATGGTGAGCGTGCCTCGTCCCTTCAAGTTCAGCAGTGCCGCCGGCTGTGCGCTAAGCAGGCTCAGCACGCGTCCCAGCGGCATTTTCCACTCCTTATGCAGCCAGCGCAGGCTCAGGCCCAGCGCGGTCTCCAGGCCGGTAATGCCGTTCGGCGCGTTTTCAAACTCCACTTCCTTCTCGTGTACCGCGTGTGGCGCATGGTCGGTGGCAATGGCGTCCACTACTCCGTCGAGAATGGCTTCGATCATGGCGTCCCGGTCGGCAGCCGAACGCAGGGGCGGATTCATCTTGCAATGCGTGTTGTAGAACCCCACGTGCTCCTCGGTCATCAGGAAGTGGTGCGGCGCAACCTCGCAGGTCACGCGCAGTCCGTTTCGCCTTGCCTGGCGCACGGCCCCCAGCGCCGCGGCGGTAGAGGTGTGGGCCACATGCAGGTGGACGCGGGCATCGCGCAACTCCGTCACCAGGCGGATATCGCGCTCGACCATCCCCGATTCAGCCTCCGGCGGCATCCCGCGAAGGCCCAGCTTGAAGGACATCGGCCCCAGATTCATGCTCGCGCCCTGCGTGAGCCGCGTATCCTCCGCGTGCTGAATCACGCTAAGACCCACTCGAGCGGCCGCAGCCAGGGTCTCGCGCATGATGTTGTCTTTGAGAATTGGGTTGCCATCGTCGGTCACCGCAACGGCGCCTGCCGACTTCAACGCCGCATAGTCGTTGATTGCCTCGCCCTTCGATCCGCGGGTTGCCGCTGCAATGGGGAACACCCGAATGCCCGCCCCTCGCTCCGGCGCAAGCATCCAGCGCGTTATCTCCGGGGAGTCGTTCACCGGCACAGTGTTGGGCATGGCGGCCACAGCGGTAAAGCCTCCAGCCGCGGCAGCAGCCGTTCCACTGGCGATGGTCTCCTTGTAGCCCTGGCCGGGCTCGCGTAGATGGACATGAATGTCGATCAACCCCGGTGCAACCGTCAGCCCGGATGCGTCCAGAACTTCAGCGCCGTTGGCCTGCTTCAGCTTGCCTGGCGCGGCGATCTCGACCACCCGGCCGTCCTTGAGCAGAATCTCCTTAAGCCCGTCCACGCCGGCCGCCGGGTCGATCAGGTGCCCGCCGCGAATTACCAGAGCAGTCATGCGCGGCCTCCGGTCCCGGTTGCCGTCAGCGCTCGCTCCACCACCGCCATGCGGATAGCCACTCCGTTTTTCACCTGTTCCAGAATCCCCGACTGCGGCCCATCGGCCACCCCAGCAGTTATCTCTAGCCCGCGGATAATAGGTCCAGGATGCAGCACGAGCGCCGTCGGGGCATGAGCAGCCAGCCGCGGCCCGGAGAGTTGGAAGGCGGCCTTGTATTGTTCGAGGTCCAACTGTAGCCCAGCCAGCCGCTCAGCCTGTATGCGCAGCATCATCACCGCCTGCGACTGGCGCAGCGACGCGTCAAAGTCCCGCTCAATCGCAATCCCGGGCCCGGCTTTGGCCGCCAGCTCCGGCAGCAGTTCCTTAGGCCCGCACAGCAGCACCCGTGCGCCCAGACGCGGCAACAGCAGCATGTTCGAGCGCGCCACGCGGCTGTGCAGGATGTCGCCCACGATAGTCACGGTGACACCCGCCAGCGTCTCCGAATCTACGATCTCAACTCCGGGCCGCAAGTGCGCCAAAATCGTACGCAGATCCAGCAACGCCTGCGTGGGATGCTCATGCATCCCATCCCCCGCATTCAGAACCGGCAAGCGCGTTTCGGCCTCCAGCAGCCAAGGCGCTCCAGAGGAGTTGTGGCGCAGAATAATGGTTTCCGCGCCCAGCGCACGCAGCGTGAGGCCAGTGTCTTTCAACGACTCGCCCTTCTCAATACTGGAAGAAAGGCTGGAGACCAGCGTGGTGTCAGCGCCCAGTCCCTTGGCGGCAAGCTCAAAGCTGGTGCGTGTGCGCGTAGAGGACTCGTAGAAAAGCAGGGCCACACGGCGTTTGGCAAGGATCCGATCCCGAACCAGCGGGTCCTGGTTTTCAAGAGCCGTGGCGCGGGCAAGCAGATGGCTCACCTCTTCCAGGCTTAAATCCGAGGCCGAAAGCAGCGATCCTGGATGGTATGGAAACGGCGAGGCGTCAACTGGCGGTGGATGAAGCGTTCGGCGAGTGGGTGCTGCGTGGGAGATCATCGGTCCTGACTTTCAATTCTCAGCTATCAGCTTTCAGTTCCAGGCTTTCACCTCTCAAGCTTGAATCCGGAGCTGAAAGCTGATAGCTGTCTTTTCTTAATCCACGCGCTCCACCAGAAGCACCTGCTCGTCGTTGTCTACCTCGCGGAACTTTACTTCAATGATCTCGCGGCTGCTTGTGGGCACATGCCTGCCAACGTATGTAGCCTCAATGGGCAGCTCGCGATGACCCCTATCGATGAGCACCGCCAGTTGCACGCGCCGCGGACGGCCATGATCGAAGAGCGCATCCAATGCTGCGCGGATTGTGCGCCCCGTGTAGAGCACATCGTCGCAGAGCACAACGTCGCGGCCCTCGATGTCAAAACCGATCGCCCCTTCCGTGACCACGGGCCGCACACCTGCCGTGGAAAGATCGTCGCGATAAAACTGGATGTCGAGTACTCCCGTATCCACTTTCCGCTTCTCGATGGCCGAGACCAGCTTGCCCAGCCTCTCGGCCAGCGGAATGCCACGGCGCTTGATGCCCACCAAAGCAAGGTCGTCGCTGCCGTTGCTCTTCTCCACAATCTCGTGGGCCAGGCGCACCAAGGTGCGCTCAATCTCCGAAGCGGACATCAGGCGGCCTTTTGTTCGCAGGCCGTGCGTCTCCTGGGCTTCACTCATTTCGTTCCTTTTCGCCTCTGGTCTGTCATTGCTCGTCTCTTCAGGGGATGATACGAGGGGCCGCCGCTCCGCGGCAAGCTGTGGAGAAGTGGACTGCATTTGCAGGCCGCGAAGTGGCTTCACATACGATTCAAACCTTTTCTTGGAACCTGTCGAAAAACTCTGTAGAGATGCCGAACATTCGACGGGAGAAAGTCCATAAGGGCGAGAAGGCCCGGCGTAATTCTCGGCTCTTTCAAGACAAAAGCCGTTCCCTTGGCGCGCCGCCGCGAGTATGGTGATTTGCGTACATTGCGATGACAAAAACAACCGCGTAGCGTACGCGTATGCGCGTATTCAAACGCGTGACAAATAGTGCAAAATGACATGAAATAAGGCCGTTCTAGGGCTTAAAACGCGCAAATATGCGCATTTTGCGCACATAATTTTGCATGTAAACCTTTAAAGAATGAGGAAAATGCTAGCACTGCATGCGCAGTACCATATCAAAACGGTTCTGACGGTGGCAGTTTCTGGATGGGCTCTTAAACTTCAGGCCTCTGGCCGGCGGGAACCTGCCAGCAAGCGCGAACCGATTGCCCCGCCCGCTACTGCAAAGACAATCAGCATGGCCACCAGGAAAACCATACCAGCCAGCATGAAGCTGGCACGCCCTTCCGGCCTTAGCATCCATGTCCTTAACAGCAACACGGTTTGCGCGTCGGCCCCGGCGGCAGCCGATTCCTGGGCCATGATCTGGTTCACCATGGACAGCCAGGTGTCGTCGATCGTCTTGCCCTGGTGAAAAAAGAAGCGCATCGCAAACAAGCTGGCGCCGGTTGCCCCAGCCGCGGTCCAGCCGCCAAGCAAACCAGTCACCAGGCCAATCCGGGCTCCTGCCCCAACCGTGATCCACGAGGGCCGCTGACTTCGCATATAAAGCACCACCGCCAAGGCTGCGGCCAGGGCCATCCAGAACAGCCCGAAGATGTTGACGGGCGACAGCCCATTCGACAGCAGCCCGGCTGGAATCGCCAGCATCATGGCCGCCTTCAAGGCCGGTTTCCAATCAACGCTGCCTGCGTCGCGCACGGCCTCGTTCCACCGCTCCGGCTGGGCTTGTCCCGTGGGGTTCTCTGCGCTGTACAGCAGTTGCGGCAAACCGCATGCGGGGCAGTAGCACGTGTCGGTCTGGACAGTCTGGTGGCAGCGATTGCACGTCATCTCCATATATCTAAGAGCCTATAGCATTCCGCCGGACAATCGCCGCCCGGATTTCAGGTTCGCGCATGCGGGGTATCCATATTCTTCGAATGGCGTGACTCCGCGTCGCGCTTCATCTTCCCGACCCGCAGCACGAACGCATAGGCCCTCTCGCGGCAATTGCGGCACCGCACAGGGTACTGAAGAATCAACAATCGGAGAGAATCTGCTCCCCGCAAACGAGCGGTGCGGAAATCGGAAAACCCACAAAGTCTGCATCGCAAAGACATGACCGCCTCCGGATTATGAGTAGTTTAGAAAGCATTTTCGATACAACAAAGTCGGGGTTCACTCTATAGTGCCCCGCATTTGGCTTTTATGACAACCGAGACCCTCGCGCTGAGCTTGCGTACCCTATTCTGACATGAGTCGGTTCGATTCACGTTAAATGGTGCTGAACTTTGCTGGACGACTCCGATTGTCACTCTGACGCGACACTCCTGACGGTGAGCAGCTCACTGCGCCGGCTCAGGAGCCGCTATCCGCTGAGTCCAGCTTCGCGTCTACGATAGCTTCTGCCGCCTGAACAGCCTCTTCGAGCGTCATATTGGTTGAGTCCAGCAGCACAGCGTCCAGCGCAGGTTTCAGCGGCGAATCCGCGCGGTTGCGGTCCCGTTCGTCGCGAAGGCGCAACTCCCTGATTACCTCATCCGGCTGGGTTTCCGGCGCCGGCCCAAGCCGGCCAAGTTGATCGAATCGGCGCAGCCCGCGCACCTCGGGAGCCGCATCCAGAAAAATCTTCACCCTGGCGTCGGGAAAAACCACTGTGCCGATATCGCGGCCCTCCATCACGATTCCTCCGTTGGCGGCAAGTTGCTGTTGCAGCTTCACCATCCAGGATCGAATCGCGGGAAATACGCTCACCCGGGAGGCTGCGTCTGTAACCGCCTGATTGCGAATCAGGCCGGTAACGTCCTCGCCGTCAAGCACGACTCGATTCTCCTCGTCGCCGGATTCCGCGCTTCCGGGCTCCAACCGAATCGTAGTTTCGCCTGCGAGCGCCTCAAGGCCCGCAGCATCACCCAGAGGAATATCCTCGCGCAGCGCCTTCAATGCGAACGCGCGGTACATTGCGCCGGTTTCCAGGTTGAGGAGACCAAAATGCCGAGCCAGATGCCGCGCAATCGTACTCTTTCCCGCGCCAGCAGGGCCGTCGATGGCAACAATGATCTTGCGGGCAGCCTCAACGGAGCGCAACGGGGCTTTTTCCGCACTCATCCGCGCTTTTTCGTCCCCTGTTTGGGCGGGGCGGTAAAGCCAAATCGCTTGGAATTCCCTGCCTTCGTGCCTGCCGTTAGCGCCGGTTTGCGGTTGCTGCGTGCTGGCCGCGCATCGGGTCGCGCTTCCTTTCGGGCTGCGCTGCCGTTGCGGGTCCCACTGCCGCTCCTTGGCTGGCTGCTGCTACGCGAGGTCGTTGTGGCCTTGCCAGCGGCGCTGGCGCCGTTGGAGTGGCCATTACGCTGGCCCCACGCAGGAGCGGACGGCTTCTTGGCTCTCGCGCCAGCGGTGCCGTTGGCTGGACGGGTCTGGCTTCCGGTCGCGCGGGCGCCATTGGTCAAACCATTTCCTGTATGAGCTCCGTTGCGCGTGCCGTTCGTATTCGCGGGAGCCTTCGGATTCCAGCGCGCGCTCGCGGACGGTCTCGCTGCGGACGGGCGGGCTTCAGAGCCAGTGCGTCGCCCCGGACGACTGCTGGTGGACGATTGGGCAGGCTTCCGGTCGCGGCTGTGCGCTGCCGGACGGCTGAAGTGGGGCCGCGCCGTTGCGCTCTTGCCGCCGGCTGCGGGCTTCCGCGCCGGGGTGTTCCGCGGAGCGTGCGATTCAGCGCTCTTGCGGGGCTCCGCCGGGGCTGGCGCCGCAAGGGCAGCAGGACCAGGCGCTTCGATCTCCAATGGGTCCTCTTCAAGATCGCGCGACCGGAGAAAGTATGCCGACGCCGGCATGGACGAACTCGCATAAAGCGTTGGTGGCGCGGCGAACTCCGGCAGCGTGCCGGCTACATAGAAGTGCGGCGCATGCCCCAGCGAGATGGTGTGCACCTGGCGCGTCGCCAGCAGGCCGCGAAGCACTTCGCGCACTTTGCTGCGGGCGGTAAGCGGCGCAAGAAACAGCTCGACTTCCTCCATGCTGGCCGCAATTACGGCCTGCAGATAGATGGAAGCAAGCACCGAGATAGCGGTCACCTGCGAGGTCGAGGCTCCTTCGGCAATTGCCTTCTGGAAGCGAGTGCGGAGCAGTTGCCACTGAGCAGCCTGGCCTGGAGCCGAGATAACCGGAATGATGCGAAGCTGCTGCCAGAGCTCTGTAATCGCGCGCAATACTGCGCCTTCGGTTACTTCACGGCCCAGCGCCTGCGTGAGTTTTGAGATGGTTGTATCGCCGAGTTCCAACTGCTTATAAGCCTGGACTGCCAGTTGCGAAACCTGGCGCGAACCGGTGAGTTGCGGGCTGCGCCGCCAGTCGCGATCACCCCTCAGGGCGTAGACGTAGGGCAGAACCCAAGCTGCAACCACAAAATCCGGGTGCTCGCCGGGATGGCCCAACAGATTCAGCCGCACTGCCACGCCGTCAATCTCAAGGCGCACCAGCAATTCTTCGGCCAAGGCTATCATTTCAGGGTCGTTGCTCGAGTCCCGATTCCCGGCTACGGCCTCAACAAACGAAGGCGCGATCGAGGTGGAATACTGCCGCCTGGGCTGGAAAAGACACAATCCTGTCTCTTCAATCCACGTCCGGGCGTCCTCCAGTGTGAGTGCCCCGTTTCCGTTCTGGCGCATCCTCTCGGCGCGCGATGCTTCCAATTGCTCTGCTGTCAAAGAAAAACCTCACTTCCAGGCTGGCGTTTCCGCCTTGCTACCCCCTCTCCTGAGAGGAGGGTGGCCACCTTCCAGACTACTACTAAATTCGATGGAAGGCCCGCTGGATCTCCTTCCAAGAATACAACAAA
>Ga0302319_10023546_pt1 | contig 10997 bp, 8 predicted proteins | sample Bog_T0_2_FD_203319 | JGI IMG/M metagenome (GOLD analysis project Ga0302319, IMG submission 203319) | Peat permafrost microbial communities from Stordalen Mire near Abisko, Sweden - Bog_T0_2 | ecosystem: Environmental > Terrestrial > Soil > Wetlands > Peat | place: Sweden: Abisko, Stordalen Mire...
CGCGTCATCGAGACCGTCGACCGCGAGTGTGCCGCCGGCGCCGCGCCTGCTCGCGACCCGGTGGGTGAGCAACGGTCCAAGGTGCGACCCGGGAATGAACCACATGCAGCCGTTCTCGACGGTTGCGGGCTGCAGCGGGATCCAGAAGTGGATGGAGCGCAGCGGAATCGGTTCCTTGTTGTAGGCTTCATCCTGGTGCCACGCCGTCGGCGTCTCGTTGTGCGGCGGCTTGTAGATGGCATGATCGAATTGATAGCCGACCGGCACGCCGAGCAGCCTGCGCGCGACTTCGCGGCAGCGCTGGTAGGTGAGCGTCTCGCGCAGCTCCGGCACGAGCACCGCCGCCTCGTTGACCTCCGGCGATTTCGCCGCCTCGCCGGGGGCGCGTGGTCCGGCGAGATCGAAGGCGCGCTCACCGAGGGATTCGAAGCGGTCGAACAGGGGGTCGAGCAGCGACCGCACCCGCGCGATGTCCTCGGCGGTGGTGAGCTGCTCGAGCACGGCAAAGCCGTCGCGCGAGAATGATTCGTTCAAATCAGGCTGGTTCGCCATCGTCAGTCGGCCCCTCTTTGGCGGCAGTCTAGCCTGGGGCGCGTCCGGGGCGATGTGATGCGGATCACGCAGTGTGATGCAGCTCACGAATGCAGACCCCCGATTTGACTAAACTTCCGCGGTCGTGCGTAACGATCCCGCTTTGCCCGCAACCGCGCTTGACCGGGCTGGGTCGATTGGCTACAAGGGGCGCGCGCTCGGCCGCATCCGCGCGGTCGCTTCCGACAAGGGCCCAGCAACATCCATGCGAACCGCACCCGTGACTCCCATATCGCCGCACGCCGCGCCACGCCTCGCCGACAATCTCTCGGTCGTGATTCCGACTCTCGGCCGCGATTGCCTGCGCGACTCGGTCGCGGCGCTGGCGAACGGCACCATGCGCCCCGCGCAACTCATCCTCGCGCACCAGGGCGTCCCCGGGGCCCTCGCGCCGATGCTCGCGGAATTCGCCGCCTGGGGGCTTGCGGTGCAGTACGTGCATTCGGATGCGCGCGGCGCCGCCGCCGGCCGCAACGCGGGAATCGCCCGCGTCGGCACGCGCTTCTTCGCCACCACCGACGACGACTGCATCGCCGATGCGCGCTGGGTCGAGGAAATGCACACGGCGCTCAATGCGCGGCCGCACGAAATCGCGACCGGCCGGGTGCTCGCCGGCGAGGCCGGTGCCCCGTCCACTTCCACTTCGCTCTCGCCGCGGCTCTTCACCACGGCGCCGCTCAAGGGCGATCACTTTTGCGGCGGCAATTTCGGCGCGGAACTCGCAGCCTTCGATGCGGTGGGTCCGCTCGACGAAACCGAACTGGTCCGCTATTGCGAGGATCCCGAGTGGGCCTATCGCGCCCTGCGCAGAGGTTATCCGATCCACTTCCTGCCGCAGATCACGGTGACGCACCTGCACTGGCGTGACGATGCCGACATGGCCCGCGTGTATGCGAATTACGCCCGTTCGACCGGGGGTTGGTTCGGCCGCGAACTGCGCCGCGGCCATTTCTCCTTTCTCGTGCGCCTCTCCTACGAGATGATCCGCGGCGCCAAGCGCTGGGCGCTCGGCTCCCTGCGCGGTGACTACCTGCGCAGGGTCAACGGCCGCGCGTACGTCGTCGATCTGCTGCGCGGCCTGGCCGCGGGCATCCATGAAAAATAGCGCGACCAGGAGCATGGCGCGGCTCACGCGCGACGTCCGGTCAGGTCCCTGATGGAAGCGAGCGAAGAGCGCCGCGCCGGGCGCGCCCTCATCTGGAACGGCGTACAGAAGATCCTGTCGAAGGCGCTGTATCTCTGTGGCACGCTCGTGCTCGGACGGCTGCTCACGCCGCAAGATTTTGGCCTCGTCGCCATCGCCGCGGTGGCCGTCACGACGGCGATGGGGGCCACCGAAACCGGCATGACGACCGCCATCGTGCAGTCCGGGGAGCGCGACGACGCGCATTACGAACTCGCCTGGACGATCAACTTCCTCCGCGGCGCCATCGTCTGCCTCGCCCTGATGGCCGCGGCGCCGTTGATCGCGCGGCTGTTCGACGATCCGCATGCGGTGACGCCGATCCGCCTGCTCGCACTCGTGCCGCTCATCGCCTCGGTGGCGAGCCCGCGACTCGCGGATCTCATCCGGGAGCTGAATTTCTCGAAGCTGGCGATGATCGGCATCGGCACGGTCGTCGTCGAACTCGGCGTCGCCGTGACACTCGCGGGGTCGCTCGGCGGTCTGGCCATCATCATCGGCAAGATCGCCGGCGCCGTCATGCTCACCGGTTCCAGCTATTACGTTGCGCCGCACATGCCGCGTTTCCGGCTGCGACATGCGGCCGGCCAGCAGCTCATCGCGTTCGGCCGCTGGATGTTCGCCATCGCCATCCTCGGCGTGAGCTCCGACCTCGTGCTGAAGGTGCTGATCTCGACGCGCCTCGGGGTCGCCTCGCTCGGACTGTTCTCCCTCGCCGACAAGCTCGCGGAGACGCCGAACCAGCTCGCCAACGAGGCGGTCGGTTCCGTGGCGATGCCGCTGTATGCGCAGCTGCGCAGGGATCCGCCCCGGCTGACGGCGGCCGTCCGCTCGCACGTGGTTGCCCTCATGTGTTTCCTGCTGCCCGCCACCGCGCTGCTTGTGGCGCTTGCCTCGCCGCTCGAGCAGCGGGTGCTCGGACCGGCCTGGGCGGGAACGTCGCCGATGGTGGTGTTGCTGGCAGTGGGGTATCTCTTTGAATTGTTGTTCAATGCGATCGTGCCCCTGCTCACCGCAACCGGCGCGGTGCCGCGCCTGTTCCTGGTCGATTTGCTTCAATACATCGTGCTCATCGGCAGCATGGCCTTCTTTTCGGCGCCCGTCGGGCTGGCTGCCGCGGGCATCGCGCGCATCCTCGCCAGCCTGGTCGTGGTGGTGGCCGGCGTGTGGGTGGCGCCGCCGATTTTCCGGCCCATCGCGCTGCAGTTGACTCGCTCGGGCGCCTTCCTCGCCGTGCTCGCCGCGCTCGCGGGCGCGGTGGCATGGCTCACCGCCCAGGCGGTGCCCGAGGCGGGCGGCGTCGTTGCCGGTGCGCTCGCCGGGGGCGTGTTGTTCCTCGCCACGGCCTGGTTTTCCGACGCGGCCCTGAAAACCGGAATCCGGGATTGCCTCGGGGCATTCTTCCCCGTGCTCGCCCACAAGCCGTGAAGGCGGGCGCTTGGCGCCCAGGCGGGATGGCCCCGGGCCGGATGGCCCCAGGCCGGCTGGCCCCGGGCGGGGTAGCCTACGGGGTAGGAGTCGCGCTCATCGGCGCCGTCGTGCTCGCCGGCCTCGCCGAGCCGCTGCTGACACTCACGCGGTTCGTACCGCTGGATCCCAACGAGGGGTGGAATGCACTCTTCAGCCGGATCGCGATGCGCGGCGGGGATCTGTATCCGTCGCCGCAGACGAGCCTCATCATCAACAACTATCCGCCGCTCTCCTTTTACCTGGTCGGCCTGGTGGGACGATGGATGGGCGACAACATTTTCGCCGGGCGCGTGGTGGCGCTCGCGAGCATGCTGCTGGTCGCCGTCAACCTGTTCCTGTGGCTGCGTGCGAGCGGGACGGGCGCGCGGGCGGCATGCCTCGGGGCCGGCGTGTTCGCCGCCTTCGCGGTCACGTACGCGCGCTCTTATGCCGGCATCAATGATCCGCAGTGGCTCGCGCATGCCATCATGACCACCGGCCTGGTCGTACTGTGGCGCGGCGGCGCAAGCGCGCGCGCGATCGTCGTCGGCGCGCTGCTCATGCTGGCGGGGGGTTGGACCAAGCACCTGCTCATCCCGCTGCCGATCGCGACGACCTGGTGGCTCATGCGCCGCTCGCGTCCGGCGTTCTTCCTCTGGATCGGCTGCTGCGCGCTCTTGCTTGCGGCGAGCACGCTGCTCGTCTGGGGATTGTACGGGTCCGCCTTCTTCGCCAGCCTGCACTCCGCGCGGCAGTACTCGCTGCACCACGGGATCAAATTATTCAACAAGGCGTTGCTGTGTTTTGCGCCGCTGATCGCACTGAGCGTGCTGCTGCCGTGGGCCGCACCGCGCAGCGAGCCCAAGGAGTTCGCGCTGGTGTACTTCGGCGACGCAGCAATCGTCGCGTTCGGCGCCGCCGGCGGCGTCGGGGTCGACATCAACGCATTCTTCGACCTGATGATCGCCGCGAGCCTGTGCGCGGCGCTTGCGGTCGACGCGGTCTGGGCGAGGCCGCTGCCCGCGTCTCTGCGGCACGCGCAGTGGGGGCCGGCCCTGAGTCTCCTGCTCGGCGTGTATCTGGCCCTCTATGGCGCCACGATCGCGCCGGCCGCGCTGGCCGAGGTGCGTGATCTCGACGCGTTCGAGAGCCGCACCCTCGCCGCCACTCGGCTCATCGCCCGGCTCGGCGACGGCCGGGCGGCGTGCGAAACGCCCGAATTGTGCTATTGGGCGAACAACGAGTTCCGCGTCGATTTCTTCAACTATGGCCAGAGGTTGCTGGTGGGCAAAGTGCCGGCGTCGGCCTGCGACACGGTATTCGACGGCGATTCGCTGTCCCTGGTGCAGCTCGATGCCCTGGACGGCAAGGATTCGATCGCGCTACCGCCCGCGTGCAACGCGGCGATCCGCCGCAATTACCGCACCATCTCGGCCGCACCCCGGCCGCTTGGCGTCATCATGGCAGGTCACCTGAGGTAGCAGCGGTCACTTGAGATAGAAGTCGAAGGTGTGGCGGTAGGGCGTGTCGGTGAGATAGCGCCAGGTGCCGAACGCCGGGAACGTGAAGCGTCGAAAGGCGCCGAGCGCCGAGATGCGGTCGAGCGGGACCGGGATGCGGCGCGGCACGTCGTCCCAGCCGAAAACGAGGTGGCCGCCGCTGCGCAGACATGCATGGCACTGCGCGAACGCGGCCTCGCACTGCGCAGCCGTATCCAGGCCCCAACCGAAGACGCCGTTGCAGATGATGGCGTCGAAGAAATCCGCCGCGAAGTGGCGCCCGATCTCCTCGAGCGGAGCCACGACGTGGCGGTCCGCGCCGAACTTGCGAAGGCGCGCATCCGGTTCCACCGTCCAGAACTCGACACCGGGAAAGAATTGCCGCGGATAGTGGGAGGTATAGGTGTTGCAGCCGACGAACAGCACCTTCTTGAATCCGGCGTCCGCCCGGTAATGGGGGAAGATCACCTCTTCAAGCACCCGGCGGTCCTCGGTGTTGAGCGGCGTGGGCAGACCGAGGCGTTTGCGCAGCACGCGGGACGCATACCCGTGCTCGGTGAGCAGCGGGATGATGATCCGCCACTTCGGCTCCGGCGGTTCACCGATCGCGTCCCGATAGACGCGTGCTTCGATGCTCCGTCGCGCCCTTTCCCGTCTGTTCATGCCAGTCCCTCCTGATTCGACGGCCCCACCGGCATGATCATCAGACAGTGTGACGCCCGTCACGCTGTCGGCGGCGCCGCGCGCGGCGCCGCGGCACTTGAGCCATGCTCGGCGCCTCACGGTAAACGTGCTGTGATAGCCTCAACATTTGATGCGCAAAGATACCATCGCCTTCGTCAGCACGTACGAACACCCGTCGCGCGACAGCGTCGAACAGACCATCCGGGAAGTATTTCCGGAGTACCGGCTCGAGAACATCGTGCTGAAGGACGTGGTGAAGTCGCATCGGCGCTGGATGCTGCCGAACTCCATTCATATCGCCGCCGAGTACGGCGTCAAAATTCTGCGCGGTGATGCCCGGCTCATCGACAGCTACTTCCGCACCACGTATCTGTTTCGCAGGATTCATCTGGCGATGCGCGAAATCATCGACCCTTCGCGCCACGTATTCTCGTTTCAAACCCAGTCGCTCTACGACACGAGCGTGCCCGGCGTGCCGCACTTCATCTATACCGATCATACGCACCTGTCGAATCTCGAATCCGCCTACTTCGACCCGCGCCAGCTGCGCCCCGCGGCGTGGATCGCGCTCGAGCGCACGATCTACCGGAATGCGGCGCGCGTGTTCACCCGCAGCCACGACGTGACGGCGGACCTCGAGAAGCACTACGGCGTGGGCGTGGACAAGGTCACCTGTGTGTACGCCGGCACGAACGTGCCGATGAGCGGCGCGCCGCCCGCGAGCACCGCCCACGGGCAGCGCCGCATCCTCTTCGTCGGCGGCGACTGGGAGCGCAAGGGCGGCCCGGTGCTCGCGGCCGCATTTCGCGAGGTGCTGCGCGTCCTGCCCGACGCGCACCTCACGATCGTCGGTGCGAGCCCGCAGCTCGATCTGCCGAACACCACGGTGCTCGGCAACCTGCCGCTCGAAGCGGTGAGCGCCGAGTTTGCGCGCGCCACGCTCTTCTGCCTGCCGACGCGGCTCGAGCCGTTCGGCATCGCGGTGCTCGAGGCGATGCTGCACCGTCTGCCCGTGGTCGGCACCGCGGTCGGGGCGATGCGGGACATGATCCGCGACGGCGTCACCGGACGGCTCGTCGCTCCGGGCGATTCGCGCGATCTTGCCGACGCGCTGCTCGAGATGCTGGGCGATCCGGAGCGCTGCCGGCGGTTCGGCGAGGCCGGTCACCGGCTCTTGCTCGAGCGCTACACCTGGCAGGCGGTCGGCGCGCGCATGCGGTCCGTGATCGCGCCGCTCATCGGGCGCACGGACGTTCCGCAACCCGCGGCATGTCATGGTTGATGTCGCCGAAAAAAGCACCGTCATCGAGGACGAGGAGCGCCGGGCCGCGCATCCCGCCACGCGCCGGCTCGGCGTCCTGGGGGCAGTCGCGGTGCTCGCCGCGGTGCTGCTGTCGCCCGCGCTGATCCGGCCGAGCGCGCGCGGCAGCCTGAATTTCGACTCGCAGCTGCTCGCCGAATACGGCGCGGTCATGCCGCAATACGTCTTCATCGGCAACTCGATGCTGCGCAGCCGGATCGACGAGGACGTGCTCCTGGCGCGGCTCGGCCCGCGCTGCTGCTTCGTCCTGTGGACCGGCGGCGCCGAGAGCGCCTGGACCCATCAGGCGCTGAAGAACATCGTGCTCGCCTCGACCCACCGGCCGAGGAAGGTGTTCATCTTCTTCCGCGACACCTATCTGACGCAGCCCACCTACCGGGCGACCGACCGCTATTGGTGGAAAATCGAGCGCCTCACTCATGCCGATGAACCGGAACTGACCCGCTCCATGGCCGCGAGCCGCTCGTGGCAGGAACAGCTCGAGTACCGGCTCGGGGAGATCTACCCGGTGCAGAAGATGCGCGAGCGTGCGAGTGCCGCGATTTCGTGGCTCGCGGGCGAGATCGTGACGCCGGGCCGGGTGCGCTTCGGACAGTCCGCGGGCGAGAAATACGACGGACTCTTCGACCTCGAGGGGCTGCGCGGCACCGCGGCGGACGACACGTCGTTCGCGGAGGAGGATCTTTCGGAGTTCGATTTCGATGCACACATCGAATCCTCGCTGGTGCCCTCGATGATCCACATGGCGAAGCAGGCCGGCGTCGGCCTCGTGTTCGTCCGTGTGCAGCGGCGGCCGACGCCGCAGGGGCCGCCGGCGCAGCGGCCGGAACTCGTCGCGTACACCGCGAAGCTGCGCGCCTATCTCGCCCGCAACGGGGTCGAGTTCCATGATTTCACGGGGGACCCGGAACTCACCCTGGATCATTATCTCGACGGCGATCACATCGGTCCGCAGTGGCGGGCGCAGTCGACGGACAACTTCCTGCGCCGGTTGCACGGGGATTTCGAGTGATCTTCCAGAGCCTCGATTTCCTGGTGTTCCTGGTGCTGGTGGTGGCGTTCCACTGGCTGCTGCCCGCCCGCTATCGCAGCATTTTTTTGCTGCTGGCGAGCTGGGTGTTTTACGGCTACGTGCATCCGTGGTTCCTGTTCCTCCTGTGGTTCGTGACCGTCGCGGTGTACGCCGCCGCGCTCGGCATCGAACGGCTGCCGGCCCACCGGCGGGCGTTCCTCATCGCGGGGCTCGGCGCCTGCCTCGGCATGCTCGGCGTCTTCAAATACTTCCACTTCTTCGTCGACAACGTGGCGGCGGTGCTGCGCACCGTGGGGCTCGGCGTACCGATTCCGGAGATCCGGATCATGCTGCCGGTCGGCATCTCCTTTTTCGCCTTCCAGGGCATGAGCTACGTGATCGACGTGTACCGCGGCCAGGTTCGCGCACGGAGCAGTTTCGTGAGCGTGGCGCTGTTCAAGGCGTTCTTTCCGCAGCTGGTGGCCGGACCCATCGAGCGGGGCACGCACCTGCTGCCGCAGCTTGAAGCGGCGCGGGTGCTGCGCGCGGACCTGATGGTCGAAGGGTTCCTGCTGCTCGTCTGGGGATTTTTCAAGAAGCTCGTGATCGCGGATAATGTCTCGATCGTCGCGAACAAGGTGTTTCTGCTGGAACATCCTTCTTTCCCGCTGCTGTGGGCCGGGGTGCTCGCCTTCTGCGTGCAGATTTTCGCGGATTTTTCCGCCTACACCGACATCGCCCGGGGCAGTGCAAAGATGCTCGGCATCAACCTGGTGGAAAATTTCCGGCACCCATATGCCGCGATCTCGCCGACCGACTTCTGGCGGCGCTGGCACATATCGCTCTCCACCTGGTTTCGCGATTATGTCTACATACCCCTCGGCGGCAATCGCGGCGGCCGCCTGCTCGAGGCGCGCAACGTGATGGCAACGTTTCTCCTGAGCGGACTGTGGCATGGAGCGAGCTGGAACTACGTCCTCTGGGGCGGCTACTGGGGGGCGCTGATCATCGTCTCGCGGAGCCTCGGCGGTTTGGTGCCGGCACGCGTGTGGCGATGGCGCGGCGTCTCGGGGCTGCAAATCGTGCTCATGTTCGCGCTCACCAATCTTGGCTGGCTGCTGTTTCGCGAGACCGATTTTCGATATCTCGTGAACGATCTCACCCTGAGTCCGTGGCGGGCGTCGGCGGCTGATTGGCAGGCCGCGGCCTATTTCGCCTGCCTGGTCTGTCTTTACTCGCTGCCGCTCGTGCTGCACTACTACGTCGATCGGGGGCGCGCGGATGGCGGTGCGGCCGCGGCCGCGCCAAGCGTTGCGAGCCGGCCCCTGCCGCTGCGCACGGCGGTGGCGATGTGCTTGTTTCTCGCAATTCTCGTGTTGCGCACGTCGAATTCCGCGGATTTCATCTACTTCAAATTCTGAAGTACGCGTGCCTTATGCGGCTCGCCCGGTCCCGGGCTAGGCGGGACCATTGTCATGTCTGCCGCCGCCGACACGTTGCCGATCCGCATCCCAGCTAGTTAACTGAGATCCTGTTAAGAGCAAACCCGTCGCGAGGCGGGGGCGCAAAGCTTCCGGTCTGCGTGCAGGCAGATAGCGGAGTTGCCGGCCACGCGAAAATCGCTGCCGTGAACTCGTGACTATTTTTTTGTGCTGCCCGCAGTCCGCTTGAATGACCACATTCTGGGGACCGGTTACATGGCAGCCAAGGGATTCCTTTCCGTCCGTCTCGTCTGTGCCGCGGCGCTGGGTGCGACCCTCGTCGCGGCACTGGGCGGATGCAGCGACAGCGCCCAGTCCGCGACCAGCGGCGCTACCGGCGTCGCATCAGCCAGCGGCACCGCCAGCTCCCCCGCCAATGAGGCCGATGTCGCGCCGAACGGCGCCGCCGGTGCGGCGAGCGATCCGGGCACGGCGGCGGCCGCGGCGGCTACGGTGGTCGCAGCGGCCACCGCCGGCGCCGCGGTGACGATCGCGACGGGCGCCGCGGCGCCCACGGGCACGAGCGTCACCACGCTCGGGGGAGCTCCGGCCACGGCGACCGCGACCAGCGCGACCAGCGCGACGGGCGCGACCGGCGCGACGGCGGCCGCGGTCGGCGCGGGCGCCGTCAGTGGCTTGTCCGACGTGGCGCCGGTGATCACCGGCACGCCGGCGTCGACCATTGCGGCGGGCACCCCCTACGCGTTCCAGCCCACCCTTTCCGCCGCCGTCGGCGCCAAGGTTGCCTTCTCGATTGCGAACAAGCCCCGTTGGGCGATCTTCAACACCGCAACGGGCGCGCTCACCGGCACTCCCGGCACCGCCGACATCGGCACGGATGCACTGGTCGCGATCAGCGTGAGCAGCGGTCTCGCGAGCAGTGCGCTGCCGGCCTTCGCCATCACCGTGACGCCGGCCGTGTCATCCGTGACGCTGTCCTGGTCGGCGCCCACACAGAACACCAACGGCACGTCACTGATGGATCTCGCGGGATACCACGTCTATTACGGCACCTCGCCGGCCGCGATGACGACCGTTGCCACGGTCGCCGGCGCCGCGTCGACCCGCCAGGTGATCGGCAACTTGACGAACGGCACCTGGTACTTCACGGTGGCCGCCTACAACTCGCAAAAGGTCGAGAGCACGCCGTCGGCGCAGCTCACGGTGGACGTCGCGAATGCGGCAGCGGTGAGCGCCGACGGCGGGTCGGCGGCCGTGGCGGTGAACTTCGCCGCCACTGCCAACGTCGCGGCGCTCGTCTCGAACGGCGCCACGGTCGAGGAAGGCGGCCTCGACGGCGCCGGCGATGCGTACGCGGCGACCCTGCTCGGCGGTTCACTGAGCTGGTCGGGCGCCACGTTCGTATTCCTGCCGCCTGGCGCGGCCGATGCCGTGAGCGGCACGACCATCGCGCTACCCGCCGGCAATTATTCGAGCGTCGAGCTTCTGGGCACGGCCGTAAACGGCAACCAAGCGGCGCAGAGCTTCGTCGTCACCTACGCCGACGGCAGTTCAACCACGGTCAAGCAGAGTCTGAGCGATTGGTCCACGCCCGCGAGCTATCCCGGCGAGACGATCGCGAAGACCATGTCGTACCGGATCGCGGACGCAGGCACCATGGTGGACGGGAATTTCAACCTGTACGGCTACAGTCTGCCGATCAATGCGGCCAAAACCGTGGCAAGCCTGACACTGCCGGCGAATCGCAATGTCATCGTGCTTGCGGCCGCGGTTGCGCCCTAGGAACCTGTCTGAGTCAGTTTCATGAGCCGCGTTG
>Ga0302319_10023547_pt1 | contig 10997 bp, 10 predicted proteins | sample Bog_T0_2_FD_203319 | JGI IMG/M metagenome (GOLD analysis project Ga0302319, IMG submission 203319) | Peat permafrost microbial communities from Stordalen Mire near Abisko, Sweden - Bog_T0_2 | ecosystem: Environmental > Terrestrial > Soil > Wetlands > Peat | place: Sweden: Abisko, Stordalen Mire...
CCGGGCGCCGGCCCGGTAAGCCGCCTCGACCATGTGCGTGTTGATCAGGATGGAGCGCAGGCATTCCACGCGGAACCGTTCGATAAAGCCCATGCCGCCCATGTCGGCGGCAAGATTGTACACTTCCACGGCGCCTTCGCAGACGCGGTGGCAGTTGGCCTCCTGACTGACATCCAGGCAGATATTTTCCGCGCCGGGCACTTGCAGATACCATTCGTAAATCGGCTTCTTGTCCACCACGCGAAGGTTCGTGAAGCCCTTTTTCTTGAAATACAGCGCCAGGTTGCCGGCGATAAAGCCACCGCCGCCCGTGATGACGATCAGGTCGTCTTTTTTCAGCGGCGCATCCTTTTCCACAACTCGTTTGGTTTGTTCCATAGTATTTTGCTCCCAATCCGTATTGCCGATTCAACGGCTGATTTAATGTTCATGACAATTCTAGCTTGCCTTTTGCATTTGGAAATGCCCACTTTTGACCAACGCATATCTAAAATTGACTTTTTATATGAAAACACCCGCCCCCACCGCGCCGGATTTCTTTTCGCCCCAGATCGCCCGGGCCCGGCGGTTTTACCTCGACCTGAAGCCGCCGCGGCGCGCCCGGCTGGTGGTGGTATGCGGCGGGATTGAACATTGCACGCCGGATTATCGCATCGACCGCCAGACGTTTCCCTTCCATTCGATTGAGTATGTGACCCAGGGCCAGGGGCAGCTCACGCTGGGGCGCAAAAACCACGAATTGCTGCCGGGAACTATTTTTTCGTGCGCGCCGGGGCTTCCGCAACGCATCACGTCGAACCCCCGCAAACCGCTGGTGAAATATTTTGCGGACTTTGCGGGGACTGGCTCCGACCCGTGGCTGCGCGAGTGCCGGCTTCCGGCCGGCAGTGTTTCCCGTGTCTTTCCGCCGGGCGAAATCCAGCCGTTGTTTGATGAATTCATCCGGAGCGGCGAGCGCGGCACCCGCCAGGCCCCGGAACTCTGCCTGCGCCTGCTGGAATGCATTGGATCAAAGTGGGGCGAGGCGAGGGCCCCCTTGAAGGGCAGCGAATCGCTGGCATTTGCGACCTACCAAAATTGCCGTCACCACATTCAGGAACACTTCCGCTCTCTGCGCACCCTGTCCCAAATTGCCCGGGAACAGCATATTGACAGCACCTACTTGTGCCGGCTATTCCAGCGCTTTGATCACCAATCACCCTATCAGTATCTGATGAAACTCAAAATGAACGCCGCCGCCAGTCAGTTGGGGCTGCCGGGGGCGCTCGTGAAAAATGTCGCCGCCGACCTTGGCTATGCCAATCCGTACCACTTCTCCCGGGTCTTCAAGTCGGTCTTCGGGCTGGCCCCGGAATCGTTCCGGAAAGTGCGTTGAACGCTCGACAAAAGCCGCCGGAAAAATTAGGCTTCGGGCGCATGAAAAAACCGACTTTACTCATTCTCGCGGCCGGCATGGGCAGCCGTTACGGGGGACTCAAACAGATCGACCCCGTGGGCCCGGGCGGCGAGACCATTATTGATTATTCCATTTATGACGCCATGCGCGCCGGCTTCGGCAAACTGGTGTTTGTCATCCGCAAGGACATTGAACAGGCCTTCAAGGAAACGATCGGCGCCCGTTTTGAAAAGCGCATCGCGGTGGAATACGTTTACCAGGAACTCGACAAACTGCCGGCCGGCTTTTCGCTGCCCGCCGGCCGGACCAAGCCCTGGGGTACCACCCATGCCATCCTGATGGCGGAGAACGTGGTCAAGGAACCGTTTGCCGCGATCAACGCCGATGACTTTTACGGCCGGCCGGCGTACCAGTTGCTGGCCGACCACCTGAACGCCGGAACCGCCGATTTTGCCATGGTAGGATTCATCCTGAAAAACACGCTGTCCGATTTTGGGAGCGTGGCGCGCGGGGTATCCCGTACCGATGCCCAAGGGTATCTCACCTCGGTGGTGGAAATGATGAAGATCGAACGCGATGGCGCCGCGGCCAAGAATACGGATGCCGAGGGCAAGATCACCCAACTGAGCGGCGAAGAGTCCGTTTCGATGAATTTTTGGGGCTTTACGCCCGCCCTGTTCCCGCAGATCCAGACCAAATTCGTGGAATTCCTCAAGAAGAGCGGGGCGGAAATGAAGTCCGAATGTTACATCCCCAGTACGGTGAACGATCTGGTTGTGGCGGGCCAGGCCAAGGTGAAAGTATTGCGCACGAACGATTCCTGGTTTGGTGTCACGTATCGCGAGGACCGTCCCATGGTGGTCGAGAGCATTCGCAAGTTGATCACTCGCGGCGATTACCCGGAAAAACTCTGGGCCTGAAACTGGTCTGATTCAGGTTTTTGGCCGGCGATAGACTTTCCCCATCTCGGCCTGGTCCACGGGTTTGACGAGCAGTTCGTCAATGTTCACATGGGGCGGCCGGCTGGCAATCCAGACCAGGATCTCGGCGATATCCCCGGCGAGCAGGGGATTCATGCCGGCGTAAACGTCGGCGGCTTTTTTGCGGTCTCCCTTGAAACGGACGAGTGAAAATTCCGTCTCGGCCAGTCCCGGATCGACGGTACTCACGCGGATTCCCGTGCCCAGCAGTTCCTGGCGCAGGGCGCGCGTGAGCTGGAGTTCGCCGGCTTTGGCGGCGCAGTAGGCGGCCCCGCCGGCATAGGCCGTGTGACCGGCAACGGAACCAATATTCAGGATGGTGGCCCCCGCATCCGGCGGCAGGAGAGGCAGCGCCGCCCGGGTCATGCGCAGGACGCCCAGCACGTTCGTTTGAAGCATGGTCTCCCAATCCGCGTCTTTGGCCGTGGCGACATAATCCATTCCCTGGGCTCCGCCCGCGTTATTGATGAGGACGTGCAGCGGCCGGGTTTTCAATTTTGCCCGCGCCCAAGCCATGAAAGCCTCCACACTGGCTGTTTGGGACACATCCAGTTCGTGAAAAAACACTTGGGCTGCGCCGGCCTTTTTTGCCCGGCTGGTGACTTGCTCCAGGCGATCCAGCCGCCGCGCGCCCAGTAACAGTCGGGCGCCCTGTGCGGCAAAGGCCACGGCCGCCGCCGCGCCAAAACCGCTGGAGGCGCCGGTGATCAGCACCCATTTATTCTTAAGTGAAAATTTCATTTTTTAAAAACGATCCGGTCGTGACTGGTCTATTCATCGCCCCTTTTTTGATCCTCGCTGGCGACTTTTAACCTGGTGGCCAAGAGATGGAACAACAAGCCCACGAGGAGCGCACAGCCGCAGCCGAGCAACACGCCAGCCACGCGGTTGACTGAATTGTGCCATTCATTCGATCCGCCAAACAGTGTTACAATGATAACGGCGACGAACGAGGGGCGCAATGCGTCGTCCTGCTTTAAAAGGTAGCAAACCAGTCCGGTAATCATCACGCCGATGGCCATGGCGATGATTGGTTTCCCGATGATCGCCAGCAATACGGCACCGCCGAAGGCGCCGGCGAGATTGGCGACGACACGGAGGAGGGACGCTTTTAACGAGGCATCGAGGTCGGTTTGGGTGACCAGCACGGCTGATACGGCGGCGACCCAGGGTCCGCCTGGGAGACCGAAAGCTTGATAAACCAAGGCGGCGGTCACGGCGCCGACGGTAGCCTTGAGGGAGAAAATGAAGGCCGACAGGTGACGCTTTGGGAGTGAGGAAAACATGAGGGACTTGGGCGATTAATCAGCTTTAAAATCAATACTTTGTTGATGTTTATGTTATAAGACGGGACTACAAGCGAAAGTGCAAAATCCATTTCAACCCCACCCCTCCCTTGCAAATAAAAACCGATCCGGTGTGCGGACCGCGTTTGACACAGACCATGAGTGGTCCTACGCCCTTCATGTTCTTTCCATGCACAGCAGCATTCGGCTGCCGGTAAACGCCCGATAGTACTATTACTTCGGGAATGAAAAACACAAGGTGTGATGTTGAGTTAAGCTGGCAACTCATTCCGCATCATCCAGAGTGTAAATTAAGCGAAAATGGGTAGGGTTTCACCCCATGGTACTCATTTTGTTCTGCGTCTAGGGTCTGATGACTGGAAAAGATGAAAATCTTTACCAAAATAAGAAAGACGATGATTATGCCAAAAAATTCCATATTCTGCATTTCCACTTCCCGTGCGCAGACCGATCTGATTGTCGATCAACTCAGAGCCAGAAACTTCTCCAATGACGGTATATCAGTTCTATTCGCTGACAGGAATGCTAGCCGCGATTTCGCTCTTGAAAAGGAAACCAAAGCTCCGGAAGGGGCCATTACGGGTGCCAGTACTGGCGGGGTCGTTGGCGGGACATTAGGATGGATAGCCGGCATTGGCGCGTTGGCCATTCCGGGGATCGGCCCGTTTATCGCCGCTGGACCGGTGATGGCGGCACTGAGCGGTATTGCCATAGGTGCGGCGATCGGCGGTATGGCCGGCGGCCTGATCGGCCTTGGCATTCCTGAAATTCAGGCGAAGCGATACGAGGGCAAAATCAAAAAAGGCAGCATCCTCATCTCGGTTCACACCGAGGATTCCGAGGAACTCAAACGAGCCAGGGGCATCTTTACCAAGGCCGGGGTGCAGGACATCTGCTCAACCGGGGAAGTGTCAAAGCCCACAACATACATGGACACTGACCGCCCGGCGATTCCAACGCAGGCCGCCTATAGTGGTCACGGCCGCTAATTCGAAAACCTTGGGCAGGGAACCGACGCCAGGATGCTCCTTTTGAATTCTCAAAAGGCCACCCTATTTGCCTTCGATTTTGTTTCAGGCCATTGCCGGGCCCGGCGGGACTTGTGTTTCAAGCAGCAGCCTGACCTCTGCCCCGGTCAGCGTTTCCCGTTCCAGCAACGCCAGCTCAATTCTGTCCACCCCGGCACTTCGCTGTTGCAACAATTTTACAGCACCGGCTAACACCTCTTTTAATATTCGGTTTATCTCAGCCTCGGCGGCCGGCTGTTTCGGTTCGTAATACATCTCGGTTCCCATGCCCCACTCGCAAACCATGGCATTGGTGATGTCCCGGGCGGCGGACATGTCACCGGCGGCACCGTTGGTGATGGTGTCAAAACAGAGGCTTTCAGCCGCCCGTCCGCCCATCAGCATACATAACTGTTCCATCAGCAACTCTTTGCTTTGTATATGGGCATCCTCCTTCGGGAGCAACATATTGGATCCCAACGACTGATTGCGGGGCAGGATGCTGACTTGATAGAGCGGTGGCAGCCATTTGCAAGTGAAGTGGACCACCGCATGACCCGCCTCATGACGAGCTATGATCCTGCGCTCAGCAAGGTTTTCGACCATGGTGCGACTGCGCCCGTACATTACCTTGTCCCGGGCGTAAGTCAGTTCGGACAGGGATATTTCTGTAACCCCGCGTGTTACGGCAGTAATGGCGGCCTCATTCAGTAGATTGGCCAAGTCAGCCCCGGTCATGCCAAAGGTAGCTACGGCGAGTGCCCCCAGCGATGCCTCTGGTGCCATAATCGGCTTCCCTTTGGCGTGCACCTTCAAGATGGCAAGTCTGCCACTGGTGTCCGGCTTGGCCAGGTAAACTTTGCGGTCGAAACGCCCGGGTCGCAAGAGGGCCGGATCCAAGTCTTCCGCCCGATTGGTGGCGCCAATGACAACCACGCCAGTTTTATCCTTGAATCCATCCATGGCTACCAACAGGGCGTTGATCGTCTGCCGGCTTTCCTCATGCTGGCGATCGTTGCGCTTTCCGCCAATGGCATCCAGCTCGTCAATGAATATGAGGGCCGGCCGGTTCCGCATGGCCTTTTTGAACAGCTTGCGAACGCGTCTGGCACCAACCCCCGCATACAGCTCGATGAAGTCGCTGCCGCTCATGTTAAAGAAGCTGGCATTTGCCTCGGTGGCAATCGCCTTGGCCAGCATGGTTTTTCCAGTTCCCGGATCACCAACGAACAAAATGCCTCCGGGCAGCTTGCCACCGAGCGCTTGAAGTTTTTTGGAATTTTTCAGGAATTGGACCACCTCCATGGCCTCGGCTTTGGCCTCTTCGATGCCAGCCACATCTGCCAGTCGAACATCAGGTTTTCGAAAAACGCGGCTGTGGAAGCCGGTGGCGGCACTGGATTGCACAAAAACCAAGAGGCAGACCAAGCCGATGAGGAATGATCCATACGCCGCCGTGGATCCCACCGCGGACAGAGTTGACCGGGCTATGGAGGGGTGAACAAAACCGACCTGCACGTTGGTCAAGGCGAGCATGGCAGCCATGTCTGCCGGGTCAATATAAGCAGTCACGTTGACCGTCAGGTTCGTATTTCTGTCCTGGACTTCAGCTTTGACCTCAAAAGTCTGAGGCTGACCGGCCGGAGCCACATAAAATGTTGCCCGAGGATGCCGGTTCACCAACTGGATTAGATTAGAGACCCGGGTCTGCTCCAGGGTGCTGTGCACAGATCGAGGGCCGACGGCGGGCTTCAGCAGGCCGGAAAACGTACCCCACCCGACGGCGAGCAGCCAAATAATCAACCCGCCCGTTACAATTTGCTGAATCAAATATTTCCAGCGTGCCGGTAAACTGCTTTTAAAAAGCAATAGCAATACGGCAGCAAAAACCATGATCGCAAATGAAAGCTCAGTCAACATAGATATGGATACCTCGCTTAAGTTTTGAATACGACTAGGGCGTTCCCAGTGAAGACAGCGAGGGATAACGACACATCGTTTCACCGGGCCGCGACTGATTCCGGCTCCCCAGCGCGAGGCTGCCTTGCAGGTTGCCCTCGAAGCGGGCGCCGCTGATGATGTTGTTGGTGCAACTGGCGTTGTTTACATGGAAGGGGGCACGGCCGCAGTGGTTGGTGAGCAAATTGTTGAATAAATTGTCCGCGCACTCGGTTCGAGGCGCTGGACCCCACCCCTGCGCCGTTTGCGCTTCAGCCTGAGCCAGGAACACGCCGTATCGATGGCTGTCGCGGATGCTGACATTGACAAACTGATTGTTGCGGCTCGCGCGCATAAAGATGCCCAGGTTGTTCGCGGTCAAAACGGCATTGCTTATGACATTGTGGTTGAATGCCAGATCGAGTGAAATCCCGGCGCCGGGATTGTCGTGCAGATAAAGTTGGGTGAACAGGCTTTCCTCCGTCTGATAGCAGGCCATGCCGTCGAACTGGTTGTCGAAGGCCGTAAAATCCCGCACCGTCAGCCGCCGCACCCTGTGCGAGGTGACCAAGCCGCCTGAGCGACAGCGTGAACTGGTCACCTGTTCAACCGTGGAATCACTCACCGTTTGCACGGTGATTCCGTTGTTGCGGATTTGCGAACCTTCGCCCGAAACCCGCCAGCACTCCCGCTGCTGGTGAAATCGGTTGCCGTCAATCGAAAGCCCGGCCACCCGCAAATGATTGACCGTGTGCCGGGGATGGTTGAGCGGTTCGCCCAGAATGATCACCGGGCAATTCGCTCCATCCGCCAGCCGCAAGACCGTCGCTGCGCCAGACCCGCGCAAAGTTTGATCGTCCCGCTGCAGAATGATGGGTTGGGCGACCTCAAAAATGCCCGCCGCCAGCACCACTTCGCCGCCAGAATTGGGCAAATTATCCAGTGCCTTTTGAATTTCGACGCCGGTCGAGCCGGCCGCCACGTGCACCACCGTCGGCTTCGCCACAAGTTCTTGCGAAAAGGCCAGCCCCGCCACGAAACAAGCGATCAGACTTAATTGGCAGATATTACGAATAGCTGAAGATACCGCTGACCAATTCTGACCGCGACTAGGGCATTCCTAGCGGCGGCGAGCACCGCGCTGGTTCATGGCAGCGGTTCGCCGGAATTCACGGACACGAAGGCGACATTCTCCAGTGCGGTCAGCCTGCAGCCAGCTTTTCCTCTGGAATCAATCCGACCCGCAAAGCGAAGCGCACCAGCCCCGGAATATCATGCAGATTCAAGCTGTCCATCAACTTCATCCGGTGGTATTCGATGGTTTTGGGACTCACCTTTAGCAGGTCGCCGATTTGCTTGGTGTTTTGGCCTTCGGCAATGAGTTGGAGAATTTCGCGTTGCCGGCCCGTCAGTTTTTCCAGCGGACTGCCCTTGCCGGCAATTCCTTGATGCGAAGAATTCGGGTGGAACCTGGCTTCCCCACTCAAATAAGTTTTCCCGCGCATGACCTCGTGCAGGGCGGTTTCCAGTTCGGTTGTCGCCGCTTTCTTAAGCAGGTAGCCGACGATGCCCGACTTAAAGGCGCGCACGACGTATTCTTCATTGTTGTGCATGGAAAGAATGATGATCCGGACATCCGGGAAGTCCCGGGTCATGCGCTCGGCCGCTTCCAGACCGTTGAGGCCAGGCATGGCGATATCCATCAGAACCACATCCGGCCGTTGCGCCTTGACCAGGTTCAGAACTTCACGACCATCGCTCGCTTCGCCGATCACTTTCACCGCCGGCAATTTTTCCAGCAGCGCGCGGATACCCGCGCGCACGAGCGTGTGGTCGTCTGCAAGAATGACAGTAATGGGTTTGGCGGGTGAGTTCATGCGGTTTTGGATTGGGCCAAAGATGTCCGCCATTTCAAGGGAAACCAAACGTGGACTTCCGCGCCTTTGCCAGGAGCGGATTTGAATTCAAAACCGCCGCCAGCCAGTGCCGCCCGTTCTTCCATGCTTAACAGCCCCAGGGTGGCACCACCCACGGCATCCTCCCAGGCGGTGCGCACATCAAATCCAATCCCGTCGTCGCGCACACGCAGGTGCAGTTGTCCGGTTTCTTCACGCAGTTCGACACTCAAGCGCTTAGCCCGGGCGTGCCGCATCACATTGGTCACGGCTCCCTGCGCCACCCGGAAACACTCGGTTTCAATCATCGGATCCAGGCGTTGTTCCAAGGTGTCCGCATGAAAACTGGCTTTCAACCCGACGAGGGCCGCCTGGCGTTTGGTAAACCAGCGCAAGGCCGGTTCCAATCCCAGATCATCGAGAATTGACGGGCGCAAGTTTAACGAAATGTCATGCACCTGTTCCAGTACGCGATCAATCACCGCCAGGCTCTCCGCCAGGCGCGGCACCAGCGTCTTGGCGCCGGGCGACTGCACCAGCGCCTGCAGGTTGAGTTGGGCGACCGTGAGAGACTGGCCGATTTCGTCGTGCAGTTCGCGGGCGAGGTGGCGGCGTTCCGTTTCCTGCGCCTCGACCAGCCGACGGGAAAGCACCTGGAGTTTGCGGCTGTATTCCTCGCGTTTTCTTTCCGCGAACTTGCGCTCAACGCGTTCTTTGACTTCCTGCAAGGCCCGGTGGACGGCCGGAACGAGCCGGGCGAGTCGTTCCTTCAACACATAATCCGTCGCGCCGCTCTTGAGAGAATTAATGGCCCGTTCCTCGCCCAGGGTTCCCGAGACCAGGATAAATGGAATATCGGGACGGCGGATGCGTGCCATGGCCAGCGCGGACAATCCGTCAAAAGCGGGGAGCGAAAAATCCGAAAAGATCAGGTCCATGCCACCGTTCTCCAGCGCCGCCAAAAAACCAGCGCGGTTTTGCACCCGGGTGATCGCACAAGTGATGCCCCCGGTTTGCAGCACGGATTGAACAATCGCAGCATCGTGCGGATCATCCTCCAGATGCAGGATATGGAGCGGGGATTCCATTCAACAGTCAGACCTATAAACCCGGCAATTGTTTCGCGAAATGGGGTATATACCCCATAGCCGGATTGGGACAACTGAATCAAAGTGGGCTTATGACTTTGATCAGCCGTTATCCACTTGGACCTTCCCAGCAGGCTTTGCTCGCGGCACTGGTCGGTTCACCCCAACCGCTTCCTACCGAAAAAACATCGCTTTCAAGCAAGCCCGGATCTTCGGACGAGCGCTCAGAACTCAACGCAGATTTTGAGGATCCGCCGAATGGCGGCATTGGTGAGTGAATGCGAATAGGTCTTCTTCAAGATTGTCACACCGCAATCATGAGAAACGCTCCTCATTCGGTTCCAATCCGGCTCCATCCGGCTCCCAAATAACCTGTAACCTGTCGATGGAACGCCACAAGTCCTGCACAACCCGCCATCCCGGTCTGAGGGTAAAAAGCGAACCCCCGTATTTCCTTTAAAACACCAGGGTTGCATCAATAAAACCGCCGGAAAAATGGTGGAGCCCAGGAGGCTCGAACTCCTGACCTTCTCATTGCGAATGAGCGAAAAGTGCAATGCCTGTCATCGTTTTGTTGATGTTTTGTCACCGGCTTCGTCCGGCTCCAAATGCGGCTCCGAATTTACGTATCGGCGGCAGTGATTCGGCGTCTTCGCAAGGCTTCGGAGTGAGCGCAGTTTGGGTGTTGTCCTTTTTCCACGTCTGATAATCTCAGTCTGCCGTTTGATGGCGAACCGCCGGCAGCAAAACGCTTATAATGAAACGCCGCACGTTCAGACAACTCCGCGCCAAAACGCAGTCTGGCCAGCATCACCATGTTTATGTCGTGTTGCTAAAGGCCGCCGTTGGAAAACTCCGCAAAGTGCGTTCGGAAAATCCGCAGCGCGATCCCAAGAAACCGTGTGTTTACGTTGGCATGACGGGTCTCACGCCGGAAGAACGCTTTGCAAATCACAAGGCAGGTATCAAGGCGGCTGCCGTCGTGAAACGCTACGGCATCCGCCTGTTGCCGGAATTGTTCAGCCACTTGAACCCGATGCCGTTTGAGGCGGCGGTAACGATGGAAAAAGATTTGGCGGAAGATTTGCGCCGAGCCGGATTCACTGTCACGGGCGGACACTGAAAACTCGTGAACGAATTTTCCGGCCATGCGCTCAGCGTTCGGACCAACATTGCCGCGAGGGCCACCTGACGTTCGTCCGCCACCCCTAACCGTACCTCACCGGGTAGCGGTAATATCATTATAGCGGAGATGGGTCCCACACATGCGAGATCCTGAGAGTGCGTCTGAAAATTCATGAATGATGAGGCATCAAGCCAGTCGGCGGAGCTGAATTCGTATCATCGCGATATAAATCCAACCCTCGGCGCTAGCCTCGGTGGTTT
>Ga0302319_10023551_pt1 | contig 10996 bp, 5 predicted proteins | sample Bog_T0_2_FD_203319 | JGI IMG/M metagenome (GOLD analysis project Ga0302319, IMG submission 203319) | Peat permafrost microbial communities from Stordalen Mire near Abisko, Sweden - Bog_T0_2 | ecosystem: Environmental > Terrestrial > Soil > Wetlands > Peat | place: Sweden: Abisko, Stordalen Mire...
TCGCCGACGTACCAGAGCGCATCGACGCCGTCGTGCTCGGCCAGCGTCTTGGCGAGGACGTTGGCCTCGCCGGTGACGATGTTGACGACGCCGCCGGGCACGTCCGACGTGTCGAGCACGGAATAGACGTCGGTGGCGCTGAACGGATGCGCGGCGGAGGGGACGACGACGACCGCATTGCCCATCGCGATCGCCGGCGCCACCAACGAAACGAAGCCGAGCAGCGGCGCGTCGTCGGGGCAGACGATCCCCATCACGCCCCACGGTTCGTTCATCGCCAGCGTTACGAAGCGCGTGCGGGTGGAATGCACCGCGCCGTCGAACTTGTCGGCGAAGCCCGCGTAGAAGAACGCCCTGCGGATCGAGGCGTCGACTTCCTCTCGCGCGGCGCGCGCGGACACCCCCGTCATCGCCGTCAATCGTTGCGCGAACTCGCCGGCGCGGGCGTCGAGGTTTTCGGCGACGTAATAGAGCACCTGCGCGCGGTTGTGCGCGGTGGCGGCGCCCCAGCCCGTCGCCTTGGCTGCGGCCTCGACCGCGTTGCGGATGTCCTTGCGGTTGCCGAGGCCGGCGAGGCCGATCTCGCGCCCCTTAGGGTCGAGCACCGCGTAGCTGTAGCCGGAATCCGGACGCGCCTGTTTGCCGCCGACATAGAGCTTGGCCGTGCGGTCGACGCCAGCAGCCGTCTCTGATGGCGTGAACCCCGGCGCCGCGTTCAGCGCCGCCGGCGCCTTGCTGGGCTTGCCCGCGGGGATGTCAAACACGCGATATTCCGACAGCCCTTCGCGGCCGCCCTCGCGGCCGAAGCCGCTCTCGCGGTAGCCGCCGAAACCGGAAGCGGCGTCGAACAGGTTGGTCGAATTGATCCAGACGACGCCCGCCTTGATGCGCGCGGCGACTTCGAGCGCGCGGTTGACGTTCTCCGTCCACACCGAGGCCGCGAGGCCGTAACGCGAGTTGTTGGCGAGCGCCACGGCTTCGTCCGAGGTGCGAAACGTCGTCGCCACCAGCACCGGCCCGAAGATTTCCTCGCGCGCGAGAATCGAGGCCGGCTCGACGCCGGTGATCAAGGTCGGCGGATAGAACGAACCGCGCTGGGGCAGGGCGGCCTCGGCGGTCCAACCCACGAGGCCTTCCTTCTCGCCCTCGGCGATCAAATGTTGGATGCGCTGGAGCTGCGTGGGCGACACGATGGCGCCGATGTCGGTCGACTTGTCCAGGGGATCGCCGACGCGCAGCTTCGTCATGCGCGCCCGCAATTTCTCATACAGCGTCTCGGCGACGCCCTCGGCGACCAGCAGCCGCGAACCGGCGCAACAGACCTGACCTTGATTAAACCAGATCGCGTCGACGACGCCTTCAACGGCGCTGTCGAGATCGGCGTCGTCGAAGACGATGAACGGCGACTTGCCGCCCAACTCCAGCGACAGCTTCTTGCCTGTTCCCGCCGTCGCCTTGCGCAGCAGGCGTCCGACCTCGGTCGAGCCGGTGAACGCGACCTTGTCGACGCCTTCGTGCGAGGCGAGCGCGGCGCCCGTCGCGCCGTCGCCGGTGACGATATTGACCACGCCCGCCGGCAGGCCCGCCTCGACGCAGATCTCGGCGAATGCGAGCGCGGTGAGCGGCGTGTACTCGGCCGGCTTCAACACGACCGTGTTGCCGGCCGCGAGCGCGGGCGCGATCTTCCACGCCAGCATCAGCAGCGGGAAGTTCCAGGGTATGATCTGACCGCAAACCCCCACCGGACGCGTGCCCGGCATTTCACTGTCGATCAACGAGGCCCAACCGGCGTGGTGATAGAAGTGGCGCGCGACGAGAGGAATGTCGATGTCGCGCGATTCCCGCAACGGCTTGCCGTTGTCGATCGTCTCCAGCACGGACAGGAATCGTTCGCGCTTCTGCAGGTTGCGCGCGAGCGCGTAGAGATGGCGCGCACGCTCGTGTCCGCTGAGCGCCGCCCATTTCGGCAACGCCTTGCGCGCGGCCGCCACCGCCGCATCGACGTCGGCGGCGGTCCCCTGCGTCACGCTGGCGATGGCTTCACCGGTGGCGGGATTGAAGACGTCGAACAGCGCCCCCGGTTCGCCGAAGCGGCCGTTGATGAACTGCCCGAAGCCCTTGCGATGCGCGGCGAGCCACGCGTCGATATGTTCGCGGCTTTCGGGCGAGGGACCGTATTCCATCGTCGTCAGAATCTCTTTGATCGAAGCCATCGCTCGTCCTCACGCCATCGCGTGGCGATAGGCCGCGGAGTAGCGGCCGGTGACATAATGCTCGAGCTGCCGCTCGATGTCGGTCAACAATCCGCTGGCGCCGATGCGGAAGAGATCGGGCTGCATCCAGGCGACGCCGAGTTCCTCCTTCATCAGGATCAACCAGGCCAGCGCGTCCTTGGCGGCGCGCAGACCGCCGGCCGGCTTGAATCCGATGTCGACGCCGGTGCGCGCCCCGTAATCGCGCAGCGCGCGCGCCATCACCAGGCTGACGGGAAGCGTCGCGTTGACGTCCTCCTTGCCGGTCGATGTCTTGATGAAGTCCGCGCCCGCCTGCATCGCCACCATGCTCGCGGCATAGACGTTGCTCAGCGTGCGCAGATCGCCGGTGCCCAGGATCGTCTTCAGATGCGCCTCGCCGCAGGCCTCGCGCATCGCGGCGATTTCGTCGTAGAGCGCCTTCCAGTCGCGACCCAGCACGTAAGCGCGCGTGATGACGATGTCGATCTCGCCGGCGCCCTCGCCGACGGCGTAGCGGATTTCGTCGAGCCGCTGCGGCAACGGCGTCAGCCCGGCGGGAAAGCCGGTCGCGACCGAGGCGACGGGAATGCCGGAGCCGCGTAGCGCCTTCAAGGCCGGTCCGACCATGGTCGGATAGACGCAGACCGCGCCGACCGACGGCGGCGCGTCGGCGAGGCCGAGCCCGACGAGAAGCTCCTCGCTGAGTGGCCGCATCGCCTTCGCGCAGAGCCGCCGCACGCGCTCAGGGGTGTCGTCGCCCGCCAGCGTCGTCAGATCGATGCAGGTCATGGCCTTGATCAGCCAAGCCGCCTGATATTCCTTCTTCACCGAACGGCGCGTCGTCAGCGTCGCGGCCCGGCGCTCGACGGCGCTGGTATTGACGCCGACGGTCTCGAACCACTCGACGTCGAGCGGCGTTCCGGGATTTCGAGGGCGATTGTGCCCCTTCGGGGCGACAGGGGTCCGCGATGCGTTCACGCCGAGCCTCGTGCTTTCACGGTAGCTGAATGTCATGATCGTGACATTTCATGTTACGATATTTACATTTTGCGCCGACCGAGTCAATGTCTCTTCTCCCGCCCAGCGGGAGACGAGTTAAGAGTCGGAAACCGGATGTCGAACGAAACGGGCCGTGAGGAGCGATGGCGTTGGCTGGCGGAAACGATCGCCGCCTCCGGACCTTGCCGATTGACCGAGGCGGCCGAAGCGCTCGGCTGTTCCTCCATGACGATCCGCCGCGACGTCGCCAGCGCGCCGGACCGCTTCGCGATCCTCGGCGGCTTCGTCGTGAGGGCCGGACAAGGAACCTATCGCATCGAGCGCGAGCAGGACGTCCACGTCGTCGCCAAGGAGCGGATAGGGGCGCGCGCGGCGAGCCTGCTGCGCGACGGCGACGCGATCTTCATCGATTGCGGCGCGACCACGCCGCATCTCGCGCGCCGTCTGCCGGCGGGCATGCGGCTCACCGTCGTCACCAACGGCCTCAACATCGCCAACGCGCTGGCGGACAATCCTCGCGTCGAACTCGTGTTGCTCGGCGGCTTCTATCACGCCTCCTCGGCGTCGTTCGAGGTCGCGGAGCCGGAGCGCGCCCTGGCGCGTTTCGGGCTCGCGACGGCGTTCCTGTCGGCGGGCGGCTTGCAGGCGAAGCGCGGCGCGAGCTGTTCGTATTTTCATGAGGTCGCGGTCAAACGCGCGGCGATGGAGGCGGCCGCGAGCCGGTGCCTGCTGGTCGACGCGAGCAAATTCGGCGTGGTCAAGCGCGCCGCCTTCGCGCGCCTCGCCGAGTTCGAAGACGTCATCACCGCGCCCGACCCCGGTTCGGGACCCGAGGCCGAAGCGCTCGGCGAACGGCTGATCGTGGCCGGACCCTGAACCGGCGATCGGAAGCATATTGACCGACTTGGTAAGCCAGCTTACGTTCTCGGCTGGCGCCGGAACGACGTCGAGGGAGCGGGCCAAGGAATGTCGTGGATGGAGAAGCTCTCATGAGCGCGCGTTCGATCCCCGGCATGAGCGTCGACGAGGCGATCCGCCGCCGTCGCTCGGTGCGCGGTTTCCTGCCCGACGAGGTTCCCGAGGCGATCCTGCGGGAGGTTTTCGAACTCGCGCAATGGTCGCCGTCGAACTGCAACGTTCAGCCGTGGTCGCCGCATCTCGTCTCCGGCGCGGAGCTGAATCGATTGCGCGACGCCCTGGTCGCGGCGGCCGAGCGCGACGAACCGATCCGTTCCGATTGGCCGGCCGACGGCAAGTTCGTCGGCGTGCATCGGGAACGACAGATCAACGCGGCGCTGCAACTCTACGGTGCGATGGGCGTCGAGCGCGCCGATCGCGTCGGGCGCAAGCAGGCCTATGTGCGCAACCAGGCCTTTTTCGACGCGCCGCACGCCGTGTTCGTTTTCATGCCGGCGCCGTTCGACACGCGCGAGGCGGCCGACATCGGCATGTACGCGCAGACACTCATGCTGGCGCTGGTCGCGCGCGGAATCGATTCCTGCGCGCAGGGCGCGCTCAGCTTGTATCCGGACATCGTGCGGGAGCACCTCGGGGTGGAATCGCGATACCGCTTGTTGTTCGGCGTGTCCTTCGGCTACGCGGACCCGGACGTGAAGGCGAACGCCGCGCGGGTCGGCCGGGCGCGGCTCGACGACGCCGTCACTTTCCATCGCTGAGGCGTCGCGAGCAGGCGTCGTCCGCGCGGATGTATCGACGCGACGCGGGCGTGCGATCCCAGGCTAAAGGCGCTCTCATATTGTCGCCACATTAATAGTTAGTTTGCGCGACGATAATGTTGTCGTGCTGATGCCGTTCGCCGAACCAGAATAAGAGCGATATGCTCGGTTCCGGAACCATCGCGGTTCATTTTTATGAACTGACAATCACCAAGCGAACCATTTTTTGCGTGAGAGAACAGCCGATGAGCTGCTTTCTTGTTCGCGTTGTGGAGTGTTGCTTTTGAAGACTGTTTCTGTTGTGTGTGCGTTGGCGCTGTTGGCTTCGGTGTCGAGCGTCGAGGCGCGAGAGTTTTCGCCCTCGAAAATGAGTCGCGGGTGGGGGGCACATGCCGTTGCGCGTTCCAGCGGCGTCCTCGGCGAGGCGCAAAGGTGGATGGGCGCGGGCAACATGACGGGTAGGCCGGGTCCGTGGTGCGCTTCCTTCGCGAGCTTCGTGCTTCGCAAGACCGGTCACAGGCCGTTGGCGAATGACGCGGCGTCCGCCGCTTTGGCCTATGGCCGGCGGCTGTCGGCGCCGCAAATCGGGTCGCTCGCGGTGATCAGCACCGGATACGGCTACGCCGGCCATGTCGGCTTCGTCTCGGGCGTCAATCCAGACGGATCGATCCAATTGCTGTCGGGCAATTGGGGACATCGCGTCTCGCAGGCGAGCATTTCGCGCCGCCAGGTCGTCGCTTTCGTCGAGGTGAAGTAGCGCTACCTTCGCCCCTGGCCCAGCGCCTCCAAAATAGCCGTCGCCCTCGGCCCAGAGATCAGCGCCTCGACGTCGAGCGCTAGGCGATGGCGCCAGTTCGGTCGCTCCTTGTCGGTGCCGGGCAGGTTGGTGGCGATCGTCTCGCCGGCGAGGTCGTCGCATTGCGCGCTGGCGAACACCGAGCCCGAGCCGCCGATGAAGGCGTGGATCGCGGCGGCGAGCGCGTCGGACATCGGCTCGTCGAGCGACGGCTCCTCATGAAGATCCCCCGCCCGCCGCAGCGCGGCGAGCAGCGCGTGCTTCTCGCGCAGGCGCTCGTCGATCACCCGCGCGGTCTCCTCGAGGCTGAACATGCCGAGCGAAAGCCGTTCGGCGATGTCGGCGCCTTTCCACCAGCCCGCAAGCGTCGACAGGTCGTGCGTCGAGGCGCAGGCGACCGAATGCGTGGGATATTCGGCGGGGTCGAGGAAATCGAGGCCGCGCCGCTCGAACCAGAGCACGCGCATCCCGGAGATGTTGGCGCGCGTCAGCTTCTCGCGGAAGCCGTCGGGCACGGTGCCGAGGTCCTCGCCGATCACCATGCACTGATGGCGTTGGCTCTCCAGCGCGATCTGGCCGATGAGGTCGTCGGCGGGATAGGCGACATAGGCGCCTTCGGCCGGTTTGGCGCCGTTCGGAATGATGAAGAGCCGCGTCAGGCCCATCGCGTGATCGATGCGCAGCAGGCCAGCGTGACGCATGTTCGCGCCGTAGAGCGCGGCGAGCCCGCGCCAGCCGTCGCGCGCGCCCGCGATCGGGTCGGGCGGCGGCAGATGCCAGTTCTGCCCCTGCGCGGAGAACGGATCGGGCGGCGCGCCGACGCTGGCCCCGATCGCGAGTTCGTCCGCGCGGGACCAGCTCTCGGCGCCGTCGGGCGCGGAGCCGACCGCCAGATCGCGATAGAGCCCGATGTCGAGGCCGGCCGCTTTCGCGCCCGCCGCAGCGCGGGCGAGCTGCCGGTCGGCGAGCCATTGGCAGAACAGCGCGAATTGCACGTCGTAGGATTTCTCCTCGGCCTTGGCGGCGAGCGCGGCGGCGGCGGCGCGGCGCAGTCCCTCGGGCCAACTCCGCCAGTCCTCGCCGCCGCGCTCGCGCGAAACCGCGTCGAAAATAGCGAAGCGACGCAAGCCTTCGCCGCCCTCGGCGAGAAACGCGGAATATTCGGCGAAGACGGGTTCCCCGGGCCGGGCGGCGCGCGCGCGTTGGAACGCGGCGAAACGGGCTTGCAGCACGACGCGTTTCAGCGACCAGACCGCTTCGTAATCGACCGTGGAGAGCGCCGCCGCCGCCGAGATCGCGGCCGAGCGGCCGGCGAGCGCGGCCCGCCATTCGTCGTCGACCGGCAGGCCGTCGTCGGCGAGCACGTCGATCAGCAGTGGATCGAGAAAGCGCCGATCCGAGGGATGATAGGGGCTCGCGCGGCCGCGATCGTTGGGAAACAGCGCGTGCATCGGGCTGACCCCGAAATAGGCCGCGCCCTTCGAACCCGCGGCGGCGGCGCCGAGACCGAGCGCGGTGAAATCGCCGATGCCTTGATCATTCTCTCCGCGGCGCAGCGCATAGAGTTGCGCCGAGACGCCGAAGCGCTTTCGCCATGAACCTTTCGCGCCATAGGCCTCGGGCGGCGCGATGGTCAGCCGACACGCGACATTGTCGACCTCGAGCCGATGCCGCCCCATCGGCAGCGGCGGCAGGTCGAAGTAGCGTTCGACGATTTCGCGCCCGTCGGCGAGCTGGCGATTGGCGCCGTGTTCGGCCGGTGCGCCGCCTTCGAGCGTCCGCCCGTCTTCCAGGGTGATGCGAAACTCGACCGAACGCCACGCCTCGGAGGACGCCGAGCGGAACGGCGCCTTCATCGCGCCGTCGAGTGGAATCGTCAGCGAATAGGGCAGCGCGCGCGCGCCGGTCTCCTCGATCAGGCGGGCGAGCGAATCGCGCGCCTGCGCTTGCGAGCGCGCGGGCAGGCCGAAGCCTTCGAGCAGCGCGAGCTTCGTGCTGGCCGCGACGGAGGTGTGGTTGCCGACGACGTCCCACCATTCCGGGGCGATTCCGGCGGCGGCGGCCAGCGTGTCGATTTCGCCGGCGTTCGCCGCTCGCGCGCCGGGCCCTTCGCGCGGCGCGTCGGCTTCAGCGAGGATCAGCGTCGCGCGCGCGGGCAGGGGAATGCGATCGGCGACATCGATCGGGCGGTCGAGGATCGAATCATCGCTGGTGTCGATCAGCACCCGCCACGTCTTGCCCTCGCGCAAGTCCGGCAGGCGCAAGGACGCCGCCGCGTTCGCGCGGTTGAAGGCGACGACGACGCGGTCGACTCCGCCCGAGGCGGGCGCCGCCAGCACGGCGACCAGCACGTCGCCGTAGGGCGCCGCCCAGTGGGCGCCGTCTTGGAGCGGCGTCTCGCCGTCACGCCATTCGACGTCGGGAAGGCCGGAGGCATCGAAGGGCTGACCGGTCAACCACGCCGCGCGCGACAAAGAGGGATGCGCGCGCCGCGCCGCGGCGAGGCGGCCGACGAAAGCGGCGAGCGACGCATCCGCGTGAGCCCAGTCGATCCAGGAGATCGCGTTGTCTTGCGCATAGGCGTTGTTGTTGCCGCCCTGGCTCTGGCCGGTCTCGGAGCCCATCGCCAGCATTGGCGCGCCGCGGGCCACGAACAGCGTCGCCAGCAGGTTGCGCATATCGCGCGCGCGCATCGCGTTGATGCGCGGATCGTCGCTCGGGCCTTCGACGCCGTGGTTCCAGGAATAGTTCTCGTTGGTCCCGTCGCGATTCTGTTCGCCGTTCGCTTCGTTGTGCTTGTGTTCGTAGGAGACGAGATCGGCGAGCGTGAAGCCGTCATGGGCGGTGATGAAATTGACGCTCTTGGTCGGCGCGGCGGCGTGCGGAAACAGATCGCGCGAGCCCGCGAGCCGTGTGGCGAGATCGCCGCGGATTTCGCCGTCGCCGCGCCAGAAGCGTCGCGCGGTGTCGCGATAACGATCGTTCCATTCGCCCCAGCCTTCGGGAAAGGAGCCGACCTGATAGCCGCCAGGGCCGATGTCCCAGGGTTCGGCGATCAGCTTGGCCTTGGAGACGACGGGGTCGGCCGCCATCGCGGCGAACAGCGGCGCGTGAGGATCGAAGCCCCATTCGCGGCGGCCGATCGCGGTCGCCAGATCGAAGCGGAAGCCGTCGATGCCGCCGCGCGTCATCCATTGGCGTAGCGCGGCGAGCGCCATGTCGACGTTGACGGGACGGTCGAGCGCGACGCAATTGCCGCAACCCATGTCGTTGATGTAGCGCGACAGGTCGTCCGGGATGAGGCGGAAGTAGCTGGCGTTGTCCAACCCGCGGAACGACAGCGACGGCCCGAATTCGTCGCTCTCGCCGTTGTGGTTGAGCACGACGTCGAGGATCGCCTCCATGCCCGCTTCGTGCAGCGCGTCGGTCGCGGCGCGCACCTCGCGCCAGCCGTCGGGCGCGAGACGCGGATCGGGCGCGCCGAGCACGACCGGATTGTAGCCCCAGGCGTTGGTGAGCCCGAGCGCCGGCAGATGCCGTTCGTCGACGAAGGCGTCGGCGGGCATGATCTCGACGCTGGTGACGCCCAGCGCCTTCAGATGCGCGATCATCACGGGCTCGGCGAGCCCGGCGAAACGGCCGCGCTCGGCCTCGGGAATATCGGCGCGAAGCCGGGTGAAGCCGCGCAAATTCAGTTCGTAGATGATTGTCTGGTCCCAGGGGATGCGCGCGCGTCCGGGTTCCTCGGTCGGGCGCGCCATCGCGATCGCCTTGGGCGCGACCGGCCCGCTGTCGACGCCGCGCTCGAATATCGAGGGATGCAGCGTGAACGGGCGATCGAACGCTGCGGCATAGGGGTCGGCGAGCAGCTTCGAGGAATCGAAGCGATGGCCTTTTCCTGGATCGAACGGACCCTCGACGCGAAAGCCATAGCGCGCGCCTTCGCCCATGCCTTCGATGAATCCGCGATGGGCGCCGGCGCCGTCCGGCGTCAGCTTGGTTCGGGAAATCTCGTGCTCGCCCGCGGCGTCGTACAAACAAATATACGCGGCGTCCGCGTGCGCGGAAAAAACGCCGACCTCGGCACCCGTCGGCCCGAGGTGGACGCCGAGCGGTTTCGGTTCATCCGAACTCATCAAGCGTCCCTCGCGGCGAGTCCGCGATAGAGGGCGGCGTAGCGCTTGGCGGGGGCTCGCCACGAGACGTCCGCGCGCATGCCGTTGAGCCGCAATCGCCGCATCGTCGGCGCGTCGGCGAACAGCGCGAACGCCCGCGCGAGCGCGTGGTCGAGTTCGGGAAGCGTCGTCGGCGAGAACTGGACGCCGGTGGCGACGCCGGCCGTGAGCGCGGCCTCGTTGGCGTCGACGATGGTGTCGGCGAGACCGCCGACGCGCGACACGATCGGCGTCGCGCCATAGCGCAGCGCGCAGAGTTGCGTCAGGCCGCAGGGCTCGAAGCGAGAGGGCACGACGAGGAAGTCGGAGCCCGCCTGGACGAGATGGGCGAGCCCCTCGTCATAGGCGAAGACGCAGCCGACGGAGCCGGGATGTTCGAGCATCGCTTCAGCGAAGCCCTTCTCGAGGACCGCCTCGCCGGAGCCGAGGACCGCGACCTGGCCGCCCTCGGCGACGATGCGGGGCAAGGCTTCCAGCAGCAGATCGAGGCCCTTCTGGCTCGACAATCGCGAGACGACGCCGAACAAGGGCGAATCCGGCGCGGGCGTCAGGCCCATGCGCTGCCGCAAGGCCGCGCTATTCGCCGATCGCTGTTCGATGCGCAGCGCGCTGTAGTTCTGCGCCAGCGCCGGGTCGGTGTCGGGGTTCCAGACTTCGTCGTCGATGCCGTTGACGATGCCCTCGACGACCGAGGCGCGGCTCACCAGCAGACCTTCGAGCGCCATGCCGAACTCGGGCGTCATGATCTCGCGCGCGTAAGTCGGCGACACCGTGGTGACGCGATCGGCGAACTGGATGCCCGCTTTCAGAAACCCGATGCCGCCGAAATATTCGACGCCGTCGATCGTCAGCGCGCTCGCGGGCAGCCCGAGCGAGGTCAGCAAGGACGCGGGGAAATGCCCCTGGAACGCGAGATTGTGAATCGTGAGGATCGAGCCCGGACGACGGCCGCCGTCGTAATACAGAAACGCGGGCGCGAGCGCGGCTTGCCAGTCGTGGCCATGCAGAACGTCGGCTTCGTAGCCGGGCAAGGCGCCCTTGGCGATGTCGGCGCCGATGCGCGCCAGCGCCGCGAAGCGCACGGCGTTGTCGGGCCAGGGGAGGCCGTCGGGGCTG
>Ga0302319_10023556_pt1 | contig 10994 bp, 6 predicted proteins | sample Bog_T0_2_FD_203319 | JGI IMG/M metagenome (GOLD analysis project Ga0302319, IMG submission 203319) | Peat permafrost microbial communities from Stordalen Mire near Abisko, Sweden - Bog_T0_2 | ecosystem: Environmental > Terrestrial > Soil > Wetlands > Peat | place: Sweden: Abisko, Stordalen Mire...
CGGAGAGCGGATATCGTGATGCTGAAGACCCGTCTCGGCGTGCCCGGGCAGAGCCTTCAGCGGCCCGTGAACAACCGCGTTCGGGCGCTCATTTGCGTGGCCTATGCGGCGGCGGGAGTAGCGGTCCTTTGGGGCGCGGAATCCACGGCTCAGCTTCTCTTTAACAAGGCCCGTCTGGCCGTGATCGACAACGTGAAGCGTTTCCCCCGCTATACCTGTGTGCAGACCGTCACGCGAACCATGTACGAACTGCCGCAGATCGGGTCGAGTTGCGCGAACATCATTGCCTCACGGGATCGGAATGGCGCAATCGACCGCAGGCTGATGTGGCATGATCGATTGCGACTGGACGTCGCTGTGGGCGAGAAATCGGAGATGTTTTCCTGGGCCGGCGCCAGCCAGTTCGAAGGCGGCGACATGTCAACTCTTGTTTCCCGGGGAGCCAGCGGCAGCGGCGAGTTTGGCTCGTTCCTTGCCAGTGTTTTTGGCGGCGACGCCGAAGGTTTTCTTTACCGCGGACTCAAAGACACGCCGCTGGGAAGACTTGCCGTTTTCGACTTCACCGTTCCGCTGGCCAAGAGCCATTACCAGTACAGTTCCACGGGCAAGAAGTACGTAACGGTGGGCTATCACGGGTCTTTTTACATTGACGACGAGACGGCCGATTTGCAAAAGCTCGATCTCGAAGCCACCGATTTCGCGGCCACAGACAACATTTGCCGCGTGAATGACGACATCGAATACAGCCGCACCAAGATAGGCGAGAACACGTTCATGCTGCCGAGAGTTTCGTCGATGGATGTGGTCTATCGGAATTCCACCGAATCCGTCAATGAAGCCATGTACACGAGTTGCCGCGAATACGTGGGCGAATCGACTATTCGTTTCGACGTGGACGAAAACGGTAACTTGCCGGAGGCGGCGAAGCGGCCGGAACTCCGCCAACTGCCCGCTAAGGTCCGCCTGAAGGTTCGGATCAATCCCCCGGTGGATTCGGCAACCGCCGCGGCGGGCGATCCGATTACGGGCGTGATTGAGGCTGCGGTGAAGGAAAAAGGCGAGATCATCGTCCATGCGGGCGATAAACTGAAAGGCCGCATCGTCAGGCTGGAACAGACCCTGGGCGCCAATCCGCGCTGGACGGTGGCGATACTCTTCGAGACCATCGAACGCGCGGGCGTCGAGCAGAAAGTAACCCTGAAGCCGGTTGACGATGGTGATCGATCTCCGTCGGGTCCGGTCGGCGGCGGTCGCCGGGGAAGTTTCTCCGCGCCTTCGTCGTCGTCGATTACTTCCGAACGTCCGCCGGGCGGGGGGATTTATTCTTTTCTCGAAGCCGGGAACCTGGTGCTGGGACAGAAGTTCGAGTCCGAGTGGGAGTCGAAGTAAGCGTCATCAGTTCCTCCGGTTCGAGTTCGCGCCATTGGCCGATCTTCAGATCGCCGAACGATACCGTACCGATGTGCGTCCGCACCAGCTTCAGAACCTTGCTGTCCACAGCTTCGATCATGCGGCGCACCTGACGGTTGCGACCTTCGGAGATCACGATCTCCAGATGCGTGTACTTGCCGGAATCCCGCACCCGGCGCACTTCGGCCGGGCGGGTAGGGCCATCGCTCAGTTCCACGCCTTTGCGTAACCGTTCGAGCGCTTCGTCGTTCAACAGCGTGGAACACTTCAGCAAATAGGTCTTCGATACCTTGTGATCCGGATTGGTCAGGCGCTCGGCGAACTGGGTGTCGTTCGTCATGATGAGCAGGCCGCTGGTATCCAGATCCAGCCGCCCCACCGGCGAGACGAACTGGTCGATCTCTTTGATGAGGTCGTAAACCGTGGGCCGGCCTTCGGGGTCTTTGAAGGTCGTGATGTAGCCCGTCGGCTTGTAGAGCAGGAGGTAAATCTGTTTGCGCTTCGTCAGCGGCTTGCCATCCAGAAGGATCTTGTCGCGCCTGGTGTCCACCCAGCGGTCGGGATCTTCCATCACCCGGCCGTTGACCTGCACCTGACCTGCGTGAATCCAGCTGCGTGCCTGCGTGCGCGAACCTGCGCCCGACTTCGAGATAATACGTTCCAGAGTTTTCTGGGTGCCTTCTTCCTCGGGTCCGGCGCTACCTGCCGCCCCGGCTGCACCCGCACGCTTCCGTGCGACTGGCCCGGTCTTCTGCCGCCACGGTTTCTTCGGGATCCACTTCAATGGAGGACCACTTTGGCAAGCCCGGTATTGCCGCCGGAATCCGCCACCCTCAGTACAATCACGTGTTCACCTGCCGGTATGTTGTCTGCATGTAGTCGAAATTGTTCCGCTCTGGAATCGAGAATGCCGTCCACGGGAGCCATCGGAATCCATGTACCGGCATCGAGGGACCATTCGGCGCGGCGCAGCGCGGAAGCCGTGTCCTGCGCGTCGAAAACAACATCCGCAACGTTCCCGTTGCGCGTTGAGGACTGCACGCGAATTACCGGCGGCGTGTTATCGATCAAAACCGGTGAACCGATCAGGTCCGCCTCTTTGGCCGACCCAGGCGGGTTCGCCTCGCGATCCGACGCCGTCACTTTGAAGTAGTACCGGCCGTCGGCCAGCGAATCGCCATCAATCGCCAGCGAATTATCGTGGAGATCGCGGCGCAGCGTTTTCCACTGATCTTCACCTTCGCCGCGGAACGCCACTTCGTACACGAGTTTGTCGTTGTCCGGATCGTCCGCCTGCCAGGTGATCAGCAACTGCTGGATGATGGCGCGCGACATGGTCTGCGTGGGTGTTCCGGTCGACGCAACAGGCCCGGCATCGCCTGTATCTGTAACTGTGATGCTGTACGAGGACGTCGCAGCGGAAGAGGATGCCGCAGCCTTTGCCGCGCTACCCGAAGGCGGAGGCTGTTGAGTTACGGAGATCGATCGCACTATGGGCGGATTGTTCTGCGGCAAGTACGCCGCGGTCACGCTGTCGAGATGTGCGGAAGACGCATTCAGACTGGCTCGATACTGCAGATAACGCGCATTGGGACTCGTCACCAGCGAGCCCGAAGAATCGGAGAACGCTGCGGACCAATCGCTCCATGACGCATCGGGGCGCAGGCTGTTGCCGGAGCGGGTTTCGAAGGTCACTCCCTCACCCTGCCATCGAAAACGTCCCCAGCGGGAAATACCGGTCGCATCGAACACGGGCGATTCGTAAGATCCCTTGTTCCCGGGCGCGCCCAGCTTGTAGATCTTCCCGGCATTGGCTGTCGCTGCCAGAATTGTGCCGTTCACATTGAGCAGGCGCACCACTTCGCCCTCATTGGTCTGCGCCACCAGCGTGAGTTTGCGATCGCTGCTGAGTCGATAGATCCGTCCATTGACATCGGTGCCGAAATACAACTGGCCATCCGGAGCAGGGAGGATATCGTAGACGTTTTCTTCCTTCGAACTCCAGAGCGTATCCACGGTGTTGTCCGGATTGATGCGATAGATGGCGCTCTTCTCAACGCCGGTTGCCTCGGTCACGGCAGGCGCGGAGGGCACGCTGGCCGATTGACTCTGAGCCGGTGGCTTCACTTCCTGGGGAGCGGGTTTGAGATCGCCGCCCGCCTGGGCCGTCACGGTAACGGTGGTCGATATGGTCGGGATCGAATCCTGCTGCGGATTCTGATTCTGTTGCGCCGCCTGGATTTTCTTGGCGAGCGCGCCCCCGAGGCCGGCCGCATAGACCGTCCCATCGGCGGTAACCGCCAGCGCCCGGACTTCCGGCAGCGTCGAATCGTACAACGCGAAAGCTTTGTCCTTCGCGGTGATCCGATAGAGAATGCCATTGGGTTCGGTCCCCGCCAGCACGCGGCCCTGAGGATCAATCATCAGGCCGGTCACGTTCCCCTGGCCCGTGTTGTACCAGGGTTCACCTTTTCCCGGGCCGGTGATTCGGTAGACAATCCCGCCATCGCCGGTACCCGCATAGAGGGTTCCGTCCGGAGCGAGGGCCAGTGCCCAGATGTACCGGGCACTGGGGTCGAAGTATTCGGTCACCTGTCCGCCACGCAGCCGATAAATTTTCCCATTCGGCGAACTGGCGAAGAAAACGTCGTACGGTTGAGTCGAGGTGTTGGCTGGATTCTCAACAGCAATCGCAAAAACCTCCGGCCGATCGCCGGAAAATACCTGCGTGGCTGCTCCCGTCCGGTCGATGCGAAACACCCGCCCTTTGTGCCCTGACGACGCGTAAATCGCCCCATCGGGCCCGGTCGCCACGCTCCAGATCACGGGTTCACCGGAGTTGAAGAGGGTATCGAGTTGCGGCGCCGCCGTCATACGCCCATCGCGGGATAGCGCGACGCCATCGAGCTTGCCGGAGATGAAATCCGAGAAGCTGGTCATCTCCCAAAAAGAAGACGACGACGCGGATGCCAACCCCGCACACAGCAGACCGGCCAGAACCGCGGCGCCCCGTCTCATTCCTTAACCTCAACCTGGATTGTCTTCGATCCCGATACCATATTCCCCGCGGCATCCAGCACCAGTTCCGCAACCTTGGCATTCTTGCTTTGGGCGATCGACGCGGTGCTCCCGATCACCAGCGCCAGCGAGGGCGGTGGACTCGCCATTTCCTCGCCCTGCACCGCAAACGACGGCTCGGCCCGCCACACGCGGACATACGCCTGATCGCCCGAGCGGATGCGGTTCACCGTGGAGATTAACTGATCCGCGGAGACTGGCGTGTCGCCGATGGTCTGGCGCATGTCGGCCAGCGAGGCCTGCGACCCATCGCTTACCGTGAAGTAAATTGTGCCCGGAGCCGCGCCGGGAGGAATCGTGTAATGGGCCGTGCGCGCCAGTTCCACGCCGTCTTCGGCATCCAGCAGCGCGGTGATGTCGATGGTGTCGCCCGGCTTGGCTTCGCGCTTTGAGGCATAGACCTGTCCGATACTCAGAGCTCGCTTGCGTGACGACGAATCGAGTTCGAGTGAGATTCGTTTGATCTTCAGGTTGTCGAACCCGCCCTGCATCACATAAGAAAGAGTAATTGCCGCGTTGAGCGAAGCGCTGTTGGCGGTCCCACCCTCGGTCGCATAGATATTGCGAAGCTGCACGGTATCCGCGCGATTCTCGAACTCGATGGCCCCGTGAATGCCCACGCTTAACGCGCCGGTCGAACGCTCGGTGGAATCGAGGGCGGAGAACACGGCCATCTGCAGGAGATACGGCGTAAGCAGACGGTCGTTCACGACCTGCACATGGTAAGTCCCCACCGGTTTCGTTTCCTGCGTGACCGTGATATCGATCGGCACCATGGCCGCACGCACTCCGAGCGAGCCGGTGATGGCGGTGTCCCGATCCTGCGAAATCACCCCCATCAGTTCCCGCGCCGAAGAAATCTTGAAGGAGGTATTGACGTTCGCGAGCAGCGCGGTCACTTCGGATCGCGTGAACGGCATGCCCGTCGCGCCGATGGCCAGAAAACGATGCCCGAAAGCGTAAACCGCATTTCCATCGATAGCGGTCAGCGTGCCATCGGCGCCCACGCTCATATCGCCGATCATCAGTTCCACGCTGATCATGGAGCCGGGCTGAAGCCGGGAAGGATCGCCCATGCGGTCGCTCGGCGCTCCTCCGCCGAGCGAGATCCCCTGCCGTGGTTCGAGGCCAAGCGCGCGCAACTGCGGCGCGAATTGCTCGATTGAATGGGAAGTGAAACCACTGAAGGCGACCGGCGTCGAAACCTCGGACATGCGCGATTCGCCGTAGCCCACATCGGCGCGCCTGGGAAAATCGCCCAGCCCGGCGAGTCGCATGGGTGCGGGGGTCGAGGGCAGGGAACTGACCCGCAGCATTTCCTCAATAGGGCGAATGCCCGCAATGGGGTCTTTCGAATAAGGGAAAGCCAGAGCAACGGCCCCGATCAGCTTGCCATCGATATAAACGGGGCTTCCACTCATGCCCTGAAGCACGCCGGTGTGTTCGAGGGGGCCACCGGAAAGGCGGCCGAGGATCACCGACTGCCTGGGGCCGGTATTTTCGAGCACGCCGAGGATCTCGACGTCGAAGTCCTCGATCTTATCTCCGTTGAATACCGTCTTCCCGATCCCGTGCATGCCGGCCCGCACATCGCCGATCGGCATGATCGACAGGGCCGCCGAAGCCGGAAGTACGGCCAACAGGCAGGCGACAAGGCAGCGCGGAGCAGACACTACTCCAGTGTAGTCCGCCGGAACAAATCCTTAGCGGCCCCGCTGACCCCGCCCTGCGGCATGCGACCGGAAGGGAAGTTCCGGTGCTGTCGCCGCGGCGGCCACCATGACTGCGGCGGTATCGATCATCTCCGCCATCTCATACCCCGGCAATTCCTCGGCCTTCCGGGTGAAGGTCAGTTCTCCTGACTCCGCGTCAAAGTCGACGCACACCAGGTCGCCGGCATGAATCTGATCCGATGCGATGAGATTGGAAATCGGGTGCACCACCGCTCGCTCGATAGCCCGTTTCAGATGGCGCGCCCCATACTTGAGATCGGTACCTTCGCTGAGCAGGAATTCGCGCGCGGCCTCGGTCACACTCATCACAAACGGCACCGAACCCGGCGCGCGGATGATTCTGCGCTGCAAAGAGGCCAGTTCCAGACCCAGAATCTTCTGCAGTTGTTCTGCGCCCAGCGGACGGAAGACCACCGTCTTATCGATCCGGTTCATGAATTCCGGCGTGAACTTGCGGCGGGCGGCTTCCACACCCACCCGCGATAACTTGTTGGTCAGCGATTCATCCACCTCGCCGGCTTCTCGCGCCCGCTCCACTTCCGAGGTCGCGAAGCCGAGGTGCGGGCGAAGCAATGCGCTCATCTCCGCCGCGCCGAGATTGCTTGTCATGAAGATCAGCGCCTGCGAGAAATCCACCTTCCGGTTGTCGCCCAGTGTCAAGGTAGCCTTATCCAGGATCCCCAGCAGCAGATTCCACAAGGAGTCGCTGGCTTTTTCGATTTCGTCGAACAGCACAAAGCTCACCTTCATGCCGTCCATATGATATTGATTCAACGCTTCCTGGCTCAGCAGCGCGTGGGTTTCGCGATGACCCAGATACCCGGGGGGCGAGCCGATCAGCTTGGCGATCTCGTGGCTGTGCTGGAACTCGGAGCAATCGATTTTGATCACCGCCCGGGAATCCCCCACCAGCGACTCGGCGGTCGCTTCCACCAGCCGGGTCTTCCCCGTGCCCGTGGGTCCCAGGAACAGAAGGTTGCCGATCGGCCGGCCCGGGCTGCTCATGCCCGCGAGGTAAGTCTGGTAAATGTTGACGATCTGGCCGACCGCCTCATCCTGACCGACGATGCGGTTCAGTAAATCGTTGTGCAGTTTCTGCGCTTCGTGGCCCGTGAGCGTCGGGTCGAGTCTCTTGTTCATCCGAACCATGGCGTTGGACTCCCTTCCACTTGTCATATCGTCGCGCTCTCCGCGACTTTGACGCTTTAATGTGCAACTTTCGTGCCTTATTACTTTCCTTTCATGTCAATGGGATTCCCTGGTGGTTGCGGGGCAGATTGGCAAGCTGCGGGATGGAGCAACTCCAGTGGAATCGGGGATTCCGGCTTGCACGCCAGGAAACCTGTAGCAACTCCAGGGGACTTACCTGCGTGGCGGCACCGACGGCTTTAGGTCGATCCTGCTGACCGTAGTTCGCCGCGGCATCTGCAACAGCATCAGCACAGCATCCGCAACATCGTTCGGCGAAACCTTCCAGTCGGCGCGTCCGCCCGGTCCGTTGAATTCGGTATCGGTACTGCCGGGCAAAACCTCCGAAACGCGGATGCCGTCGTGCCGATAGTCCAGGAAGGTGGATTCCGCCAGGGCATTCAACCCCGATTTCGAAGCGGTATAGCCCGCTCCGCCCGCAAATGGGCTGGTGGACGAGAGCGAGCTGATGTTGACAATATCGCCACCCCCGCGGCTCTTTAGAATCGGCAAAACCTCGTGGATGCAGTAATAGGCCCCGGAAAGATTTACTGCGAGCATGCGATCCCAGTCCTCGGGTTTCAGGTCGATTACCGGCTGATACGTCCGAATAGCTGCGTTATTGACCAGAATGTCGATGCCTCCATAAGCCGCGACAACCACGCCTACGAAGCGGCGAACGTCCTCCAGGCGCGAAACGTCGGCAGTTACTCCCATGACGGGCCCCAGTTGCGAAAGACTGGCGAGCGCCGCGTCGATCGATTCCTTTCCAGTGGCGCAAAACGCCACGGTAGCGCCCTCACGGAGCAGGCATTCCGCGATAGCGTAGCCTATGCCGCGGGCACCTCCCGTTACAACTGTAATTTTGCCGGTTAATGTTTCTTTCGACATGTGACCTCGGGAACTCGACAGTATGGTAACTCTGCCGTACCATGAAGATAGAATGCACGATATTAGCGCGCCGGCCTGGCGCCAGGTACTCGATCAACATCACACGAATCTCGTCGATGATCTGACCGCCCACATTAACGCCGAAATTGCAGCCAATGTTGCCCGATCCGTGGCCCTGGAGCGGGAAAAGACTGCCGGAGATATCGCCCGCGCCCTGGCGGAGGAACACGCCCGTGCCGACGCCGAGACCGCGCAGGCAGTTGCTGAAGAGAGAAGCCGTGTAGCTGCCGACGTGGAACGCGCTTTGATAACCCACAAGGCCCAGGCTGAAGCCGAGACGGCGCGCGCCGTGGAGGAAGAACGCAAGCGGGCCGCCGCGGAGGTAGAGCGGATGCGCGGCGAGCACCGCGCGCGGTTGGAAGCGGAAGCAGCCAACGCCGTCGATGCCGAGCGCCAGCGAGCCGCGCCCGATTTGGCGCGCCGCCTGGCCGACGAGCGCGCGAGAGCCATTGCCGAGGAAAGGGGGCGGTCAGCGGCCGAAGCAGCAAGCGCCCTCGATACCGAGCGCCAACGCGCTGCCGCGGATATGGCCCGCCGCCTTGAGGATGAGCGTACCCGCGCCATCGCCGAAGAAAGGACTCGTGTTGCCGACGAAGCCGGTAATGTAGTGGCCGAGCAAAAGCGGCAGGCTCAGGAAGAGATTGCGCGGGTTGTGGAGCAGGAACGTCGTCGCGCCGCGGCCGAATTGGCCAAAATGCTGGCCGGAGAGCGTGCCCGCGCCGTGGAAGAGGAGCGAACCCGCGCCGCCGAGGAAGCCGCCAGGGCTGTGGATCAGGCGCGTAAACAGATGGGAGGGACCGGCGTATCCAAACCGGAGGAAGATGCCCGCCGCCGACGGGCGGAAGCAGTCAATCAATCGCTGCGCAGGATCCGCCAGACCTCGGCAACCCATGAGACCCTGCAACTGATCCTCGATGACAGTGCCCAGTATTCCCAGCGCGCGGTGGTGGTGATGGTCGAGAACAACCACGCGCGGGTGGCCGCATGGCGAAGTGCTGCCCTGCGCCAGGAAGAGGAAGACATTGCGCCCTTCGAACTGCGAGAGGCCACGTCGCTGAAGGCCTGCGTTGAAAGTCGCGACCCCGTTGTGGCCGTAGCCGCTCCGGGGGAGGTGTCGTCGGTCCTCGCGCGGGCGCTGAGCACCGCGGGCAGCGACAGAATCTATCTTTTTCCGATTGTAGTGCGTCAAAACACTGTAGCCGTACTGCTGGCTTGCGGGGAGGTGAATCCGACGCAGGTAGAAATGTTGTGCGAAGCGGCGGGCATGAGACTCGAAGCGCTGGATGGACGCAGTGCCACGGACGATTCTGCGGCAACCCCGCGCGCGAGGACGGCGGCGCCAGCGGCAAGCAGGCCAGCCGCCGCGCCCGTGAGCGCAACCCGGCCGGCGGCTCCTGCCGCAGAGCCATTTGTGCAGATTTCCAGCCCGCGCCCTGCGCCAACTGAGTCCCCCCGGCGAGTGGAATCGGCATTGCCGGTCCCGCCGAAGAGTGAAAGCGTCGCGGCCGCGCCGGTGCCGGTGAAATCCGAGTCGCGCCCGGCCGAGACACCCGTGGCGCCCGCGACGACCCCGCCCGCGAGTGCCCCTGAGGCAACCGAATGGTCGAAGCTGAGTCCGGATGAACAGACGCTCCATGTAAAGGCGCAGCGTACCGCTCGCGTCAGGGTGGCGCAAATGCGGATCAGCGAATCGGAAGCACTGAGGAAGGGAGTTCAGTCGGGCACGATTTACCGGGCTCTTCGATCATCGATCGACGCCGCTCGGGAAGAATTCCGGCGCGCTCACATGACCCAGACTCCCACCATGGTGGACTACCTTCACCTTGAAATGGTTCGAAGCCTGGCGCGTGGCGAAAGCCGTTTGTTGGGAAGCGATTATCCGGGTCCGCTTGTTTGAAAATAAATGTATAGCAGGGGGAAATACGCAAACAGGAAGAGCAGCAACGCGGTTGCCGGGAAAGGGGGCTTGCATCTTGTCTGACCAACGTCAGGATTTTGTGATCGTATTCCGGCAGATCGCATTCGCGGCTGCCGGCCTCCTCGCGTTTTCGGCATACCCTGCCGGGGCCGCGACCGACCCCGGCGTAGCGCGCCTCGGTCAGGCCATCACGGCTTATGACAAACGCGAGTTTCCCGTCACCGTCCGCCTGCTCAGCGCCAGCGGGCAACCGCCGAAGGTTCGTGACTACGTTGCCTATTACCTCGCCAACGCCGAACTCCTGACCAACGCGGGCGACAATGCCGTCCGAGATCTGGGGCATTATCTCCAGAATCCTGTCCCAGGCTCTCCGCTGGCAGGGAAAATCGCTCTTCTCTATGCGAAAGCCCTTTTGGGGCAGCACTCGGGTGGCCTGGCCAATGCCGCGAATGCACGAAAGATTCTGGAAGACAATTCCTCGCTGCTGCCCCAGCCGGATGGCGACTATGCCTTGGCTCAGGCGTTCGCCGGGACGGGTTTCGCCCGCCAGGCGGCAGTTTACTATCAACGCGTCTATTTTCTGTATCCCGCCTCGGATCTGTCCGACAAAGCCGGAACCGAACTGGGGAAACTGCGCGCGGCGCTGGGTGGGGAGTATCCCGCGCCCACCGGTAAGCAACAGCTCGACCGTGCCGCCGCATGGCTACGCGCAAAAC
>Ga0302319_10023558_pt1 | contig 10993 bp, 8 predicted proteins | sample Bog_T0_2_FD_203319 | JGI IMG/M metagenome (GOLD analysis project Ga0302319, IMG submission 203319) | Peat permafrost microbial communities from Stordalen Mire near Abisko, Sweden - Bog_T0_2 | ecosystem: Environmental > Terrestrial > Soil > Wetlands > Peat | place: Sweden: Abisko, Stordalen Mire...
GCGAAATGGTGTGAGCCCTGGTCCGCCTCTGAGTCGGGAAATCCCGGGCCGCGAAGAAGTGAGAGCCGGATGGTGTGTCCTTGGATGTCGTAGCCGTACTTGGATTCGTTGAGCAGGGCCACCCCGTAGCCGGGCTCACTCAGATCAGCCCAGCGGTGGCCGCATACTTCGAAGCGCGCTTCGTCCCAGCTGGTGTTGGCGATGGTCGGCCGCTCCAGGTGGCCGTGCTGAATCTCGTAGGTTGCGCGGGTGGAGCGGACGGAGACGGGAAATGCCACCTTCAGGAATCGGTGTCGCTCGTGCCACTCCACGTCGGTATGGAATTCGAGGCGGCGCGCGCCGGCGGCCAGACGCATGACCTGGGTGATGGTGGAGGCCCCGAACGAGCGGATGAATCGAACCCCGCCTCGCAGCGGATGGCGCTCGACCACTTCGATCGAGTCCACGACCACCAGGTTGCTGACCTGCTCGAGATACGTGCGGTCGACGTCCCAGGCGTCGAAGGCGCGTGGATAGTCGTCGTGGAGTTGGAAGAGGTTGCCGCGCTCATCGTCGGCCAGGACCTGACGGCCGGCGACGATGTCCCACACTGAGGTCAGCAGGCCGTCATCGTCCCATTCCACCCGAAGGAGGCCATTGTCCATCCAGCCCTCGCCCATGGTCACCTGCTCCCCATGGCCGAGCGAGCGGTCGAGTGACACTGTCGACCAACCACACGCTGGTGCCGACACCAGGGCAAGCGAACCGTCAGGCAGTTCGACCACCTCAGTCCGGTCGGTCGACGACGGGTTGAACGCCACCAGGCCCCCAGCCCCGTCTCTCCCGGCCACGACGGCCTGAGCGTCAGAGATGACCGAGTCAGCAATGCCGAGCACCTCGGCGTGCTCACGCGCCGTGTCCTCGTAGACCCAGTGGATGCTTGACCCAGGGAGGATGTCGTGGAACTGGTGGAGCAGGAGAAGTTTCCACGCTCGGTCGAGGTCGGAACGCCGATCGAGGGACGACGCCACCGACCACAGCTCTGCAGCCCGGAGGGCTTCCTCGGCGCGCCGGTTGGCCAGCTTGACGTCGGCGTGCGTGGTCAATGTGGCCCGGTGGGCTTCGAGGTAAAGCTCACCCACCCAGACGGGGAAGTCGTCGGCCTCCTGCCCCAACCTCTCGAGGAATTGAGCGACGCTGCCGATCTGCACACGAGGCAGGCCATTGAGATCGGTCACGCGACGAAAGCGCTCGAGCATCGTGTGGTTCGGGCCACCTCCGCCGTCGCCGTAACCGAAGGGGTACAGGTTGAGGGAGTTGCCCTCGGGTCCCAGGCCCCCGTCCAGGCCCGCGGCCACCTCTGCCACGGAGAAGTCGCCGTTGTAGGTATTGGCCGGCGGGAAGTGGGCCAGCAGGCGGCTGCCGTCATGGCCCTCCCACCAGAAGGAGGTGTGTGGAAAGGGGTTGGTGTCGTTCCAGCTCATCTTCTGGGTGATGAATGAGGTGACGCCGGCCTCGCGAGCGATCTGGGGCAGGGCGGCCGAATAGCCGAAGACGTCCGGAATCCACAGCTCATGTGTCTCGACCCCGAATTCCTCGGCGAAGAATCGTTTGCCGTACACCAACTGGCGCACCAGGGACTCTCCCGATGGGATGTTCGTGTCGGGCTCGACCCACATGCCTCCGACCGGCTCCCACCGCTCCGATCGGACTTGGTCCACGATCTGCTGGTACAGATCAGGATATTCGTCCTTCATCCACTGGTACTGCACGGCCTGGCTGCACGCGAAGCGGTGCTCCGGATAGCGCTCGAGTAGGCGCAGCTGGTTCGAGAAGGTCCTTGCACATTTGCGTCTGGTCTCTCGTAGCGGCCACAGCCAGGCGCAGTCGATGTGGGCGTGACCCACCGCCACCACGGTGTTCGCCGAGGACGTGGGTTGGTCGAGGAGCGGTGCCAGCATGTCGTGAGCCGGATCCACCGAGGCGGAAACATCCCGGGGGTCGATGATGCCCTGCGCCTTGTCCAGCATCCGGACGATCTCTTCAGATCGCTCGGGATCATGTGTCGCCAGTTCGACCAGGATCTGCATATTGAGGAAGAGCCCCTCGACTGACCGGTCAGGGACCGCTAGCTCGGCGGTCTGCAGGGTATAGAGCGGTGCTCCCAGGTAGTCGGGCATGAGGAGTGGCCAGTCAGCCAAGAGCCATGGTGGAATCGGATTCGCAGCCGCCTCGACGAAAAACTCGACCGGCTCGTCACCGCGAGCGTCGGGTGTGAGTACGAACTCTCGGTGGCGGTGGTGAAGGCCCTGCACGGGCCGGAGACCGGTATCCCAGACCTGGCCCTCGGCAGTGAAGCCGACCATCTGGTCTCCGCCTAGGTGGACGAGAGCCACCACTTCAGCACCCGCCCACGAGTCCGGGATAGAACCTCGAAACCGGAACCAAGTGGTGTCCCACATGGCTCCCCAGGAGTCGCCCACTTCGAATGGGGTGAACGGTCGCCGAACGGCCTCACTGGCCGGAACCGGCTCGCCGTGCAGGTGGTGGGCCGACACCTCCAGCGGGGCACGCCGTCCATAGACCGCCGGGCGAACCACCGTTTTCAAGAACTGCCGGATCGAGCCGAGATCGTCAGCCATTTGGCCAAGTTTGGCAGCCGTGACGGGTTCACGCGACCATGACCAACCGTCACCTCACGGAGCGGACCCATGACCGTCCCCATGCGGTGCCGCGACCACACGGTCTGGCCTAGTCCCCGTAGGGCAGTTCATTGGTGCTTCCCTTACCGCACAATCGTGGGACACTTGTCAGCAATGAGGGGGTGGTTCTGATGTGCACCCGGATTCTCTACGTCGGTCAGGACGGCCTGGTCATCACCGGCCGCTCCATGGACTGGATGACCGGCACAGGATCGAACATCTGGGCCCTTCCGGCGGGACTCCAGCGAGATGGAGCGGCGGAGGTAAATCCTTTCTCGTGGACGTCACGGAATGGATCCGTGGTCTCGGCAATGTACGACGGTGTCACGGTTGACGGAGTCAACGATTCCGGTCTCGGCGCCAATGCTCTGTACCTTTCCTCTGCGCACTACCCAGGACGTGACACCTCAATCCCCGGTTTGAGCGTCGCCGCATGGACGCAATACGCACTCGACATGTTCTCTAGCGTGGCGGAGGCAGTGCATTCGTTGAGTGATCCACCTTTCCAGGTGGTCAGCCCTGTTCTCCCGGGCGGCCACGCCGCCACCGGGCATCTTGCACTTTCGGATTCCTCGGGAGACTCCGCCATCTTCGAGTACCTCAACGGCCAGCTCAGCGTGCACCACGGAGCCGAGTACACCGTTATGACCAACGATCCGATCTACGAGCAGCAGCTTGCGCTGTGCGCCTATTGGGACGAGGTCGGAGGCAATGCGATGTTGCCCGGTACCGAACGCCCCGCTGATCGGTTCGTGCGCGCTCGCTACTACCTCGAGGGTCTGGCACCAACCGACGACCTCGGTCAAGGGATAGCCGACGTGTTCGGGATCATTCGAAACGCCTCGGTTCCGGCAATTCTTCCGACTCCCGACAAGCCGAATGTCGCACCGACCCTCTGGCGCAGTGCCATCGATCACCGATCACTGACCTACTTCTGGGAATCCACCCGTCAGCCGAACATCTTCTGGGTCGACCTCAAAAAGATCGATCTGTCGATCGGTGCTCCCACCCGTCGCCTCACTGCTGAGGATGGCCCCACCAGATCCGGAGAAGTCTCAGGCGAGTTCGTGGCTACCGATCCCTTCAGCTTTCTGCCCGAGGTGGTCTGAGCAAGGACATCGGCACCCAGGGTCTCGATGTTCGACACCGCGACCCCGGCGAGTGGTGGAATAGGTCACTGCGATGATGCCGGCGGAATAGCTACAGAGCCGAAGAGTCACCGCCGCCTGGCGCCGTGCGCACCACCGTGCGGCCGGTCGTCTCGCGGCGTTCGAGCGCCTCGAGCGCGGCGGGAACATCGGTGAACCCAATCTCCTGGCCGATCACGGGACGGATTGTTCCGGCCCGGGTGAGGTGCAAAATGCGGTTCCAGATGTCAACTCCCTCGGCGGTGGACAGAAAGTTCATGCCGAACGGACGAGCCGGTCGCGGCGAATCGACGAAGGCGAAGCAGATCCCAACCAGGTCAAAATTTCCGTAGATGCTGGGTTGGATCGGTAGCGGACGCTCTTCCGATTCGATGCCCGAGGCGAACCCGATGATGAGGTGGCGGCCGTTGAAGGCCATCGCCCGAAACGTCTCTGTCGTCACCGCACCACCCACGGTGTCAAACGCCACGTCGACTCCCCGGCCATTGGTGACGTCGTCGACGAAGGCAACGAAATCATCGCTCCGATAGTTCACGCCGTAGTCGGCGCCGAGCGACAGGCAAAAATCGACCTTGGCCTCAGTGCCTGCCGTGCCGATCACCGTCGCGCCGAACGCCTTGGCCAGTTGGACAGCGGCCGACCCAACTCCGCCGGCCGCCGCGTGAACGAGCACCACGTCGCCCGGGGCCACCCGTCCGCGGACGCGCAGGGCGAGGTAGCTCACCAGGTAGGGGAAATACATCGCCACCCCTTCGGCCGCGCTGAGCCACGATGGGAGCTGCTGGAGTGTCGCTCCATCGAGCAAGGCCGCAGATGCGTAGGCACCTTGCACGCCTGCAGTCGTGCCGACGACTCGTCGGCCGAGCAATGCCTCGCAACCCGGTCCGGCTGCATCCACCGTTCCCGCTGCCGCCATGCCGATGACAAATGGGGGCTCGAACTTCAGCAACCCGTATCGCCCGCGGATGGTGTCGATGTCGTTGAAGTCGAGGCAGAACGCCTCCACGCCGATCCGCACCTGGTTGGCGCCCGGTTCGCCGACATCGACCTTCTGCATCTCGAGGGCGTCGGTTGGTGCGCCCAGCCGCGTGACCACCCAGGCTGTCGTCGTCGTCGTCATCGGGAGCCGCCATAGTCGACCGGCAAGTGTTTGATGCCGTTGAGCCACGACGAGCGGAGGCGGTGCGGTGCACCTCTCAACGTTGTCCCGCTCAGCTCGTCGGCGATCACGTCGAACATCACTTTCAGCTCCAATCGCGAAAGGTTGGCCCCGATGCAGAAGTGGGAGCCGCCAGCGCCGAAAGTGACGTGAGGATTCGGTGAGCGACCGATGTCGAACCGCCGAGGGTCGTCGAAGACCTCCTCGTCGAAGTTGGCTGAGGCGAAGTAGATCCCGACCCGCTCACCTTTTTCCACCAACCGGCCGGCGATCTCGGTGTCCTCGCTAGCCGTGCGCTGGAGGACCACTGCGGGCGAGGCCCAGCGCAAAATCTCGTCGACCGCGGTCACCGGGCGTTCCGTCCGCCATCGCTCCCACTGGTCTGGATTTTGCAGAAATGCCAGCATCCCGTGGGTAATCGCCTGGCGGGTGGTTTCGTTGCCCGCCACAGAGAGGATCATGAAGAAGAAGGCGAACTCTTCGCTGTTCAGGCGCTGGCCATCGGCGTCGGGTTGCACGAGTCGGCTGGTTACGTCCCCGAGATCGTTCGCCGCCCGCGCTTCGGCTGCCGCGTGTGCGTAGGCGAACATCTCGACGACTCCCGACTGGTCGGTGCTGGCGTACTCGGGATCCTCGCTGCCAGCCATCTGATCGCTCCAGTCGAAGAGTTGCTGACGATCGTGGTCGGGAATGCCCATAAGGCCGGCGATGGCCTGCAAAGGCAGATGCCGGGCTACATCGATTACAAAGTCGCCTGTGCCGTCATGCTTGGCTGCCCAGACGATCCGGTGGGCTCGTTCGCGCAGGTCGTCCTCTAGGCCGGACAATGCGCGCGGAGTGAAGCATCGGTTTCCCACCCTGCGAACTCGGGTATGCCGAGGCGGGTCCATGCAGAGCAGGAGGTTCTTCGTGGATTCGCCCGTGGGATCGGACTCATCAAGCCGGCGGACGAAAGCGGAGTTGGCCTCCACAGACCACCCGAGACTCCTTGTCACCGCCGTGACATCTGCGTGGCGGGTGAGTGCCCAAAATCCCTCGTCTCCGTATGCCGCCACAGACGGTTGCGGATTCCATCGGATGGGTTGATTCCGTCGCAACCAGGCAAATTCCTCCAAGGGCAGATGATCGGCCAGCAGGTCGGGATCACTCAGATCGAGGCGGGAGTCGACGGGCGTCGGGGGCAAAATTATGGACCTCCTTGCTTGGCACCGCGCGGAAGCGAGCGACCGTAGACTTTGACACTGGCTGGTGTCAACTATGCTCGTTCCGACATGGAATACCAGGTAACGATGCCCTTCAATGGCGTCAGCGCCGATGACCGCCGCGTCAATCGACGGAACCGGCTGGTGGCGTCCGCCTTCGAGATCGCAGGAGCCGAGGGCGCAGGAGCGCTCGGAGTGGGACGGGTGTGCCTCGCCGCCGGCCTGACCAAGCGATATTTCTACGAGAGCTTCGCGTCACTCGCCGAGCTCCAGAGCGCCGTCGTCGACTACGCGATCGCGGCCATGTCGGACCGTGTCGATCCTTTCCGACCTACGGAGCCCGGCGGTCCACCCCAAGCGTGGTTGGAAGCGTTCGTCGGCGCATTGGTGGACGACGAGTGTCTCGCCCGGGTACTGCTCACCGAGACGCACGGTGGCGCACTCAGTCCTTTTCGACACCAGATCATCGACGTGGCCATCGCGGGGATGGCGCCCCCCGGCTCAGACCCGCAGACGGACCGTCGTGCTCGCCTCGTCGCCTACGCGCAGATCGGGACCTTGAGCGAGCTGTGCCTTGCATGGCACAAAGGGCAACTGGCGATGGAGCGGGCGACACTTGTCGATGTCCTGGCTGATCTTTTTGTCCGGATCGACGGTGCTCGTTCTCAAGCTCTCGCTGACCCCGGATGAAGACCCGGACCCGCCTCTATCTGCATCGACTTCATGGAGCACCCCTACAACCCTGTTCGGCGAAGCCAAATCTAAGAGGTCATCACTGAGGGGTGGTAGCGGAAGCTCGTGACGCTATTTTGTGGTCGCGGGGTCGAACGCCTCGGCGCCATGGAACCGAGCGGCGAACGCACGGAGCGGAAGATCAGCACTGGTCAAGAGACCGGGCTTGGCCTCGAATACGGACCTGATGGCGTTGAGCGCAGGCATGCCGGTGATCGTCATGCCCAGCGAGGCAAAGTACTCAGGGGTCCATGCCCCGTGCGGTCTCCCTGTGGCGGGAAAAATCATGTGCCGGTTGACGATTGTCGGGTCTCCCTCAATCGTGGTGATGTAGCAGCCCTGGACGTTCCACCGAGGTTCGGTCTGGGGAGTCATCTGCCATTCGAGGTGCACTTCGATTTTGGGTTCTCCGTCTGAGATTCCCTTGAACTTGGCGAGGCTGGCTCCCACCCCACCTTTGGGCAGGGTCCACCAACCGAGGTCGACCTCGTCGGTGCAGGCGCCGAGCTCGCATTCGAACACGATCTCGTCGATTTTTATGTCGAGGCAATCAGCCATCAAGTAGATGGAATCGGCGAAGACGGTGCAGCCGGTCTCGAGCAACCCTGGGACCTGCGGGTCGTCAACGGGTCGCCCATAGCCGACGTTCTTCCAGGTGTCGACGGAGTGATGGCATGACACGTCGACTGTCTCGAGCACGGTGATGTGATCAACCCGTCCCATCCCGGCCGTCGCTACCACGCTCAAGATCTGCGCGAGGCCGGGATTCATCCCAGTCCCGTAGAACGACGCCTGGCCGCGCTGGCACGCCGCTTCAATGAGCTCTGTGGGCAGCTTGCCCGATGGATGCGGGTGGTTTCGATTGCGGTGGTAACCCGTGATCCAGTCGGATGTGGTCACGACATTGATACCGGCTTCGAGCAGCACACAGAACAGGTCAACGTCTGGCCAGACTCCATTGAAGTTCACGACGTCAGGCTTGGCCTCCAGGACACTGGCCACATCGCCGGTGGCAGTCACTCCGAGGGGCGCCCGGCCGACGATTTCGCCAGCGTCGCGACCGACTTTGTCCGGGGAGTAGCAGTAGAGACCCACGAGTTCGAGGTCAGGATGATCAGCAAAACGTCCGATCATTTCTGACCCGACATTGCCGGTGGCAAACTGGAATACGCGAATACGCTTCTTCGACACAACCGTTCCTTTCTATGACGTGGAGGTGCGTCAGAGCCCAAGTCACGACAGCGAACTGACTGCGCCGTGCGTGCGCCGAGCACAGGTTCTACTCCTAAGTCGGCCCCGTACGCACAAACGAACCAGCCCGAAGTGCCGGGACGCGACTGGCGTCGGGCACGATATCCGTCAGGTTCTTAAGAGATGAAGACGGGATTCAAACCGCGCCCCTCACCCTGGCAAGGCGGTGTTCTCAATCCGCCCAGGTTCGGCATATCCCCTGAGGTGCGGGTTCGCGCTGCCAGATTCCAGCCCGCCCACGCGTCCCTCGTTGGAGTAGCGCGCTCTACTATCGAGGTTGCCGCGGTCGTGACTCATGCCCGGGAGCTGAGCATGCCCTTTCCGGAAGTCAGGAGGCCCCATGCGCAGCGACATACGTGAAGGCGGAACGTTCCCCGACTATGAGCTGGCCGATCAGGCCGGGAAGCGGCGATCTCTCTCTGAGCTGCAGGGGGGCAATGCCATGGTGCTCCACCTATCCCGGGGTGGCTTCGACCCGAAAGAGCATCGGTTTGTTCAGCACTTGGTCGATGGGTATCCCGACTTCCGAAACGCATACACGCGCCTGGTTCTCATCTCCACCGACAATCAGCTGAACATCAATGAGTTCCGCGATGCACTCGGCGCCACGTGGCCCTTTCTGTCGGACCCGGAACGAATTATCCAGAAGGACCTCGACATTAAAGAGTTCACCGATGAGCCTCATGATCCGATGATCCCCCATACGTTTGTCCTCGAACCTGGACTCAAGATCTTCAAGGTTTACAACGGATACTGGTACTGGGGCCGTCCGACGATGACAGAACTACACGTGGACTTGCGGGCTGTCTTTCAGAAGATTCGACCAGACTTCGACTTGGCGACCCCGGGATTGAAGGAGGCCTGGGAGCGAGGAGATCGTGATCAGTTCCTGGTCGACACGCTCGAGGAGCCGATCCGATACACCGAAGGGAGAAGCATCGGCATCAAACGTTGACCGTAAGCGTCGTGCGTCGTGGAACGGCACACGTCTGAGTCTCGCTCCCGCCAAACCCGCTCTCCCACGTGTTGCATTGCGGCCTTGACGAACGAGCCATGGTCTGCATCGTCGTGTTGCTGAGATTGTTGCGCCTCGAAGCACAGCATGTTGAGAGCGGTACCTGCCTCTGGCGTCGCCTGTGGGGTTCGCAATCAGATCGAGGAGAGCCTCATGGCGTTCACACTTGACCCTGCAGTGGCCAAAGCCCTCGCGCCGATGGCCGCCGCCATGGCCGACGCCGTTCCTCCTCCGGTGGGCGACGTGGATTCGAGGCGACCCATACTCGAGGGCATCATGGCAAAGACGGCAGCGGCCCAGCCGATGCCCACGGACGTGAAAGCGACCGACTTCCATGCGACCGGCGCCGACGGGGACGCCGTTCCTTTGCGCTGGTACGCGAAGGAAGGTGGCCGCACGGGACCGGCGGCGCTCTACCTCCACGGTGGCGGAATGATCAGCGGAAGCGTCGACGTTTACGACGGCCCTATTTCTCGTTACGTATCAAGCAGCGGAGTTCCGATGCTCGCAGTGGATTACCGCTTGGCGCCCGAGCACCCCCATCCCACCCCGGTCGAGGACTGCTATAGCGGACTCCTCTGGCTCGCTGAGCATGCGGCCGAGCTCCAAGTCGATTTAGCACGGATCGCGGTGATGGGCGACAGTGCCGGAGGTGGAATGGCCGCCGCCATGGCCCTCATGTCCAGAGATCGCGGCGGCCCGGCATTAGCGCAACAGATCCTCATCTATCCGATGCTCGATGACCGCAACACCAGTCCCGATCCCGACATCGCTCCGTTTGCTGTGTGGAGCTACGACGACAACGTCACCGGCTGGGGTGCATTGCTGGGCGACACCGTTGGTGGTGCCAATGTCTCGCCATACGCCGCCCCGGCACGCGCCATCGATCTCTCCGGTCTGCCCCCGTGCTACCTCGAGGTGGGCCAGCTCGACATCTTCCGTGACGAGGATCTCGACTATGCCGAACGCCTGAGCGACGCCGGCGTGACCGTCGAATTCCATCTCCGGCCTGGCGTTCCGCACGAGTTTGAGACCTACGCCTACGCCACCGACATCGCCCGGCGCTCCGTGGACGACCGCCTCCGAGTGCTCGCTTCGATTTAGAGCGGCTACACCACGACAGAACATGCCGCCCCCCGAAATGGAGGAACAGACCATGACAGATTCAAGGACCAGTTCAACCGAAAGGTCCCTACCTCCGGATGACTCGCATCGACATCTCACGGTCGCTCGACCAGACGAAGACGCGAGCCTTCCTCACTATGGCCTGGTCGGGGACACGTACACGGTCCTGGTCACTGGTGAAGACAGCGCCGGCAAGTACACCCTCATCGACATGCACGTTCCTCCCGGTGGCGGTCCACCTCCCCACCGTCATGACTTCGAGGAAATGTTCACCGTTCTCGAAGGTGAGGTGGAACTGACCTTCCGAGGCCAGCACCTGGTGGCGAAGGCTGGAGAGACCGTCAATGTGCCGGCCAATGCACCGCATGGGTTCCGGAACGTCTCCCCTGACGCAGTGCGCTTGCTCTGTCTCTGCGCTCCCTCCGGACAAGAGAAATTCTTCGCCGAAGTCGGTCAGCCCGTGGGATCGCGGGCCGAGCCGCCTCCCGTTCTCGATGAACAAGCCCAGGCTGCATTCGTCACCAAATCAAAGGCGCTGGCGCCTCAATACCAAACGGAACTCCTTCTGCCGTAGCCCACCGGGCAGGATCATCGCCACCAGGCCAAACACCCCGATGCAGCCGGTTCAAAACCCTGTTCCAGCGATGATGGAACCATTGAGGTGGGCCAGCGACATGCCC
>Ga0302319_10023561_pt1 | contig 10991 bp, 7 predicted proteins | sample Bog_T0_2_FD_203319 | JGI IMG/M metagenome (GOLD analysis project Ga0302319, IMG submission 203319) | Peat permafrost microbial communities from Stordalen Mire near Abisko, Sweden - Bog_T0_2 | ecosystem: Environmental > Terrestrial > Soil > Wetlands > Peat | place: Sweden: Abisko, Stordalen Mire...
GCCATGACATGGGTCAGCGAACCAAACCTGCTGTTCGATGCCATAGATCGGCACGCGGGCACGGTCTGCTATATGCCGAATTTTGGCTTTGAGGTCATGGCACGGGCGCAACCCCGAAACTTGCCCGCCATGCGGCGTTGGATATCCTGCTCCGAACCCGTTTCCGCTGTCACCGCCGCGCGATTCCTGTCGAAGATAGCAGCCGATCCAGCCACCTTCAGCGCCTGCTATGCTATGGCGGAGAATGTGTTCGCGGTATCGATGGGCAGCGGCATTTCCATCCGCCAGATCGACGGCGTCGATGTGGTCTCCTGCGGTCCGCCAATCCCGGGTGTGCGGCTCAAGGTCGTTGACGGTGAGCTCTGGGTGCGCAGCCCGTCGTCGCTAGCGCGTTATATCGGGGGCGACGATATATGCGACGATGCGGGCTATTACCCGACCGGCGACCTTGGAGTCCTGTTGGATGGCGAGGTGTATATCAGCGGGCGCAAACAGGACCTGCTGGTGCAAGGCGGCCGCAAGTTCATTTTGTCGGATTTCGACCTGCAGTTAAATCAGCTGTTTCCGGACATTCGCGGACGCGCCGCCGCCCTGGCCGTGCGCGATGATCGCGTGGGCACCGAGACGCCGCTGATCCTGATTGAATCGATTGATTTCTACGATCGCCAGGATGGTCCCGCGATTGCCGAGGCAATGAAGAATGCGACCGGCGTTGACCAGATCGAGTGCGCATTCGTGCCGCCGAGATTTCTCACCAAGACCTCGTCAGGGAAGATAAACCGCAAGCGGTCACTGGCCGATTGGCAGGCCGTGTGCGCGGCCCGTGACGGTGCAACTCACGGCAACCGCGATCCGGTCCAGGAACTGCGCGCCACGTTCGCCAATGCGAACTGGGATGCGCCGGTTGGCGAGGCGCTCGATTCGCTGTCCCGAACAATACTGACCATTATCCTCGATGCGCACGGCATTGCCGCCGGTGCCAACAGGACGCTGCGGGAGATCGAACTGGACGCAGCTGCCGCGCAGACCGCCATCGCTGTCCCGGCGCCGGACGCCGAGGTGATCCGTATTGTATCGTTGGCGGATCGTCAATCCATTCAACACCTCAATGAAGCGGCGCTGGACCGGCTGGCCGCTGCCTTCGGCCGCGAGGTTACGCTTGAACATGTCTGTCTGCCGCCAAGTCCGATGATCCTGTCTGATTTGATCTTCCACGATTATTTTGAGCCACGACTGCCGCCGGACGGGTTTGCCGCCGTGGACCACGTGCTTGAATCGATCAAGGGCGCCAGCCTGCTGATCACCGATGATCTTGCCGAGCTGATGTTCCTCTATGAGTCCACTTACCCGGTCCTGAGCCACAACCTGGAGCGGAGCCCATCTGCCGATCTGATTTCGTTCCGATGGCAGCAATACACGCAGCATCATGACAAACTTCCCATTACGGTGGTCGGCGGCCGCGATATTCCGTTGAGCGCCGCCTCGCGCACGCTGGCTCAGTTGGAGCGTTATCTCGGCACGCCGATCTTCAAAATGGCGCTGGCGCCCGGTTTTGGTGAATTCACCGAGGGCTGGGAGCGCTTTTCAACCGAAGGCCAATGGTCGGCCATCGCCGCGGAAGAGTTGACATCCCGGCTCGTGAGCTGGACCCAGACGCTTGCCACCAAGCTCAAACCGATGCCGCGAAGCGGCAAGCGCCTTGCAATGTCGGACCTGCCGCATTTTTGCTCACATTCGATAAACCCGGACGCAATTAATTTAATACTGGATCGATACGAACGCTTCTGTATATCCGGTCCAGCCGCCAGCCTGCCCCATCTGGAAAAGGAAATCGTGCGGCGCGGCAAAGCTGCTGTTCGCGTCCCCAGCCACGCGCCAGCCACCCTCGCAGCGCTCAACGAGCCCTTCGATTGCCTGCTCATTTGCGGAGCATGGGGTGATGTGGCGGCCGACATACCCACAATAGCCCTGCAACATGCCAGCCCAGCCTGGAAGACCCGGAATCTCGGCGCCTTCGCGGAGGAACTCCCTTGGTTCACCTCCGTTGCGGCGAGCCTGGACGATTGGTTCCACGATTTCGAATTCCGCGACTGCCTGAAATACTACCCCATCTGGTCCCGCACACGCACGGCGTCGCACGAAAAGTGGAACTAATGGCAGGGGCTTTTTTTTTGAAAAAGAACCAAGAAACTTTTACGCGGCTGTCGCCGAGTAGTCCGCGACAGCCGCGTAAAAATTTCGCTGCTTTTTTCAAAAAGAAGCGCTTTCGTCCTAACGCCTAAGAAATTGTTAAGACGAACCGCATAAACCGGGCGCAAGCGGCGTTTGGTGGACCGGCATGTCAGGGCAATGGATGCAATGGTTGTTTAATCCATCGGGGTTTACGCCGCATGGATTTTGCCTGCTTTGGCAGCCATGGTTAATCTGGTTGCACGCCGTCTCCGATGCCGGCATCGGGCTGGCCTATTTCACCATTCCGTTGGCCCTGCACCGCATCCTGCGTCGCCGGCCGGATCTTGAGTATTGGCCTGTGTTCGCGGTTCTCGCGGCCGTTACCATGATGTGCGGCATTGGTCACTGGATGGATGTGCTAACCCTGTGGGTGCCCGCGTATGGCGCCGCGGGCCTGGTGAAGCTGGGCACGTTTGCCGCCGCCGCGTCGATGTCATGTGCCGTATGGACGCTGATGCCGGAGGCCATGGCGCTGCCCTCACCGGCGCAACTGCGCCAGGTCAACGCCGATTTGCGCGAGGTGCGCCGGTCCGAACTGCGCCTGTCCGCGGCCGCAACGCAACTGGCCAGCGCGCGTGACGCATTGACGCACGAATTAACGCGGCGGCAGGCGGCCGAGGCGCGGACGCAGGAAAGCGAGGAGCGCCTGCGCACCGTGCTGCAAAGCCCGGTGACGGAAGCGCTGTATCTGCTCGATCCGGCCGGCCAAATCGAAACGTGGAACGCCGCCGCGGAACGCATTAAGGGCTACACGGCCGAAGAAATCATCGGCCGGAATTTCGCCGTCTTTTTTACCCAGGAGGATGCCGCCGCCGGGGCGCCCGGGCGATTATTGGCGACGGTCCAGGAGCAAGGGCAATACACTGCCGAAGCCACGCGCGTGTGCAAGGACGGCACCCGCTTTTTGGCGCGCATTTCGATGGCCGCGGTCCGCCGGCAGGATGGATCGTTACGGGGCTTCGTGCAGGTGACCCAGGATATCACCGGCCAACGCATTGCGGACGAGCAGCGCGCCATCATTATCGACGCGGCGCCGAACGGCATGATGATCGTCGATGAAAGCGGCACCATTACGCTGGCCAACGCGCAATGCGCGCGGATCTTCGGTTATCCACCCGGCGCGCTGACCGGCCAATCCGTCGAGATTCTGGTGCCGGATGCGGTCCGCTCCCGGCATGCGGCAATGCGGTCCGGATTTACCGGTGGCGATGGGATGCGCGGCATAGCCACTGGCCGCGTATTCATGGGCCGAAAACAGAACGGTACCGACGTGCCGGTTGAAATTCTGCTAACGCCGGTCACGACGCCGCGCGGATATATCGTTGTAGCATCGATATTCGATATAACGGAACGACAACGGCTGGAAGCCGAGCGGCTGGCAGCCGAGTTGCACGAACGCCACGCCGTGGAGGAGACCAACGCCTGGCTAGACCACCTGTCGCACGACCTGGCGCAGGCGCGCGACCGGGCCGAGAGCGCCAATCAGGCGAAATCGCGTTTCCTGGCCAGCGTTACGCATGAACTGCGCACGCCGCTGCACGGCATCCTGGGCTACGCTGAGTTGATGTACCTTGAAGGCGGACTTACGCCGACGGATTTGCAGCGGCTGGAGGTGATGATCGCCGCGGGGCAGCATTTGCTCGCCATGGTGAACAGCGTGTTGGATATGTCGCAGATCGAGGCCGACCAGATGGAGTTGCATCCGGTGCCGACCGACCTGCGCCAACTTGTCGGCGTGTGCCTCGATGTCGTCCGCCCGGCGGCCGAGGCCAAGGGGCTTACGCTCATCCACACCGTGTCCGCGCCGATGCGGGTTGTCGTGGATGCCACCAGGCTACGGCAGGTGCTGATCAATTTGCTTGGCAATTCGGTCAAGTTCACGCCGGCGGGCGGGGTGGAGGTAAGGCTGCACTCCACCCAGTCCGGCAGCGGTTTTCGTCTGCAGGTGGTCGATACCGGCCCTGGCGTGCGGGCGATGCACCGCGACAAGTTGTTTCAGACCTTCGAGCGCCTCAATGCCGAAGCGGTCAGCGGCATAGAAGGCACCGGCCTGGGCCTGGCAATCGCCGCGCGGCTGATCCGTCTTATGGGCGGGCGGATCGGCTACGACGACAATCCGGGCGGCGGGAGCATATTCTGGCTGGAACTGCCGGCATGCAACGATACCGGGCAATCCCCGGCGGCCGCTGCTTTGCCACCGCCGGCGCCCACGCGGTACTTGCGCGTGCTGGTCGCCGACGATGAACCGCTGAACCGCAGCATAGCGCGCGAGTTTCTGCAGCGCGCCGGGCACGACGTGGTCTGCGTCAATGACGGCGCCGCGGCGGTTGCGGCGGCGTCCGATGACACATTCGATGTGATCCTGATGGATGTGCGCATGCCGGGCATGAATGGTTTGGAGGCAACGCGACTGATCCGCTTGTTGCCGGCGCCGCGCGGTACGGCGTGCGTGGTGGCGGTAACCGCGCAGGCCTTTGCCCAACAAATCGAAACGTGCCGGCAGGCCGGCATGGACCTGCATCTGTCCAAACCTTTCACCGAGGCGGTGTTGCTGGCCACGCTGGCAACCGCTTTGCGGTGCGACAAAGCTGGCAGCCCGGCATTGCTGGTGTTCGACCAGGCTGCCTTCGAGGGCGTGGCGGAGTTCCTGCCTGCGCCAGACGTTGCCGGATACTTGCAGGCCCTGGACACACGATGCGCGGAGGTGGCGCAACGCCTGGCCCTGGATGCGCCCTTGGCCGGCGATCTGTCATTGCTGGAGAACGTGCATCGTCTGGCCGGTACCGCCGGGAGTCTGGGCTTTAACCAAATCGCCGCCGCGGCGTGCGCCTTCGAAGCCGCCGCCGAGATGGAACCGGCCGCTTTGGCCGCGCGGTCGGATGAACTGGCGATCGCCATCGGAGCCGCGATGCCAGCAATGCGGCGCCAAACGCTTGAGGGCTGAGTTTCAGGCAGCAAGGAAGCGCTTCTTTTTAAAAAAAGAAGCAAAAACTTTGGCAATTGGGCGCACACCATGATGCTTGGCGCAGCCCGGTATTGGATGCGGATTAGTATTGTCTTGAGAATATTCTGCTTCATTGGGCCTGGGCAGATGGCTTCCCCGCGGGGCTCTAGGAGCGGCATGCATGCGGCAGGGTTTCGATGTTGTTAACCACGTGGCCTTTCCACAAAGTCCGGACGACGCGGCCGATGACGCGCCCGCCGGTGACGCTCCCAGCGTTGCGGCGGACCGGCGGCGTCTGGAGCAGGAACGCCGTGCGTGTGAGGCCGGCCTGCAACGATTGAACGCCGATCTGCAGAGCCTGGATGGCGAGCGGCCGCGCCTGATTGACGCGGTGGAGCCCACGCCATCGGCACGATTGCAGCTTCTCGCCAGCATGAGCCCCGAGTTGCGCACGGCGCTGCACGGCATGCTCGGTTGCGCGCAGTTGTTGCGTATGCGTGGCGGGCTCGATGCGGCGCAGACCGAGTGGGTGGATTCCATCCTGGCAGCGGGGCGGCAGTTGCTCGGGCAGGTTCATTGCGCGGTTAATATCGCGGACCTCGAGGCGGGGCCCAGTGCGTGGTTGGTCGATGACGGCGATCCATGCCTCGGCGCCGCGGCCATGCCGGATGAGGTGGCGCAAAGCTGGGCCGGCGACGATCTTGGCCGAAATTCCGTGCAGGTGCCGCCGCTTTCGTTGCGTGTGTTGGTTGCCGATGACGATGCGATGAACCGTCATATTGCGTCCGCTTTCATCCGGGCCGCCGGGCTTTCCGTCAGTTTGGCCGAGAGCGGGGAGAAGGCGGTTGCGGCGGCGGCGGTGAGGGATTTCGACGTTATTCTCATGGATGTGCGCATGCCTGGGATGGACGGGCTGCAGGCGACGCGCCGCATTCGCGCTTTGCCGGGTGCGCGTGGCCGCGTGCCGATTATCGCGCTGACGGCGCAGGCATTCGCCCATAATGTGGAGGCATGCCGCGACGCCGGGATGACTGGGCATCTGGCCAAACCGTTCAGGTACGACACGCTGAACGAGGCGATTTTGGCGGCCGCCGGCGGCCATGGCACGGCCGCCGCGCCGGCGGGGCAGGACAACGGCCCGCTTGCGCCGGTTCTCAGACTGCCGGCTGCCCGGCTGAACGATGCGCGGCTGGGGTTGGCGCCAACGGCGGGTGCGTCGATCGCGTCATTCGCGCTTGCGTCGCCTGCCGGCACACAAGGCGGCCAGGGCCTGGCGTGGATCGATATCGCCAGCCCGTGGCATGGAAGCCAGTCCGGCGGTGGGGCGGCGGGGGGGCAGGAGATGCGCCGCGCCTATATACTTGATACGCAGTTCAAAATGAAATTCACGTCCATCGGCGCGCGGGGCGATCGCCGCCTGGTCGATCGGGCGCGGTCCTGTGCGCCGCCAGGTGATGGCGGCCAGCACGAATTCCATTGGCTGCTGTATACGGAGCCGGGCAAGGTGGATGTTCCCGTGTATAGTTCCGTCTGCGATTTGTGGCGCTGGAGCGATTCGACATGGCGCAGCATTGCGGTACCTGGCGCGCATTTCTCGCCGGACGAAATGTACGAGCAGGGTTGGCGTTATTGTGGCCCCTGTGCCGGAAAAACCGCGACTGTAGAAATTGTTTAGAACCTTGTGACAACAGGCAAAAGTTTTTGCTTCTTTTTTCAAAAAGAAGCGCTTGCTTTCTTTAGCTTGCCCTCAGGCGGTTTGGCTCAGCGGCGGTCCACGGACGGCACGATGAAGCGCCGCGGCCGCGGCGGAAATATGGAAGGCGGCCAGTTCGTCGGGATCGATGGTCTCGAGGGGGCCCAGATGGGCGGGTTTTGGGGCGGGGATCGTTAGCCGGGCGGTCGCTTCGTCAGGCTGGGGGGCTGGGTCCGTTTCGTGCCAGGTGTATTCGGGTGTGGCGACGATGGCTTCGAGCCGGCGGGGGGTGATGTAGGGATTTTCGATCATGGAGAGGACGAAATCGGCCTGGCCGGGCGGGGCGAGGGCGGAGGCGATCGCGTTCTGCAATTCGATGAGCGGGAGGCGGACGTCGCCGGGCAGATTTGCCAAGTTGTTCAGCATCAATAAGTGGATTTCGGTGTGAGCGCCGAGAGGCTTGCGGGTTGCGGTGAGGTAGGCGGCGCGGCGGAGCTGAAAAAAGTTTGGCGTGTCCCGCCGGATGGCGGCGATGGCGGTGTTGATTTCGAGCAGGTGCTCGCGGATCAGGTAACCGAGCAGGGCGGGAATATCGACGAAGTGGCGGCGCAGCGTGGCGGGGGCCATTTTCATGGCTACCGCGAGGGCGGTGAAGGTTATTCGGTCGATATTGTAGAATGTTAGCAGAGTGGGGGCGCATTTCATGATGCGCTGGAACTGACCCTCCTCGCGAATTGTACGATCGTGCATCGATGGATCGAGCTCTTCGCAGAGAGAGCGGAGGATGCGGGTTGGTGTGGGCATGGCGGCAGTGTTAGATATAATGACGTATGTTGTCAAGTTAAGATTCGTTGGGGCGCAGGGGCGGGCGTGCCGGGTGTGATGGGCTGCGAGCAGCCTACCCTACGAGTGCGGCCGGACGCTTTGGAAACTCATAGGCATTTTTTACGGGGATCCTGCGTTGTTGGCAGGGCAATTTCCGATGAGGGTGCGGCATGGGCGTGATGGGAACGGCGGCGGGGCTGCTTGACGCGGCGGATCATCCGGACGTGGTGCTACTGCGGTTATGCGCGCGGTTCGAACGCGTGGCGGCCGCGCGCGCCAGGATGGCGGCGGTAGCGGCGCCGGGGAGCCAGGCGTTCGATGCGGCGAAAGCGGCCGAATGGGCGGCGTTCCGGGCGGTGACTGAGGCGCCGGCGGCCGTTACGCCGGCCGGACGCTGGGCCAAGGCCAGGGTGGGTGCGGCGATGATCGATCATGTCCAGGTGCAGGATTTCGCCGGCGACCGGGCGCTGGCCTATGCGGTATTGGGCGACGCGCTGGAGATGACGATGCAGGGTTTGGCCGACACGCGGCGCCGCGGCGATCGGAAGGTGGGGCGCCGGGAGTTGAGCCCGCGGGGGGCGGCGCGGTTTGCTTTTCTTGATTGCAATGGGGGGAAGACGCGGTAGGGCGCCGGAGCGCGTTGAGTACAACAAAATAGGAGCGGCCGGTTGGCGGCGATCCTTGGGCGGGCGTGGGCGTTAGTTCTGGAATACACCAGGGAGGGTTCCATGCTCTACGCGCTTGCTTTCGTCACCTTTGGCCTTGTCGCCGCGTTCTTGTGGTGGAATTACAAGTCCACGAAGGAGCACCAACGGACGGGCGGCAACACGGACGGGATCGGCGGGCCGAACGATCCGATGGCTGGTTCGAACTACAAGATACGCGACCCCGACGTGCTGCGGGCCTCGCTGGACGCGGCCAATGCCAGGCGTGAGGGCAAGCAGCCGGGGATTAGCGCTGGCCGGGTTGAGGCTTTTAGCCAGCAGGATTGAGGTGCTTAAGGCCAGGGCTTGGCCCTGGCTTTTTTTGCGCGTGATTTCGACGGTGAGTCGAGGCGCTCGGGCGTTACGGGCCGATTTGATAGCGAAATTTCTGGGCAGGCTGGCGCGCTGGGATTGATGGGCTGCGAGCAGCCCATCCTACGGCTTGCTGGCCTTTTCCGGGTGGCTGGGGCAGCTGGTGCTACGCTTTGGCGAATTTATACGTGCCAGTCTCGTGATAGAGCGTATCGGAGACTGTCCCTTTGCCCGTGCCTGTGACGAAACTGAGCGTGCCTTTAAGCGTCGCTGTATCGACCCCGGGCACGGTGCAACTCAGGTTCAGCACTTTCTTGACGTCAGTGCTGCCGGAATTCACGACACAATTATATTTCGAGTTAATGGTAATCGACCCCGTTACGACGCCCTTTGAATAGGTCAGCGACGCCGGAAACGTGCCCGACAGGCCGCCGCTTGATTTGATCGTGAGGTTGAGCGCCAGGGTCACAGGTTTTGGCGCCAGCGGCACCGCACCGGCCGGCCCGTTACCGCCGAGCACAAAGCTGCAAAGGATTGCGGCAGCCAACGCCGCTGCGGACTTGCGAAAAGCGATCATAAAGAACCTCCGAAGTTTTTTGACGTTAAGGTGAATGCGCGGGATGCATTGATGCAGTAACGCACACAGCCACTAGGTCCAAAATTTATTGAAAACAACCTGCCTCAATAGGCAGGTTGTTGCTGGCGGGGCGTAAGCCCGGTGGCCCTTGGGCGGGTCCGGCGCTGCACCGATTGGTGGGTTTCGCTTCGCTGCACCCACCCTACGCTCTGATGTCCGTTTTCAAGCCCGTTGGGCGTGTTTTTTCGCCCGAACGTTCGGTTGCCGATGACCGATGGATGCGCATGGGAGGAGGCGAGGCTGTGAGACGACGGTGATCAAACTCTGATGCGCGGGTTGGAGATACCGCATTACCGTTTATGCGTCCGAGGCTTTCCCTGTCTTGCTGCGGGCGTCGGCAAAGCCGGCCAAATAGCGTAGCGCGGGAATTCCTCTACCGTTGCCCCGCCCCCACCCATGCGCAACGTTTGGGTAGTGCGAACGAGCTCAGGCGGTGTGCATGGCCTGGCCGATCGCCCAGATGAAGCCTGCAAGTTCCCGCGCTATCGCCGTTACCGCGACCACCAATTTCTTGCCCCGATTAGACAGAGCACGATACCGCGCGCACAGACGCGTTTGTGCCTTCAACGCGATATCACGGACCGCCGGTGCAACGCTTTCGTGCACGTAGCTTTTTTGCGCACTGGTTTTCGGCAAATGGCGGTAGGTCCAGGCGCTTTCCACCAGAGCGCGCCGCACACGCCCATTGCCGGCCTTGGTAATGCCAAGACGGCGAACCTGTTCGCCGGTCGAGTGCTCGCCTGGAACGAGGCCCAGATAGCTCATGAATTGCCCGGCCGTTGCAAAACGCCGCAGATCGCCAATTTCGGCCATGATCGTGGCGGCAGTGACCAGTCGTATGCCGCGCAACGACTGTAGTGCTTGCACCATCGGCGCAAGCGACCAACTGGGCAGGAACTCGGCAATCACGTCTTCGACCTGGGCGAGCCTTTCCTGCGCGTGCTGGGCTGCCAGGATCATGTCCTGCAGCACCAGATGTTGCGCCGGATGATCGAATTTTTGCCCTTGCAGCCATTGCTTGTGCTGCTTGGTCCAAGTCGTTTTGCCCGGATAGTTCCGGCCGTAGCGCAGCATCATTGACGAAATGGCCTGGCGTTTGCGGCGCAGATCATCCACCGCCGCCTCGCGTGAACGGATCAGTTCCCGCACCGCCTCGTGGGCCTCGTCAGGCACCCAGACGGCGGTCAGTTCCCCGGCCCGGAGCAGCCGTGCCAGCTGCACCGCGTCGCGCCGGTTGGTCTTGATCCGGTCGCCCGGTTTGCGCGGGATGAGCGAAGGCGCCACCACCGTGCAGGCGTGGCCCATGGCGATAAGCTGCCGATATAGCCCGTAGCCTGTTGGCCCTGCTTCGTAGCAGAAATCCAGCTTGCCGTGACGCTTCTCCAGGCGGGCCACGAGCTTGCGCACCGAGGCAGCATCGGTATCGATCTCGCCCAGGTATCGCACTTCGCCCTTTCGGCCCTCTTCGGCCACCGCCACGGCATGGCGTTCTTTGGCAGCATCCAATCCGACAAAAACTTCGCTATGCTGTTCCACGGCTCGTCTCCCTGTGCTGAGGCAAGGCTCGCCCCTGCGAGCAACCCTCGTTGACCCGCACAGTGTGGGGCGAGCCGCCCCGTCAGGAAACGGACATGCGGTCTTGCT
>Ga0302319_10023567_pt1 | contig 10990 bp, 11 predicted proteins | sample Bog_T0_2_FD_203319 | JGI IMG/M metagenome (GOLD analysis project Ga0302319, IMG submission 203319) | Peat permafrost microbial communities from Stordalen Mire near Abisko, Sweden - Bog_T0_2 | ecosystem: Environmental > Terrestrial > Soil > Wetlands > Peat | place: Sweden: Abisko, Stordalen Mire...
GTTAACTCTGTCCGCCAGCACCGGAAAGGTCAAGTCGAATCGTCGGGTTCGGGCAATGGCGTGAACCCTTCTACGCAAAGAAAGGTATGGCCAATGAACACACAAAAGAAAGAGAATTCAATAAAGAAAGCCTATTCAAAAGACGAGGCTGGGCCTCACTCACTTTACCCTCAAAAACAAAACCCAACCAAACCAGGGCTGGAGCAGGCCGCACCGCGTATCGTCTACGATCGAGGCCCGGAGTTCGATCAAAGGGAATCGACCTATTGGAACAATCAGGAATTCGATGAGCCGGAATTCGGCTAGCAGGGTTTGTGGGCTGCTCTCACGAGAACGACCGGGCTGGGAGGTTGCGCAGAAAGGCAATGGGCGGGGAAGTGGACGGCGCCTTGGGCAAAATTTACCATAGGGGGTGTCAGAGTATGACGAAGAAAGCGCGAGTCGCTGACTTGCTGCACGAGGGCTTCAGCGTGGCCGATGCCGCGCGCGAAGCAGGGTGCTCCAAGAGCTGGGCATATGCCATCAGCGCCGAGCTTAATTCACTACGATTAGTTGAGATCCACGCAATGGTGACCGAAACGCTGCGTCTAACGAGAGAGCTTCTTCGAGAGGCCCGTGGCGACAACGAGCCCGGTTCTGCACAGCGGGATTGGAGCACTGATGAAAAAGGCCGACCAAATTAGATTCTGGCTCGACCAGGACTTGCCGCCCAAGCAGATTGCCGAGAGAGCCCACTGTGCTCTGAGTTGGGTGTACCACATCAGAGGACGCGCCGGCATGGCTGCGCTGAGGCATGAGATGGGTGTCATCAGGGAGGAACTGTGGGAAGTCCGAGAGCGCCTCCACCTGATTGAGGATCGTCCAACCGAAACCATAAAGCGGCTGCGGCACGGGAGAGCCGCCGGTGGCTCTTTCCAGAGAATTCCTGACACCCGAACGAGCTGAGAATTGGTCGTCATCTCGGGGACGTTGTGGCCCAAGTCATTGATTTGTGGTCATCAAGCTGGAAGGGTCGAATGCCTTCGGTGGTGGCCGCATCTGCCGAGTTGCGCATCCCGGCACTGCGTTTGTCCGCCATATTCCGCCATCTCAGCACATCGAAGCAGAGACGCCCGAAGGGCGTCTCTGGGCGAGGATGCCCCGGTGGGCAACAAGAATCGGAGTCGCCACTCCACAACCGGCAGGTCCCACAAATCTCACGGGCAATACTGCGAGGGGTGGTAAGAGGTGCCGGATTTCGCTTGCGTTTGGCCCCTCCGGTGTCCAGAATAGCTTTCAGAGAACATATGTTCAAGCGTTTGGTCGTATTGCTCGGATTGCTCGGTATCGTGACAGTCGCGCTATTGGCCGACTTTGAGGCAGGCAGACGGGCCTTCGAGAAGGGGGACTACGCCACGGCGCTCAAAGAATGGATGCCTCTGGCGGACAAGGGGGACTCGGAAGCACAGCGCAGAATTGGCGGACTTTACGAGAGGGGACAGGGGGTTATCCGCAATGATTCGGTCGCCCTCAATTGGTACCGAAAAGCCGCATTGCAAGGCAACGTCAAGGCGCTGTTTGCGCTGGGCTCGATCTGTCCTCATGAGATGGAGAGCGCGCAACTGCTCCTTCGCGCCGAAGAACCACTGCTACGCCAGGCGGAGAGCCCCCCGCCGGGGGACGCTGAGGCGCAAGTAATGGTTGCCGGCATCTGGGGTCAAAAGTACTTTCTTCAGCTCCATGCGCAGGGGATCCCTTTTAACAACGTGGTTTCGGATGAAGGCCGCGCTGAACAGGAAGCTCAGGATACGGCGGCGGAGGGGATGTTGCGCCGGGCTGCTGCCAAAGGCAACCACGACGCGCATATAGCGCTTGCGGGCAGGTGCGTTCTAGGCTTGGTTGCGGATTGCGAAGGCCTAGAATGGCTCACGAGCGCTGCCCTCCGAGGAGACTTGTCGGCGCAGCGGATCCTTGCCCTGGCCTATCGGGAAGGGCGGGGCGTTGCTCAGAGTTTTCAGGAGGCGGTCAGTTGGTCTCGAAAAGCCGCGGAGCAAGGGGACCATTCCTCCCAGTGGCAGTTGGGGGAACTGTACTCTGAGGGCAAGAAAGATGTTGCACGGGATTATGCCGAAGCAATCATCTGGTACCGCAAAACCGCCGAAGCAACCTACTCGTCGGGGGTTGAATTGGATGCTGGCATTAAGAGCGCAGAGAAACTGGCGGCGATCTTTTCTGAAGACACAGGTGCCCTTCGGAACGACGCGGAAGCAGTCAAGTGGTACGCGCGGGCGGCCGATTGGGGCTCTGTCAAGTCGCAGCGCCACCTCGGATACCTCTACAAATCGGCTTCCAGGTTTCGCCAAGCTGCTGCCCAGGGAGATGCTGCTTCTCAATTCGAACTCGGCAGGATGTTTACCTCTGGCGTTGGAGTGATTCAAGACTACACGCAGGCTTACCTGTGGCTCAATCTCGCGGCCAGCACGGAAAGCCACATATGGGATTCGTCGGGCGGCTTCGCGGCTTTGGGGGGCGAAGCCGAGGCCGCAAAGCTGCGCGATGCCGTCGCACGGTTAATGACCGCAGATCAAATCGCGGAGGCCCAAGCCCTAGCGCGCAGGTGGACCATTACTATTGAGCGGCCTCTGCCTTGGACTTTCAAGCTGGACGGGCCTTGCCTGGCGGGAACCGGGCGTTAGCCCTGCAAGCGGGCCGCCCCGGCAGGCAGCGCCTGCTGGCCGGTTGTCAGTCCGTTGGAAAATGTCCGCCCCGGCGGACATTTCCATTCTCCATAGACAGCATCGCGCCGGCGGCAGGTTCGGGCGAACAGTTTTGTTGTATTTGGGTTTTTCGGGATCTAACTTGATTCAGCCCCGTTCTGTTGAAGAGGCCCCCGCCCCTGTGCTTCGAGATGTACGCTGGTCGCCTTGAGTCTAAGTCTACTTCCTCGCTGCGGCTATCTTCGCCAACCGCGCAAATTATTGTAAACACTGGCTCTTGACACGGCTGCATACTAAGTGCAGTTCTGATGTTAAGTCGCTTCGGCAGCTTGCAACCGTCGACTTGCTCCAGATCCGCTCGTCTGCACCTCAGCACTCTGCTCGTAGCCGGGCCAACCGATGTGGAGCAAATCGACAGAAAACGGTTGTGTCCGCCCGGCGGACATAAGAGCCAGGCGAGCCCGGAGGCCAGGAAAGCAGGTTGCCTTATCTTAGGCCCAGGTTCATGATTAGAGCATGGGTAGGTTCCGCATTCCGGATGACGTGATGGGGTACTTCCGAAAGACCGGCGCCATGGGTGGCAAGACGCGTGCGAAGAGGCATTCAAAAGAGCAGTTGAGCGAGTGGGGCAAGATGGGCGGTCGGCCGAAGAGTACCGGCAAGGCGAAGAAAGGCGGCAAGTGATGGCGGTCTACAGGCCAAAACGAAACGGCGAGAGCTCGAAGTTCTATATCTGCGAGTTCGTGTACCAGGGGAAGCGGTTTCAGGAGAGCACCGGCGCCACCAGCAAGACGGTCGCGAAGGAATACGAGAAGCGGCGCAAAGCTGAAATGGAACGGGCCGCGGCCGGACTGCCCACGGAGCAGAAGGCGCACCGCATCCGGACGGTGGCCGATGTTATTGAGCCTTACCTGAAAGGCTACAAGCTCACCCACCGGCCGAAAGCGTACTGTTCTCAAACGGGCGTCTGGCGAAGGTGAAAAAGGCTCTTGGAAACGTAGTTCTGTCTGACCTCACAGACGACTGCATCCGGGACTATATGCGCCAGCGTCAAGCGGAAGATATTTCGGGCCGCACCATCAACATGGAGATCGGTGAATTGAGCCGCGCGATTGGGCAGCCGTGGTCCCTGCTGTGGCCCAAGGTTCGCAAGCTCGAAGAGCGAAAGGACGTGGGGCGCGCGCTTTCCGACGCTGAACAGAGCCGCTTGCTTGATGGTTTGAAGAACCGGCGAACTCCCCACCTTCCCACCCTGATTCCACTTCTCCTGCTTACCGGGATGAGACAAGGCGAGGCGCTTTCCCTCGCGTGGACGCAAGTGGATCTCATGGGCAACTCTCTACGGGTTGGACGCGCGAAGACTTCCAGTGGTACGGGCCGGACAATTCCGATCAACGGGGATCTTGCGACGACCCTGGCCGCACACCTCGCATGGTTCGTGAAGGAATTCGGCGAACCTCGGCCGGAGCATTACCTGTTTCCGTGGGGGAAGCCGGTGCCATCCGATCCGATGCGGCACGCAACGGACATCACCTGGGGTTGGGATCAACTACGAGTTGATACGGGGATCTCTTGTCGGCTCCATGATCCCAGGCACACCTTCGCCACAAGGCTTGCCGAGAATGGCGTCTCGGAGTCTACAATGCTCGCCCTGATGGGTCATATGAGCAGAGCGATGCTGGAACGGTATTCCCACATCAGGATGGCCGCCAAGCGCGATGCGGTGGCCGGCGTGAGGCTTCGACATGAGGAGACGAAACCTGCGGCGAATTCCGAGGCAGTCCCTGTGAAAGTCCCTGTAGTAGCGCAGACCACGACGATTCAGTAGCCGATATCTGATTGATTTTAGTGGTGAGCGCGGTAGGAATCGAACCTACAACCTACTGATTAAGAGTCAGTTGCTCTGCCAATTGAGCTACGCGCCCGCTCCTGAGGTCTTGAACGGAGGATGTGATGCCGTCATCAGCCCGGCGCCACGAAAAGATTATAGCATTCTGCGTCCGATTGTCACTCCGCTTCCGCGGGGATTCTTGCCGCTACCAGTTGCACGATGTCCACCAGCTTGGGCGGCGCGCTCGTCGAGGCCCCCGTACGCGCGCCTAAGGCGTCGCGAAACATCGTCTGGCAGAACGGACAGGCCGTGCCGATGGTTTGCGCCCCCGTCGCTACCAGTTCTTCCACGCGCGCCATGTTCACGCGCTCTCCCTTTTCCTCGCCCAGGAACATCTGTCCACCGCCGGCGCCGCAACAGAACGAGCGCTCACGCGTGCGGCCGGGCTCTACCACCACGGCTTCGCGTCCGATCACCGCGCGCGGCGCATCGTAGATATTGCGGTAACGGCCCAGGTAGCAGGGGTCGTGAAATACCACCGTGTCCTCCGGTGTTGGGATCGCCGCGGGCAGCCGCGATTCCACCCGCGCCAGCAGTTCGCTGTGATGTTCGATCTCGAATGTGGCCCCGTATTCCCGCCAGTCCGTGCCGATCGTGCGCACACAGTGCGGGCAGATCGAGACCATCTTGCCGACCTTCGCCGCCCGCAGCGTTTCGATATTGGCCTCCGCCACTTGCGACGCGGCCAGGTCGTTCCCCAGCCGCCGCGCCGGGTCGCCGGTGCATTTCTCTTTGCGCAATACCCCGAAGGTCACCCCGGCATAGCGCAACACCCGTGCCAGGGCCAGCACGATCTCGCGGCCCTGCGGATCGTAAGCGCCCATGCAGCCCAGCCACAGGCAATACTCCTGCGTCCCGTCATACAGCGGCAGGTGGTTTTTCTCGATGAACTTCTGGCGTTCGGCGGCGGGGAATCCGAGCGCGTTGCCGTTTCGTTCCAGGTTCAGAAACAGCTTGGTGCCGTGCTCGTCTTCCCATTTGCCGGTGTTCACCGCGCCGCGGCGCAGCCCCACGATCATGGGCAGGTGCTGGATTCCTACCGGGCATTGGAATTCACAACTGCCGCAGGTGGTGCACTGGAAGGCGGCTTCCTCGGAAATGTGCGCGCCCAGCAGGGGAGCTTCATTGCCCGGGCCGAATTCGTTGAGGTAGCCGCGCAGACCCAGCACGATCTCTTTGGGGTTCAGAATCTTCCCCGTGTTATAGGCCGGGCAGTGCTCGGTACAGCGCCCGCATTCCACGCAGGAGAAGGCCTGCAGCGCGTCGATGCGGGTGACGTCTTTGCCGGTATCCAGGCCGAAATCTTCGTCGCCAGTCAGCGGCGGAATCCGGCTGAAGCCGGCGCGGCGGAGAAACACCGTCACCGGGCTCAGGGCCAGGTGCAAGTGCTTGGTGTGCGGAATCAACGGCAGGAAGAGGAAGAGAGCCGCGGTGTGCAGCCACCAGCTCACTCGCGCGCCGGCCGTTCCTTCGGCGAACCAAAGACCGCTGAGATAGGTCGCCATCAGCAGGAAAATCAGCAGGGCGATTACGCCCGATTCCGGCGAAACTTCCCCCAGCCACTTCGGCCGCGCCAGAAACCGCCGCACGAATAACCCCGCGATGGAGATCGCTACCAGCACCGCCCACACCGCTACGAGGCCGAAATAGAAACGGCCGAAGCCGCTCTCCGGGGAGAGGAATCGCCCGCCGAAACCGGCGGCGATGTGGTTCACCGTTACCAGCGCAAATGCGCCAAACCCCCAGAACACGAAGGCGTGCGCCAGCCCGGGCAGTGGCCGCTGCTGGATGACCTTCCCCTGGAGCATCACCTCCCAAATGAATTGGCGAAGGCGCGGGCCCAAAGGCGCCACTTGAAAATCGGGGGTAGCGCGCGATCGCCGGATCGTGTCTATTACTTTGGCCAGCCGCCGCCAGGAAAGCGCCAGGGAGCCGGCCATCAACACGGCCAGCAGGCCACGCTCCATCCACGATGGGTCGCTCATGGTTTCCAGATCTGAATGTAGCACGCTAGATTGTTCACACGGAAAGGGATAGGCTCCGTTAGAATGGAGAGGTTTCGGAGGAAACTTTGCGCATCGTCATCTCCGGCGCCGCCGGCTTCATCGCCTCTCACATGTCTGATCGTTTGCTGGCGGAAAGCCACACCGTAATCGGCTTCGACAATTTTCTGACCGGAAGCGTCGGCAACCTGGCCCATCTGGCCGGCGAGCCGCGCTTCCAATTCATCGAGCAGGACATTACCCAGCCAGTTACGGTCGAAGGGCGGGTCGATTGCGTATTGCACATGGCCTCCGCCGCCAGTCCCAAAGATTATCTCGATCACCCCATCGAAACCCTGGATGTGGGTTCGCTCGGCACGCGTCGCATGCTCGACCTGGCGCGGACCAAAGAGGCGCGCTATCTGCTCACGTCCACCTCGGAGTGTTACGGCGATCCGCTGGTGCACCCGCAGGTGGAAACCTATTGGGGCAACGTCAATCCGGTGGGCCCGCGCTCCTGCTATGACGAGAGCAAGCGTTTCGCCGAAGCCCTCACCATGGCATATCACCGCACCCATGGAGTACGCACCACCATCGCGCGCATCTTCAATACCTACGGCCCGCGCATGAAGCTCGACGATGGCCGCGTAGTGCCGGCTTTCCTCGACCAGGCGCTGCGCGGCTTGCCCATGACGGTCTTCGGCAACGGCTCGCAGACGCGCAGCTTCTGCTATGTCAGCGATATGGTGGAGGGCTTGTACCGCTTGATGCTCTCCGACGAGCGCTATCCGGTGAATCTGGGCAATCCCCGCGAAATGACCATTCTGGAATTTGCCGGTGAGATTCGCCGCCTGACCGGGACGGCTTCGGAGATGGCCTTTCAACCGCTACCCGAAGACGACCCGCGCCAACGCCGGCCGGACATCACCAAAGCCCGCACCTTGCTTGGCTGGGAGCCGCGCGTGGGATTGGAGGAAGGCCTGAGCGAAACCGTGAAGTACTTTCGCTCGCTGTAAGAGCGTCAGGCTTGCACGCCGATACTGCGCAGGAACTCGGCGTCTTCTTCCTCATAAATGTCGCCGGCCGGCTTGGGCAGGACGTTCAGAACGCTATCCAGAGAGTAGTCCGGGCTGGGGCATTCCCGCCAGCAGTCGGTCAACGATTTGGCAACGTTGACCACCTTTTGGCACTGCGTACACCACCAGTGAATGACCAGGTTGTGGTCGTCGGTGAAACCCACCTCGGCGATGCGCTCGGGAATCTCGCCACAGTGGCAGTGCAGGGATAAATGCCGGTAGTTCATTTTAGGATTAGGTCCTTACCAAGCAGTTATCGCACGCCGAGGTTGCCGCGGCGAGTGCCAGACGTGCTACCGGGGTACTGTTGGGTTGTAGTATCGGTACTAACTTCTGAGCGGATTTCCGGTGCGGGGAGTGGTGGCGGGAGCGGGAATTGAACCCGCACTCTCCTTGCGGAAAACCAGATTTTAAGTCTGGTGCGTCTGCCAATTTCGCCATCCCGCCACGCCGCTATTTTAACAGGGTGGCCCAAACAGGCGCGCCGTCTTTTTGGGCGCAGGGTGGAGCGCGTGGTGTTCGTCTGCCCGCAATCACGCTACCGTATTCTGGATGAGGGAAGAGCGAAAAGCGATGTTGATGCCATGGGCGTGAGGCAAGGCAAGGCGAAGCTGCGGCCGGCGGCCGGTCCGGACCGACGGCGAATCAGCCCACAGCCCGCCGCGGATTCCGCCACAAACCCCCTGCGCCACGCCGGCGCCTATGCCCTGATCTTCTGCGCCACCCTGGTCGCCTACCTGCCGGCTCTCCGCGGCAGCCTGCTCTGGGACGATTACGGCCACCTCACCCGGCCCGATCTGCAGTCCCTGCACGGCTTGTGGCGGATCTGGTTCGACCTGGGAGCCACCCAGCAATACTATCCGCTGCTGCACAGCGCCTTCTGGATGGAGCATCGCCTCTGGGGCGATGCGGTGCTGGGCTACCATCTTACCAACGTCCTCCTGCACGCCGCGTCGGCCTGCCTGGTAGTGATGATCGTCAGGCGCTTAGCACTGCCAGGTGCGTGGCTCGCAGGACTGGTCTTTGCGTTGCATCCGGTATGCGTGGAATCGGTAGCCTGGATCTCCGAACAGAAGAGCACGCTTTCCGGCGTCTTCTACCTGGCGGCGGCGCTCGCTTACCTGCATTTTGACCGGTCGCGCCGCGCGTCGCAATACTGGCTGGCTCTGGGACTGTTTGTTCTGGCGCTGCTCAGCAAGACGGTAACCGCGACTCTTCCCGCCGCGCTGCTGGTGATCTTCTGGTGGCAGCGGGGCCGCATTGCCTGGAAGCGCGACCTGCTGCCGCTCGTGCCGTGGCTGGCGCTGGGCGCGTCCGCGGGGCTGTTCACCGCGTGGGTGGAAAGGACCTTGATCGGCGCCGAGGGCGCGGATTTCACCCTGACCCTGCTGCAACGTTGTCTACTGGCTGGCCGGGTGATTTGTTTCTATGCCGGCAAGCTTTTCTGGCCGGTAAATCTGACCTTCTTCTACCCTCATTGGACGGTGGACTCCGGCGAGTGGCGGCAGTATCTATTTCCTGCCGCTGTGCTCGCGCTGGCCGTCGGACTCGCTCTCGTGGCGCGCCGTCACCGTGGACCGCTGGCAGGTTTCCTGATCTTCGCCGGCACGTTATTTCCGGTTCTCGGTTTTTTCAACGTGTATCCGTTTCGCTTTTCTTACGTCGCCGATCATTTTCAATATCTGGCATGTTTGGGCATCGTCGTTCCGGTGTCCGCCGCCCTGGCGATGGCGGCGCGGCGGATTCCCGCGGGCAAGCTGCCGCGGATTGCCATGGCCGCGCTGTTGCCGGCGCTGCTCGGCTCTTTGACCTGGGCGCAGAGCGGCATGTACCGCGACGTAGAGACGCTCTACACCGAAACCCTGGCGCGCAATCCCGGCAGTTGGCTGGCCCACAATAACCTGGGAGACACGCTGCACCTGATGCCCGGCCGGCTGGCGGATGCCATCGCCGAATACCGCATGGCCGCGAGCCTGGCTCCCGGCTTCGAAAAGGCCCACAATAATCTGGGAAACGCCTTGACCGAAGCAGGGCGGCCACAGGAAGCGATTCCCGAACTGGAAACCGCGCTGCGCATCAAACCCCGCTACGCCGAAGCGCACAACAACCTGGGAGACGCCCTGGCGCAGATGCCGGGAAATTTGCCGGCCGCCATGGACGAGTTCCAGACGGCCTTGCGGATCAAACCCGATTTCGCCGAAGCCCACTACAACCTGGGCAACGCCCTGGCGCAAATCCCCGAGCGCATGCCCGACGCCATCGCCCAATTTCAGGAGGCCATCCGCATCCGCCCGGACTACCTGGCGGCCCATGCCAACCTGGGCGGCATGCTGGCGCAGACGCCGGGGGGCCTGCCGGCGGCGATTGCCGAATTTCAGGCAGCCCTACGCATCGCGCCCCATTCCGCCGAGGCGCATTACAACCTGGGCAGCGCGCTCAGACTGCAAGGCCGGTTGGCGGATGCCATCGCCGAATACCAGGCTGCCTTGCGGATTGAGCCGGACAGCGCCAACGCGCATTACAACCTGGCCAATGCCCTTTTGCAAATGCCCGGCCGCCTGCCGGACGCCGTGGCCGAGTACCGCGAGGCCTTGCGGCTCGATCCCGGCAATCTGGATGCGCATTACAATCTGGCTAACGCCCTGGCGCAAATTCCCGGCCGTCTGCCCGACGCCATCGCCGAATACCAAGCCATCTTGCGGATCAGGCCGGATCCGCAAATCGAGCACCTGCTGGACCGGCTCCGCGCGCGCCAGAAGTGAGAATGCCGGGTACGGCGGTTGATCTCCATGTATCCTGGGAGAGTGTAGGCTTCCGACCACGTAGTAGCTTGCCTGCCCCCGGCCCCGTTCTGCCGAGCCAAGCCTCCGTCACGAGTAACTATGAGCGAAGAAAGCGCTTTGAGAGAGAGCCGCCAGTGGTGGGGCGAACGCGCCGGCGAGTTTTGCCAGGCCATGGCGGATTGCCTCAACCGCAATCGACATTGTTACTTTGTCGCCGTGGACCCGAGCGGCCATATCGCCTGGTGCAACAATCCCATGGCGCAACTTGTCGGTCTGCGGCCGGGCGAGTACCAGGAGGAAACGATCTGGAATAAGCTCGTGGAGGCCGACGGCGTGAGACTCCGCGAGCGGCTCAACCAGAGCCCGCCCGGCGACGGTCCGTTGCTGCTGAACTTTGTATCGCCGGAACAGGCGCCCGCGACCCTCGAATGTAGTCTCTCCTTCCTTTCCGGCGGACATTTCGCCATCGTCGGCGTGCCCGCGAGGAATTCCGCCGGGGACCTCGAGGTGGAATGGCTCAAGTTAAACAATGCCTTCGCCACGCTCAGCCGCGAAAATGCCC